>Ga0181591_10006528_pt1 | contig 10122 bp, 9 predicted proteins | sample 071ome_33_FD_133757 | JGI IMG/M metagenome (GOLD analysis project Ga0181591, IMG submission 133757) | Coastal salt marsh microbial communities from the Groves Creek Marsh, Skidaway Island, Georgia - 071412AT metaG (megahit assembly) | ecosystem: Environmental > Aquatic > Marine > Intertidal zone... | reverse complement strand
CTCGGTCGTACCCGAGCGCTCAGCCGGATAGCTGCGCTTTTCGGGAAGCAGGTCGGTGATTTTTCTGCCGCCCGATTTCAGCTCGAACGTGCCGCGTAATGCCGTGTAGTTCGGTCCGGGCACCTGGCCGGCGCCCATGAACGTGACCTCGTAACCGGCGAGATCTACGGTATCGCCCGGTTTCATGATCTGGATGCGTTCGGTCTGCCACGACGACGATGCCGTGATGCCGGCGACCATGATGCCAAGCGAGGCATGCGCGATGGCGGTGCCCCAGGCGCTGCGCTGCAGGTTGACGGCGCGCCGTAGGGAGTCGCCGAACGGGATACGGAACAGGCCGATGCGCTCCGACAAATCGACGGCGGCGCCGACGATCAGCCAGGCAGCCACGCCGAGCGCGATGGCGGCGATCACGTCGGTTTCCCCGTCCAGCCAGAGCGAGGCGGCGGCGATCAGCACCGCCGCGAGCGCCGCCAGCTTCAGGCGCCCCAGCACGCCGGTCAGGTCGCCGTGTTTCCACGCCATCATGGCCCCGATGGGACAGGCGATCAGCAGCGGCGCCATAAGCGGCACGAAAGTGGCATTGAAGAACGGTGCGCCGACCGACACCTTGCCGCCGTCGACGGCGTCCAGCATCAGCGGATATAGCGTGCCGAGCAGCACCACGGCAGTGGCGGTCGCCAGCAGCAGGTTGTTCAGGACCAGCGCGCCTTCGCGGCTGACCGGCGCGAACAGACCGCCGCCTTTCAACATCGGCGCGCGCATCGCATAGAGCGTCAGCCCGCCGCCGATGACCACGATCAGCAGGCCAAGGATAAAGACTCCGCGTTCGGGGTCGGTGGCGAAGGTATGCACGGATGTCAGCACGCCCGACCGCACCAGGAACGTGCCCAGAAGCGACATCCCGAAGGCGATGATGGCGAGCAGGATGGTCCAGCTTTTCAGCGTGTCGCGCCGTTCGACCACCAGCGCGGAATGCAGCAGCGCGGTCCCGACCAGCCACGGCAGGAACGACGCGTTCTCCACCGGATCCTAGAACCACCAGCCGCCCCAGCCGAGCTCGTAATAGGCCCACCAGCTGCCAAGCGCGATGCCGATGGTCAGCGCCGTCCATGCGGCCAGCGTCCATGGCCGCACCCAGCAGGCCCACGCGGGATCGACGCGGCCTTCGATCAGGGCGGCGATGGCGAACGAAAACGCCATCGAAAACCCGACATAGCCGAGATAGAGAAACGGCGGATGAAAGGCGAGGCCCGGATCCTGCAGCAGGGGATTCAGTCCTTCGCCCTGCAGCGGCGCGGGGTCGAGGCGCAGGAACGGATTCGACGTGAACAGCAGAAAGGCGAGAAAGCCGAGACCGATCAATCCCTGGATCCCCAGCACCCGGGCGCGCAGTCCGGCCGGCAGGTTGCGGCCGAACTCGGCGACGAGCAGGCCGAACAGCGCGAGGATCAGGATCCACAGCAGCATCGAGCCTTCGTAGTTGCCCCAGACGCCGGACACCTTGTAGAGCATCGGTTTCAGCGTGTGCGAATGCTGCGCCACCAGCGCCACCGAAAAGTCGGACTCGACGAAGGCGACCGTCAGCGCCACGAAGGCGAGTGCAACGAACAGGAACTACCCGCGAGCGACGGGCGCGGCAACGCCCATCAGCACGGCGTCGTTGCGATGCGCGCCGATCAGCGGCACGATCCCCTGCACCGCCGACAGCATGAAGGCAAGCGCAATGGCGTAATGACCGATTTCGGGGATCATTTCTCGCCGCCGCCTTTCCACTGGCCGGATTTGCGCAACGCCTCGGCGACCTCCGGCGGCATGTAGTTTTCGTCGTGCTTGGCCAGCACCTCGTCGGCGCGGAAGCTGCCGTCCGGCAGCAGACGGCCTTCGACGACGACGCCCTGACCTTCGCGGAACAGGTCGGGCATGATTCCCTTATAGGCAACCAGCACCTCGTTGGTGAGATCGGTCACCGCGAAATTGTGCGTCAGCCCGTCCGCCGCCTTCTGCCAGCTTTCGGGTTTCACCAGGCCGCCGACGCGCAGGCGGCGGTCGCCGCCGAGCTCCTTGTTCGTGGCAATGTCCGTCGGGCTGTGGAAAAAGACGATGCTGTCCTCGAATGCGGTCAGTACCAGCGCAGCCGCCGTGGCCAGCAGCAGCCCGCCCAGCAGGACGACCGTCAGTCGACGGCGTTTCCGGGTCACGCGGATTCTCCGGCTGTCTGTTCCCGGCGCCGCCGTCGGCGCGGCGATGCGGCTTCGAGATCCGCCAGTTCGCGTTCCCGCGCCCGCATGGTACGGATGCTGGCGACGATCAAGGCGCCGATAACCGCCGCCGCGATGCCCCAGGCGGGCCAGACGTATGCGCCGTACCCGCCCATATCGAAAATTTCAGTCATCGTACCGTTCGTTCTCTTTCTGCCATTCGTCAATCCCGCTTTTTCGAACCGTGCCAGCGCGCGCCCGGAAGCAGGACGGAAATCCGTTTATGTCTTCACGTAACTCGGCAGAGATCCCCGCCTGCGCGGGGATGACGCACCGATTATCGTTTCGCATGTGGGATTCATACAGGTCATCACTCATCCGCCGGCCGCTTCGGCGTGGATGCGCGCCGCGCGCAGCGCATTGATCCGGCGCGACGCCAGTTCGGCGCGGCACCGGATGATGACCAGGGTGAAAAACAGCGTCGTAAACCCGACCGCCATCAGCAGCAGCGGGATCAGCATAGAGCTGTGGACCGCCGGCATGCCGATCTTGGTGACGCTGGCCGGCTGATGCAGCGTGTTCCACCAGTCGACGGAAAACTTGATGATCGGCAGGTTGATCCCGCCGATCAGCGCCAGGATCGCGGAGGCTCTCTCGCCGCGCGCCGCGTCGTCGAACGCATTGGCGAGCGCGATAAAGCCGAGATAGAGGAAAAACAGCACCAGCACCGACGTCAGCCGCGCATCCCAAACCCACCAGGTGCCCCACATCGGCTTGCCCCAAAGCGAACCGGTCGCCAGGCAGACAAGGGTGAAGCAGGCGCCGATCGGTGCGGCGGCAAGGGCGCTGACATGCGCGACGGGATGTTTCCAGATCAGTCCGACCGCGCTGGCAACCACGATGAAGGCATAGGCGAACATCGCCATCCAGGCCGACGGGACGTGCACGTACATGATGCGCACCGTCTGGCCCTGCTGGTAATCCGGCGGCGAGGCGGCGAAGGCGAAATACAGTCCCGCCGCGATCAGGATGACCGTCAGGCCCGCGACCCACGGCAATACCGCATTGGCGAGTTTCAGAAAGCGTGTCGGATTTGCGTATTTCTGGAGCATTACCGTCCCGGTGACTGCCTGTGTTTCCCTGAGCGCCTTTGTGCGGAATTATGGTTAACAAGACGTTAGGATTAACCGCTAAATGCTTCCTGTTAAAGCAATTTCAGGGCAGCGCACGGGGTGTTGAAGCCATTGGGAACTCCTGACCCTGCGCACGGTTCCAGACATATTGCAGTGTCGATCCCGGACCGCCCGCCGGCGCCGGCGACACGCTGAGCACCAGACGGTCGTTCTCGATCATGACGGTCTGTTCCAGAACGGTGCCGATGTCGCGGATATTCGCGCTGACCGCAATCGTGTGAAAGACGCGGTCGGCAACGATCTCGTACTGCCCGCAATAGGAAATGCATTCGATGTTTCCGGTCCGGCCGGGATAGTTCAGCGACAGGCACATGTGCCCGTTGGGTGAATAGATGAGATAGCCGGACGCGCTGCTGGCCCAGGGCCGCTGCGTTTTGCCGTTGGCATAGGTCAACAGGCAGTCGGCAAGGTGCCAGGCCCCCGTGATGTCGAGGCCGGTCACCGGCGCAATACCCGGACTTATCGAGTCGCTTCCATCCATCCCGTTTATACCCGGCCGCTACTCGGCGGCCTTTTTCGTCCGCCGCTACTCGGCGGCCGTTTTCAGCGCGATTGCACACCCCCACGGACAAAGTACAAGACAGGCGAGCAACAACCCGCCCAGAACAAGCAGCTGCTGAGCGGCGGGAAACCCGCCGATCGACGCTTCGACCGCTCCGGCGCCGAAAATCAGCACCGGAATGACGAGCGGCAGCACGAGCAACGACAACAACACACCGCTTCTGCGGGAACCCAACGTCAGCGCCGCACCCAGCGCCCCGATCAGACTGATGATCGCCGTCCCCAGAGCCATCGCTACCATCAACACGCCATACCCCTCCGGCTCGAGATTAAGCATGATACCAATCAGCGGCGTGGCCACCAACAGCGGAACGCCGGTGGTAAGCCAGTGCGCCGCGATCTTGGCCAGCGCCGCCAGCCACAGCGGCTGGGGGGCGATGACGAGCAGGTCGAGCGTGCCGTCCTCGAAGTCGTTCTGAAACAGCCGATCAAAGGACAGCATCGCGGATAAAAGCGCCGTAACCCATAGAATTCCGGGGGCCATCCGGGCAAGCAGGTTCGGCTCCGCGCCGACGCCGAAGGGAAACAGGGCGGCGGCGATAACGAAGAAAACGATCACCATGAAGGTGTCGCTTAACTGGCGCAGTGCGATGCGGATATCGCGGCCGACGAGGGCGAAAAACGCGTTCATGCCGAATCACCTGCAGCGGCGTCGTCCGCGACCGCATCTCCCCACAGGGTTTCGTCGTCGCGCGCGTGGACGGAAACGTCGATCGTCGCCGCGTCGTCGATTCCCAGCGGTACGTTGGTCGACGCCACGACGATGCCGCCGCCCGCGCGATGGTCGGCGATCGCCGTCTGCAGTCTGGCGACGGACCGGGTGTCGAGGGCGACCGTCGGTTCGTCCAGCAGCCACAGCCGCGCGGGCGCGGCGAGCATGCGCGCCAGCGCCAGTCGGCGGGTCTGGCCGGCGGACAGCATGCGCGCCGGCAGATCGGCAAGCGCCGAGAGCCCGGTTGTTTCCAGCGCGCCGTCGATATCCGGCGCGGCGGTGCGCAGCGCGCAGTGAAACGCGAGATTTTCGCGCACGCTCAGCGCCGCCTTCACCGCGTCGCGATGACCGACATAGTGCATGTCTGCGAAATACCGTTCCGGATCTTCCGCGACCGGCACGCCCTGCCAGGCGATGTGACCGGCCGCCGGTCGTGCAATTCCCGCCATCAGCCGCAGCAGGCTCGATTTGCCCGATCCGTTCGGACCTGTCAGCACCAGCGCCTCGCCCGGCGCCACCGAAAAGTCGAGCCCCGCGAATACGATCCGTTCGCTTCTGATACAGGCAAGGCCCGTGCCGGTGAAACCATCCATGCGGACGGGATAGCCTATAAACGCCGATTCGTCATCCGGGCTGTGGCCTGTGTCCGGGCTGCGGCAGAAAAAAGGGCCGCCGATCTTGCGATCGGCGGCCGAGGAGGGATCCAGCGTTTCCGCTGGTTGGACGCTCTGGGGGAGAACGTCCAGGGGGCTACAGTTCTAGGTGGGACGGGCATTGGGGCCGGACAAGGGCGCAAATGTGGCGGAATTGTGATTTGTACCGCGCCCGCATATATCGAAACGATACAGGCGTATGGGAAAAAAGCCCCCGGTTTCGTTCTATTCGGGCGGCCGCGCCCGATGCGCGTATGGCTATTGGATTCAGGACCGTTTGCCGCTAGTTTCCCGCCCGATCATTGCTTGAGGAGAATGAACGTGAGCGCAACCGGACAGGATACGCTGAAGGCCCGCCGCACGCTGGAAGCCGGCGGAAAATCTTACGACTATTACAGCCTGGATGCCGTGTCCGACGCCGGATACGGCGATATTTCGCGCCTGCCGTTTTCGCTCAAGGTTCTGCTCGAAAATCTGCTGCGCTACGAAGACGGCCGCTCGGTCTCTGTCAGCGATATCGAACAGGCGGCCAAATGGGTCGAGACCCAGAAATCCGATCTGGAAATCGCCTATCGACCGGCGCGCATCCTGCTGCAGGATTTCACCGGCGTGCCGGCGGTGGTTGACCTTGCAGCCATGCGCGACGCAATGGTGCAGCTCGGCGGCGATCCGCAGAAGATCAACCCGCTGAACTCGGTCGATCTGGTGATCGACCATTCCGTGATGATCGACGAATTCGGCACCGACGGCGCGTTCGACAGAAACGTCGAGCTGGAATTCGAACGCAACAAGGAACGCTACGAATTCCTCAGCTGGGGATCGAAAGCGTTCAACAATTTCCGCGTCGTGCCGCCCGGCACCGGGATCTGCCACCAGGTCAACCTGGAATATCTGTCGCAGACCGTGTGGGTGACCGAAGACGCGTCCGGCAAGCCGGTCGCCTATCCCGACACGGTGGTCGGCACCGACAGCCACACCACCATGGTCAACGGCCTCGCCGTCCTGTCCTGGGGCGTCGGCGGCATCGAGGCCGAGGCCGCGATGCTCGGCCAGCCGATCTCCATGCTGCTGCCGGAAGTCGTCGGCTTCAAGCTGACCGGCGAAATGAAGGAAGGCACCACCGCTACCGACCTGGTGCTGACGGTCACGCAGATGCTGCGTGCCCAGGGCGTGGTCGGCAAGTTCGTCGAATTCTACGGGCCCGGCCTGAATGCGCTGTCGCTGCCCGACCGCGCGACCATTGGCAACATGGCGCCCGAATACGGCGCCACCTGCGGCTTCTTCCCCATCGACCGGGAGACCTGCGATTACCTGACATTCACCGGCCGCGATGCCGACCGGGTCGCGCTGGTCGAAGCCTACGCCAAGGCGCAGGGCATGTGGCGCGATGAAAACACGCCCGATCCCGTCTTCACCGCGACGCTGGAACTCGATCTCGGCGACGTGGAACCGTCGCTTGCCGGACCGAAGCGGCCGCAGGACCGGGTGGTTCTGTCCGCCGTGCCGAAGACGGCGGTCGACGCGATCACGGATTACCGCGGCGCCGCCCCGGCGGAAACCGATCAGCTTTCCCGCAACCTCGGCGACGATTTCGAGGTCGAGGACGGCGACGTGGTCATCGCCGCGATCACCAGCTGCACCAATACGTCGAACCCGTCCGTGCTGGTCGGCGCCGGGCTGCTGGCGCGCAACGCCGTGGCCAAGGGCCTGAAGGCAAAGCCGTGGGTGAAGACGTCTCTCGCCCCCGGCAGCCAGGTGGTGAAGGATTATCTCGAGAAGGCGGAGCTGCAGGACGATCTCGACGCGCTCGGCTTCAACATCGTCGGCTTCGGCTGCACGACCTGCATCGGCAATTCCGGCCCGCTGCCGGAGAAGGTCGCCACCCAGATCGACGAAAAGGACCTGGTGGCCGGCGCCGTGCTGTCGGGCAACCGCAACTTCGAGGGCCGCGTGCATCAGCAGGTGCGGGCGAATTTCCTTGCCTCGCCGCCGCTGGTCGTCGCCTACGCGCTGGCCGGCTCGCTGAAGATCAATCTGGCGGCCGACCCGCTCGGCAACGACGCCGACGGCAACCCGGTCTATCTGAAGGACATCTGGCCGACAAATCAGGAAATTCACGACACCATGCGCGAATGCCTGACCGCCGATATGTACCGGGCGCGCTACGACAACGTGTTCGAAGGGCCGAAGGAATGGCAGTCGATCGACAGCGTCGGGTCGGAAACATACAGCTGGCAGGAGGCCAGCACCTATGTGAAATACCCGACCTTCTTCGAGGGCATGGAACGCGAACCGGGCGAAATCACCGACATCACCGGTGCGCGGCCGCTGCTAATCCTCGCGGATTCGGTGACCACCGACCACATTTCGCCGGCCGGCTCGATCCAGCGGGAAAGCCCGGCGGGCGAATACCTGCTGGAACGCCAGATCCGTCCCGCGCAGTTCAATTCCTACGGCTCGCGCCGGGGTAACCACGAAGTGATGATGCGCGGCACCTTCGCCAATATCCGCATCCGCAACGAAATGGTGCCCGGCGTCGAGGGCGGCGTCACCACGCACCAGCCGTCGGGCGAACAGATGCCGGTCTATGACGCGGCGATGAAATACGCGGCGGAAGGCGTGCCGCTGGTCATCGTCGGCGGCAAGGAATACGGCACCGGCTCGTCGCGCGACTGGGCGGCCAAGGGCACCACGCTGCTGGGCGCCAAGGCGGTCATCGTCGAAAGCTTCGAACGCATCCACCGGTCGAACCTGATCGGCATGGGCGTGCTGCCGTTGCAGTTCACCGGCGGCGACACCCGCGAAACGCTGGGCCTCGACGGCACCGAGACGTTCGACATCAAGGGCGTGGCCGACGGCCTCAGCCCCCGGTCGGAGCTCGACTGTACGATCCACCGCGCCGACGGTTCCAGCGTCGACGTCAAGCTGCTGTGCCGCATCGATACGCTGGACGAGCTCGACTACTACAAGAACGGCGGCATCCTGCAATATGTGATCCGCAACATGCTCGACGCGGCGTAGCGCGACGTTAACCCGGACGGCGCCGGCCCGTTCCCCGCGCGGGGACGGGCCGGGGCGTATTTTTCACCGATTAATGCCGTTTGGCTAGCGGGCCGTCTGAAGCCTTCCGGGCAGGCATCGGACGCAACAAGGAATCACGTCGGGGCCGAACCTACCCGGTAACACATGCCGACCGCATCCGGGGCGGTCGCTTCGAAGCCGTACTGGGCGTACAGCCTGTCTGCCGGCACATGGGCGGACAGGTAAACGAACGCCCCCTCTGCCAGTTGCGTTGTCGCATAAGACATCAGCGCGTCCATGACAATTTTGGCCAATCCCTTGCCTTGATGCACTGGGTCGACGACGACGTCGACGATTTCCACAAAACACACGCCATCGCCGACAATTCGGCCCATGCCGATGAGCACGCCGTCCTTGCGTAGCGTCACCGCGTGGCAGGATCGTTTAAGGCTCTCAGCGGCGACAGCCGCTGGGAAAACCGTGAAACCGACAGATCGCATAAGAGAACGGTATTCTTCGGCCGACGGCGGGGAATGCGATATTTCGATTTCGTCTCTTACCTTCGGCATAGATTTCGCCCTCCTTCCCTCGGGATTTAAACGTTCCCTGACGTCCCATCGGGCAATCCGACAGTTTATGTCGGCCGTTATCGCAAGGCTGCCATTTCGTATTCCGGGATAGTCTGCTCCGAATCCTGTTTGGACGTCTGACCATACCTCAATTTCGCTTCTGGCAGAGACCGTCAGTCACCGTGCATGAAGAATCTGGATGCCTTATCGGGAAACCCGGGTCCCTTTATCAGCATGAGAACAAGGCGGTCGCTATCCGTGGTTTCGACACCATGCACGACACCGGAAGGCGTGAAAACCACGCTACCGGGCTTGACCGGGATATCGTCCCGATCTTCGAAGGTTATGACCCCTTTTCCTTCAACGACATAAAATATCTCGTCCTGGACGGGGTGTTTGTGAAAGTCGGCGGATTGTCCGGGCTCGAAACAGACAAAATCGCACACGATACCTTTTGATTGCATGACTGCTTTGCGCACGAATTTTTCTTCGGAAAATTCGGCGAGATCCAAAATTTCGTGATGTTCGACTTGTTCAATCAGTGTCATGGTTTGGTCCAAAGTCCTGGTGCGGTAATTAAGATGGCCGTTTAAGGCGCGCGGGAGCAGAGCGCCGCAGTCAGACGAGCTCCCGTCAGATAACCGCAAGGGAGAGACGATAAAACAGCCGGAAAATATCAGGAATGCCGGTCTTGTCCAACGCTGGAGCGTTGGTCCGCTAATGGGTCAGAAGCGGACAAAACCGGCAAGCCGCCATAACGATTGCGTTTAGTCGGAAGCGGCGCCCACGCTTCATCCATTCGGCTCAGTCCTCAAAGCGGTTCAGCTCGCATGCGTGCTTTCGTGGAACAGCCGCTCGGCGGGATAGGGCGCGGCGATCAGGCGCTGGTCGTGGCTGTAGCCGATGAAGCGTTCGAGGTTCTTGCGGTTGGCGGCCAGGCCGTTCGTCCACGGGTCGTCGCCGAAGTCGCGGCGTTCGCCTTCCAGCGCGAGGCGGGCGTCGGCCATCAGCGAATAGTTCGAATCGTCGTAGAAGCCGTAGGCTTGGCGCTTGGCCTCGTCGAACGTCTCCATCAACTGGCCCGGCAGGTCGGGCAGTTTGTCGGCGAGGTCGCGCTTCATCACCATCAAATGCATGATCGGCCAGTAGCCGTGCGTGGTGAAATAGCGCACCTCCTCGGCCCGCACGTCGGGGAACAGGCGGCGGTAATCG
>Ga0181591_10006509_pt1 | contig 10133 bp, 8 predicted proteins | sample 071ome_33_FD_133757 | JGI IMG/M metagenome (GOLD analysis project Ga0181591, IMG submission 133757) | Coastal salt marsh microbial communities from the Groves Creek Marsh, Skidaway Island, Georgia - 071412AT metaG (megahit assembly) | ecosystem: Environmental > Aquatic > Marine > Intertidal zone... | reverse complement strand
CCCGCGTAGGCGGGCGTATTGACCATATCGCGCTGCCCCGCGTCAGCCCATTTGCGGCGCCCTTGTTGCTTGAGGCGGGGCGCATCCCTGTCCATGGTTCTGCCGATCAACGTTTGTTGGAGGAAGAAGCCGCAAAATTCCTGCCCCAAGCCGCGCTTGGTCACAGGTGAGGGGGCTTGCCCCTGTCTTTGGCTTGGCGCATCTATAGGCGATGCAAGCCCATCTTGAATTTCAGTTTGGCATGGAACGCCTTTTGGCTACGCCGCAAGGCGCGCTTTATTGGCCAAAGGCGGATGTTCTCATTGTGTCCGACCTTCATCTGGGAAAATCTGAACGGATGGCGCGGCGTGGTGCAGGGTTATTGCCGCCCTATGACACCCCCGAAACCCTTGCGCGATTGACGGAAGAGATTGCCACCTATGATCCCGCTGTGGTGATCTGTCTGGGAGATAGTTTTGACGACCTAGAGGCCGCGCGGAACCTCTCGCCCTATTTGGCGCGGCGTTTAGGGCCAATCCAAGCAGGGCGCAAATGGGTTTGGATTTTGGGCAATCATGATGCAGGCCCTGTAAATCTTTCGGGTGAACATCTGGATGAATTTGAAACGCCGCCCTTTATCCTGCGCCATATCGCGCGGGCTGATTTACCCGAAGGGCGGTTTGAGATTTCAGGGCATTATCATCCAAAAATGCGCGTGGCTTTGCGTGGGCGTAGCCTATCGCGCGCTGCATTTTTGATGGATGAACGGCGCCTGATCTTGCCCGCATTCGGGGCTTATACGGGCGGTCTTTGGGCCGATGATCCCGCCTTTGCGGGGCTATTGGGGGCAGATGCGGCGGCCATCGTTTTGGGACAGCCGCCTGTCATGATCCCACTTAAGCGGTAAGCCCCTCGGGCTCGGGCAGGCCATGGCTGCGCGCGCAGGCGGTGAGCGTATTGGCCAAAAGGCAGGCAATGGTCATTGGCCCGACACCGCCAGGAACAGGGGTGATCGCGCCCGCTTTGGCCGCGCAGCTGTCATAATGACAATCGCCGACAAGGCGGGTTTTGCCCTCAGGGGTGGCGATGCGGTTAATGCCCACATCAATCACCGTAGCCCCCTCTTTGACGAAGTCACCCGTGATCATCTCTGGGCGGCCGACAGCGGCCACCAGAATATCTGCGCCACGGCAAATTGCGGCCAAATCCTTGCTGCGGGAATGGGCGATGGTGACAGTGCAGCTGTCGCCAAGCAAAAGTTGTGCCATAGGTTTGCCCACAATATTCGAGCGCCCAACAACCACAGCGTTGAGGCCAGAAAGGCTGCCGTGATAATCGCGCAACATCATCAAGCAGCCCAATGGCGTGCAGGGCACCATGGACTTCTGCCCCGTTCCAAGCAGACCCACATTCGAGATATGGAACCCATCCACATCCTTAGCGGGGTCAATCGCATTGATCACAAGCGCGCTGTCAATGTGGTCAGGCAGGGGCAATTGCACCAAAATACCATGCACCGATTGATCCGCGTTTAATTGATCAATCAAGGCTAACAGATTTGCCTGCGAGGTTGTGGCATCAAGGCGGTGTTCATAGGAATTCATCCCCGCCTCAACTGTGCGCTTGCCTTTTGAGCGCACATAAACCTCGCTTGCAGGATCTTCGCCGACCAACACCACAGCAAGGCCTGGGGTGATGCCATGATCTGCTTTCATTGCGGTCACATGGTCGGTCACCATTTGCTGAACTTTGGCTGAGAAAGCTTTGCCGTCAATGATATGGGCGGTCATGGCGTCACTCCTTATTCGGGGTCGTTTTTCGGTCTGTTGGCAAGGCACATATCCCCACCGCGTTACTGCTGCAACGGGCGGGGATCGCGTTTTTCAAAAAGGCGCTTAGAACAGCCCCTCAACCTCGCCTGCGTCATTCAGGCGGATATTCTCCGCACTGGGGACGCGCGGCAGGCCAGGCATGGTCATGATCTCGCCGCAGATCACAACGATAAACCCTGCACCTGCCGAAAGACGCACTTCGCGCACGGGCAAGGAATGGCCTGTTGGTGCACCGCGGCGGTTTGGATCTGTGGTAAAGCTATATTGCGTTTTGGCCATACAGACGGGCAGGTTTTGATAGCCTGCATCCTCCCATGCTTTGAGCTGATCGCGGATTTTCTGATCTGCCAAAACCTCATCCGCGCGATAAATCCGCTTGGCCACTGTTTCGATTTTTTGGAACAGTGGCATGTCATCGGCATAGAGCGTTTGGAAGGCGGCAGAACCGCTATCCGCCAATTGCGCCACGCGGGTCGCAAGGTCGGTGATCCCCTTTGATCCTTCTGCCCAGTGGCGGCACAAGATGGCCTCAGATCCCAGTGATTTCACATAGTCCTGAACGGCGGCGACTTCGGCATCCGTGTCGCTGTAGAAATGGTTGATTGCGACAACCACAGGAACACCAAAACCTTTGAGGTTCTCAATGTGGCGACCAAGGTTTGGGCAGCCTTTTTTGACCGCTTCAACATTTTCTGCGCCCAAGTCAGCCTTAGCAACGCCGCCATTCATTTTCATTGCCCGCACAGTGGCAACCAAGACCACGCAATCGGGCGAAAGCCCTGCTTTGCGGCATTTAATATTCATGAATTTTTCGGCGCCGAGATCCGCACCAAAGCCCGCTTCGGTGACTACATAATCCGCTAATTTCAGCGCGGTTTTGGTGGCAATGACCGAGTTACAGCCATGCGCGATATTGGCAAAGGGGCCACCATGCACAAAGGCGGGGTTGTTCTCGAGGGTCTGCACAAGGTTGGGCTGCATGGCGTCTTTGAGCAGGACAGTCATTGCGCCATCGGCCTTGATGTCGCGCGCGTAAATTGGGCTGCGGTCACGGCGATAGGCCACGATCATATCCCCCAAACGGCGCTGCAAATCCGCCAAATCATCTGCCAAGCACAAGATGGCCATCACTTCGGAGGCCACTGTGATGTCAAACCCTGTCTGTCGTGGGAAGCCGTTGGACACACCGCCAAGCGAGGTCACAACATCGCGCAAGGCGCGGTCGTTCATATCGAGAACACGGCGCCAAACCACGCGGCGCTCGTCAATCTGCAGCTCGTTGCCCCAGTAGATATGGTTGTCGATCATCGCAGAGAGCAGGTTATGCGCCGCCGTAATCGCATGAAAATCGCCGGTAAAATGCAGGTTCATTTCTTCCATCGGGACAACCTGCGCCAAGCCGCCGCCAGCCGCGCCGCCCTTCATGCCGAAGTTTGGCCCTAGCGAGGCTTCGCGGATACAAATCGCGGCCCTTTTGCCAATCGCACAAAGACCATCCCCAAGCCCCACTGTGGTGGTGGTTTTGCCTTCGCCCGCAGGGGTGGGGTTGATCGCAGTTACAAGGATCAGCTTGCCATTATCGCGGCCCTCAAGGCTGTTGATGAAATCCTGAGACACTTTTGCCTTGTCGTGCCCATAGGGCAGCAGCGCCTCATATGGGATATCCAGCTTTTCGCCGATCTCTTTGATTGGCTGTTTGTTTGCGGCGCGTGCGATTTCGATGTCGGTTTTGAAGGCCATGATGCGCGTGTCCCATTCATAGTTTGGGGTTGAGAAAAAAGGTCGAATTCAGCGCGACTATAGGGAGGCGATTCTGAATCGCGCGGACTGTTTTCGACCTTTTCGCGCCGTGGTGCGCCAGAAGCAGAGCGCGTAGAAATGAAAACACCCCCAGATCGAAACGGATCGGGGGGTGTCTTGTGGTCTAGAAAACCATGGCCGCCTAGGGCGAGGGTTCAGGCTCCATCCCGCCATTGTCATTGCGCGGTTTGCGCGGTTTGGTTTTTGGAATCGCGGTGATCGAGGCGCCACCGCCTGTTCCTGTGTCATCCCCATCATCGCCGCGGTTTAAAGGTTCGCCCGCGATAACACGGGTAATCTCAGAGCCTGTGAGGGTTTCATATTCAAGCAGACCTTGTGCCAAACGCTCAAGATCATCGCGCTTTTCGGTCAAGATGCGCTTGGCGGTCTCATAACCTTGATCCACCAATTCCTTGACCTTGTCGTCAATGATCTTTTGCGTGGCCGCCGAATGGTTCGTGCCGCCGCCATAAGAGCCCAAATAGGATTGCTGCTCATTGGCGTAATCGACATAGCCTAGCTCTTCGGCATAGCCAAATTGCGTGACCATGGCGCGCGCAATGCGGCTGACCTGCTGAATGTCAGAGGCCGCCCCAGAGGTGACGTTCTCTTTGCCAAATACCAACTCCTCAGCCACACGCCCCCCCATCGCCATTGCGATTTTCGAGGTGTATTTTGTGTAGCTGACGGACAGTTGATCGCGCTCAGGCAGGGAGAGAACCAAACCCAAGGCGCGACCGCGCGGGATGATTGTCGCTTTGTGAATTGGATCGTGCTGCGGCACGTTCAATCCAACCACCGCGTGGCCCGCTTCGTGATAGGCGGTAAGGCTTTTTTCATCCTCAGTCATCACCATTGAGCGGCGTTCAGCCCCCATCATCACCTTGTCTTTGGCATTCTCGAAATCTTCCATCGTGACAAAGCGGCGATTGACGCGGGCCGCCATCAAAGCGGCTTCATTCACCAAATTGGCCAAATCAGCACCCGAAAAGCCTGGCGTGCCCCGTGCGATGATTCGCAGATCGACATTCGGGCCAAGAGGCACTTTGCGCGCATGAACGCCTAAGATTTTTTCACGGCCCTTGATGTCTGGGTTGGGCACCTGCACCTGACGGTCGAAACGACCTGGACGCAGAAGGGCAGGGTCAAGAACATCGGGGCGGTTGGTCGCTGCCACGATGATAATACCCTCGTTGGCCTCGAAGCCGTCCATCTCAACCAGAAGCTGGTTCAAGGTTTGCTCGCGTTCATCATTGCCGCCGCCATAGCCAACTCCGCGTGAGCGCCCGACCGCGTCAATCTCGTCAATAAAGACGATACAAGGCGCGTTCTTTTTGGCCTGCTCAAACATATCGCGCACGCGGCTTGCGCCGACACCCACGAACATCTCGACAAAGTCAGAGCCAGAGATGGTAAAGAAGGGCACACCCGCCTCGCCAGCGATCGCGCGTGCAAGCAAGGTCTTACCCGTTCCAGGAGGGCCGACAAGCAGCGCGCCCTTGGGGATCTTGCCGCCAAGCTTGCTGAATTTCTGCGGATTCCTTAGGAATTCAACGATTTCTTCCAATTCTTCCTTGGCTTCATCGATCCCTGCAACATCGTCAAAGGTGACGCGGCCATGCTTCTCGGTCAGCAGTTTTGCCTTGGATTTTCCAAAACCCATTGCCCCGCCGCGACCGCCGCCTTGCATGCGATTCATGAAGAAAATCCAGATCCCGATGAGAACCAGAACGGGCAACCATAGCGACAAAATGGACATGAATCCCGACTGCTCCTGTGGGCGCACTTCGACCCGCACACCTTGGTCAATCAAGGCGGTGGCGATGTCACTGTCCGCAGGACGGGTGGTTTCAAATGTGCCCTCCGAAGTGGTGAACTGCACCGCTTCGCCATCTATCGTTGCCGTGCTCACCGAGCCTTGTTCGACTTGAGAGATGAAATCAGAATAAGCCACTGATCGGGCATTGACCGATGACTGGTTGCCGCTGAACAGATTGAACAGCGCAAGGATCAACAAAAACAAAATGACCCAAAAGGCGATATTACGAGCATTGCCCAAGAGAATTCTCCTCGCTTTCGCGGCAGCCGCGCCACATGCGCGCTTGCGTTCCCTCTAAGATAAGGAAGCTTTGGCTGACTTCAATGCGATAATATGGATCGGTGGAACTCTGCCGATGGATCATATTGCGGCGCGCATAGTCCCTCGCGCGCCAAATAGGGCACGGCAACCAAGGCTTGGCCCGCCCAAAGCGCGGGATAAGACTGAAAGGCGGCCTTTGGCAAACCCTTTGGCAACTCAAACGCAGCAAGGCTTTGCGCGCCCAAGGGGCGGATCACAGCCTCGCCCAAACGGCGCCCTTTGATGCGCCACCGCCCGTCCCATGCAGATGCCCCATCTGCAGGGCATTCATAATCGGCCACTGCGCGCAATTCACGCACCAAGATCAGCGCATCATCTTGCACAAAACTTTGCACCCCTTGAAGCGTTGCCCCGCGCCCAGCATATGCGGCTTCTGCCAAGGCCCCTAGGCTGCTGAGGCGGGGCCTGTAGGGGGCTTGGGTCAAGCACCCAATCCCATGCGCCAAGAGGCGCAATTGGGTTTCTTCTTCAATCCGTTCAAGGCGCGTCAGGTCAAACCGCAGAATGCCTGGATAGGGTTCGGTGACAACATCGCGGGCCACATCCGCCGCGCGCGCCCAAAGTGCAACGCTGGCGCGGGCCATGTGGTCTGCCGTACGCGTGAGGATGTCGACATCAAGACCAATTTCGGCCAGATCGCGCATCGCTTTGCGCGTGCGCACGCGCAGATAATCTTCGTTATCGTTTGAGGGGTCATCGATCCATTGCATCCCGCGCGCTTGCAGGGCCGCACGCAGGTCAGCGCGGGACGCCCAAAGGATTGGGCGAATAACCGGGGCAGCCCCTGCCGCATCTGCGGCCTTATGCGATAGCGGCAAGGCTTTTATCGCGGCCAACCCCTCAACGCCCGATCCGCGCGATAGGCGCATCAAAAAGGTTTCGGCCTGATCATCACGGGTGTGTCCCACAAGGATCGCGCCAATTTCAGGCCGTTTGCGTCTGCGCCATTCTTGAACAAGACTATAGCGCGCAGCGCGCGCGGCGGCCTGTAAGTTGCCCACGCCATCCCATTTCCATTGCAATGTGACGTGATCAATCCCGAGATCATGCGCGATTTTCGCCACCCCTTCCGCCTCGGCGGCGCTTTCAGGGCGTAGTCCGTGATCCACAGTAATCGCAATTAGCGTCACGGGGCCATTGTCAGGGTCTTGGCGCATCTCTGCGGCCCAATCATGGGCCAGCATCATCAAGGCAAGGCTATCGCTGCCACCTGAAACCATGATGGCCAAAACTGGCGGTAAAGGCGCGGGGCATAGCCGCGCCATCTCACTGTGAAATTTATCGCTCAGACTCAATTGCACGCAAGCGCCGCACGCGTTGCTTCGGCAGTCGCAATTTCGCTGCGTGCCTCTGGATAGCGCGTAGCGACCTCCGACAGCGTGATACAGGCCTCCTCAATTTGGCCCAATTCGCCTAAGGATTGCCCAAGGCGAGCCAAGGCCGCAGGCGCGCGTGGGCCATCGGGGCTGCCTGAGAAACTGTCAAGAAAGGCGCGGGCTGCACGGCTCCAGGCCCCTTGCTGGACTTCGGCCTCACCGCGCAGGAAATGTGCTTCGCCCGACAGCGGGCCGCCGGGATAAGTTTCTGCGAAGCGGCTAAAGGCTTGTGCGGCCTCTGCCCAATTGCCCGCATCATAGGCCGCAAGGGCGCGGTCAAAATCCGATTGTTCCGCAACGGCCAATTGCGGGCCATCGCTGGCCCCGCCGGAGCTTGGCGCGGGCGCAAGGGTGCTGCCTTGGCCCAAGGGCGTGCCTGTGTCCCTACTGGGGGCAACACCGCCCAAGGAGGGCGTATCACCCAGCGTTGCGATATCGCAGTCAGGTTCCAATTCACAGGCGGAATTCCAGATCACCAATGCGGTTGGTGCCGTCACCCACAATCGCCTCGATGCGCAATTGCAGCGTTTCGGTTGCGGCGGTCATGCGGCGCAATTCGGTCTCTATGGCGTCAAGCCGCGAAAGCGGGTTCGCCGTTCCTGCGGGCAGGCTTGGCCCGCCCGTTGTTGAGAGCTCAAGCCTGAGGCGCTGTATCTCGAAGTAAAGCACAGATAACTCTTGCCGAATATCGGCAAGGCTTTGGGCTTGGTCAGTTTGGGCAAAGGCCGCATGGGGGGGCATGCCGCCCCCAAGGCCAATGACCATAACTCCACAGATCAGCGCCCGCTTGAGCATATCGTTTAGGCCCCCGCACCAGCGGCAATCACCGTCACCGCGCGGCGGTTGCGGCTATAGCACGCTTCGTTCGAGCAAATCTCAATCGGGCGCTCTTTACCATAAGAGATGGTCGACAGACGATTGGGCGCGACCCCACGGCTGATCAGATATTCCTGTGCCGATGCCGCGCGGCGCGCGCCAAGCGCAAGGTTATACTCGCGCGTGCCTTGTTCATCCGCGTGACCCTCGATAATCGCGGTGTAGTTTGGGTTGCTCAACAGCCAGTTTGCCTGTTGGTCTAGGGTCGCAATTGCCTCAGCCGACAGGTTCGATTGATCCACCGCAAAGAACACGCGGTCACCAATGGTTTGGTTGAAATATTCGGGGCTTGCAGGGTCGTAATTCCCGCCTGCGCCCGCGCCATATTGGCCACTTGCGCCATTGCCGCCAAGCCCTGCTTGCGAACAGGCTGCCAGACCAAGCATCGCAACCATCAAAGTTGATTTTACCAAAAGCTTCATCGTTTACATTCCTAAGACAAGGGGCAGGTCATTCCACCCCGATTGTGGGCACCGCTTTGGCCCTGTGTAACATGTCCAAAGCGCGTTGTGAATCGGGCATAATGATTTGGCCAATCACGTGCGGGTTATTGCAACAGCGGCGACCAAGCGGGATCGGACGCCATTCCCGGTGTCGCGACACGCTGAAGGTTGCGCCCCGAAATATCGACCGAATAAAGCGCAGGCGCCCCATTTGTGCCTGCAGTTTCGCGGGTGAACATAACCACGCGCCCATTCGGCGCCCAGGTTGGCCCTTCATCAAGGAAAGACGCTGTCAAAAGACGCTCTTCGCTGCCATCAATGCGCATCACGCCGATATGGAACCGCCCCGCCTCTTGTTTGGTGAAGGCGATATAGTCGCCGCGCGGGCTCCAGACGGGGGTGCCATAACGACCATTGCCGCGGCTGATACGCTGCGCAGGGCCACCCGTGGCAGGCATGATGTAAAGCTGCTGGTTGCCAGAGCGGTCGCTTTCAAACACGACTTGGCTGCCATCTGGTGAAAAGCTTGGTGCCGTTTCAATCGAAGGCGCTTCGGTCAAACGTGTCTGCGTGCCCGTGACCAAATCAAGCACATAAATATCGCTGTTTCCGCCCCGTTCGACCGAAAACACAACGCGCTGCCCGTCAGGGGAATAGCGCGGGGCAAAGGTCATGGTTCCAGGAAGATCGGCCAAAGGACGGTGGGTCACGCTCGAAATATCCATCTGATAGATGCGCGGCGTGCCACTTTCATAGGATGTGTAGAGCAAGCTGCGCCCATCTGGCGAAAAGCGGGGCGCAAGAACAATCGCGCTGCTATCTGTTAGATATTGAACATTCGCGCCGTCATAATCCATCAGGGCCAGACGCTTGAGCCGCGCGTTTTTGGGCCCTTCCTCGTTGATGAAGGCCACGCGCGTGTCGAAATATCCGCTTTCGCCTGTAATGCGGCTATAGACTTGATCTGCCACCCGATGCGCCATGCGCCGCCATGTTTCGGGCGTTGCTACGAATTGCAGCCCATCCCCGAGCGGCAGTTGCGAGAACACATCAAAAAGCCGAAAGCGCACAACCATCTGCCCCTCTGGGGTGCGGCCCACCGAACCCGTGATCAGGGCTTGGGCATTGATGGCTTGCCAGTCGGCAAATTGCACGGGGCTGTCAAAACTGGTGATTGTGGAAATATGGGCCTCGGCTGGGATTTCGCGAAACAGGCCTGTGCCACGCAGATCGGCGGCAATCACCCGCGTGATATCTTGGGCGGCATCGGCCATATCAGGCGTATCCGCGATAAAGACGGGCAGGGCAAAGGGGAGCGGCTCAATCACACCTTCGGTGATCTCAATGCGCAAAGGCCCGCCTGCACCTTGGGCCCATGCGGGTAGGCTGCTTGCGCCAAGCGCAAGGCACAGCCCCAAGCCGCGAAAAACTGTAATCAACTGCGCCTTCATCTCAGCCTCATCTGTTCAGGGTTGAAGACCATCTCGATGGTTTGCCATTGGTCGTATTTTTCTAGGGGCAGGTCAAACCCGTTTGCGCCACAGCGCAAAATTGCACGGCGTCCTGCTTCAAATGCTTGGGAGACCGATGCATCCGAGCCACCAGAACTGTCGATCATTCGGATAGACCCCGCATCTGGCCGCCCATCTTGGCCCAAGGTGACCGAGATGGTGACAATTGTGCGCTG
>Ga0181591_10006508_pt1 | contig 10134 bp, 2 predicted proteins | sample 071ome_33_FD_133757 | JGI IMG/M metagenome (GOLD analysis project Ga0181591, IMG submission 133757) | Coastal salt marsh microbial communities from the Groves Creek Marsh, Skidaway Island, Georgia - 071412AT metaG (megahit assembly) | ecosystem: Environmental > Aquatic > Marine > Intertidal zone... | reverse complement strand
TTAAGGCCGCTTCAGGTTCTACTTTAACAGATACTACAAAACAATCCATTATTACACAATTAAAAAAATATAATGTAGCTTCTGTTAGACCAGAGATTGTTGATCCAGAAACTACATCTATATTAATAACTTCAAATGTAAAGTATGATGAAAAGTCAACAACAAAAACAGCTGATACTTTAAAATCAGAAATTACAACAGCATTATCAAATTATAGTTCAAATACATTACAAAAATTTGACAGTATGTTTAGATATTCAAAAGTTGTAGAATTAATAGATGATACTGATACTTCTATTCTTTCAAATATTACAACATTAAGAATCAGAAAAAACTTTACGCCTACTTTAGGTTCATCAACAAGATATGATGTTTACTTTAGAAATGGTTTATACAATCCTCACACAGGACATAGAGCTGCTGAGGGTGGTATTTTAAGTTCAACAGGTTTTAAAGTTACGGGTGACACAACAAATGTTTATTACCTTGATGATGATGGTACTGGTAATGTTAGAAGATTTTATTTTGTAGGTTCTGTTAGAACATATGTAAACAATTTACAAGGTACAATTAATTATACAACAGGCCAAATTACAATTAATTCTTTAGATGTTTCTAGTGTAGAAAATATTAGAGGTTCTGCTTCAACGGTCATAGAGTTGACAGTTCAACCTAATTCAAATGATATTGTTCCTGTTAGAGATCAAATTTTAGAAATAGATACGGCAAATTCATCTATTACAGTTCAAGCAGATACTTTTGTAGGAGGTTCTGCTGACGCTGGTGTTGGTTATACAACTTCATCAAGTTATAGCACATAAGAGAGATGGCAACATTTAAAGATAAAATATCGCAACTGATTAATAGTCAGGCTCCAGAGTTTGTTGTTGAACAACATCCTAAATTTTTAGAGTTTGTAAAAACTTATTATACATTTATGGAATCTGCCGAGTTAGTTGTAACTTCGGTACAGACTACAGATGGTATTCAATTAGAAACAGAAACAGCACAAGCAAACTCTTTATTACTTAATGGTTCACGTATTGATTCAGATAGAACACAATTAGATGCTGGTGATAAAATCATTTTAGAAAGTTCTACTTACGGTAAATTTACTAGAGGTGAGGTTATAACAGGTCAAACTTCAGGTGCTACTTCAACTGTTTTAACCGAAGACTTAACAAATGGTCGTTTGTTTATATCAGCACAAGATAAATTTATAATAGGAGAAACTGTATTAGGAGCTTCTTCAAATGCTAGTGCTGTTGTTAATAATTACAGACCAAATCCTGTAACTAATATACAAGAGTTATTAAACTTTAGAGATCCTGATAAAGTAGTATCAAATTTTTTAACAAAGTTTAGAAATGAATTTTTAAATACTTTACCTGAAACATTAAATTCAAATGTTGATAAAAGAAAACTAATTAAGAATATTAAATCAGTTTATCGTGCTAAAGGTACTAATAGAGGCCACGAATTATTTTTTAAATTATTATTTAACGAAGACTCAGAAACAATTTATCCTAGAGAAAATATTTTAAGAGCTTCTGACGGTCAATGGGACACAAAGTTAATAATGAGATCAATACAATCTACATCTCAAATATTAACAGGTGATACTGCTGATTTATTAGGTAGAACAATTACAGGTGAAACATCTGGTGCTACCGCTGTAGTTGAAAACGTATTTAAATTTCAAGTAGGATCAAATGAGGTAACAGAATTTATTTTAAATGAAGATACCATTTCTGGTACTTTTTCTACTGGTGAAGTTTTAAGAGGAACAAAAACAAATGATGATGATATTTTTATTAAATCTACTATCACAGGAATACCAAATTCAATATCAATAACAAATGATGGTACTTTATATACTGAGGGAGAAACAGTATCAGTTGTGGGTGGTGGTACAGGTGCTGTCATAAATGTTGACGCTATTGGTAGAGGAAGTTTAACAAATTTTTATGTAGATAGTGGTGGTTCAGGTTATGAAATAGGTGATGACATTGTATTTAATAATACAGATACAGGTGGCGGTTCTGCTAGAGCAAAAGTTTCAGTTGTAAACGGTGGATTTACACAAGAAGAATCTACATCAACGGAAGAAGATCATTTAGTTTTAGAAGACGAAACTACAAGAGGTGACCCTTATACTGGAAATAAAATTGTACAAGAAGCTGGAACAGGTTCAGGTGATGTAACTGATGTAAGAATTATAGATGCTGGTTCCAATTATCTATCTTTACCTATCGTAACAGTAGATGATACAAATGGATCAGGTGCTTCGGTGTTTACATATGGTTCAGAAATAGGCCGAGTTTTAGGATTAAAAATTGTTGAATCAGGTGCTGAATATCAACAATCTCCTAGTCCACCTAGTTTGACTTTAAGAAAAAAAGTTTTAGTGTTAAACAGATCAGGTACTTTTTCAGTATCAGAAACAGTTTCAGGTATAGCTTTAGATTCTACAGTTGTTACAGCTACAGTAGTTTCATTTGATACAAATAGAAGTATTTTAACTTTAAGTGATGCTACAGGAGTATTTGCTAATGCTTCTACAATAACAGGTGTAACAAGCGGTGCCACAGCAACAGTAAAAATTACCGATTTAGCTACAGCAACATCAACAGTTGGTGCTACAGCAAACACAGCAGGTGCTTTTATAAACCAAGATGGTCACGTTTCAGAAACTACAATGAGAATACAAGATAGTTTATACTATCAGGACTTTTCATATGTTATTAAAGTTGGTCGTACAATTAATGATTGGAGAGATTCATTTAAGAAAACAATGCACTCAGCTGGTTTTTATTTTACAGGTCAAGTAGATATTCAAACACAAGTTTCTGCTCAAATTAGAAGTATAACAGGTGTTAATACAGGTATTGATTACGAAGGAGTTGCTTTAATAATTAATACTTTATTCTCTACAATATTTGGTAGAAGATTAGGAACAACAACAGATGGAACAACTTTAAGAGTTAATTCTCATTTAGGTGTTGATCCTGACTTTACAGATAGTACAACAGAACACTTTACACCAAATACAAGAGATTTAACTTTAAATCAAGTTATTACATTACAGATACCTTCAATTGCTAAAATTGTAGTTAGAGGTGACGAGTTGAAATACGGATATGCTTATGTAGGTCCTCGTATGAAATCGTTAAATATGTATGAAAATCCATTTGGTACAGACAATATGTTTGGTGGTAATCATACTAATATACAAACAGGCGCTGTAGGGGCTGATAGTGTTGTAGCAAGTTATATTCAACCTATGAAGATGGTTAATTGGGCTAACCATAGATTAAGTATGTTAAATAGTACGACTTATGACGGAGAAGTGGTACAAATTAGAGATTTAGCTAATAATAATTTAAAAACTTATATAGCTTATCCTACTGAAATTAGTATAAGTTATTAAAAAGATGTATAAATATAATTAAGATTAAGAGGAAAATATGCCAGCGATTATAACAAAAAAATTTAGAATCCATAATCAGGAACAATTTGTTGAGTCTTTTTCAGAAGCTTCAGCAAATGTGTACTATATGGGTATTGGTAGACCACAAGCGTGGGCTACATCTACAAGAGGTGATAGCCGTACTCAATATGAGGGCACAGATGCCTCTCCATTAACACCAGTTGATTCAGTATCACAAGAGTATCACGTATTTGATGATCTTTTAGCTGCTAAAAGAGTTACAAGTTCAGATGTTTCAATAGTAATTCCAAGAAGAAATTGGGCTACAGGTACAGTATATGACTATTACAGACACGATTACGGTCATTATGTAACAGGTTCAACTTCAAGTGTAGTTACAGCAAATAGTGGAGCTACGACTTTAACTGATGCTACTTTTTATGTTTTAACTGAAGACTTTAATGTTTACAAATGTTTAGATAACAATGGTAACGCTAATTCAACAGTAAAACCTACTGGTACATCAACATCTATTCTTACAACAGGTGATGGATATAAGTGGAAATATATGTACACTTTATCAGCCGCTCAACAAACAAATTTCCTATCAACAGACTTTATGGCTGTTGCTACAAATTCAACAGTAGCCGCTGCTAATGCTGACGGCGCTATTGACATTGTAAAAATTAAAACAGCAGGTTCAGGTGGTACAGATGGTACTCACACAGGTATTGCGATTAGAGGTGATGGTTCATCTGGTCAAGTTTCAGTTACAGTTGCTTCGGGTGTTGTAACAGCAGTTACAGTTACTACAGCAGGTACAGGTTACACATATGGTTACATTCGAAACGCTGATATAGTTTCAGCAGGTGCTACAGGATTAAGTGGTGCTGAATTAGATGTAATTATAGGTCCAAAAGGTGGCCACGGTGAAAATGCCATTGAAGAATTAGGTGGTTTTTATGTTATGTTAAATACAAACTTCGAAGCAAGTGAAGCTTCAAACTCTGGCGACTTTACAACAGCAAACGATTTTAGACGTGTTGCGTTAATGAGAGATATTGAATCAGCAAGTTCAGCCGCTACAGCAACTACTTTAAGAGGAACAAAAGCAGTATTAGTAACAAGTCCATCTGGTAGTTTTACAGTTGATGAAGAAATCAATCAAGCGACAACAGGCGCTGTAGGTAAAGTAGTAGAATGGGATAGTTCAAACAATATTCTTTATTATATACAAACTAGATTCAATGATGAGGGTATTGATAGTAATGGTAATCTAACAGCCTTTTCAGGAACAAATGTTATTACTGGACAAAGTTCAGGTGTAACAGCTACTCCTTCAAGTTCTACAACAACAGTTGATAGTGTAGCATTTACTAGTGGATATAATTCTGGTGAGATTGATGCTGATACAGGAGATGTTTTATATATTGAAAACAGATCACCAATCACAAGAGCATCCGATCAAACTGAAAACGTTAAATTGATAATTGAATTTTAGAGGGAAATAAATGGCTAGTCCAACAGACTTTAACCTCTCGCCTTATTATGATGACTTTACCGAGTCAAAGAAGTTCCATAGAGTTCTTTTTAGACCAGGTTTTGCTGTTCAAGCGAGAGAATTAACACAATCACAAACAATCTTACAAAATCAGATTGAACGATCTGGAGATCACTTCTTCAAAAAAGGAGCTATGGTTATTCCAGGAGAGATTGCTTTTGATGTTAACTATTATGCTGTTAAATTATCTAGTATTGCTAGTGGTATTTCTTTATCTTCATTTAACGGAATAGAAATTACAGGTGGTACTTCAGGTGTAAAAGCTAAAGTTGTTAATGTTGCGGCTACAGACGGTACTGATCCAGATACTTTATTTGTAAAATACTTAGACTCTGGTACATCAAATACAGCAACAGCTTTTAGTGATGGAGAAACTTTAACAGGTACAGCTACAATTAGTGGTGTTTCACAAAGTATTAGTTGTGTTGTTAATACTACAGCAACAGGTTCAGCAGCTTCGATTGTTGCTGGTGTTTATTATATTAATGGTTTTTATGTATCTGTAGATGACCAAACTTTAATACTTGACAAATATACAAACACACCTAGTTATAGAGTTGGTGTTACAATTACAGAATCATTTGTAACTTCAAATGATGATACAAGTTTAAATGACAACGCTGCTGGTACTTCAAACGCTAACGCTCCAGGTGCTCACAGATTTAAAATTCAATTAACATTAGCTAAAAAAACTTTAACAACAACTGAAGATAATAACTTTATTGAATTGTTGAGATTAGAAAATGGTATTAGACAAAACCAAGTTAGAAATACTGAGTATGCTATTTTAGAAGATAACTTAGCAAGAAGAACATTTGATGAATCAGGTGATTACACAGTAAGAGAATTTGATTTAGATGTAAGAGAACATTTAAAATCAGGAAGTAATAGAGGTATCTACACATCAGCAAATGGTGGTGATACAACAAAATTAGCTGCTGGTATAGGACCAGGTAAAGCATATGTTAAAGGTTATGAATTAGAAAATATTGCTACAAGATATGTTGAAGTTGATAAAGCTAGAGATTTTTCAACAGACAATAATTTCAATACAAGATTTGATATAGGTAACTATGTTAACGTAACAAATGTTTATAACTCACCAGATATAGGATTTGTTTCAGGTGATGTTGAAGCTTTTAAAGCTGTTAACTTATATAAAAAGGCTACTGCTTCTCGTGGTACTGAACAATCAACAACAGGTGTTGATGTGGTTCAAATAGGTAGAGCTAAATCAAAAGGATTTCAATACGTAACTGGTACTGCTTCAGGAAATACTTTTGCTAGTGGTTCATTAACTTCAGCAATATACAGACATTATCTATTTGACATTAATATGTTTACTCATATTAATATTACAACTAATCAAACATTTACAACAGGTGAAGTTATAACAGGTGGCACTTCAGGTGCTACTGCTACAGTTCAATCAATTTCTGCTGTTGAATCACAAACAGTAAATAGTATTACATCTGCAAGTCCTGGCGTTGTAACAATTTCAGGTGGTCATAATTTTGTAGAAGGCCAACAAGTTACTTTAGCTGGAACATACGAAGTAGATTCAGCTGCTGTTAGTACGGCAGTTTATACAGTAAGAAATCCTAGTAGCACAACATTTGAATTGTATGATACAGATGGAACAACATCTATAAATGTAACAGGATTTACTTCAGCAACAGCTACACACGGAGTTGTAGTTGTATCAAATGTATTAGGTACTTTTAGTACAGGTGAAACAATAACAGGTGGTACTTCAAGTAACACAGCAGTTATTCAATCAAATGCTGTTGGTTTTGACGCTATTAGAAGTTACGACTTTCCAAGTGTTAAACAAATTGGTATGGCTGGTGGTACTTTAATACCTTACACAGCTGATACTGCTACAGATTCAAATTATGGTGAAAACTTCCAATTATTTGGTTCTATATCAGTAGCAAATAGTGGCACAACAGTTACAGGTTTTGGTACTTTATTTAATACTGAATTAAAAATTGGCGATAGTATTTCATTTACAACAGATGCTGGAACATCTATTACAAGAATAGTTGAATCAATTAGTTCAGATACAAGTTTAGAATTATCAGTAGCTGTAGGTGGTGGTGATGTATCAACTAAATCAATTGCTACAAGATTAAGAGCTAAGTTACAAGATTCAAATAAAAATATTTCAGTTTTCAGATTACCATACGAAAGAGTTAAAACTTTAAAAACAGCATCAAATTCTGGATTAACAGATACAAATTTTGCTGTAAGAAGACACTTTACAGGTGATTTATCCTCAGACGGTGATATATCAATTACAGCAGGAACAAATGAAACATTTAGTTCATTATTAGAGAGTGACTTTACAGTTTCTATAGTTGCTACAGGTGCTGGCGGCTCAGGTGCTATAGGTGACGTACTAAGTTTAACAGGTAATAACCACGAAGGTAGTGCTATATTTACACCTAGTGGTTCTCCTTCAGGAAAAACTTTAACTTTAGACTTTGGTGCTAATTATGCTGGTCACACAGTTAAGATATTAGCTACAGTAGATAGATCAGTTGCTAACTCTAAATCAAAAACTTTAAACTCAAATTCTACAGTTGCTATTTCTACACAGGCAACAATTGAAAGTGGTACGATTGGTTTAGGTAAGGCAGATGTTTATAGAGTAAATGCGGTTTATATGGCCGCTGACTTTAGTACACCAGCTACTTCAAGTGATACAAATATTACAGATAGATTTACTTTAGATACAGGTCAAAGAGATAACTTCTATGACATTGGCCGATTAAAATTAAAAACAGGTGAATTAACACCAACAGGTAGATTACTTGTTGACTTTGATTTTTTCTCACACGGTTCAGGAGATTATTTTGATGTAGACTCATATTCAGGTGTTATTGATTATGCTGACATACCATCTTATACTTCAGATACTTCAGGTGATGTTTATGATTTAAGAGATTGTTTAGACTTTAGACCGAGAGTTGATGACGCTTCAACAATAAATTCAGGAACACAAGATAGATCATATGATGGTGTTGGTGGTTCTACAGTTGATGTTGTTAAGTTTAATTCAAATGTTACTACAGACCTTGAATACTATTTACCAAGAATAGACAAAATATTTTTAGATAAAGAAGGAAACTTTAAAGTTATAAAAGGTTCTAGTGATCTAAAACCTCAAATACCAAAAGGTTTAGATGGAGCTATGCATCTATTTACTTTATTTTTGAATCCATATACTTTAGATGAAAAAGATTTATCTATAAAAAAACAAGATAACAAACGATATACAATGAGAGATATTGGTCGTTTGGAAAAAAGAATTGAAAATGTAGAATACTATACACAACTTTCTTTATTAGAATCAAGTGCTCAAAGTTTACAAATACAAGACGCTGAAGGATTTGACAGATTTAAAAACGGATTTATAGTAGATAACTTTACAGGTCACGGTATTGGTGATGTAGGTAATTTAGATTACAAAGTATCTATGGATATGGCTAAAGGTGAAATGAGACCAATATTTAATGAACAGTCTGTACAGTTAATTGAAGCTGATGATGATGGTACTTCAATTTTAGCTTCTGATAGAACAGCAGCTAATTATCAAAAAACTGGAGATTTAATTACTTTACCTTATACAGAAAAAACAATCGTAGATCAACCATATGCTAGTAAATATGTAAATGTAAATCCATATAATATCTTTACTTGGACAGGTTCAGTAACACTTGATCCTCCAGGTGATGAATGGAAAGAAACAGAAAGAGTTCCAGATTTATTAGTTAATGAAGAAGGTAGTTTTGACACTATGGTTGCCGCTTTAGGTAATCCTAATTTAGATTCAATAGAAATCAATACAGTATGGAATGAATGGCAAGATCAATGGTTTGGTACACCTGTAGAAAGTGTTACAAGAGGTAATATACAACGAACACATAATAGAGTGGCTGGTAGAGGACGAGGTGCTGGTGGTTGGTCTGTAAATGCTAGAGATGTAACTACTACAACAACTCAACAAGTTCAACAAACAAGATCAGGTATTAGAACAGCAATTGTTCCTCAAGTTGTAAGAACATCTTTAGGAGATAAAATTTTAAGTATTGCTTTTATACCATTTATTAGAAGTAGAACAATTAACTTTACAGCAAATAGATTAAAACCAAATACAAGAGTTTATGGATTTTTTGATGATGTTGATATTTCAAGTTATATTACACCGTCAGGTGGTTCATTAGGTGGAAATTTAGTAACAGACGCTAATGGTGCCGTTTCAGGTACATTTGCTATTCCTGATCCTACTAATAACTCAAATCCTAGATGGAGAACAGGTCAAAGAGTATTCAGACTAACAAGTTCAGTAACAAATTCTTCAACAGATGTAGAAACAGCTGCTGAGGGTGATTACACTGCTAGAGGTTCTATTGAAACAGTACAAAATACAATTGTTTCAACAAGAGAAGCTCAAACAGTTAGACAAACTGTAACTGATACAAGAAATTTAACTAGATCATCAACTAGAACAACACAAGAAGTTATAGATTGGATTGACCCTATTGCTCAAACATTTATGGTTGACGATAATGGTGGTGCTTTCTTAACTTCAATAGATTTATATGCTCAATCAAAAGATGATACTATACCAATTACACTTCAAATTAGAGAAGTTGTAAATGGTTATCCATCTCGTACAATTGTGCCTTTTGGTGAAGTAGTTTTAAATCCTAGTCAAGTTAATGTGAGTGATGATGCTAGTACAGCAACTAAATTTACATTTAATAGTCCAGTTTACTTACAAGAAAAAACAGAATACTGTTTATGTTTATTAGCTAATACAAATAATTACAATATGTGGGTGGCTAGAGTTGGAGATAAACAAGTAGGTTCTGATAGAACAATATCTGAACAGCCTTATGCTGGTGTAATGTTTAAATCACAAAATGGTTCTACTTGGACAGCTGAACAACTAGAAGATATTAAAATGAAAATTAATCGTGCTGAGTTTAGTAATGTTACAGGTACAGTTACATTGACAAATGATAGTTTACCAACAAGAACATTAAAAAACAATCCTTTAAGAACAACAAATAGTTCAGGTGTTATTAGAGTTTTCCATCCAAACCACGGTATGCACGGTACATCAAACAATGTA
>Ga0181591_10006505_pt1 | contig 10138 bp, 7 predicted proteins | sample 071ome_33_FD_133757 | JGI IMG/M metagenome (GOLD analysis project Ga0181591, IMG submission 133757) | Coastal salt marsh microbial communities from the Groves Creek Marsh, Skidaway Island, Georgia - 071412AT metaG (megahit assembly) | ecosystem: Environmental > Aquatic > Marine > Intertidal zone... | reverse complement strand
GGAGTTGGAGCGCTTCCTTCTCTTCATTTCGAAGGGGGTAAGGTTACACCTAAGCTAGGTTTAGGCCCACGTGTAGATTTTAATAAGGTTTCAATTATTGCACCGTTCTTTCCGGCACAACCTGCCGGTAAATGGGTCGGATCTGTTGGGTTAGCCTATAAGTTTGGTCGTAAGAAAGGTATTTGAAAAGAGGGGAGTGCATTAAAAAACGGCTTCTGCCACCGCTTTGATATTGGCGGGGCGGCTCATGGTGTAGTAATGCAAGATGGGTACTCCGGCTTGCATCAGTTCTTTTGACTGCTGAATGCACCATTCGATCCCTACTTGGTACACCGCGGCATTGTCTTTACAGCCTTCTACCGCACTGACTAGGTCGGCCGGAAGGTCGACGTGAAAACGATGGGGCAGCAGGTTGAGTTGGCGCTTAGTTGAGATGGGTTTGAGCCCCGGGATGATGGGTACGTTGATCCCCATGGCTTTGCACTTTTCGACGAATTCAAAGAATTTTTGATTGTCAAAGAACATTTGTGTCACGATATAATGGGCTCCGGCGTCTACCTTGGCCTTGAGCATTTTGAGGTCGTGATCGAGCGATGGGGCCTCCATGTGTTTTTCGGGATATCCGGCTACTCCAATACAGAAATCGGCAGCGGCTGAGTTTTCTAGGCTGGCATCTAGGTATTTCCCGTTGTTGAGGTCGGCAATTTGGCCGACTAGATCAGAGGCATAGGCGTGCCCGTCTTTTTCGGGCTTGAAATAGGTCTCTGATTCCATCGCGTCTCCGCGCAGGGCCACGAGGTTGTCAATTCCGATAAAGTTCAGGTCAATCAGTAGGTCTTCAGTTTCTTGGCGGGTGAAGCCTCCGCATAAAATGTGCGGAATGGCGTCTACCTGGTATTTGTGCTGAATGGCAGCAGTGATACCTAAGGTACCTGGGCGCTTGCGAGTGATGCGTTTTTCTAAAAGGCCGTCGGGGCGCTCTACGTATTCGAAATCTTCGCGGTGGTAGGTAACCTCGATAAAAGGCGGATTGAACTCCATCAGCGGATCAATCGCCGCATAAATTGAATCGATCGTTTGGCCCTTGTTGGGGGGCAGTAATTCAAAAGAGAAGAGCGTCTTGCCCTCGGCGGCTTCTATGTGCTGAGTAACCTTCATATCAGTCTTCTAAATTAGGCATTAACCACTTCTCGGCCGTCTTGATGTCTACCCCTCGGCGCTTGGCGTAGTCTTCGAGTTGGTCGCGTTTGATTTTGCCAAGCCCGAAGTATTTCGCCTCAGGATGCGCCAGGTAATAACCCGACACCGAGGCAGCGGGCCACATGGCGAGGCTTTCGGTTAGGGTGACGCCAATGCGCTCTTCTACCTGCATCAAGTCCCATAGGGTGAGTTTCTCGAGGTGGTCAGGGCAGGCAGGGTAGCCGGGAGCCGGACGGATCCCCGTGTACGACTCTTTAATGAGCTCTTCACCTGAGAGTGCCTCGTCAGGAGCATAGCCCCAGACTTCTTTGCGCACTTTTTCGTGCAGGTATTCGGCAAAGGCCTCGGCCAGACGATCTGAAAGGGCTTTTACCATAATGCTGTTGTAGTCATCGTGATCGGCCTCGAATTGGGCGGCGATTTCATCGGTGCCGAATCCGGCGCTGACGCAGAATGCCCCCACATAATCCAGATGACCCGAGTCAACCGGAGCCACATAGTCGGCCAGTGCTAAACTCTCTTTGCCCCCTTTGCCTCCTTGCTGGCGCAGAGTAAGTAGGCGCGCCTGTTCTTCACTGCGATTCTCGTCTTTATAGAGCACGATGTCGTCTCCTAGGCTGCCGGCGGGGAAGATGCCATAGACCGCTTTGGCCGTGAGTTTGTCATTCTCGATGAGGTCGGCTAGCATGGCATGGGCATCGTCTAGCAGCTGCTTGGCGTGCTCCTTGAGTTCAGGGTCTTCGAGTATGTCTGGGTATTTGCCGTGCAGGTCCCACGTCCAGATAAAGGGGCTCCAGTCGATGTAGGCGATGAGTTCACGCAGGTCTTGCTTTTTGATGGTAAAGACTCCGGTTTGTTTTGCGGGCACGGGTGGGGTGGCGTCAAAGTCAATTTTTAGCGCAGCCTGTCGCGCCTCTTCTAGCGTTCGATACGCTTTGTTTTTCTTGCGATTCGGGTATTCGATGCGAAAGTTCGCGTACTCTTCGGCAATGGCCTTTTTGTATGCGGCGCCGGTTTCTTTACCCAGTAATTGGCCGGCAACGGTGACGGCGCGCGAGGCATCGAGTACGTGAACGACGCCTCCGTTGTAGACCGGGTCTATCTTAATGGCGGTGTGGGCGCGCGAAGTGGTTGCTCCACCGATAAGTAGAGGGATATTAGCGCCGATGCGCTCCAATTCTTTGGCCACAAACACCATTTCGTCAAGAGAGGGGGTGATCAGCCCTGATAGCCCGATGATGTCGACCTGTTCTCTGATCGCAGTCTCAATGATCTTTTCAGGAGGAACCATCACTCCGATATCAATAATCTCGTAGTTGTTGCAGCCTAAAACGACCCCAACAATATTTTTGCCGATATCGTGCACGTCACCTTTTACAGTTGCTAAAAGGATTTTCCCCGCTTTCTCTTGCTTTCCTGAGGCTTCTGCCTCGATAAAGGGCAACAGGTAGGCCACCGCTTTTTTCATTACGCGGGCTGATTTGACCACCTGCGGCAGAAACATCTTACCTTCACCGAATAGGTCCCCTACGATATTCATTCCGGTCATAAGGTGCCCTTCGATCACTTCGAGCGGACGCTGCACAGATACCCTAGCCTCTTCCATGTCTTGGGTGACAAACTCATCAATACCTTTCACTAGGCTATGGGTGATGCGCTCTTGAAGGGGCAGCTCGCGCCATTCGTTTTTGGCTACTACGCCTTCGCGCACATCAGATTTGACACTCTCGGCAAAGTCCAATAGGCGCTCTGTGGCGTCGTCTCTTCGGTTAAGCAGCACGTCTTCAACGTGTTCGAGCAGATCTTTCGGAATATCGTCGTAAACCTCGAGCATGGTGGGGTTGACGATTCCCATGGTCATGCCGTGCTTGATGGCGTGGTATAAAAAGGCGGAGTGCATGGCCTCGCGCACCCGGTCGTTACCCCTAAAGGAGAAGCTGACGTTAGAGACGCCCCCGCTGACATGCGCGTGTGGAAGGTTTTCTCGGATCCACTTCGTAGCTCTAAAGAAGTCTAAGGCGTTGGTCTTGTGCTCTTCCATGCCGGTAGCTACGGGGAAGATATTCGGATCAAAGATGATGTCTTCAGGGTTGAAGTGCACCTTGTCGACCAAGATGCGGTACGAGCGTTCGCAGATTTCGATGCGGCGTTCGTAGCTGTCGGCCTGGCCGTTTTCGTCAAAGGCCATGACGATGACTGCGGCTCCGTAACGCTTGATTTTTCGTGCCTGAGCCTTAAAGTTTTCTTCACCTTCTTTGAGGCTGATTGAGTTAACCACAGGTTTGCCTTGCACCACTTTAAGCCCAGCCTCTAAAATCTCCCAGTTCGAGGAGTCAATCATTATCGGAATGCGTGCGATGTCTGGCTCTGCGGCGATGAGGTTCAAGAAGCGGGTCATGGCTGCCGCCCCGTCAATCATGCCCTCATCGAAATTGACGTCTAGAATCTGAGCTCCCCCATCTACCTGTTCGCGGGCCACCTCTATAGCCGCTTCGTAGTTTTCGTCTTGAATCAGTCGCAGAAACTTGCGTGAACCTGTGACATTGGTGCGCTCGCCTACGTTCACAAAATTGGTCTCTGGGGTGATAATCAGTGGCTCTAGCCCCGAGAGTTTGGTGTAACGCGCACTCATGGGGTTCGAGGTTTTGCTTTGGCCGCTAGATCGGCAATGACTTTAATATGATCGGGGGTGGTGCCGCAGCATCCGCCGATTATGTTCACTAGACCCTCGACTAGATAAGGTTTAATAAGGTCTCCCATTTCTTCGGGGCTTTGATCGTACTGCCCGAACTCATTGGGTAGGCCTGCGTTCGGATGCGCCGATACATACTGTTCTGTCGCAATGTTTCCCATGCGCTGCACGTAGGGGCGTAGCTGATCGGCCCCAAGGGCGCAGTTAAAGCCAACGCTTAGAAGCGGAATGTGGGCAATCGATATGAAAAAAGCCTCTGCGGTTTGACCTGAAAGGGTACGGCCACTGGCATCGGTGATTGTTCCGCTCACCATTACAGGGAGATCATTGCCTGTCGCTTCTTTGTATTCTTCAATAGCAAAAAGCGCGGCTTTGGCATTTAAGGTGTCAAATACGGTCTCAACTAGCAGCAGATCGATGCCGCCATCGACAAGGCCTCTGATCTGTTCGTAATAGGCAGCTTTAAGTTCATCGAAACTAATGGCGCGATAGCCCGGATCGTTCACGTCGGGCGACATACTCGCCGTTTTGTTGGTAGGGCCCATGGAGCCTGCCACGTAGCGCGGTTTATCTGGAGTTTTTGCTGTATACTCATCCGCAGCCTGTTTAGCTAGTTTGGCCGCCTCAACATTGAGCTCGTAGACTAGGTCTTGCATGTCGTAATCGGCCATGGCCACAGAGGTCGAAGAGAAGGTGTTGGTCTCTGCGATGTCGGCCCCGGCTTCAAAGTACTGACGGTGAATCTCCAAAATGGCCTCGGGCTGGGTGAGGGTCAGTAAATCATTATTGCCCTGCAACGGTGAAGGGTAGACTGCAAAACGCGCCCCGCGGTAGTCTTCTTCACTGAATTTGTGGCGCTGAATCATGGTGCCCATGGCCCCATCTAGCAAGAGAATGCGCGATTTTAGCAGGTCTTGAATGGCGGGTTTTTTCATGATTTTTTTTGTGGGTTGCTGCAGAGATGCCAATACCACCAAGCGAAAGTACGTGCAATATTGTTTTTTTAAAAGTTTTAAAAGGATAGAAACCTTTAAACATCAATTATTCAATTCAAAATCATAAGAACTACACTGTTCTTTTCTATATTCACAGCCATTTGGCGCAGTAAATTGCGTCTGAATTGCTCATGAAGATCACGCTGCATCATGTCATTTTAAAAAAGCGCTTTCCGCTGGCTATATCGCGCGGAGTGCGCTATGATTCTGTAAACGTTTTCGTACGCCTAGAAGAGGACGGATATGTGGCATGGGGCGAAGGGGCTCCGGCCGCCTCAGAAGGGGCGGCAACTCCAGAAATCATGCAGTCAGAGCTCGAGCGTTTTATTGCTACAGGCCTTGAAGGTCAATCGATTAAAGCCCTTCAGCGCCGCTCAATTGAAATGAATATCGCCCCATGTGCCTATGCGGCTTTAGATATGGCCCTATGGGATCTTATGGCTAAAAAAGCCCAGATGCCTTTATATCAGCTGCTTGGGCTACATAAGCCGACTGCGCCGACATCGGTGACTATCGGTATTAATCCGCCCGTGGTGGTGGCCGAGCGCGTGCCGATTCTCATGCAAAGTCATCCGACTATAAAGGGTCTCAAGATAAAGCTCGGATCGCCAGAGGGCATTGAAGCAGACAAGGCCATGTTCGAACAGGTGGTCAAGAGCGCAACTCCATACGGCCTCAAATTACGCGTAGATGCTAACGGAGGCTGGAGCCCCGAAAACGCCAAACATATGCTGCAGTGGCTGGCCGACCGAGGGGTTGAATACGTAGAACAGCCCCTGGTTGAGGGCGCTGAAGCAAAGCTACCCGAACTTTTTAAGAGCCGCGCTCTGCCCATCTTTGTAGATGAGTCGTGCCGATTTGCCCATCAGATTCATGCCTATGCCGATGCGGTGGACGGGGTCAATCTCAAACTCATGAAATGCGGAGGCATCACCGAAGCCCTGAACATCTTGAGTGTGGCCCAGTCGTATCAGTTAGAGACAATGATTGGCTGCATGTCTGAATCCTCGGTGGCGATCGCAGCTGGGGCAGCCCTTACTGGAGGCATCGATCACGTCGATCTCGATTCGCATTACAATCTGAACCCTGATCCGGCCACCGGAGCCCCTATGGTCAATGGTATCACCATGCCCACAGACGCAACAGGTCACGGCGCCACTCTAAACCCTGAATTCTATGCTTAAGCCCTCTGATAAGGTAGCCATATACATGCAAGACCAGTTGAACGGTGAATCGGGCAAGATGGGCTTTGGTGCCATTCGTTACCTTCAAAACAAAATCGTTGCGGTGATTGACAGCGCTCAAGTGGGTCGATCGATCAACGTTTTTATAGATACCAAACTCGACATACCTATTATTGCTACGATTGAAGAGTCAAAGTCGCTTGGGGCCAACGTGCTCTTACTCGGTATTGCTCCGGTGGGCGGAAAGATTCCTGAAAGCTGGATTCCGCTCATTGACAGTGCCCTTGACCACGGGCTGTCGATCATTAACGGGCTGCATGATCTGCTGCAACCCCGCTATGCCGAAAAACTCAAAGCTGCTGATTCACCTTGGATTTGGGATGTTCGCGTACCCACCTTTACCCCAGCCATTGGATCGGCAAAGGCCCTTACTCATAACGGTAAACGCGTGCTTTTTGTGGGAACAGACGGTGCGGTCGGAAAAATGACTACAGCCCTTGAACTATTCAGTGCGCTTAAAGAAGCCAATCACAAAGTTGGATTTGTTGCCACCGGGCAAATAGGCATTACGGTTACGGGTCGAGGAATCCCACTAGACGCCTTTAAAGTAGACTACGCCACAGGTTCGGTGCAGGCCGCGGTAATGGAAGAGGCCGAGAAAGACATCATTTTAATAGAAGGTCAGGGTTCTCTTTTGAATCCTGGCAGTACCGCTACGCTTCCCTTAATGCGTGGCAGTTGTCCCACCCATTTGGTACTGTGTATGCGCGGAGACCTTTCTACATTAAGGGATTATCCGAACATTAAGATCCCCAATCTCAAAGAATTTATCAAACTCAACGAAGCATTGGCCACGGTAAACGGAACCTATCCTGCCGCCAAAGTCATCGCCGTTTCAGTGAATACCAGCAAACTCGATGATGCGTCCGCTCAAAAAGTACTCAAGCGTGTGGCCGATGAAGCCGGTGTTCCTGCGACCGACCCCGTGCGGTATGGCACCGAGGTGTTGTATAAGGCTCTTATGGGTTAAGGGCTTTACTGTTTCTTTTTTGCTATCTTCTGAAAAAACTTAGCACAAGATGATCTCAATCACTAAACCCTTTCAACGAAAATTTTATACCTATATATATAGTATACTTAGTCTAGCCCTTATAGCTCTAGCCGTTTCGTGCACCGGGCCTAACCAAGAGGCCGCCAAAAACCCAGCTGTTCAAAACCAAGAATCTAAGAGCTGGACGCTTGGCCCGTTTGTAAAGCTCTACGATCAGAACCCGATTCTCACCCCTTCACCCGAACTTCAATTCACTGACCCTATAACCGGAGCAGTTACAGCCTACGAAGAAAAGAATGTGCTGAACCCTGCCGCGATTGTAAAAGACTCTATGGTATACCTTATATATAGAGCGCAAGATTCGCTGATGACTTCGCGACTGGCTTTGGCTGTTTCTGAAGACGGAATTCATTTTGAAAAAACAGGGCAACCCATCTTTTTCCCAGAAGACAATACATCTAGCTCCTTAGAATGGCCAGGCGGAGTTGAAGATCCTCGTATTGTGAGCACAGAAGACGGCGGATACTTCTTAACATACACGGCTTATGATGGTAAAACGGCTCGATTACTCTCAGCGTACAGTAAAGATCTCAAAACCTTCAAACGTTACGGCTCAGTATTCAAAGATTCCAAATACTCGCAAATCTGGTCAAAATCGGGTGCACCTGTAGTTAGGAAATTAGGGAACCGATTTGTTATGGCAAAAATTGACGGCTATTACTATATGTACTTCGGAGATACTAACCTGTATCTTGCTCGTTCAAAGAGCCTTCTTGATTGGGAAGTGCTAGAGGATGCTGAAAAAGGTCTCGCTATAGAAGCCTTGCAACCGCGCCCTGGTTATTTTGATTCACGTTTGGTAGAGCCTGGTCCATTTGCATTATTAACTAATAATGGAGTGCTTATGATTTATAATGCCTCTAATGCTAAGAATTTTAATGATAACGAACTAGAGCCATATACCTACGCTGCTGGTCAGGCTCTGTTTGATGCAAAGCAGCCTTGGAAACTTATTGATCGCAGCGACAGTTACTTCATTTATCCTGAATCTGACTTTGAGAAAGAGGGAGAGGTAGACCTTGTTTGCTTCGTAGAAGGCCTCGTTTTTCATCAAAACCGATACCTATTGTACTACGGTACGGCGGATTCGCGCATCGGAGTCGCTGAATACATCCCTTGAAAACACCTATGAATACAGGGTTTTTCGATTTTTTTAAGTACGTTATGATTATTTATTACCGACAATTTAGGATCAGTTTCATTCAGCATCAATGAAAATAGTTTTTATTTAAATATTTGATTATCAGTAATTTATAAGTTAAAATAAACTTTTTTAGATAAAATTTATCGAAGAAACAAGCGCCATTAAGTCGTAAAAACATTTTCGATAATGAAACTTTTTCGGGGCCTAGGTTTTGAAATAGTTGATTTATTATATATTTGTGCTTGTGAATTACATTGTTAAACCAAGTAAACCAAATTTTAACTAATTAGAAACTCATGAAAAAAGTTTTATTAAGTCTTTTGGCTGTAGCCGCTCTCGTGTTATCGTGCCAAAACTACGACGACGAGTTTGCCGCATTGAATGCCAAAGTGGCAGGCTTGGAAGCTCAAATCAGCTCGCTTCAAGGACTTCAGGCTGCTCTTACTACGGTACAGAGTAGTGTTAGTGCTCTTCAGAGTGCTGTAAACGCCATTCCTGATCCTAGCGCGTCAATTGCTGCATTAGCCACTTCGGTAGCCGAAATTCTTACGGATCTTGGTGCACTTGAGACGGCTGTTGCAGGAGCAACAACCGATGCTGACTTAGATGCCTTGAAAGCGGAATTGAACACAACTTTAGCTGCTCTTCAAGCTTTAATCGAAGCAAACAGTGATTCTATTGCTGCTCTCGTACTATCTAATGCCTCATTAAAGTCTCAATTAGAGGCTCTTGGTGTAGATGTTGATGCTGTTTTAGCTCAAAATAGCACTTACACCGGAAATCTGACAATTACTAATGCAGCTGAAATGGCTTTCGCTCAATCTCTCGGAGACAAAGTGAAAGTAATTAACGGAAATGTAAAAATTCAGATCACTGCTTCTAATGGTGTTACCGCAGCTGGAGTTTCGGCTGTAACCAAAATGATGCAAACCGTTGTTGGAAATGTAACAGTTGAAACAAACGCCTCAATCGATATGTCAGCCTTGACTGCCGTTTCAGGAGATTACGTTGTTGATGGTAAAGATATTTCCGATGATGCTTTAGCCTCTGCGGGAGATGTTCTTTTAGATTATGATGGTGGTTACTCTATGCCAGCATTAACAACTGCTAAAAACATTTTCCTTGTAGATTATGATACTAAAGCTGCTACTACAACTACAGCTGCGGTTGTCGGAACTACTTCAGTTGCCTTTAATACTGCGCTGCAAGCAACTTCTATCTCAACTGCTGCTTCAGGTAGCGTTCACTCATCAGGTGGAGGAGTTCATTCTTCAGGAGGATCGATTGTTGTTGGGGCTTACACAGCGAATACAGTAAACTTTACTGATGCTACGTCTATTGTTATTGGTGATGTTCCAGTAATTAGTGTAACAGCTCCTGATGCTCTTTCTATCGAATTACACTATGATGGTTCAGCCACTGTAGCTTTAGCATCTCTATCTGTAACCGCTGGTAAAGCTACATCTGTTGTATCTAAAGCTATCGGAATTACAGGTGCTGCGGCTTTTGACGTAGCTGCTACTGGTGCTATTACCATGTTGAATCTTAAAACAGCTGGTTCGTTTGATTCTGATGCTGCTACTGTTACTGCTGATGCTCTAACTACAGTTCCTGTTTACGAAACAGATGCTGTAAGCGTTTCACTACCAGCTCTAACTACTGTAGCTACATCATTTACTGCTTCAAAAGCAACTTCTTTATCTGCTGATAAACTAAAAACTGTAGGTGCTCTTAGTTTAGCTAAAATTGGTTCAATTTCTTTGCCTGCTGCTACAGCTATTACGTCAATCTCAGCTCCTTTAGCTACATCTG
>Ga0181591_10006489_pt1 | contig 10148 bp, 10 predicted proteins | sample 071ome_33_FD_133757 | JGI IMG/M metagenome (GOLD analysis project Ga0181591, IMG submission 133757) | Coastal salt marsh microbial communities from the Groves Creek Marsh, Skidaway Island, Georgia - 071412AT metaG (megahit assembly) | ecosystem: Environmental > Aquatic > Marine > Intertidal... | reverse complement strand
CGGCCTTTCCTATCGACCAAACGGGCCTGCATTTCTGGAACCCACAGTTCTGAATTAATATCCTCGTCAATGTGGCAACGGTTCGCCTGGAAGCCCTGTGGCGGCTCGCCCTCGCTACTAAAGAAGTGGATTTCCCAGCCATTGTGCAGCGTACATGACTGCATGTAGTTGGCACTTTTAAGCACCCAGCTGGTCGATTTAATAAGGCGGGGAGGGATGAGGGGAGGTGCTGGCTTAGTCTCGTCTTTCCTGTGTTCGTCGGTGGCCGGGTTGTACGCCCTCCACTCGCCAGTGACCTCATCTTTTATTATCTTGAACGCCCCGGCACGGAACAAATATGGCACTACCGTAAGACCTATGTGTTTCCAGTCCTTTCCAACAATGACAAGAATGCCGTCACGTTCTGGATACTTTTTGTAGGGGTCTTGGCCCGTTACCGCACGGGCGTCCTCTATGAAAGTGCAGAGGGACTTCCCTGAACGGTTGCCGCCGATGACAAGGACTTCACTCGCTTTCGTTGAGTGAATCTTCTCCTGATTCGGATTCGGCCTGTAGAGCTTCAGTGCCTCCAGCTGCCGCCCCTTGATCTCGCTCTGCAAGTCCTTGAGCGATTGCTTCTGGAATTGCGTCAGCGACGATTTCTTCGGGACTTGGGGCGGGGAGACCTTCGGGTGTTTGCGTCGTGGCATCGATGGTCAGTCCTTTGTAGTCAGCTGCAACCTCTGCTATTCGCTTCTCTAGCTCTTCTTCAAGCTCCTCTTCAGACCAAAGCTGTAACGGCTTCTTCGCCCCGCCTGTCTCGACATTGCGTGTGACGAGCCTGCACATAGTTTCGAGCAGTCGGTTGCGTTGACTGCCACCGGGCTGTGCATCCCAGTATTGCTTGACGAGAACGGCACTAAAGCCACCCACTCCACCAAAGTAGTCCATTACCTTTTCGACTACTTCGGCGGTGTGCGGGATGTTGCTGCCACCAGATGCAACGGACTTGAGAAAGAGGTTAACCCCAGCTTCCTCAATCTTGTCCATCGACTCCTTTTGCTTCGCCTGCTTGCGGAGCCTGCTCGCCTTCTTGGCCTTGGCGATGCAGGCGAGGCACTCTGCGGTGAAGTAACCCTTGCCGTTTTGAATGCGATAGCGGAAGTGGTCTTTGTCCCTTGGGAACTCTTTTCCGCAGATAGAGCAAGTCTTGTTTTCCATGGCGGTACATATGCTAACAGCCCGTGGGGGTGAGCCACGGGCTGTTTTGCATATCCAGAAAGACAAGGATCATCAGATCATGTCACTGTGGAGATTGACGCGAGTCTTGCCCACTGCGGCTGCTGTGTTCCCGCCCTCGATCTGCTGACCGATGGCCTTGGTGCTGCCGGTAGAGGCAACCGATCCAGCGGTGGACGAGACCTTAACAGCAACGCCAGCGTTGATGGCAGTGGCGGTCTGCTTGACCGAAGTCGGGCCTTTGACAACCAGCCAGACAATGTCATTCGTCCGCAAAGCCCCTGTCAGGTACTCATCCAGTACGCCGTAGGCGAGGCCAGCATCGACATTAGCCGACGTTGCTTTGCTGGTGAACTCCGTAAGTGGAGCGGCAACGTCAAAGGCGTAAACCTCTCCAGCAACCGTCGAGCCGTCCTGAACAGTCGCACCCTTATAGCGGGCAGCAACACAATAAACGAGCCGGTTGCTGTGACGCTTTCCGTCGCCAGCCGGTTCAGCGTCTTGGAACGCTTTAACCTGACCAACAACTTCGCCACCCGCAATCGGGTTGCCAGCAGGATCGAGATCAATGCTCTCGCCTGTCAGCAGTGTACTTCCCCGCCGGAAAAACGGGTCTGAAAAAATACTTGACATTCGCTTTTACTCCTAGCGTTTATCAGGAAATCCCGTCGAGCAGGAAAAAGTTTCTTGGACTACGGAAACGGAAGTTACCAAGCGTGCTACATGCGTAGCGATAACTTTGCGTTTCTTCGCTGTAAAACGGCCCCTCCGCTACCATGAGCTGATTTTCGAGGCAACGCATTTCCATGTTACCAATGGAGAGACCAAAGCCCTTACCAGCGGGGCAAGCGTACTCCGACGTAACTTCGACGCCGTCGAGCATGATGGTGTCGGTGAAGCCCATGCTTCGCAGACCACCTACCTTGCTCACCATGATCCGCTCCTTATCATTGTACTGATTGAGGAACGTAACATACAGGTGGCGATCAAGCACAATGAGGTCAACCTGTGCCTCACGGGTGTCGTTACGCTTGGTTTGCTGCAAGCCTTCTCGCATGGCAAAGACACAGTTGTCTTTCCAAGTGTTGCCGCCACCAGTGCCATTGAAGGTGGTAGCGTTATAGTTCACTATAACAGGGCTGTAAAAGTCCAGTTCAGGATCAACTGGCACATCCGGCCACGTTCCAGTGGTTGCACCGATCCGGCCACCACCGTAGTACTTTGGCTCAGTCGAGAGGCCAGCGTAGTTATCCTCTGGGTAACCAAAGCGGTCAGCACTGTTAGCTGCACGCTGGTCGGCAACGCCAGCACCAGCAGCCTCGCTTACAGTACCGTTGTACCCAAGAAAGCTCATCAGGCCGTGGAAGTCGTTCTCGTGGCCCGCAGCGTTACCATCCCGATAAGGCTGGTAACTCAAATGCTGCTCAAGCGACTCCTGAAGCCTCTCAGCCATCTTGGATGCTACATCGACCAGGGCTTGCTGCCCCCGGTTCTCCAGCATCTCACGACGGTAAATCGCGTCTGTGGAAGTAAACCCCCTCCAGGGTAACTCTGCGCGCTTCCACATGTTAATACGGCTGAAGGTTCTAGGAGTGTCACCTGTATTTCCGGTAACGGGGGCGTTACGCCAACGAACATTCCAATCGAAGCCCCTTCCACTTTGGTTCATCACGACATTGCCGGATGACTCAAGAAGTGCAAAGATTTTGAACTTACGAAAGGTGGTAAGCTCTTCTTCCCGAAGGTGGTTTACAATGGTCGTCGCAATAACGCGACTCCAATCGGTGGGGCTGGCCATATGTTCAGTTCCTTAACTGTTGAAGATGCCCTGTTCTTGAGCAGCTGCCATTAGCCGCTCTTCAAATGTCATTGGTTTCTGGGGTGTACCAGCGTTCGTGTTATTAGCTGACCTTTGATTTGCGGTTCTCATCGCCTGCTGGCGAAGGTACTCCATGTTCCGCTCATCTCGTGTCGGCTGTGGTTGTGCCGCCGGTTGCTGCATCTGCGGGGCTTGTTGCTGCTGCTGGGGTTGTTGCATTTGACGAAGGGTTGTTAGGAGCAAGTCCCGCTCAACCATTTTCGTCGCATACTCCCAGCGAGCCTTCGGCCCGTTGATGCCAGCACTTTTGGCGTCGTTAATATATTTCTGGACTGCGAGACCCTCCGCAGATACATTCCCACTTTCGTCATAGAGCCAATCTTTGTTTTGCTCCTCCAAGCTCTGAACGAAGGATTCGTCCTGCATTCTGCCTAAACGCTCACCAACAATGGCCTCTGCCCGCTGTGTAGCGAACTTTTCAACCATTGGCCCAAGGGCTTGCTCTGGGTTGTCTAGGAACTTCTGGGCAAATTCGGCACGATAGGTCATGTAGTCTTCGAGAGCCGCCCGTGCATCCATCGGGGCGTCTGGGGAGATAATCTCTCGACCGTTCTCATCCCTCGTCAAATACCTTTTGTAGCTATCTTTGACTTCAGGCGGATTCCACCAGCCCTTCTCAGGTGCAGCTGCTGGTGCAGGAGCCTGCTCCCTTGGTGCGGCCTGTGCAGCCTTCCACGCCTCATACTGCTGGCGATTGTTGAGATATTCCTGGGCTACAGGAACAATTGACTGATACTGCTGAAGGGCACGGGCGGCATGCTCTTCACGCTGCATTGCCTCGTATAGCCTCTGGGCGATGGCATTATCGTCCTGCCCAGAGAATTGCTCCATGTTTCGGAAGTGCTGCCACACCTCTGGCGGTGCTTCAGCCTCGCCACCAGATACCTCGACCTCAGAACCCTCTGGGGCTTCAACGTCAGCAACTTCGTTATCAACGTCTTCCGAAACGTCCTCGTCACTCATCGCCTTCTCCTGAACGGGGGTGCAGTATTACCGCAAGGCGGTATTATGCCAAAGTCCATGCTTGGCTAGAAAACACGATTATTTGCCGCCCTGCATTGCTTTGAAATAATCGTCGCCAAGCTGCTTGTAGCCAGAGACATACCCCTTCCGTTTGCCGCCAAGCTTGGAGTAGTACTCTGGATCGTTGGGGTCTAGTTCCTCTGCCAAACTGTTTTCCTTTAAGCCAGTGAATGCATCTAGCCCAGCGGCGGCGGAAATGCCCAGGCTCGTGGCAGTGTCCTCTACAAACTCGTCGGCAGGGTCAGCAACAACCGCCATCCCCGTGCCAGCCCCCTTCAGGAGCCTTGGGATAAGGGTCTGGCCCGTTTTGCTAGCAGCACCGAAGGCAGCACCGCCAGCTGCTCCCACCGGAAGAGCAGCGTAGGTTAGGCCGTCAGTTGCTAGGTCTCTGAAAAAATCGACGGTGTTGTCAGCAAACGGAGATAGAAACGTCCGTTCTTTCTGTATTACGGGAACCGGCACAGGAGGACTCCCACGATATTCAAACTTGACATTGGGTATTGCGGGGCCAAGGTGAGCAGACATGAAGTCATCTGCCTGCCCCCGAAGCGTCCCAAGCCTTTCGCCAAACTCCCTGAACTGCTCTGGCGTCAGACCAGGGGGCGTGTGAGGGGTGACGCGATTGTAATTAGTCCCAATGTCCGTAGCCGCCATCGAGGACTTTGCGGCGTCCCCAGTAGCCCTGTGCGTGAAGTAGTTGCCAACAGGATCAATCAATGAATTCCTGATAAATCCAAGCGGGTACGATGCGTTGGCGTCTTTTGTGTTGCCAAGGCCAACTATGTTGTAGCCGCTGTACATGTTGTATTTTGGCAAGCCGTTGTCGGTATAGATCGATCCATTGGCTTGCTTCGACCGCTCGTACAGGTTGTTCGCATAAAGAAACTTGCCGTCAGGCTCACTCAGCATCTGTTCTTCATGGAATGGCTCCAATAGTGAGCTACTGCCATCCTTCGCCTTTATTGGCTTGGGCATGCTGGTAAGGCCAGCCTTGCCGGTGGCGTACTGTATTCCTCGCTGCATCGGACTAAGGAACTTGCCTACGCCACGAAGAACTGTAGAAGAAGTGTATGACGGGATGAAGTTGTCAGTTCCTGCCGACAACAACTCAGCGGCAGCTAGGTGCTTGTGGTTTTCGAGACCGGCAGAGGTTAGGGTGAAGTCGGCAGATGCACCAAACTGCTTCTGTGCCTGCTCCACTTCCTCTGGAGAACGGCCCGCATACTGGGAGTACTCCCCGTTAAAAGACGCCATGCTTAGTTCGATGGCGGCTCTTTTGACAGGGTTATCCTCCGTAGAAAACAGCTGCTCCCTGGCATCATCGCGAGCCTGAAGAATGAACTCTGGGCTTGCTATACGAGCCGCCTGCTCCTCCACTGTCTTGCCAGCTTCTGCCATCTTTGCTTCAGCGGCTCTCATATGCTGCAATACGGTAAAGGCCGTTATCGTGTCCAGCATGGTCGGACGAGCGTCCCCCTCGTTGCCGTTTATCAGGTTAATCGACAAGTTGTCTAGCTCTAGGTCAGCGATAAGCTGCTCTGGGGCGAGAGAGGCAGAGAGAGCTTCTGAGACATTCTGTCTCCATTGATCCACGGCTTTAGACTCGCCTGTGGCTTCCGGCATGTAGCCTGCTGGACGTTCCTTAACTTCGGTTGGGAGATACTCAGCTGGACGCTCTGGTGGAGGGGCTTGTGTCTGAAAGTCCCCAGCAGCCATCGGCAACAAAGCCCCATAAATACCACTGCCCTTCACACTGCTCTCTCCAGTTATAGGCCACATTCCGCCAGACTCACCCATTTGCTTTGTATCTAGGATTGAGAGGTTAGCGTGCCTAATGTGGTCAGGGTCTGTTATGGCAACACTAATTGGGCCTTCATCGCGCACCAGCATCCCCCCGTAGCCGGAACTGTTTATTGCGTCCCTTGCCGCAACCTTTGGCATCATACCCAAGTTGTCGGCTATTGGGACAGGAAACCCCAGGTCAGCACCTCTATTAGGCTCGACTTTAGACCAGTGAGGAAGAAACTTGTCGCCAAGCTCCATGGCCCCTTTATGTTTTTTATTTCGTATTAAGGGATTGTCATTATATGCGTTATAGAAGAAATCAAGCAGCTGACCCTTAATGCCTGGGTTGCTAGGTATCGTGCTAGGAAGTTCGTTTACTCGCTGGAGCATTTGTATCAATTTATTTTCAAATGCGTTCCCGGTGTGACCATGTTCGCGTAGCGTCTTGACAAGCTCGTCGGTAAATTCTGGTCGAGCTAAGACAGGGTTTGTTTTAGTGTTATCAAGACCAACAATTGGCCTCGCTATGATGTCGTAGATTCTGCCTGAAGTCTGGGCGGCTCTGTCAGCAGACCTGACATTTCCCGATGCGTACACTAAGCCGCCACGCCGCCTGCCTAAAAATCTTTGCTTACCGGGCCGGTCGATACGAATAAGCTGGCCCATCTTGGGTTCCTCCTCGTGGCCGTACACCAGACCAAGCTCTTTGGCACGGGCCTCTCTGCCCTCTTGGGACATATCTAGCTCCCCCCTGCGGAGCCGCTCAATCGTTGCAGGGGGGACACCCTTGGCTTTGTAGAAGGAAACTAGGTCTTCAGACAGATCGCCTGTCCATATCACATAGTCATCGAGAAGGGCGTTTGCTACCTCGTCAAGATAAGCACTGTCTCTCCCTGTTGCCGTCATACTGCCCGCATGAGGGTTTTCGGCTGTCTCGCCAAATCTCTCTCTAAGCTTCCGGTAAGTATCAATTACCTCCTTCACCTGCGCATTAGCCCCTGAATCTTGACCCCGCCTTAGTGGTGAATCTGGCGGCTTATAGCCGCCATTCGCACCAAGCATGTCAATGCCTTTGACAATATCGCCAAAATCAAAACGCTCGTCCCGCAGCAAAGCCTCAATGGCGTTTGATGCGTACAGCGTAGTTGGCTCTCCAAGCGATGCGATTCCGGGGAAATCCCGAAAGCCCGAAGGTGGCATGCCGCCAGACTTGATAAGTTGGTTTAGAATCTTCCTATTCACCTGTAACCCACCTTCTCCTCCAAACCACTATCTTGGCACGGTTCGTCTTGCGTTTTCTCCACCAAACAAGAGTGATCTCAATCAGGGCGGAAACAATCACAGGTAAGCCAAGACGCTTGTACCCCTCGAACCTTTCATCGCCCCAGGCGAAGTGGCAGACACGAAGGACTGATCGCTTCATGTTTTCGAGGCACAATACTTCTTCTGGTGAGCCGGGATCGTATTGCGACAAGCACTCACCCGGCCAAAACTGGACAATCAAAATCACGCAGTCATTGACAATCTCTTGCCCGACAACCTCTTTACGAATCGGTAGCATGGCCCAGCAGTACTGAGAGAACTGCTGAAGAGTCGCTGACTGTGATGACATGTCACTTCTTTTTGCATTTGTCGCAGCCGCAATCGCCGCCATGCTTCTTTGCATTGCGGCCCTTACGGTACTCGCCCTTCATCTTTCCGTAGGCTTTGTCAAACTTGTCTTTGAGCTTATCGCCCTCAGACTTCGGGATTCCCTTTGGCATTTCTTGTTCTCCTGTGAGTGGACGCCTGTATAGAACTTATGGTCTCTACACAAAAAAACGCCCCCGGTAGGAGAAAGGAACTACCGGGGGCGTTCACAGACTAAGCTTCGACAAAGAGTGGAAGCTGGGATTTGGTCATCCACTCAACTCAGCCTGCTACCTCATCAATCGACAATAGTTTATCCTGCGGTACAAAATAAGCAGGATGCCTGTTGCCGTATGTCTTTAGGAATTCAGGCCGCTTTGCATCCTTGCCAAGCATCCAACCCCTGACAACATATTCTGGAGCCACGCCCGTCACAAGCACGAATTTCTCATCGCCAGAATCTTCGGGCCGCACGATCAGATCGTAATCGTGCCTGCTCCTCGTCCGCACTTGCAGTGTCCCAACGTCAGGAGCCTTGAAGGTGTTAACGCTACCATCCCAGTAGATGTTGAGCAGCTTGGCAACAGCCAACTCGCCGCACGCACCCTCGATGCTCTCTGTCCATCCGGCAGTCGCCATGCCGTACTTGTGCTTCAAGCCCTGTCGAATGCTGGCAAGGCAACGCAAACGCCCAACCTCAGAGGCCATTGCGTACTCATGCCACAGAAGAGTCACTGTCTGCATTACTCTGTTGTACAGGTTTGTCAACAGCAGCAAGCTTCTCTCGCAACTCTCGAACCTCACGGCAGAAGTCTTTGCATATTGCGGCGTAGTCTTTGATAATCAGCTTTAGACGCTGAATCTCGCCATCACGCCAATCCCGCTCATTCGGTGCGTTGCACATTAGCAACTCCTGCAATTATTTGTGCAGTGACCGCTCAGGCTGTGCTGGATGATCAATGCCCCACATAGCATTACCCATCACTCTTATGTCACTCGAATCGACATGTACTACCTTGCCTGTCTCGAAAAGATGGATAACCCAACAGGTGTTGATACTAGGGCCATAGTCCAGCAAAAACAGACAGTGACCCTCTCCTAGTGGCGTGTTCACCCAGATAGGCGGATTGCATTGGTGGATACTCATGCTGCTAGTATCTAGGGCCGTCAAGAACGGCAAATTCCTAGACGCATCTCTCCCGCCTGGAGGGACAGAATCTCCAGCAAAAACAGGCGGATCGTGTCAGTTTCTGGAAGCTGGAAACTAGACGCAAAACTTCCGCATAGACCAAATCTCTCAATGCAGCTGACGACCAAACACCCCATTCGGAAAATCAGAAAAAATCCAGGGGGCGAACATATATATATCTATGGGTACTAGGGGGGGCTGGCGGGGGCGGCAGAGCTAAGTCCTTATATCCCAAGGGTTTAGCTGCGGGCCGCTGGTTCCTCCGTCCCCCTTTTGCCGCTGGAAAGAAAGCGATTGAGTGCCAACAACTATACGTTTGTCCACCCATTCCCCTGGGTGCAGACACAAAAAAACCCCGCCCGGTTCCTGAGAACCGGACGGGGCATCGCGAACCGGGAATCGGCGTGGACTATTTCAGCATCCCGAATTGCTTCTTTTTCTTTCCACCGTTCTTCTTGCGGGCCGCTGCACGGGCTTTTTTCTCAGCTTCCGTCACGAATTCCCAATCCTCGTAGCCGTTGGCGTATTCTTCGAGACAAGCCGATTCAAGAGCCGCTATGGCTTCCGCTACGGTTTCGAGCAGGAGAGATACCGATATCCGGTTCTCCTCATCGGTAGGGTCTTCAATGTCCACGCTGAAGCCGGGCACCCATCGATCCCCCGCCCTGATTTGGGATTCGCAAGCTTTGGGGGTTTCAGGGTCGATCATGCGGGCCATGGCCGTTAGCGTGCCGACACTCTCAACAGTGAGGGTACACTTCGCCACCACGTTGGCATCGATCTCTCCCTCCGTCTTCTCACAATCGCGAACGATATCAAAAGCTGGTTTCTTCTTGGCTGGCATAATTGCCGTTCCTTTTCAAATGGAGATTGTGGGGGGCGGAAACGCTCCACCCTTGCCACACAGTACCCTCCCCACACCCCCAGAGATGCTGCAAAATTTTGTAGCATATAAGGAATGCATTCAAACAAGACCTACGATCCGCAGTGTGGGGACATTCGCGACTTGCGATTGGTTCACATTCGCGACTTGCGATTTGCGAATCGTGTGTAGTGAGTAAGGGCTGCAATGGCTTAGTGAATGCCAATCAGCACCGGCCCCGGCATGTAATAGGTTCCGTTATCACGTTTAGCACCACATGCATGCTGATTGCGACCGTCCTTGAACAGACACTTGAAGCATTTGCCAGGACATGAGAATCCATTCGCGATGCCCATCTTCTTGCCAGCTTCACGAACTGCCTTGTGATACTCTGGGTCTTCATATCGGTCATAGCCTTTACGCTTTGCCATGAACCGCTTATCGACAGGCACTCCGATGAACTGGTTGCGAACGCATGGCAACTGCATGACGTATGCCAGTGTCACCATGTCATAATCATGGCCGTTCGATATGTTGAGAACGTAGTTAGGTGGGAATGCCTT
>Ga0181591_10006487_pt1 | contig 10149 bp, 8 predicted proteins | sample 071ome_33_FD_133757 | JGI IMG/M metagenome (GOLD analysis project Ga0181591, IMG submission 133757) | Coastal salt marsh microbial communities from the Groves Creek Marsh, Skidaway Island, Georgia - 071412AT metaG (megahit assembly) | ecosystem: Environmental > Aquatic > Marine > Intertidal zone... | reverse complement strand
CCTAAACGGGCGAATTCATTGACAATGAAGCGGGCATTGCCCGGGCGTGACCAACGATAGTGTAACGCTGAGAGTACTAGCCATTCGTCACCGTGCATTTCCAATAAGTGCGCCGTGATTCTTTGTTTTGGCCCTGCTGGCACGATGGAATGTTCCGGATATCGAGCTTCCAGCTTGTCGATAATGTCTGAAGAATCCTGCCACCATTCGCCGTCTGGGGTTTGCATGGTTGGCATAATGGATTTGCCTACGCGTTTAGGAATCTTGTTGGACAGTTCCCACAGATCGGGTGCTCTATCCGTGTGAGGAATGTTCTTATATTTCAGGTAGGCCAGGGTTTTCTGTGAGTAGGGTGAGACGATCCATCCCAGGTGTTGATATACAGGCTGCATAGTCGGGTCTCAAAATTATTTTGAACCAATATAACACCAATTGTTCATCAGGGAAGAACCCATCATAGTGATGGGTTCTTATCGGGCTGATGAGAATTAAGGCTTCATTAAACCAGACCAGTTGCTATTGTTGATTTTGACTGGGTAGCCAGCATCGGCTTGATCATCGCTGATGCTATAACGGATATAGCGTTGCCCGGTTAAGAATATATAAGCGGTGCTGTTATTCCATTTTACCGCTGCGGTAATGTCGTTAGCATAGGCGCCTAATCCTGGCCAGGAATCGTTATTAATGGCTTGTGGATAACCCGCATCGACCTGGTCATTAGAAAGGTCGTAGCGAATATACTGTCCATCATTTAGAAAGAAATAGACCTTGTCGTTGTTCCAGCGCAGAGCAGCAGTGATGTTCTGTGCGTATGCACCTAACCCAGGCCAGGTTGAATTATCAGTTGGCTTTGGATAACCACTGTCTGCCTTGTCGAGAGTATTGTTATAGCGAATGTATTGACCATTGGAGAAGAAGTAATAACTGGTCGATGTGTTTTTCTCAAAAGCCGCCGTCAATAAAGGAGCATTGTTGCCGAAGCCAGGCCAGCTATCATCACTGGTGACTTTAGGATATCCGTCATCTGCTTTATCGGTGACTTTAGCAAAGCGTACGTACTTTTGATCATCACGGAAAAAATAAGCGCGGAAGGCATCCCAGCTAACCGCTGCTTCGATGTTGGATTTATTCAATCGAACGGATGCCGGTGTATTGTTTTGCACCAGAACGTAATCAAAGATTCCCTTGGCATTACTATTATCACTCCATGCCTGATTGGATGAGCTGACCTGAGTTACAAATTGATTGTTGCGGTAAACCTCGATGCTGTTGTCTTCATCAGAGAACCAGGTGATATCAGCATTACCGGATTGTGCTGGCATCAGTTTGCGCACGCCGACTTCATCAATCAGAGGAATGCCATCAAGCAGCCATTCTTTTTCGATCTGTACACCTAAATAGCGCAGGGCAGTCGGCACCAAACTTGTTTGGGCCGGATGGCCATATAAACCAGAGAAGTCGTTATTATTAAGGTTTTCAGCGACACTATTAAACTCTTTATTTAAGGTTTTATTAGAGCCGATAAAAATAGTTTTTTCTTCTTTTGTCTGATTACCATGGTTATAGCCTGTCACTGGCTGACGGCCGTGGTCTGTGGTTAATAAGACCAGCCAATCATGCTCGCTGAGGTTGATGGCATTCAACAACTGGCCCAGGTAGCCATCCGTGGTTATCAGGCTTTCATTGTAGGCATTACCAAAGCCACTGCTGTGGCCTGCACCATCAGGATCATCAATATGAAGAAAGATGAAATCATAACCTTGTTGAATCAGTTCAATCCCTTTGCTGGTAACAGCGCTATCACTGAGGCCACTTAAGGTTACATCATTACTACCTACTTCATTGCGAAAATAGACGGTATTCGGTTGTGACCAATTTACTACACTGGCAATTTTTGCCTCGGGTTGTGCATTGCGCAGGCGCTTGAAAATGCTTGGAAATTCTGGGTTCGCTAAATCTGAACCATTAGATGTTATCTGATGCTTATTGGCCCAGACTCCGGTAAGAATGGTCGACCAGCCAGGACCACTCGATGTGCCTTGCTCAGTATCTGTGCCTGTAATACCGCCAGTATAAGCTTTGCGGATTGTCAGGCGATCGAAGTTGGGGGTATATACCTTTTGCAGTTCTTCCAGTTGTACCCCATCGACACCGATTAGCAGCACTTTTCTGTCACCGGTTTTCTCAACAGGTGTTTCGATAATGGGGTCAGCAGCAGGTGGCTTGCTGGCTGAAAATGCCAATGATGCAGTGACTGACAAAAGGGCGCACAGACCCCGGGTGAGCATGGTTTTCATGGATATTTTCCTTATTGGTCTAGTCCAATTATTAAGCCATAGCACCTTGAGGTATGAACAGTGAATCTTCGATGACAATTCAGTTCAGTTGCGAAGTGGCTGTATTTAGGAAAAATGTCTCATGATGGATAGATCTATGCGTCGTCAGCTAGCAAGTAAAAAGGTTGGCAGAGTGTTAATTGCGAGTCTTGTCTTTTCCCCACAGATAGCCAGCTGCAGCTCCTGCCAATGCACCAAACAGATGGGACTCAAATGAGATGTAAGAAGAGGTCGGTAAAACTCCCCAGATCATCCCTCCATAGAGTAGACCGACTACAATTGAAATCATTACAAGTTTGAATTCACGGCTTACAATGCCGGCCACAATCAGAAATCCAAAGTAACCATAAATCAGGCCACTGGCACCTATGTGTATAGCGGATCGGCCGAATAACCAGACCAGAACTCCGGTGACCAAGACAATGAAAATCGTGGCGTAGCTATAGCGTCTTAGTCCGTGTTGCAGCACTAGTACGGAAAATATTGCCAATGGCACAATATTGCTGGAAAAGTGATATAAGCTGCCGTGCAGAAACGGAGATGCCAATATACCAAGCAAGCTATCTGTCGAACGGGGTACAATTCCCCATACGTTTAGAGAGCGGGCGGTAAAAAAATTGATCGCTTCAATCGCAGTGATTGAAAGCACAACAAACGCGGTGATTTTCAGCTGAGCTGTTAGTGGAATATGAAGCCTTTGCATAGCCGTTAAACCAGTCGCTGGCTTTCAAAGGAATCTGGGTAGCGCTTTTTCTCGATAGCATAATAGGCCTTGATCAGATCTGGTTCGATACCAATCTTTTCTCTCGCTTCTGCTAAAGTCAGATGCCCCAGGCTTGGGTAATCGATACTGTTGAGTGGTGTGCAGTCTGATATGTAGCCTAACCGCACTGCGTCTTTGTAGACTTCGAAATCTTCATCGCTGAAACGGTAATGTTTGGGGTAAAGGTACTTGCTGAATAGCCCATACAAAGTCTCTTCGATGCCACCAACTCTGTTCGTCGATCCCATCGTAAAACCTAATATGAAAGCTTCGTCTTTTGGCAAAACCCCGCGCCCCAGCAATATATGAATGTAGTCGTGGGTCTCCAGGCTGGTTGCACCACTGAAAATATCGATGCCAGGAAGATCAAACTTGGGATTTTCAACTAATTGTACAAGAAAAGGGATGGACTCCTGTGGGAGTGCTATATCTTGAAGCTCACCAAACGCCTCGGCTACCGTTTTTGACTGTTCTTCAATCGGGATAAACCAGTTCCTTACGTGGGTAGGAAGTGCCATATGAGTCCCTTACATAGTTTATTAAATTGTTTGTATATCATAAAATGCTGAGCTGAATAAAGGTATGCCCCATGCTATATGGGATTTGACAATGAGGATGTTATGAGAAAGCCGCTGATATTCGGGTTGCATGCGGAGCACCCGTTGTGGGTAAAAGTTGTACTTGCGCTACTGCCCTTCTTATTGGTGATCGGGCTATATAGCTACGCATCCCATCAACGCCATCAAGAAAACCCATCTGATAAGTTACTGCCAACCGCAGACCAAATGGTTGATGCAGTAGAACGGGTCGCGTTGACCCCCGACCGTCGAACCGGCGAATACCTGTTGTGGCAGGATACGATATCCAGTTTGAAGAGGCTGTTCATAGGCCTCGGGTTGGCTACTTTGTGTGCGCTTATCATTGGGCTTAATATCGGTGTCTTTCCTGGCGCTTCTTCTTCGCTGGCGCCTTTCATTACAACGTTTTCCATGATCCCCCCTTTGGCGATATTGCCGATCCTGTTTATATCGTTTGGGGTCGGTGAAGTAGGTAAGATCGCGTTAATTTTTATCGGTACTTTTCCACTGATGGCCAGGGATACCTTTATGGCAGTCAAGAAGGTACCTAAAGAGCAAATAACCAAAGCCCTAACCCTTGGAGCGTCGGAACTCGCTGTTACCTACAAAGTTGTATTGCCTCAGGTGATGCCTAAAGTGATCAGCTCATTAAGACTGAGCCTGGGGGCTGCCTGGTTGTTCCTGATTGCAGCCGAGGCTATTGCTGCCACTGATGGGCTTGGCTATCGGATCTTCCTGGTTCGCCGTTACCTGAGTATGGATATCATTATCCCGTATGTTCTTTGGATAACGTGTTTAGGTTTCTTTATGGATTATGGATTGAGGCTACTGATTCGTAAGCGTTATACCTGGTATCAAGCGGATTAAGGAGTGGGTCATGAATGCGAATGCCAAGATACACATTGAAGATGTTTATAAAAGTTATAACTCCAAGGTAGTGCTGGATAATATCGACCTGTCGGTATCCGCAGGGGAGTTTTGTACAGTTGTGGGCCCCTCTGGTTGTGGAAAATCCACTTTATTACGTTTGATTTTAGGACAAGAGTCGGCAAGTTCAGGTAAGGTTCTGATTGATGGTAAACAGGTGGAGACACCGAATACACAACGGGGCATTGTCTATCAGAAATATTCGTTATTCCCTAATCGCACAGTGTTAGAAAATGTGCTCATGGGGAAATTGTTTACCGAAGGACAGTGGTGGAATCCATTCTATAAAAATAAGCAGCATATCGAAGAAGCGATGAGTTACCTGGAGCGGGTACGCTTAGCTGATGCTGCTCATAAGTATCCAAATGAGTTGTCTGGGGGAATGCAGCAAAGGGTTGCCATTGCTCAGGCCCTGATTATGCAACCTCCGGTGCTGTTGATGGATGAACCCTTTGGGGCCTTAGATCCTGATACCCGAGATGATTTGCAATTGTTCTTGCTTGAATTGTGGGAGAAGGAAAACCTCACTATTTTCTTTGTGACCCATGACTTAACTGAAGCCTGTTTTGTTGGTTCGAGACTGCTGGTTTTATCGCAATACTATACAGATGATCGTGGTATTGGACATGACGTGAATCGTGGCGGCAAAATCGTAGCTGATTATGCTCTGCCATCCGTAGCTTCAGCGACCACGATTAAAGAAAGTAAAGAATTCCAGGATCTTATTCATGCTGTCAGAGCGCAGGGCTTCAGCCCGGATGTATTGCAGCACGCTAAAGACTTTAACCTGAAACATACGGATAGCTGGCAATCGTTATCCAACGAAGAAAGAACGGAATTATCAGTGTAACCACTGATACATAGCTTTTAACGATAATTAAAATCTAACTGAACGGACGCACTTAACCATAGCTATCTGTGGTTGATTGTCGATCTGAAAAAGGGGACATAAAATGAAAGGGTTTTTTCTTTGGGCTGTGCTCGGGCTAATCATGCCTGCTATTACCTTCGCTAGCCCAAACTATATTCAATTTAAACCGTTGAAAGAAGTTGTAAAGACACCTGTATCCAATGTGAAGTCTGGCACAAAAGTATTGCCAGTCATTACCTGGGGTGGTGATATTGCAACTATTTACGCTAATGGTAATGCCCGAACTACTCAGAAGGGCTCACATTTCGCGAAAGAGGGCTTGAAATACAAAATTGTGCGAGAAGATGCGTTTGCCAATCAGGTGAAAAACTATCTCTCTGGAGAGACCCCATTTTTGCGGGGTACTATGGGTATGCTAACCAGCGCATCAGATGTACTGCAGAAGGATCCAAGAACAAGGCCGGTAGTCTTTTATCAAATGACATGGTCTGCTGGTGGTGATGCCTTGGTTGTTAAAAATAACATTAAAACAGCAAAGGATCTTAAGGGTAAAACGATTGCTGTTCAGGCGTACGGCCCTCACGTTGATTATCTGAACCGTGTGTTAAAGGATGCGGGGTTATCAACAAAAGATGTCACAATCAAATGGGTATCGGATCTCACGGGTACCGACAACTCTCCGATGGCCGCCCTGTATGAGAAAAATATCGATGCGGCGTTCGTTATTATTCCAGATGCATTAGCGCTTACCTCTGGTGGCAATGTAGGCACTGGAAGTGAAGACTCTGTAAAAGGCGCCAAGATTCTGATGTCAACGAAAACGGCTAACAGGGTAATTGCCGATGTATATGCTGTTCGATCTGACTACTTCAGCAAGAACAAACAAGAAATCGAGAAGCTCACTAAAGCATTAATGAGTGCAGAAGAAGATCTGGCTAAATTGATTTCAAACCGATCGTCTCAGAAAACTGCTTATAGAAAAGCCATGTCTTCAGCAGCCGAAATTTTGTTAGACAGTGCAGAAGCTATATCAGATGCAGAGGGGCTGTATGCTGATTGTGAATTTGTACATGCATCGGGTAACCAGAAATTCTTTGCTGACAGAAATAATCGTCGTGGTTTCGCGAGTCTGGTGAAAGAGAGTAATACTGCTTTGAGAAATATGGGGCTGGTATCTAAGAAATCTGCACTTTCGAATGCTTCTCTGAACTATAAGAAGCTGGCGGTTGGCTTATCGGGCAAAGACAACAGTGATACACCAAGGTTTAACAAAACTAAAGTTTCTAAACTGGTCACTAAAAAGCAGCAACAAGGTACTCTGTCGGATGGTGAGTTGTATAGTTTCGAAGTCTTCTTCGCTCCCAACCAGAATCAGTTTTCTGAAGAACTGTACGCTGATGAGTTTGATAAGGTAGTTGAGCTGGCATCAACCTATGGTGGTGCTGTGATTACTGTAGAAGGACATTCTGATCCAATGGGATACCTGCGAGCGAAGAAGAAAGGTCAGCCAGCGGTTGTTTTGGGTCGAATTAAACAGTCCGCTAAGAATTTGAGTGGTTCGCGGGCTCAGGCTGTTATCAGTTCAATTATGGGTTTTGCTAATCAACAATCTTCTACGTTGGATGAAAGCCAGTTTGAGCCATTGGGGCACGGTATTTCTCAGCCAGCGACCGGAGTTTGTGGATCCGATCCATGTGCACCGAAAAATGAAAAAGAATGGCGCTCAAATATGAGAGTTGTTTTCCGTATTATTCAGGTCGAAGCCGAATCTGACGTATTCATGCCTCTGTGACAAGGACTGTTACAATGAAACTTATAATTATTATATTTATTGCGTTATTTGTTGCCAAAATACTTATGTCGGCAAACGAGCGTGCTGAAAACTCATCACAAGGTGACTATAACCTCTTTGCTGATAGTGGATTGGAGTCTTATGGCAAGCAGGGAACGCTTAACTCTTGGCCTGATTTGGATTCTGGTAGGGACACAGGATTAGCTTCTGATTTGATGGTGGCTAATTATTACGTTGTTATTGATGGTTCTGGCTCCATGTCTGGCGCAGATTGCGTGCCAAACAGCCCTAACAAAATGTATGTGGCAACGAAAGCTTTGGATAATTTCTTTGATAAATTACCAGCTGAATCCAACGTAGGTGTCTATGCATTTGATCGCAAAGGGAACTCTGAGCGATTGACGTTAGGTAATCATTCTTCTGATAGAGCAATGAAGGCTGTTCACAATGTAGTGCTTGGTGGGGGCACACCATTGTCTTTGGCAATTGATCATGGTTTTGAAGCTTTAACTAATCAGGCCAGAAAACAGCTGGGGTATGGTGAGTATCATCTGGTTATTGTTACAGATGGAGAAGCAAGCCCTGGTTATGAGCCAGACTCTTCCGTAGAGAGACTATTGAAAAATTCTCCAATCGTTTTACATACCATTGGTTTTTGTATCGCAGATGATCACTCTCTAAATATGCCAGGTTATACAGTGTATAAGTCAGCCGATAATCCACAGGCGCTGGCCAAAGGTTTAGAATCTGTACTGGCCGAGTCGCCAGACTTTAATGTAGATGAATTCAGATCCGAAATCTGATGGTTTAAGCAGGGGAAAAAGGGGATAAACGTGAAGACACATGCAAAACTTGCAGTTGTTGTGGCCTTATTAGGTATTGCTGGCATCTTTGGCTGGAGTATTCTTGAATCCTATATAGCGGAACAAGAATCCTCTCAGTTATCGGATGTGGGTGAAAAAGGCTCGATAAAATTAGCAGTAGATGGTTGGATCGGCTATTTCCCTTTATGCTCGCCTGAAATGAAGAAAAGGCTGAATCGTGATGGATACGGCCTGAAATGTACTGATGATGCCGCTGATTATTCGCAGCGTTTCAAAAAGCTGAAAGCTGGTGATTATCATTTTGCAGTAGCAACAGTGGATAGCTTTTTGTTGAACGGTGAGGACTATAATTATCCGGGCTCTATTATCGCGGTAGTAGATGAATCGAAAGGTGGAGATGCTATCGTTGCGCGTAAAAGTACAGCCTCTAGCCTGGAAGCTCTAAAGGACAATAAGGCGCTCAAGATTGGCTTTACCCCAGACTCACCAAGTCATCACTTATTGAAATCGGTCGCGTCTCATTTCGACATGAAAATGTTAATGGACTCGAGTAACCAGGTTCCTAGTAATGGCTCAGAGGATGCTCTGGAGTTACTCCAGGATGGCAAAGTGGATGTTGCTGTTTTATGGGAGCCGGAAGTGTCTAAGGCACTCAATGATGATGACTTTGTTCGATTGCTGGGAACAGAAGATACGCAGCAACTGGTGGTCGATATTCTTATTGCCGGGCACAAAACACTGAAGCGTGATGAAAACATGATAAGCTCATTTATGAAGGCTTATTTTAAGACGCTTAAATATTATCGAGATAATCAGGATGACTTTATCAAAGATATTAAGCGTCATTACGATATCGATAAAAAGACCGCTAATAACTTATTGACCGGTGTTAAATGGGCATCACTGACTGAGAATGCCGAGCATTGGTTTGGTGTGACTCAGGCAGGTTATGTCGAAGAGGCGCTAGTCGATACGATTGATTCGGCTGTTGATATTTTATTGGAATCGGATGACTTTAGTAGGAATCCAATTCCAAATAGTGACTCCTACCGATTGTTGAATAGCCGCTATATCGATGCTATGTATCAGTCGTTCGCCAATGCCGGTGGTTTTACCGTTAAAGGCAGCTCGAACAATACTGTATCCAGATTCTCACAACTAAGTGATTCGCAATGGAATTCATTGAAAGAAGTCGGTTCCCTTAAAATAAGGAAGATCACGTTTGCCTCTGGTACGTCTGATTTGACCAGCGAAGGTAAGCATCAAGTTGATCAGCTAACCAAAGACTTGAATCATTATCCGAACTTTCGAGTGGAAGTAAGAGGTCATACTGGTTTACGTGGTGATGCGGCTGCCAATAAGCGTTTAAGTGAAGAGCGAGCAGCATCAGTCCTGAGTTACATTAAAGCCACTTCTAGCCCCGAAGAAAACAGAATTCGTGCTAAAGGGTATGGCTCAAGCCGACCATTAGCTAAGCAAGCTGGCGAATCAAATCGAGCATACGGATATCGCTTGCCACGTGTAGAAATAGCACTCGTAAGAGAAGAACTATAGATGGCCATCAGTAAAGAATTAGCACAGGATTTATCTCCTACTGCAATTAAAAAAGCCGTTGTATCAACAGCTATTCAGTCGCCATTGACTGTTTATCCTGTTGCCACTGCGCTGGTTGCTGGTGTGTACTCTGCAATGATATATCCAAGCACGCTGGCATTAGGGTTGTTAGGCGTTGGTGCGGCAACGGGAATTGGAAGCTGGGTGTGGCAATCCATCGTAAAAGGTGATGATTTAGCGAACGATTTCGTTAACGCTTATCGACAAGAGTTGGTTGAAAGACGTGATAAGGCTTTGAGTAGTTTGAGCAAAGACCTCATTGAAATTGAATTGAATGATGGCCTGAGCCAGATTCAGCTGTTTAAAGATAAATACGATAACTTTGTGAAAGTTCTGGATAAGCAATTAGAACCTGGCGAGCTTACCTATAATCGCTATTTGTCTATCGCTGAACAGGTTTTTCTCGGCGGCCTCGATAATCTTGATGCTGCTTCGTTAGCCGTT
>Ga0181591_10006483_pt1 | contig 10153 bp, 11 predicted proteins | sample 071ome_33_FD_133757 | JGI IMG/M metagenome (GOLD analysis project Ga0181591, IMG submission 133757) | Coastal salt marsh microbial communities from the Groves Creek Marsh, Skidaway Island, Georgia - 071412AT metaG (megahit assembly) | ecosystem: Environmental > Aquatic > Marine > Intertidal... | reverse complement strand
TGATTGTGTTTCTGAGACAGAGTTTCTTTTAACTACACCCCAAACCTCATATCCTTTATCTAATAAAAACTCTGCAAGATAAGAACCATCTTGCCCGTTAATACCTGTTATTAATGCTTTTTTACACATATTTGTTAATTATATCTACTATTTTATCTATTTCTTCTTTCGTTAAGTCTTGATGATTTGGCACATAAAAACCAAATTTATCTAATAACTCACAATTTTCTAAACCTTCTTTACTACCTTTCCACATTGGTTTGTTTGCCATATTACCAGCAATTAGGGGTCTTACTTCTATATCGTTATCCATTAAATCTCTAACTATATACTCTCTCATTTCATTTACGATTGGTATAGCGAAACTAGAAACGTAATCGTTTTCTTTTTCTTTTAAACTTAATACGTTACTTTTTAAATTATCTATATAGTATTTAAAATTTTCTCTTCTTTTTGATGAGTAGTCATCTAATTTATCTATAGCCCTTAAACCAATAAATGCTTGTAAATCAGTGGAACGAACATTCATACCTGGTAAATAAAAATTGTATAAGCCCTCAAAATCAGAACAACCATAAGATTCTCTAATTTCTTTTTGTGCCTTTTCAGGTAAATCTCTATCCCAACCATGACTTCTCATCATTAATAACTGGTGATAAAACCCTTCGTCATCAGTATTAATGAATCCTCCTTCAATGGTAGATAAGTGGTGTCCAAAATACATTGAATAAAAAGAAGCAAAACCAAAAGAACCTAAATATTTATTTTGATATTTAGAACCCATACTCTCACAAACATCCTCTAACAATATTACTTCGTATTTTTCACACAAATCAACAACTTTTTCCATATTAGGGACTAAACCTAAAGGGGAAACTAAGATAAAAACTGATGGGGTTTCTTTTATGAATAAATCTTCTAACTTTTTTAAATCACAAGATAAATCCTCTAAATTACAATCACACATAAAAGTGTCATAACCTAATAACATTGGTGAACTGACATCAGTTGCCCAACTTAAAGAAGGTACGACAACCTTTAAGTTTTTTAATCTATTTGTTTCCTTAAGAGTTGCTAATGTTAATAAAATAGATGATGAACCAGAATTAACAAAAACTGAATATCTAGTCCCTATTTTTTTTGCCCATTTATTTTCTAATTCCCAAGTTAGTTCTCCTTTTGTGAGCCTTGGTATTTTATCTTGAGATAACCATTCAATTAAACTATTAATGTCGTCTCTATTAATTGTATCACTTACTAATTTTGTCATAAACTTTTTTTATTCCTTTTTCTAATGATAATGGATTAAATTCGGGGAGTAAAGATTTTAATTTATCAATAGAAACGTCTTTTCTATATTGCCCATCGGGTTTAGTTGTATCAAATATTAATTTACTATTTTCTAAATTACAACTCTTTAACGCAATTTTAGCCATTTCTTCTATTGATAGGTTATCTTCAGTTGCAACATTAAAACTCTCATATATGTTTTTTTCTAAACATTCTTTAATAACCCAAGCTAAATCATCTGAATACATAAATTGTCTTAAGGGTTTACCTGTACCAAACAACTCTAATTTATTACTACCCTCTTTTTCCATTTTAACTATTTTCTTAACTAGTGCAGCTATAAAGTGACTATTTTCACCAAACTTATCATTTTCACCATATAGATTACATGGTGTTAGATATTGATATTTGGTTCCGTATTGTTTATTATATGCTTCTATTTGTACCGCTAAACATCTTTTAGCATATCCATATGAAAAATTTGTCGGTGTTGGAGGTCCTTGATGTAACATTTCTTCTGTCATCGGGTATTTATCTACTTTATCGGGATATATACAAGTACTTAAAATACCAATAAACCTCTTTACACCTGTCAAATGTGACCATTTAACAATATTAGTGTTCATTATTAAATTTTCCTCAAAATAGTCAACTGGTTTATTAATATTGTCTATTATTCCACCTACCTTTGCGGCTAAGTGTATAACTACATCATATTTTTTTCGTTTCATATGAAACTCTATCTCTTTTTCATTTAATAAATTTAATTGTTTAGAAGAATAATAATCTGCGTTTGGTATTATTTTTTGTAGACTCTTACCTACCATACCAGATCCACCTGTCACTAAAATATTTTTCATAAGTTTTTAACTTTTTTATAAACCCATTCATCAGGAAGTAAAAATTGTTTAGATAACTCAAAATTATTTAAAACTGAATTTAACATAGTATTATATTTTTCTTCAGTTAAAGTTTTATATATGTCTTTTAATTCTTTTAAGTTGTCAAAAATTATAAACCCATTAATGTCAAAAAAATCTCCTATTGACGGACAACCCCAATAAATCGGTATTGTACCCGTTACCAAACAGTCTATTAACTTCGCAGTAAACCAATAATCCCTTTTAGTGTTTTCAACTACTACAGAAAATCTATAATCCTTTAACCCCTCTAATTTATATTCTATCTCATTCCAACCCCTACCATAAACATCAATTTCACTCAGTTTGCTTTTTATTATTTCATGTCTTAGAAGATGCCCACTTGTTGACTTCTTATTTGAGGCAATTATACTTATATTTTTATGTTTTTTATAGATTTTTTGATCTTCTTCTTTTATCCAACAACAACCAAAAGGTACGAATTCATATGGACTACCTCTATCTAATAAAGTTTTTTCATGTGTAAAAATTTTTTTATACCTATCTTCTATCTCTCTAATTAAAGTATAATTTTGTCTAGCAATATCAATAGGTTCTATTAACCAAGCATAATTTTTTTTATTAACTGGCACCTGATTTAAAACCATATCCGTATAAACTACTTCATAATCTCTGTCTACTTTTCTATCCCAAGCGAAAATTTTAGAGGTTTGATAATCACTACAATACCCTAATTTTGAATGTGAAAAAGATCTGTCTAAAATTTTGATGGAGTCCATATATTATTTTTTTAAAAAATCATCTAAGGGGATGTAATCGTATATAGAATTCGCTCTAGAATTTTCTGTACATGAATAAATTTTAACTCCTATTTTTTTAGAAAAGTCATTCATTGTCTTATAGGGTGCCAAATTATTACCAACAATACCATTTAAATGTGCTTTAGAAGTAATGTGACCATTTCCATGATAATTTTTTTTGTAATGGTTAGGGTCAGTGTCAGAAGTAAAAATTACTTTATCTTTACCTTTTAATGGTCCTTTATTGTATTTACCTACAACTTTAACATCGTTTCTTTTTATATATCTAACATCGACACCTACTAACCCAATTTCATCATACCCTAATAGTATTGCTATTTGCATTGAGAATGGTACTACACTAGAAAACATACTAAGAGTGTTTATTTTAGACGGGATAGTTTTAAGTGTCCATTTACCTTTATAGTCGTTATTGGGGTTATGATTTTTAAATCCTGTTAAAATAGAAACTCTTTTATCTTTTTCTATTTCATTGAAGTTAAATTCATTTTTTGAGTTGTTATAAAAAAAATGTTTAATACCCTTATTAGTATTTACTAAGTTTATAATTTCTTTTTCTAAAGTTCTAATACTATTCCCATCAACAAAAACATGATACGTTGGGGTAAATCCCCATTCTTCATAAGATTCGAAAGCCCCATTAACTGAAAAGGTATCAATACTGTTTAGGTCTTTGATATTAATTTTATTAAGTGATGGTCCATTTCCCATAATAATACATTTTTTACCCATTTTCTATAAAATATTTTTTTAAAATGTTATAAAGTGTTTTATCTTTCGGTGTTTGTTCTAAAAACATTTTACCAATACCTTTTGTCAATATTAAACCTATATTTTCGCCTATATTTTTTTTATCTTTAGATAAAGACTTAATCATTTTATCTATGTCTATATTGGGTATTTTATTCTTTAATATGATTTTATTTAAAACATTTTTCATTTCATCATATTCTTTTAAAGATATGTATCCTTTTTTGAGTGAAAAATAATTGGCAATGTCCATACCATATGAAACTGCAATACCATGAGGAACATTGTAATTAGTTACAGATTCAATAGAATGTCCAAAAGTGTGACCATAGTTAAAAACTTTTCTAGGACCTTCATCAAACTCGTCTAACTCTACCATATTTTTTTTTATGGTTAAAGATTTTTCAATTAAATCTCTTAAACCAAAATTCAGATTATAATTTTTATAAAAGTTAAAGGATTCCATACCATCGATGAAAAAATAATGAGACATCTCACCAATTCCCGAATCTATTTGTATCTTAGGTAGAGTTTTAATGAAATTAGTATCTATAACTATTTCATTAGGGGGATAAAAATTACCCAATTGGTTTTTTAAATCTTTAAAATTTATAGAAGTTTTCCCACCAATACAACTATCACCTTGAGATAATAGTGTCGTTGGATAAAATACCCACTTAACGCCTCTGAAAATAATAGATGAAATAAAACCAGCTATGTCTTGTACTACACCACCACCTATAGCAATAATCTTGTTATTTTTTTTAAAACCTGATTTAATAATGTTGTCTATTACTATTGATATTTCACTATACTCTTTATCATTTTCTGTAGAGTTAATAACATATTTAGAAAATTTATTTTCTTTACTATTAAATAAATTTTCTAAAATACCATCAACAAAAGAATCTATGATTATAAAATCACCATTATTTAATTTTAAATCCTTTATAGATCCAAACTCTACATAATAATTATGTATGTTAGATTTTATTTCCATTACATATTAATTGTATAACCCCCATCTATTATGATATCTTGCCCAGTCACATATTTATTTAAATCACTTACAAAAAAACTAACTAAATTTGCAACATCCTCTACCTCACCAAAACGTCTTATCGGTATCCTCTCAATTAAATACTTTTTATCCTCCACTGACAACATTGAGTCTGTTAATTCTGTGTTTGTAAAACCTGGAGATATTGAGTTTACTAATATCCCATAAGGTGCTAAATCACATGCCATAGTTCTAGTCATACCATTTAAACCACTTTTAGACGTTGTATATGATAATCTTCTTTCAGAAGAACCTGTCCCTTTTATAGAAGAGATGTTAACTATTCTCCCATAACCTTTTTTTTTCATCCCCTCACAAACAATTTGAGTTACTCTGAATGGTGCATATAAATTAACTTTTTGTACGTTATCGAAATCTTCATATGATATATCACCTATAAAGTTATTTATACAAATGCCCGCATTATTAACTAATATATCAAATTCTATATCTTTAATTTTTTTTAAAAAGTTATCAGTTGATTTTTTATCTCTAAAATCAACTTCTTTACTATTAGTTCTTAATACTTTCGCACCATAATACTCTATTTTATCGGCAATAGATTTACCTATACCTCTTGATGATCCTGTTACTAGTGCAGTTTTATTAGTTAAATCAATCATTTTGTTGGTTTTCTATCGATACTTTCTGCAGCGCCTTTTCTAACAATTTCATCTTTTATGGATGGACATTCTGCCCCACAAGCGTGAATAATCTCATAAAATAAAATTAAAGTTAAAACCTCTACTGTGTGAAAATATTTACACCCTAAATTAACTTCATTCACATTTTTAGGTAAAACTTGACTTTCTGAACCAGATATTAAGGCAGTTTTAAAATTGTGTTTTTTTGCCCAATGTAAACAAGATATCACATTTTTAGAATTTCCTGAACAAGACAACGCAATAATCATCACCTTTTTACCGTCCATTTTTCCAGTTTCTTTTGCTAAATCTAACCAATTTAAAAATAAATTGTTATAACCGTAGTCGTTAGCTATACTAGTCATTAAACACTGACTTTCCATTGTAGAAATATGTTTTTTTATCCCCGCCTTCGCAAAAAGTCTAGTACAATCGTCTGCTGCGTGATTACCTACTGCCCATAATCCACCATTTGCGACTATATAGATGTCGTCACAGTCATTAAAATCATTTACAAATTTTTTCCATTCTTTCGTTTTTAATGTTTTTTCGAATTTTTCTTCGATGTTTTCAAAATCAATATTTGCCATAATTATTTTTTTTTATAAATATAATTATAATTTTTTACAATGTAAAGTTTTTAATATCTATTTTACGTATACATGTGCCATTTCTTTTCCCCCACAAGCTAATCTAACACCTGGCTCATCACTAATGCAAGAAATTATATGTACAGTTCCTTTAGGTAAAAATACTAAATTACCTGATTTTGCAACTATTATTTTATCTGGATTACCTTCAGGTTTTTCTCTGTTGTACCATAATTTATATTCAAACTCACCTCTGTAGATAACCCACCACTCATCTTTTGTTGGGTGATAGTGTTTTCTACATCCCTTACCTTTAGATTGTCTAATAAAGGCTATTTGATCATTATCGGTATAAACTACAGGATAACACCAATCATCATCCCCTAGTTTTTTTTCTATCTCATCTAAATCCATTAGGGTTTCATTATGTCCTAATACATCTTCTGATGGTATCGGCGATCCGTCTAAAGCAATTAAATCAACTAAAGCGGACTCAATAGAAGTTATATTATTATGGTAATAAAATTTACCAACACTATCCTTTCTTTTTCTATGATTTAAACAGGCTTCTGCGATATACAACTCATCCATTGTGTCTACATCTATAGCCTCTATTTTACTTATAGGGAAGTACCCAAAATTCCCACAAAAAGTGGGTCCTGTTTCATATTCTTCTATAAAAGTTTCTTTTTTCCATCCTGTCATTGCCCAACAAATAGAATCCACTGGCGATAATGACTGTGTTTCTTGTTTTTTCTTAGGATTAAAGTTTATAGGTTTACCGTCTATAAAACTTTCTGAATAAGTTTGTTCTATAGTCACTAAAGAATCGTGTTGTTCTAATTTTTTAGAAAAATTATATATTGTGTTAGGTTCTAACAATGGTGATGTTGTGTGTACTTGTATTAGGTAATCACACTCTACATTCGTAATAAAATCATAAAGAAAATGATCATGTATTGTACATCTATTACCACCACAATCCTTAGAATTATTTATCATAGTACATTTAGAACCACCATTTTTTTCATTTCTATGATAAAATTTAACCCCTAATTGGTCAGCTATCTGTTTAAAAATTATTTCATCTGAATTAATATATATTTCATCGAACGCATTTGATTTTTTACATGATTCTACTACATAGTATATTAGTGGGAAGCCATCCACTAACATTAAATTTTTATTAGGTACTCTAGTACTATTAAGTAATGCAGGAATTAAAGCAATTTTTTTCATATTATATATTTTTTTTTAAAAAATTATCTAATTTTATTATGTCTTTATTTTTTTTATATATTTTTTTAAAATAATTTATTTGTGATTTAATATCATGTATTTTAAAATCATTTCTCTTTTCATAGTCTTCTTGTTTATCGATTCCATAGTTACCATTTTCCACTACTGATTTAAAATAATCATCATAATATATTTTACCAAAATTACCCATATTATAAAATGTGAATCCTGTTATATACAATTCTTTTATATTATAATTTAGTAGTAAAATAATTGACATTAAACCGCTATTTACAACAGTCCCTACCTCTCTAAATACTTTATAAATGTAACCATCATCTAGAATAAAACAATCTTTTTTATTTTTTTTTAAATACTTAAAAAAGTTTATGGTTGGAGGGTACTTATAACTTGGCATTACACCTATTATTTGTTTATACTTAAAAATATGATTTATATTATTGTAACATTCTTTTATGTTGTTTTCGTTAAAACTTCCAATTAAGATATCTGTTTTAGACCCATAATCTTTTTCTTGATCTGGAGATAAGTCAAACTTTTGGTTTACTCTAATAACCACATCATATGAGTCTATCAATTCACCATTATTTTGATTCACTAAATTAGGTGCAGGGCCAACTAGTGCCACTTTTTTATTTTCTATTAAATTAGAGAGTGTATTATTTTTTATATGACTTTTAAAATCTTTTTCAGATTTAATATGACTATGTAGAATAGTCCCTGGTTTAGTAGTTACTGATACCCAAATTTCATTCATTTTCAATTAAATTTATTAGGTTTTTATCTATAAATAATTTCTCATTTTTTAATAAATTATTTTTTAAATAGTTAAATTCTGAATCTAAGTTATGAGACTTAATTTTAATACCTATATTTTTAGTACCATTATTTATTACTTTTTTTAGGTGATTTTTATAATCAAAACTTTTAGGGTAATACCCTTCATATGGTAAAGTCCTATAAAAATCCATACCGAAAATAGACAGTTTATTAATGTCTAATCTTAAAATATCTACTAAACAAGACATACCAGTCGTAGGTGCTGATTTTAGATTTTTTTCAAGTGTCATATAAGTTTTTTCATCCACAAATGAAAACGGTATGTGTTTATTAATTTTATTTAAATTACTTCTATTAGGCATTTTCATAAACATACGTTCAGGAAATGGTATTAAAATATGAGAAACTCCATTTTTTTTCCACAATAAAGGGTTTATGTCACCACCAGTTATGGGATTATCATCTAAACATGTACATAGAATATTTGTTTTACTACCTAAATCATCATATAATTCTTTAGGGATTGGTATCGATTTATTTAACCTGATTACTATATCACTATTATTAATTTCACTACCATATTTACTATTTAATAGACTTTTAGAAGGACCAATAATAGAAACATTTTTATTTTTTATAATTTTATCAATACAATTCATATCTTTATACAACTTTTTGGGTATAAGTCTTTGGTGTCTACATTTTTTTTAGATTCCCCAAACCATTTTTTAGGTGCTATTATTTTTTTATTTTGATTTTTGTTTAACCAAGCACCCCACCAAGAAAATGATGAGTTAGCCATGATATTATTTTTACACATACTCATAATATATAAATCTATGTAGTCTTTTTCATTTTCAATAAAAGTAATGTCTTTGTATTTAAAATTTTCTTTACACCAATTTATATCATCAGAAAAAACTATAAAAGTACTATTTTTTCCAATCACATCTATAGATTTTTTATAATAATCCATTTCACATAAAGGATGATGATTTTGTAACTTTAAATAATCGCCCCTTCTAACATGTATCGATGTAGTATTTTTTGTTAAAATATTTCCGTATTTATTATATATATAATTTAAATTTTTTTCATTAGGTGAAAATAATCTTAAAATTTCATTTCTATTATGTGAAAAATATTTTTCTGATTGAAAATACCCATTAAGTAATATGTTTTTTCTAAAAGGTATGGGTTGAAAATTAAAATGTGGTTCGTTATAAATGAAACTATATTCTGTATTATTATTAAAGTTAATATTTCTAAATATATTATTTTTATATTCATCTAAACTTTTGTGCACTTTAAAATATTTTTTATCATTAAAGGTTACCTCACATTTATTATCTTTAGCTAATGAATATGTGGTGGCTATCTGAAACATAAAATTACCTAATCCACCTTTTAAGAAACAACTAATCATCTTTCTATCTTATTATATTTTTGTTTTTTTCTAACATATCCCACATAATAGTTTACCTTACTCATATTAACTTTATGATCGTTCAGTGGGTTTTGTTCATTATAAATATAGTTAACTTCGTCCATAAATTTATAATGTTCTTCACCTGACATTTCTAACATAGGATACATAAAGGATAAATCACCAGTTGTAGTCCAATAATATCCATCATCATCATATAAATCTACTCTTTTAATGTTTCTCCATAAAAATATTTTCCATGTTCTTAGATGTGAGGCAGTATATGATTTTTGTCTTAGGTTTTGGAAGTCTTTAACTGGTTGTGAAAACCCCATTCTACCATCGGAGTATTTAAAACAACCATTTGCAATCCATATATCCCCACTATTATAATGATCAATAACCCTCTCAAATACTTTATTATCAGGCAACCAATCATCTCCATCTACTTCTACAAATATATCTTCATCATCAATACCTTCAGTATCTCTACAAATTAAATCATAGTTACCACCTTGATATCTTTTCTCTTTATTTCTAATTAAAATAAATCTATCATCACCTTTTATAAAATTCTCTACAACATCTGCAGAATTGTCGGTAGAAATGTCATCAGTTATATAACATACGAAATTTTTATATGACTGAGAC
>Ga0181591_10006471_pt1 | contig 10162 bp, 8 predicted proteins | sample 071ome_33_FD_133757 | JGI IMG/M metagenome (GOLD analysis project Ga0181591, IMG submission 133757) | Coastal salt marsh microbial communities from the Groves Creek Marsh, Skidaway Island, Georgia - 071412AT metaG (megahit assembly) | ecosystem: Environmental > Aquatic > Marine > Intertidal zone... | reverse complement strand
TTTAATAAATTGACGTAAAGTAAATATGGACCCTTCTTTAGGTTTTATTCTTGATTTAGACGGTGCTGAAATATCCAGTTGGATCAGCCGTTATGTGTGGCCATTTGCGCGCATTGCCGGCTTTTTTATGGTCATGCCATTATTCGGAACCCGTTTAGTGACTGCGCGTGTTCGTCTATATCTAGCACTATTTACTACCGTGGTGATTACTCCATTGCTACCTCCCATGCCTGTTATTGAGGGTATAGGGCTACAAACGTTTATCATTATTGCTCAGCAGTTGCTCATTGGTATTGCTTTGGCCTTTGCGTTAGAAATTTTAATGAATATTTTTATCATGTCTGGTCAGTTAGTGGCCATGCAAACTGGTTTAGGCATGGCGATGATGGTGGATCCTTCTAACGGCGTGAACGTGGCCGTAGTGGCACAATGGTTTTTGGTGTTTGTGAATCTATTATTTGTCACATTGAATGGGCATTTAGTGGCGATTGAAGTCATGGCTGATAGCTTTTATACCATGCCAGTAGGGGCAGGTAGCCTATCAGGTAATACGCTATTTGAAATTGCAAGATTGGCACAGTGGATGTTCAGCGCAGCGATGGTATTAGCGTTACCGGCAGTAGCAGCGATGCTCGTGGTAAATATTGCGTTTGGTATTATGGCCAGATTAGCGCCGCAGTTGAATATTTTTGCTGTCGGTTTTCCTGTCACCATGATGTTAGGTTTGATCGTGCTATGGATTACCTTTTCTGGGTATGGTGATAAATTTTCTGGGTTAATGTCTGAGACATTTCAATTTATGCGTAGTTATCAAATTTAAAATGCTACAGGCACATTGCCTGTATCTTTAAAGTGCATTGGTATAGATATGGCAGAAAGCGATAACAGCCAAGAAAAAACGGAACAGCCCACCCCCAGGCGCTTGCAAAAGGCTCGTGAAGATGGGCAAATTCCGCGATCAAAAGAACTGAGTACCAGTCTTGTCTTAATAGTGGGTGCGCTTTCTCTTTGGATTTTTGGAGGCATTATTTTCAATGGTGCCAAACATATTTTTACCAGTAATTTTGCTATTGAAAGGGAACAACTTTTTGACGATAAACAATTAACCATACATTTAGCAGCTGCTGCATACGAAGCCATCATCAGTGTGTCGCCTGTTATGTTTGCATTGATTCTTGCCGCTATTCTTGGGCCGCTTGCATTGGGTGGCTGGATGTTTAGCGGTAAAGCATTGTTACCAAAACTCAACCGCATTAGCCCTATTTCCGGCTTTAAACGAATGTTCGGATTGAAAAGTCTGGTAGAGCTACTGAAAAGCTGGGCAAAAGTATTGGTCATTGCCGTATGTACCATATTGCTTTTCTTCGCATTAGAAAATTCCATTTTGTATCTTAACCAAGAACCGGATAAACAAGCCATTGTCCATGCAATGGATTTAGTCATGTTAGGGGCGCTAGCCCTTGCGATCAGTACGTTATTGATTAGCGTAATTGATGTTCCTTTCCAAATTTATGATTTCACCAAAAAAATGAAAATGAGCATGCAAGAGGTTAAAGACGAGCACAAGGAAACTGAAGGCAAGCCCGAAGTGAAACAACGTATACGTCGTTTACAATATGAAATGAGTCAGCGCCGTATGATGGAAGATGTCCCGGAAGCTGATGTGGTCATCACCAACCCAACCCATTATGCCGTAGCATTAAAATATCACAGCGAAGGAATGGAGGCCCCGGTTTTAGTAGCAAAAGGGGTGGATGAAGTCGCTCTGAAAATTAGAGAAATCGCTAAAGCGCATAGTGTTCCGATTGTTGAATCACCCGCTCTGGCTCGTTCGGTTTACACTTATACAAGAGTGGGTAAAGAAATCCCAGAAGGCCTTTATGTGGCCATTGCCCAAGTGCTTGCTTATGTTTACCAGTTAAATCAATATTTCCAAGGGCAAGGACCAAGGCCGAAACAGCCTATCTTCCCGGTACCGCCGGATTTACGAGCGTAATTACCAAGTTTTCAGCAAATTTTTATTTGGACATAGATACCAAATAGCGTCTAACCAACTTTTTAGAAATAAACCGGCTGCTAACTATTCCGTTTTTATCATAAGTTTTTAACTGGCCATGTTTTTGCAATAACCCAGCAAGCGTCAAAAATTTTGATTTTAAGTTGGGATGTAAATGGCAGTTACTCGAGCAAGCTTACCTCAGATTAATTTTGCACAAGTTTTACAACAAGGCCGCTCATTACTTTCGGGAAACCTAGGTGTTCCCGTCATGCTTATGGTGTTATTGGGCATGATGACTCTGCCTGTTCCTACCATTCTTTTAGACATCTTTTTTACCTTTAATATTGCTCTGGCCATTGTTGTTTTAATGGTGAGCATTTATGCAGGTAGACCGTTGGATTTTGCTATTTTCCCAAGTGTGTTGTTGGTGGCCACGCTTTTGCGCTTAGCCCTGAATGTGGCTTCCACTCGGGTGGTTTTGTTAGAGGGGCATGAGGGCGGTGCTGCAGCTGGTAAAGTGATTGAAGCCTTTGGTGAGGTGTTAGTTGGTGGTAATTACGCCGTAGGTTTAGTGGTATTTTTAATATTAATGATTATTAATTTTGTAGTGGTGACCAAAGGTGCTGGCCGCGTCTCTGAAGTAAGTGCGCGTTTTACATTGGATGCTATGCCGGGTAAGCAAATGGCTATAGATGCTGACCTCAATGCTGGATTGATTGATGCAGAAGCCGCCAAAATTCGCCGAAAAGACGTTGCTAACGAAGCCGATTTTTATGGTTCTATGGATGGTGCCAGTAAATTTGTTAAAGGGGATGCCATAGCAGGGATGTTAATTCTATTAATTAACATTATTGGTGGTTTATCCATAGGTATGGCTCAACACGATCTAGACTTTTCGCGGGCAACAGAAGTCTATGCATTGCTAACCATTGGTGATGGCTTAGTTGCGCAGATTCCCTCCTTATTACTTTCTACTGCCACAGCCATTATTGTGACGCGCAACAATGAAGAGCGTGATATGGGTGGCCAGGTTTTTGATCAAATGTTTGGCTCTTCCCGAGCATTAGCCGTGGCTTCTGGTGTATTGATTTTAATGGGTTTGATTCCGGGCATGCCTCATTTGGCATTTTTAGGCTTAGGGATTTCATCTGCCGTACTGGCATATTTTATTTATAAGCGCGAACAAACGGTTGATGTCATAGACGAAGGAATCGGAACAGGTACCGCCCGTCAAGCGGCAGAAAAATCCATGCAATCCTCCGGTGGCGCAGCTTCTAGTTCATCGTCTGCAGTGGGTTCACAACCTATGCAAGCACTGCCGGGTTCAGATAATAAAGAAGTGGATTGGGATGACGTAGAAGCCGTAGACATTATTGGCTTAGAAGTGGGTTATCGACTGATTCCATTGGTGGATAAAAACCAAGGTGGGCAGTTACTTTCTCGCATAAAAGGCATTCGCAGAAAGCTGTCGCAAGACTTGGGATTTTTAGTACCCAGTGTTCACATCCGCGATAATTTAGATTTAATGCCCAATGCATATCGCATTTTATTGATGGGGGTTAGCATTGCTGAAGCCACCATAGAGCCTGATAAAGATCTCGCCATCAATCCGGGACAAGTTTTTGGCACATTAGAAGGCACACCTACTACTGACCCAGCATTTGGACTAGAAGCGGTTTGGATTGATGAATTTAAAAAAGACCAAGCACAAACCCTTGGCTATACCGTGGTTGACTCAAGCACGGTTGTGGCAACGCATTTAAATCAATTGCTACAAAAATATTCTCACGAATTATTAGGCCATGAAGAAGTGCAGCAAATGCTGGATCGCTTAGCCAAGATCTCCCCTAAATTAGCCGAAGAATTAGTACCTAATACCATGAATCTCAGTCAGTTGTTGGCGATTCTACAGAACCTATTAAGCGAAGGGGTACCAGTGAAAGACATGCGCTCCATTGCAGAGGCATTGGCTAATACAAAAATTGACAGTCAAGACACGGCGGGCTTAACGGTACAAGTACGTAAAGCGTTGAAGCGTTTAATCATTCAAAGCATATACGGTAATGCGGATGATCTATCAGTTATTACGCTTGAGCCATCATTGGAACAGTTATTGCTCAAAACATTACAGCAAAGTAAACAGCAAAATGATGGCGCCGAAAACATGATACTCGAACCAAGCATGTCAGAAAAATTGCAAAACTCATTATTAGAAGCCGCGCGTAATCAAGAAATGGCAGGTAACCCTGCTGTGCTATTAGTCAGTGGATTTTTAAGGCCGGTGTTAGCGAACTTTGTTCGCTCAATAACGGACAGTTTACATGTGGTGTCTTATCAAGAAGTTCCAGATAACAAACAAATAACCATAGCGGCCACCATAGGGGCTTAATACAAGAGAATTCCATTATGAAGGTTCGTCGTTTTACTGCCAGTAGCATGCAAAAAGCACTCAAAACCGTCCGCGATGAAATGGGCCCTGATGCCGTTATTTTGTCGAACCATCGTGTTAACGGAGGGGTTGAAATTATTGTTGCGCAAAATTACGAACCGGTTAGCGCTAAAAAATCGGCACCTGTTTATCATAATGATGAATTCGAAGAATTAGAAAACAAACCAAAGGCTAAGCCGGCGAGTATTCCTAAGGATGCAAACCCATGGCCGTTTTTAAATGCCAATGAGCGTCAACAAGTTGAAGAACAGCTTAAACTTCAAGAACAACTAGAAGCATTAAAGCGCCAACGTGAAGGCGAAAAAAGTTCCCATGTAAACACCTCAATGAATGTTAGCTCGCAATCTGGACTCCAACAAAGTCTGCAGCAAATTAAGCAACAACGTAATTCACCGAACTATACTGAGCAAAATAATGTGGCCCCAATCGCGCATAAAGCCACCTCTGAACGCTCCCATCAAAATCAGCAAATCTTAGATGAAGTACGCAATGAGCTTAATGATTTAAAAGATTTACTGGTTAGTAATACAAGTCAGGCAAGTACCTCAAATACACAAACATTTATGTGGAAAAAATTTGGCCCCGCCAATAGTTTGCAGGCGAAACTTTGGAATCGTTTGGAGCAGATGGGGTTTGAAGAGTGGCTGATATATCAACTCACACACCAAATAAAAGCGCATGCGGATGAGCGTCAGGCTTGGCAAACGTGTCTACATGATCTGGCCCATCACATTAACATTAGCCCTAGTGATCGTTTAAAACGCGGTGGTGTCTTCGCCTTGGTAGGCCCAACCGGCGCAGGTAAAACCACCACGATTGCCAAAATGGCCGTGCGTTACACCATCGAGAATGAAGGTGCGAAAGTTGGATTAATTACCATGGATAACTACCGACTCGCAGCCCATGATCAATTACGAACCTTGGGGCAAATTCTAGGCGTACCGGTTCAAGTCGCTGACCAAGATCATCCGCTGAGTCAATGCATTGAACAATTAAATGAATGTGACTTGGTGTTGATAGATACCGCAGGCTTAACCCCTGAGCACCCCATGTTGAAATACCAGTTGGATCAAATTGCGCAATTGTCCCAGAAAGTCACCACCTTATTGACATTGCCTGCCACAAATAGCTCTAGAGTATTACGCAAGGTATTTCACAACTACAAAGCGGCCAAAGTCGATGCCTGTATTCTGACAAAAGTTGATGAGGCCAGCAGCCTAGGTGATGCCCTTTCCATGCTACTAGAAAGTAAATTGAGCCTAGCTTACAGCACAGACGGCCAGCGTATTCCAGATGATTTCGACCCAGCAAATGCCAACACCTTGGTTAAGCAAGCGGTAAAAATTGCGCAAACAGAACAACACCACACCCCTGATCAAAACATAGCTGCTGGGGCTTGGTAGCCTCTCAATATGCCCCATGCATACATGGGAAAGGAGATACCTAAATGGAAAAATGTCGGTTTTTAACCACATCTTACGCAGCGAATTTCACGATTTGCACTAAGCTTTTAGGTAAGGGGAGAATTTGATGCATCCAGTACAAGTGATCGCTGTCACCGGTGGTAAAGGTGGCGTAGGAAAAAGTAATGTTTCTGTGAATCTTAGCATTGCCTTGGCTGAGCTGGGACGTCGTGTGGTTTTATTAGATGCCGACCTTGGTCTTGCCAATATTGACGTGTTATTAGGCATCACGGCCAAAAATAACATCAGTAATGTTTTAAGTGGCGAAATCTCTCTGCGTGATGTCTTGGTTAATGGCCCAGGGGGGATTCGCATTATTCCAGCCGCCTCTGGCACACAAGAAATGGCCCAATTAAACACTCGAGAGCATGCAGGATTGATTCGTGCCTTTAGTTCCATATCGGATCAACTAGACGTCTTGGTGATCGACACCGCCGCAGGGATCAGTGATGGTGTTGTCAGCTTCGTGAAAGCGGCGCAAGAAGCCATTATTGTCGTGACAGATGAACCCACAAGCATCACCGATGCTTATGCCCTAATTAAGTTACTCAACCGTGATCACGGTTTATTTCGCTTTCGTGTGCTGGCCAATATGGTGAAAACCTCACAGGACGGACATAACCTGTTTGCCAAACTCACAAAGGTCACGGATCGATTTCTGGATGTTGCTCTACAATATGTAGGCAGCGTCCCGTTTGATGAAAGCGTGAAGCGATCAGTACAAAGACAGCGAGCGGTGATCGAAGCATACCCAAGATCTAAAGCCTCGTTGGCCTATAAGTCCTTAGCCAAAAAAGTAGACTCTTGGCCTCTACCCTCAACGGCAAGAGGCAATCTAGAGTTTTTTGTGGAGAGTTTAGTATCAACCGCTCGTGGATAAATAATGGCCGTAGCAATTGGTTTAGCTATGTACACAGATGAGCAGAATCCCAATTACAACCAGCTCATCGAAGAGTACGCCCCGTTAGTGAAGCGCATCGGGCATCACCTCAAAGGGCGCTTACCTGCTTCGGTACAGCTGGATGACCTCATTCAATCGGGCATGATTGGCCTGATTGAAGCGGCACGTAAATATGAACCGAGTAAAGGGGCCAGTTTTGAAACCTATGCCGGTATTCGTATTCGCGGAGCCATGCTTGATGAAATCCGCAAAGGAGACTGGGCACCTCGCTCCGTTCATCGCAACAGCCGGAAAATCGCCGATGCCATTCGTTTTGTGGAATCTCAAACTGGCCGAGATGCACAAGATCACGAAGTGGCAGAAGCACTTGAAATGAGTCTCGAAGAATACCATGCGCATTTACAAGATGGCCTTGGCTCACGGTTATTCAGTTTTGAAGACCTATTAAGCCAGCCGGGCGAACGGGAAGGCGAGCTAATTAGCCATGATGATTCCGGCCCCTTTGAAGGCCTTCAAAGCGAACATTTTCAGAAACAACTGGCCCAAGCCATTGCGACGCTTCCTGAGCGAGAACAATTGGTATTAGCACTGTATTACGATGAGGAGCTGAACCTCAAAGAGATCGGCGCAGTACTTGAAGTGAGCGAATCACGGGTCAGCCAAATACACAGTCAAGCAGCCCACAGATTAAGGGCTCGCTTGGCACAATGGGTAGAGCAACAGTCCTAAATAAGTGAATTTAGGCTAAAACATCCATATTTCACATTAACCCGCTGGATAACTTGATAACACTGGCTAGACTAAAAATAGGCAATAGAGTCATTGGCCAGGGCGCTGGGAGGTAGCTTTGGATAAAAACATGAAAATACTTGTAGTGGACGACTTTTCCACCATGAGGCGCATCATAAAAAACCTACTGAGGGATTTGGGGTTTACCAATACTCAAGAGGCGGACGACGGCAATACAGCACTGCCCATGTTACAAAGTGGTGACTTTGATTTCTTAGTTACCGATTGGAACATGCCAGGCATGACCGGTATTGAATTGTTGAAACATGTTCGTGAGGACGAGCGCTTAAAAACCTTGCCTGTGCTTATGGTAACGGCAGAAGCCAAGCGCGACCAAATTGTGGCAGCAGCTCAAGCAGGGGTAAACGGATACGTAGTTAAACCGTTCACCGCCGCGGTGCTCAAAGAGAAAATAGAGAAAATCTTTGAGCGTGTTGATGGCTGACTAGGAAGGTGTCATGACAGAAACAGACTTAAAAAACTCAAGCAATGAGTTTGCAAAACTGTTTTCTGAAAAAGCCACTGAGCTCATGGGTCGGCTCGAGCAAAATGATCTGGCAGGCGCAGTTGGTTTAATTCAGGATTTGCAAAAGGTAAGGGATGAAAACCTTTACCAAGAAATTGGCCATTTAACACGTGCGCTGCATGAATCCATCAAGAATTTTAAATTAGACAGTAAAATTCAAGGTGCAGGTTCGGACATCGATGAAGCGCAAGAAGGCTTGCAGTATGTTGTCGAGATGACAGCAAAAGCAGCGAATAAAACAATGGATAAAGTAGACGAAAGCATGCCACTTTCTGAATCCATAGCCAGTGAAGCATTTGAAATTAAGCAAGAATGGACGCGTTTTTTAAACAAAGAAATGAGCGCAAAAGAGTTTAGAGAATTAACCAAGCGTGTCAGTCAATTTTTAGAGAATACAGAAGGCAGTACCAAAAAGTTAAATGCGAATTTAAGCGATATTTTACTCGCACAAGACTTTCAGGATTTAACAGGGCAAGTGATACAACGTATCACTAGCATGATAACGGATGTGGAATCACGGCTTGTTAACCTTGTGGCCATGGCAGGCCATGTGGATCAAATGACGGGGATCCAACACAATGAAATCAAAGTTCAAGAGAAAGAAGAGGACATCAACAAAGGCGTTGGCCCTCAATTGAACTCTGAAGACAACGAAGATGTGGCATCAAATCAAGATGAAGTGGATGATTTATTATCCAGTCTTGGTTTTTAAAGGAGTATAGGGATGAGTTTGGACGCCGATGAAGAGATCCTCCAGGACTTCCTTGTAGAAGCAGGTGAAATTTTAGAACTATTATCTGAGCAATTGGTTGACTTGGAAAACCGCCCAGATGATATGGACCTGCTCAATTCAATTTTCCGTGGTTTCCACACGGTAAAAGGTGGCGCCGGTTTTTTACAGCTCACTCCTTTAGTTGATTGCTGCCATGTGGCAGAAAACGTGTTTGATATTTTACGTAACGGCCAGCGTTCAGTGAATGCAGAACTGATGGATGTTGTTCTACAAGCACTGGATACGGTTAATGAAATGTTTGAATGTGTGCGTGGTGGTGAAATGCCACCACCGGCAGACCCTCAATTAATTGAAGCATTATCTCGCTTTTCGAAACCAGAAAGTGCAGACGAAGCCGCCCCTGCTCCAGTGGCAGAAGCGCCGGCTACCCCTGTAGAGCCTAGTGCTGAGTCCACCTCAGATGACAGTGATGGTGATATTACAGACGAAGAATTTGAGAACTTATTAGACTCGCTAGAAGAACCAGAGGGCAGTGATGCTAACCAAGAAGCACAAGCTGCCACATCAGAAGAGCCTGCTCAGTCTGAAGCACCTGCATCAATTGATGATGATGACTTATTTGGTGAAGGCCCTGCAACGGATGACAGCAGTGATGAAATTACTCCCGATGAATTTGAAGCGTTATTAGATCAATTGCATGGCTCGGGTAAAGGTCCGACTGCAAAATCTGATGAAGAAGACAGTACGCCAGATTCAACTGCTGACGTAAGTGAAGTGGCAAGCTCGGGCGATGAAACCATTTCCGAATCCGAGTTTGAAGAATTATTAGATAAACTGCATGGCAAGGGCAAAGGGCCTACCATACAAGGGGATGAAAAACCTGCCGCACCAGCATCTGCTGCTGCGCCTACACCATCTCCAGAGCCAGCAGCACCCAAAGAGCCTGCACCAACACCAGCAGCAAAAGCACCTGAACCTGCGCCAGCCAAAGCACCTGCTGCAGCAACCAAAGCGCCTGCACCAGCTGGTGCTAAGAAAACTGAAGCACCCGCGGCTGAAACCACTGTTCGTGTGGATACGAAACGCTTAGATGACATTATGAATATGGTGGGTGAATTAGTACTCGTTCGAACCCGTCTTGTTCGTTTAGGTTTGAAAAGTACAGATGAATCCATGTCGAAGGCAGTGGCCAATTTAGATGTGGTGACAGGGGATTTACAAACATCTGTCATGAAAACCCGGATGCAGCCAATCAAAAAAGTATTTGGCCGTTTCCCACGAGTAGTGCGTGATCTTGCTCGT
>Ga0181591_10006470_pt1 | contig 10163 bp, 1 predicted proteins | sample 071ome_33_FD_133757 | JGI IMG/M metagenome (GOLD analysis project Ga0181591, IMG submission 133757) | Coastal salt marsh microbial communities from the Groves Creek Marsh, Skidaway Island, Georgia - 071412AT metaG (megahit assembly) | ecosystem: Environmental > Aquatic > Marine > Intertidal zone... | reverse complement strand
GGCTCGTCGGACAGGCAGCTCGGCAAAGTCTGCGAGCTAGCGCTTGGCTACGGCATGGGCGCGGGCAAGTTTGCCGCGACGGCGAACAGCTGGGGCGTGCCGCTTTCGACGAAGCAGGCGTACAAGATCACCAAGACATGGCGGGCCAAGAACAAGTCGGTACCCGCCTTTTGGGCTGCGCTGGAGTCTGCGGTTAAGAACTGCATTCGCACTGCGGGTCACGCAGAACAGGTCGGCGGGGTGACGGTGGCGAGCGGTAACAACGGGCCGTTGGTTTACATCAAGCTGCCGAGCGGTCGTTACCTCTGGTACCACGAGCCCGAGATCCGCTACGAAACTCGCACCGTCGACATCGTTCGGGGCGACGGCACCGTCGAGCCGACGACTATGGAGTTCGAGTCGATCTACTTCAGTCACGCCAACGCCGGGCGGTGGTCACGCACCAGCACCTATGGCGGGAAGCTGGTTGAGAACGTCACGCAAGCGGTCGCGCGGGACTGCCTAGCCGCTGCGCTGCTGCGCCTGCGCGACACCAAGTACAAGGTCGTCATGCATGTGCATGACAGCATCGTGTCCGAAGTTGCAGAGGGGACCGGCGACGTCGCCGAGTTCGAGCAGCTGATCTTAGACATGCCGCAGTGGGCGAAGGGCCTGCCCCTAGCTGCAGAAGGCTACCGAGGCCCTCGATTCATTGGATGACAACGTACGCTAGTTTCGAAAGTCTGATCGAGAAGGCTCTGACCCACGGGCGGGAGCCCACCGATCCGCCGCGCACGCGAGGCGAAGTCGCGGACGCCTGCGGCATCTCGCGCGCACACCTCTACACCCTGCTGGCCGGTGACACGGTGCCGCGCCCGCACATCCGCGAGCGCATCGCGCGCGGGCTGGCGCAGCTCGCCGACATGAAGCCGTCGATCGTGCGCGCAGCCCTCGACGCCGAGTGGGAACTCTAGCGTCGGCCCGTGATCAGTCCGCGCATGCTCGGTTCGACGTCGTCTTCGTCGAGGATGTTGAAGCCTCGACGCAGGCGCTGCGACACGACCTGGACCGGGATGCCGAACGCCATCGAGATGGTCTCGACCAAGTCAGCGAAGTCTGCTTTCTCCAGCTCGTCGCCGTCGTAGAGTTCTCGCACTCTGCGCGCTAGCTGGCCCATGATTGCGACGGGCGCCGGAGCTGGCATGCGCTGCTGGTAAGGCTCGGCGCCAGACAGCGACGCGACGAACGTGCTGGCAGCTGTCGAGACAGGACCGAACGCACGCGGGATAGCTAGCGCTGTCTGGTAGAGCGAGCCCGCGAAGTCGACGACCGGCTCGTCGTCCTCCTTCTCGGTGAACTGATCCATGATCAGCTCGCCCACGTAGAGGGACAGGAACCCGGCGATAGCTTCTTTCGAGAAAGCGATCGTCGCACCCATAGACGCAGCTCGACGAGCGAGGTTCGCGTCCTGCTCGCGCAGCGCCCGGTCCTCCAGGGTGGCCCGCCGCAGCGGCGACGCCGACAAAGAGCCCAGCGCCAGGAACCACGACGCGAACTGTGTAAACAGCTTGCTGAACGTGTTGCCTTTCTCGCCTCGGGCCATCGAGATGACAGCCGTGTCGGACTGAGTCTGTCGCACAGCTGAGTCGGCCGCCGCGACCGCTTGCTCTTGTTCCATCCCGGCGGCCAACGCCTCGTCGAACGCCCCGCGCCAGACGATCAGGTCGACAGGGAACTGGATAGCTTCCTGCGCGATGTAAGTGTTCTTCGCGATCCAGCGCTTGAGCTTCGCCAGCTTGAGCGGACCTTCACCCTTGACGAGACCGACGATGTCCTGCTGCAGCTCGAACGCCGAGACGCCGAGGCGGTGCCGCACCTTCATGAAGTCGGACAGCTCGTAGATTTCCGCGCGCTTCATGCCGTCGCTCCGCATGGCGTCACCCATGGCGAACGCCATGTGCTTGGCCTTGACGCGAGCGCGGGCAAGGATCAAGCCGGTGACTCCTTGCAGCGAGTTGACGACGTTGGCGAACATCGCAGCCGTGCCGTAGTTGCTGCGAATCTTCAGGATGTAGTCGAGCCCGGAGAGCAAGTCGTTAGACCGCGCGTCGACCATCGTGCTCGACAGGTTCGTCGCTGCCTCAAGCCAGTGCTTGAGCAGGTTCTGGTACATGTCGGGGTTGAGCTGCTCCAGCAGCTCAGCCACTTCGTTGTTGCGCAGCGCGTGCGCGACCCGGCGGTGCACCGGACCCATCACGGCGAAGATGATCTGCTGCCGGAAGTGAACCAGCTGGTTCAGCGGGTTGATGTCCAGCGGGTCAGGCTTCGGCTGCTGCACGCGCTTGAGGGTGTGCCCCTTCTGCACCGCAGGAATCATGCGCATGAACCCAAGCAGGTTCTCTTGCGCCTGGGTCTGACCCTTGACGGTTCGCGTCGTCGGCTCCGGCGACGCCGGGACGTAGCCCCCGGCGAGACCGCGCCGCTCCATCTCAGCGCCGCCCTTCTGCACAATCTCCATCTCGCGCCCGAGCATCTCCATGTGCGCTTGCTGCGTCATCGGCAGCAGGTCGCTCTCGTAGACATCCCACACGCCTTGGACGAAAGCCCAGTCTTCCTTGGTGATCACCCCGGCTTCTTCCCACCGGCTGACCTGTTCCCAGAAGCGCGCCGTATCGACGTTGCCATCTTCGTCGTAGTTGGCCCACCCGTAGCCGAGCAGCAGACGCTTCAGGTTGCTCTCGTTGCCGCTGTGCAGAAGCACGCCGAGGATGTCGAGCTTGCCACCTTGGAACACATGCGGCCCGTCCTGGTCTGGATCTTGGAGCAACGGCTTGCCGTCTTCTCCCATGTCCCCGGTGATCGCTTCGTGCAGCTCCTTCGAGCTGCCGACGTTGTCCCTGACGGGCTTCAGCAGGTCCACCAGCTTGGCCGCTACCTTGGCGTAGGTCAGCTCGACCGTGTCCTCGGCGTCCCGCACAGGCGAGAACAGGAGCTGTGACAGCATGCCGAACGAGTCGCCGTCCATGGCGTAGAGGGTTTGCTCCAGGCGCTGCGTCGACGAGCGCCACTTGCGGAGACCAGCCCACGCCTTGGCCCACCAAGTCTTCGGCTTCTTCTGGCGACGAGGCGCTCGCTCTTGCTGCACCCGGCGCTTCAGCTCATCGATCAGCTCCTGAACCGTCGCCTCGCGCTCGGCGTGCGACAGGTTCTGCAGCTGCTTGCCGCGCATGACCAGACCCTCGACGAAGAACAGCGTTTCAACGGCTTGCTCTACGCTCTGCTCGCGCAGCTCACCGTGCTCTGCCAGGATCAAGTCGGCGTCGTCAAGCGCGAGCTGCAGCTCAGCCTTCGCCGGGTCGTCGTCGGCCATCTTATCCCACGGCCGCCACGTATCGGGGTTGCTCTCCCGCAAGCCGGAGCCGACGTCGACGCCCATCAGGTTGAGGATCCACCGCGCGCTCTCGACGAACGGGCCGCCGTAGGTCTGCGCCAGTCGGGTCTCGCGCTTGTTGTTGGCCGAGTAGCGCAGCTGCTTCTCCAGCTTCGCCTGCTGCTTAACGATCTGGTCTCGTCGAGCCAAAGCTTCAGCAGCCAGCGCCCGCTGCATCAGAGCCGTGCGCTTGAGCTGGTTGACCTTCTCGATGTCGCCGCGCCGGACCTCAGTAGTCTTCGTCCCGTCCTCCTGCTTGACGCGGACGACGCCCTTGGCTGCCTCCAGCTCGGCGCGCTGAGCAGCCTGCAAGAACTTGCGGATCGCGTTCTGCCTGCCGAACAGCTCGCTCAGCTTGAGCTTGCCGACTACTTCCTTAGCGACCTGCTTGGCCGTAGCCAGCAGCTCGCGCTCAGCTGGCATGCGCTGCTCCAACAGGTTGACCTCGGCCGCACGCAACCGGAGCAGAGCCTCGGTCGTCATGGCGTTGTCGATCTCGTTCTGCATCTGCTCGGGATCCGCGAGGTGCGGCATCTCGGCCAGCATGCGGCGGTCAGCCCGCTCGTCGACCATGTCTTGCAAGGCTTCCTTCGCGAGGTTGCGCTTCGGTGCCGACTTGGTCTCGCTCGTGATGAACTCCGACGTAGCTTGCTTCGCTCCGACAAGCTCGACCCGCAAGGCGTCGAACATCTGGCTCGCCGAGACAAAGCCTTGCTCGCGAGCAAAGCCTTCGACGTCCAGCACCATGGCGGCTTTCGGGTCCGACGTTCGGTAGCGTTCCGGTACTCGTTCGTCGGTGGTCAAGAACATCTTGGTGCCGCTCTTGCCTGCGGCGCCTAGCTTCTCCATCGACTCGACGAGAGCGATCGCCTTGTTGACAAGTGCCTCGGCTTCTTTCAGCTCGCGCTCGAACTGCTTCTGCTCAGCGCGGGCGTCGTTCCGGTTCTTGCGCTCCTCGTTCAGCTCCTTCTCGTTCTCTTCGATCTGCTTGGTGTACTCGGCCAGAACCGTTTCGTTCTGCGCCAGCAGGTCGGCGTCCGGTCGGCCCGACTTCTTCTGAACCTGGACCTCTTTGCTAACCAGGACACGAGATTCCTTTAGCTCCGCGATCGCCTGCTTGAGCTGCTCGATGCGTTGAATAGCACGCTGCTCTGCCGCTACTGCTTCCGCTTGTCGAGGCGCCAGCTCCTGCTTGACGTCGTCCTGAAGCGACATCGCAGCTTCAAGCTCGGACTCGGCGTGCGCCACCTTCTGCGGAGCGAAGGTGTCGATCACGTTCCCTTCAGCGTCGAGCAGCTCGCCCGTGCTGAGGAAGTGCAGCATGCGGGCAAGCTTGCTCTCGCGAAGCAAAGCCGCGCGCTCTTCAGACTCGACGCGGGTGCGCTCCTTCTTGTGCTCGCGCTGCAGCTTTCGGAACTCTCGGTTGCGCAGACGACGCAGCTGGCCCAGCTCCCGCATGAACACCCGGCGCAGCTTCTCCTTAGCGGTCAGCTCGTGCTCAAAGATCAGCTCTTCGAGGAACAGTTTGTCGAGCGGATCCAGGTCTTGGTTTAGCAGCAACCGGCCAAGCATCAGCTCGCGATTGCGGATGTCGATCTCTTCTTCAGAAGCGAACCAGCGGTCAAAGACTAGCTTGACGTCTTCAGTCAGAGCAGGCAGCGGCACCCCGAACTGCGCTTGGTAGTTCTCGCTGATGCGGCGCATGTCTGCGTACGTGCGCTTGAACCACTTCAGCATGCGACCGAACAGCTTGCGCAGCCCAGGCGTCGGAGCCTCTCCCTTGCGCAGGTACACCTCGAACTTGTGCGCCACCTGCTCGTGGACCTTGCGGTGCCGCTCGTCGAACGGCGCGTTGATGTATTCGTCCAGGCTCTTGAAGTCCCCGGTCTGCGTGACCAAGGTCTCAAGGTCTGCGATCTGCTGCTCGTTCAGATCGCCCTTCTTGTAGAGACTGATCAGCTGTTCAAAGTGCAGGTGCGTCAGCTCGTGCGTGAGGGTGGCGGCGGTGTGCTTCTTGCCGATGATGATCTGGAAGGTGCGGCGGTCGAACTCGCCAAGCGTTCCCTCGGTCGGGTCTACCGACTTGACCCGTGACGGCACTACCCGGTCCAAAGGACTGCTGGGCTTAAGCATCTCGCGTCCGCTAACCGCGACGAACACTCTCGCGCCTCGGTCCCGCAAAACAGCAAAGCGATGCCTGCCGTTCTCAAGCACAAGCTTTCCTTGCACGACACGAAGGCTAGGCGCTTCGATTGCAGCGCCCTCGAAAGCTCCGCCCGGCCCGCGCCCGACGTCTCTCCCGCTTTCGGTAAGGATCGGCTCCTTGTCTAGGAAGCGCTCAAACTGTTCGTAGCGCCCTTCGATTCCGCCTTCGCCTTGAGGCCCTACGTAGTCTTCAGCCCCGGACAGCTCTCCGTCTAGTGCGTTTACATCAACCTCTACGAGAAGACGACCTGCCGCTCGATCGGAGTTGCTGAGGGTAAAGCCCTCGGCTTGCGCTCGCTTCGTCTGCTCTTCGGTGCCTTGCGGTTGCACCCCCATCGACCCTTCGAACGTGCCTTGGTAGTCGACCGGGACAGTCTTGTGCTGCGGGCCGATCAGCACGGCAGAGCCCATGGTCTGGGTGGGGTCTTCGGTAACCTCTAGCCGGAACGCACGGGGGATGAGGTAGCCGTCAAACCCAGCCTTGACGATCTCAAGCTCCATGCGGTTAGGGTCGCTGCCGTACTTCTTAACGAGCCCCTGCGGGTCTGCTTTTGTGTCGTAGATGTTGTCGAGCTGCGCTACGTGCAGCTCCGACCCGACCCCCACTTCAGGCACGATGCCGTGCCCGGTGTCTACGTAGAAGTAGGTGCGGCTGCCTAAGAGGGGGTGCCCGGCGATGCGTCGGGCTTCGGCTCCGGGCTTGCCTCCTCCGTAGCGTCGGGAGTCGTAGGCGAGGCGGGGGGTCTTTCCGAAGTGGACGCCGACAACTGAGACGGAGTCAGGGGTGGCGCGCTCTCGTCCATATCGAACATCATGCGTAGCGCCCTGTCGGTGGCGTCCATCAAGTCCAGATAGTCCCCTTCCTCGTAGCGCCCCTTCGACTGGGATGCCGGACTGGACGAGAGCTTCGATTGTGCTTTCGATTCCTGCTTGGTCGTATCGGGCAAGAAGCTCCTCGAACCGCGCCCGTCGATCACGTACCCACGATTCAAGAGCGGGTTGTCCGGCGAAATGCCGTTTGACAATGCCTTCTCCCTGAACGTCTTTCTGCCAGTCATGTACGTCTCCGTATTCTCCCTGAACAAAAGCTCTTTCGGTCGTCTCGACCTTCAAGCTTTGCGCCATCTTTTCGAACGCTGCGTCTAGCGCATCGTCCGTCCCTACGCTTGGTAGGTTTCCCTTGCTGGGGTCGCGGTAGTTTACCACGACGACGCTGCGGTCGTCGAGCTGGGTGAAGCCAAGGTCGGGGTGGATCTTGCCGAGAGCGTCCATCAGCTCTTGACGCTTCTGGCGAGTCAGGCCGTTCTTGAATCGGAACGTCCATGCCGCCGCCAGTTCAGACCCTTGCACCGTGGCCCCCGGCTTGGTCGCAGCGTACTTCTCCGCCTCCTCCTGCGTCTCAAACTTTCGCAGGGTGCGACCGCTGTCGCTGACCACCTTGAAGAGAGTACGCTCTCGGAAAGCTTTGTTCGGCGTAGCGTTTTCTAGCCGGAACCACGGGACGGCTTCCTGCTTGAATATGTACTGGATCGCCCTGGTGTAGAGACGGACTTGATCCACGCTGAAGTCCGGGCCGGGCGGCTTCAGCGGAACCAGACTGCTCAGCACGTTGTTGGCGACCCCGCCGTCGAAGCCTCCGTAGCTAGCGCGGCCATGGAAGAACACGACCCCGAGCAGGCGGGCCAGCAGGTCTTGCCCGGTCGGGTCCACGATCAAAGCGCGGGAGTCCTTCGTAAACTCTCGGATCACCGGGTCGGGGGCGTCGTTAATCGGGAGCTGCAGATCCTTCGCAGGCAAGCTTTCCCAAGTCACGGTCTCGGTCATCCGCACGATGTCGTCCGAGAAGTCTCGTGCGGCGATGTCGGCCTCGGCTTTGACTATGTCGCTCTTCGGCTTCAGCGCTTCCGCGCGCCAGTTCTGCAGGTGCTGCCGCTTCTCTGCTGCGGTCTTGCCGTAGACCATGATGGTCCGGGTCTTGCCTTGCGCGTCGGTCTTAGTCTCTTCGTAAAGCAAGCCCTGCTTTGCGCTGCGCTCGTTCGTCTTCTTCTTGACCTCCGCCATCTCGTAGCGGGTCTTCATCGCCGTCCAGATCATGGCCTGAACCTGCATGGGCAGGTAAGGCGGCGAGCCCGGCGGCCGGTTCGCGTTCAGCTCAGCCGTGATCCGGCGGGTCATGTTCTCGCTGAACGAGTACTTCCCTTGCTTGTCGTTGCCTCCCTGCTCGTTCTCGTAGCCGAACGCGCGGTACATCCAGAGGTCAATCGTCGCGACCCCCGAGATAGCGTTTAGAACGTCTGGGTCTAGCCCAAGGGCCGCCACCTCTGCAGGCCGGGTGGCGTTGATCTCGTACATCAAGTTCAAGTAGAACGAGTTGGTCTTGCGACCTTCGAAGTCCACGTTGTCGTAGAGGACAGCGCGGGCCTTTTCGTTCTGCTTCTCGAAACCAAACTTCAGAGTCTCGGCAGGCTTGCCGTTTCGCCAGTGCTCGAACGCTTTGGTGGCTTTGACCAAGTTCGACCAGATGTCAGCTCGCGGGCTGTAGATCGCAATGAGCTGCAGCAGCTTCTCCGCCAAGGCGACGTCGTTGCCGACGATGCGCAGAACTTCGCGGGCGCTGTTCTCGTACCAGTAGCGCCCGGCTTCTCCTTCCTTGACGAGTTGATGCAACAGGGCGCGCAGCTTGCGCACATCACGGGCGTTCTTCACCCACTCAGGGGCGCCCTTGAAGATGCCGTCCTTTGTCTTCGGGGGCTGCCACTTGAGGAACGCCGAGTCGTCGTAGAGCCCTCCTTCAGAGACTGACTGCATCGGCGCCGGGATGCCGCTGCTCTCCAAGGTCATCGTCTGAGAGAACGCCGACGTAGCACCTCCACCAGGGCTGACGTCTTCGTCGATAGCCGGGAAGTCAGTCTTGCTAAAGCCACCCGGCGGAGGCTCTGCGATCCTTCCGTCGGGGAACTTGAAGATCAGGTGGAAGGGGTTGACGTCTTCCGATGTGCTCGGCGGAGTAGCCGCGATCTCCCCTTCGCTCAGCTCGCTTCGCTCTTGCACAAGGCGAGCTTCAACTTCTCCAGCAAGGCGCCGATAGTAGAGTGTTTCGTACCTGCGAGAAGTCGACTGCGACCCGCCCGGTTCCCGCTTAGGCGCCTGCTCAGCCAGCATGACAAGCTCTGCGCGGAAGCGCTCGTACTGCTTCTGCGTCTCAGGGATCTGAATCGCCGGAACTGTCAGCGACAGGTACAGCCTCCTAGCTTCGCGCTCTGCGGCAAGCGCGTCGGAGTAAAGCTTTTTGGCTGTTGCCGGGTCACCAAAAGCGTTCTCGTTTCTCGAATCGCGGATGAGTTGGTACATCCGCGTGAGCTGGCGTTTGACCTCGATGGCGGTACTGCTTTGCGGGCCGCCCGTCAGAGCGAGGTCAAACTTGGGGCCTCTCGCAAGAGCAGAAAGTCGGACCAAGAAATCCGACTCGAACATTTCCTGGTAGGCAGTGCCTCTGAACTCAGCCGGGCTGCCGCCGACGGCAAAGCTCTCTTCGTTTTGGATCGTGTGCTGCACTTCGTGCAGCAGGGTCGAACGCATATCTGCCGCGTCAAGATCGTCGGACAGAACAATGCGCTTCTGCCTGTTCCCGTCTGCGTCTAAATAGTACTCGACCTGCCCGGCGATGTTGGGGCCTAGATCATCCGTGAAGATCGGGATGTTCTTTAGTTGGGGGTAGTACTCGAACAAGACGTCGTGCTTAAGCACCTCACCGAGGGTGGTGTATTGCTTCTTCTGCGACGGGTCGACTGCCATGTTTCGCCCGACCCGCCCCATGAATGTGGGGGTCGCAATGACGCTGCTGTTCTTGTCGCTGATCTCCAAACGGGGAGCGCCGTCGTTCCCGATGAACCAGCCGGTTCTTTGGCGAATCTCTTCTGAGCTTTTCCCTTCGCTACCCATCTGGATCGCGAGGGAGTAGCTGTCGAACATCATGGTGCCGCGCGACGTCTCTTTGTCGAAGCGTTCCTTCCAGCCCTTCCGGCCGACGAACATCTTGAGACGGTCGGAGGTGGCCTGTCCGCTCAACGCCAACCGCCCCTCGTCAACCACCAGATCCTTGACCGTCATGCCTTCCGGCAAGTTCTCTTCAAGAAGCTGCGTCGGAGTCACGGCTTCGCCGCCTTCCGCGACCCGCTTCTTGCTGACTTCTTCCGCAAGGCGCTTCTGCTGCACGACCCACAGAGCAACCGAGTCGCGAGCTACGCGAGGGTTTACCCCGGCCGCGACCGCAGCGTCGACTAGCGTTTTGCCTAGCTTGAGGGCGTCGTCTTCGCGTTCAGAGCGCAGCTTGTCTACAGCCTTCAGGCTCTTGCTCAGCTCCTTCGCTTCCTGCTTGATCTGCTCTTGCTTCTCGCGAGCTTGCCGCATGGACAGGTCGCCCGGCGTCGGCTTGATGTCGTCCATCAACGCGCGCTGGAAGTCGGTCTCGGCAAGCTCTGAGAAGAACGTGCCGCCGTCGAGCACGATCGTCGGGTTGGTTTCGCCTTCTTGCTGAAGCTGTTCCTTG
>Ga0181591_10006469_pt1 | contig 10164 bp, 9 predicted proteins | sample 071ome_33_FD_133757 | JGI IMG/M metagenome (GOLD analysis project Ga0181591, IMG submission 133757) | Coastal salt marsh microbial communities from the Groves Creek Marsh, Skidaway Island, Georgia - 071412AT metaG (megahit assembly) | ecosystem: Environmental > Aquatic > Marine > Intertidal zone... | reverse complement strand
TAAGCCAATGATTTATTATCCACTGTCGGTGTTGATGCTTGCGGGAATTAGAGAAGTTTTAATTATATCAACTAATGCAGATCTTTCGAGATTCGAGGATCTGTTCGGAAATGGTTCTGATATTGGAATGAAATTTGACTATATGCCACAAGCCACTCCGGATGGAATTGCGCAAGCCTTTATATTGGGGAAGAACTTTATTGGGGAAGACGATGCTTGTTTAATATTAGGTGATAATGTTTTTTACGGTCATGGGTTACCCTTGCTACTCCAGTCGGCTAAAAATATAGTGAAAATGAACAAGGCAGCTATATTTGGGTATCGTGTTAATGACCCAGAGCGTTATGGTGTAGTAGAGTATGATGCAACTGGAAAAGCGATTAGTATTGAAGAAAAGCCTTTAAATCCTAAAAGTAATTACGCAGTGACCGGTTTATATTTTTATCCTAATGATGTAGTTGAAAAAATTAATGATGTGGTCCCTTCAGATAGAGGTGAGCTAGAAATTACATCAATCAATCAAATGTACCTAGCAGAGGAACGTTTAGAGGTTCAGTTAATGGGAAGGGGTTATGCATGGTTAGATACTGGAACACATTCGAGTTTACTAGAAGCATCAACTTACATTGAAATTATCGAAAAAAGGCAAGGTTTAAAAGTAGCATGTATTGAGGAAATTGCTTATGAGATGGGGTACATAAGTAAGAGCCAGCTAATTAAACTTGCAGAACCTCTTATGAAAAATGACTATGGTGAGTATTTAATGAAACTGACTAATTAATTACTACAAGTATGCTTGGTTTTTTTCGATTTTTCCTGGCTTTTCTCGTGGCTTTTACGCACATGGCTGTTGAGTTTGGTAATCCAGAGTACATTGCATTTGATTTTTCTAACGGAGCTGTAATTGGATTTTATTTTTTATCGGGATTTTTAGTTAGTAGATCTTTTTCACGATTTTACTCAAAGTCAAAGAATCCCTGTAAGGATTTCTATTTAGATAGGTGCATACGATTGTACCCAGCTTTTTTTATAGTTTTTATTTGTGCAACCTTAATTTTAATAGCAAAAAATATAGACTTAAATTATTCAAATCTTTTATTTGAACTCCTGATTATTCCAAGTAATTACACAAGTCTTTTACCAACAGTAAAGCCAATCCCGGTAGCATGGTCTCTTGGGCTAGAATTTCATTTTTATTTATTGCTTCCATTATTATTAAAGTTTAGAAATTCAGTTAAGGCGGTAGTAATTCTATTTTTGTTTTTTCTTCAGTTTTTCATTTTCAATATAGATGGAAGTCTCAATGATTATGGGGCAACAAAAAGTTACTGCCAAAATTATTTGAATGGCACATTCTTCTGTAGCAGCAAAATTTCACAATTATTAGGCTATAAATTAATGCCAGTTCCTCTTTTATATTTTGTTTTAGGTCATTTGTTGCAAACTAATAAAAAGCTATTTGATAATTTCTTTAAAATATTCTTGCTCTTGAGTTTTATGTTCTTAATTATCTCGGCTGACACTGGTTCTTTGAAAAATTATATGGTTGATGATATCTATCTCGGAACTATTTTCATAATGCCTATGGCTTATCTTTTGATAACTACTAAAGTAAATATAAAGTTTGATAAAATTTTCGGTTCAATTGCTTATCCATTGTTTTTAGTTCATTATCCTGTAATTTGGTTGGCTCGTGATGTATTAGAGATAGAGTTTTTATATAGTTTTAGCATATTCTTCAGTATAGTACTTTCTTACATTCTTGCTCTGCTTCAAGATTCAATCGATAAATATAGATACTCATTAAGGGGCTTTGGCATAACTAAGCCTCAGTAGTATAAGATTATGCAAATAGTAAAAAAATATTTTGAAGGCGTAGATTAATGTCGGAAGCTGCCCTATTCTTTCATGATTTATTTACTGTGGTATTTTAAATGATTAATATATTTCAGCCTTCTCTGGGTAAACAAGAGCTAGACAAAATCAAAGAAGTCTTTGCATCTAACTGGCTTGGCCGTGGACACGTGGTTCACGAATTTGAGAGGAAATTTGCGGAGAACCTGAAATCCGATAAGAATGATTTTTTTGCAATTACCTCTTGCACAGATGGCTTGTTTCTGGCCGCTGATTTGTTTCTTTTCAAGCCTGGAGATGAAGTAATTGTACCAACTATAAGTTTTATTGCTGCCGGTAGTGTCGTAGTAAATTCAGGCGCGAAGTTAGTATTGTGTGACGTTGATAAAAGATCTTTAAACGCGACTGCTGCGTTGATTGAAAAAAAAATAACCAAAAGTACCAAGGCAATAATATTAAATCATTATGGTGGGTATCCATGTGATATGGATGACATTCTTAAACTTGCATCAAAACATAATATTTATGTTATTGAAGATAGCGCATGTGCTGTTCAGAGCTTTTATAAAGGCAAGGCATGCGGAACCATGGGGGATATGGGGTTGTGGTCTTTTGATGCTATGAAGTCAATAGTTACAGGTGATGGTGGAATGCTATATCTTCGGTCAAATGCACTAATGGAAAAAGCGAAAGAATATTGCTATTTAGGTTTGAAAGATAGATCAACAAGTGGGATAGATAAAGCAAAACAAGGCGATGATATTTGGTGGGAAGTTCAAATTAATCGACCCGGCAGACGATTAATAATGAATAATATATCTGCTGCAATGGGTGTCGTGCAAATGGATAGGCTTCATGAATTTACCAAGAGAAGAAAAGAGATTTATGAAACTTATGAAAGTGCCTTTTCAACCATTGATTGGATCAACACTCCGCCAAAGCTGATAGATGACTGCATTAATTCTTATTATTTTTATTGGATCCAAATCAAAGATAGGAATAAATTAGCGCATTACTTGAAAGATAACGGTATATACACAACATTCAGATATTGGCCACTTAGTAGAGTGGATTATTTTTCCGGCAACAATCCATCTGATTTTCCTAATACAGAATTTGCTGCAGAACACACATTAAATTTACCAATCCATCAGAATTTAAGTAACACCGATATAAATAGAATAATTTCTTTAATTATTGACTTTGAGAGGAAGTTTTAATGCTTCCGTTCAATAAATGCTACATTATTTCGGAAATTGGTGTTAATCATAATGGTTGTGTCGATACAGCAAAAAAAATGATTAAAGCTTCTAAGGAGGCGGGGGCTAATGCTGTTAAATTTCAAACATTTACAGCTGACGCCCTAGTAAGTAGAGAAACGCCTAAAGTTGAGTATCAAAAATTGACAACAAATAAGGACGAAAGTCATTTTGATATGATAAAAAAATTGGAGTTTGCAAAGGATGATCATTTCCCTCTTATCAGCTATTGTAAATCACTGGAAATAGATTTCATCTCTACGCCCTATGATATAGAAAGTGCAAAATTTTTAAATCAACTAGGGGTTGATATCTTCAAAACGGCATCGGCTGATATTGTCGATCTTCCATTGCATAATTATTTGGCTAGTACGGGAAAGACCGTTATTGTCTCGACTGGTATGGCAACACTTGGAGAGATTGAGTCCGTTCTTGATATATACAGACTCGAAAACAATCCCAACGTGGTTTTGTTGCACTGTGTTTCTAATTATCCTTGTTCGTTTGATAGTTTAAATTTAAAGGTAATACAAACACTTAAACACGCTTTCGGCATCCCAATTGGATTTTCAGATCATGCTGAAGGTGTTTATCCAGCAGTAATGTCAGTAGCATTAGGTGCAAAAGTCATAGAGAAACACTTCACACTGGATAAAAAAATGAATGGCCCAGATCATAAAGCATCCAGTACGCCAGAAGAATTTAGGGAATTGGTAGATGCCATAAGAATCGCTGAGAAATCTTTAGGGAGCCCCATAAAACAAATTCAAGATGAAGAAATTCAGATGAGATTAGTATCAAGAAAGAGTTTACATATGGCAAAAAATGTCGACAAACATTGCTTGATATGTGAAAGCGATCTCACTTTAAAAAGACCTGGCACCGGGTTAGGTTCAGATTTAATACATAAAATTGTTGGTACAAAAGCTTCAAGAGCTCTCAAACAAGGTGAAATGATTGCTCTTGGTGATTTTTTTAATGAATAAAAAAGAAAAAGGGATTTTGGTTTTAGGTTGTGGTGGGCATGCCCGGTTTGTTTTGTCTTTATTAAAAAGCATTGATAACAGTATGCCTGTGGCATTAGTCAGCCTAGATGATGATTATGACCCTAATGAAGTTATCATGAACACAGCTATTGTTGGATGTCATAGTTCTTTAACTCAATTAAGAGAGATCGGGTTTGAGTCAGTAGTCCTGGGAGTTGGGGATAATGCAATACGTAAAGCACTATTTGAAGAAGTATTTAATTTGCAATTTGAACTGCCTTGTTTAGTTCATCCGTCGGCGATTATAGACAGCTCTGCTAGTATGAGCTTAGGTAATGTAGTTGGACCTAATGTAGTAATTGGTTCTGAAGTTGTTATTGGTTCAAACAATATCATTAACTCTTCTAGTGTTATAGAGCACCAATCCATTATTGGGAATCATTGCCACATTTCTTTATCTTCGGTTCTTTGTGGCGCTGTTCATATTGGAGATGAGGTTTTTGTTGGTGCCAACAGCACAATTATTGAGAAGGTTTCCGTTGGTAGTAATACTATTTTGGGTGCTGGTACAAATGTAATAAGAAGTATTAGTAAAAATAATGCAACTTTTGTTGGGAACCCGGCAAGGATTCTAAGTAAATGATTTACGTTTCGACCGGGGGGCATCGAAAATACTCGTTTGATAAAACAGTAAAGCTATTATCAGAAGCAGGTATCGATGCATTTGAGCTATCTGGCGGTGTTTTTGTTAAAGACATCGAGGAGAAACTAAAATATATATCTAATAAATATAACATTGCTCTCCATAATTATTTCCCACCACCCGAAAAACCTTTTGTATTTAATTTGGCATCTTTAGATGATGAAATTACTGATAAGAGCATAATGCATGCTAAATTTGCTATAGATTTAGCATCATTGATTGGCTCTAAATATTATAGTTTTCATGCTGGATATTTAATAGACCCTTTGGTTAGTGAGTTAGGAAATAGAATTACCAAGCAAGTTATAAATGACAGGGGAAATGCACTAGAATCTTTTATTGAACGAGCTAATGCACTAGCTGTATATGCTGAGAGTAAGGGTATAAAATTGCTCGTTGAAAATAATGTATTGTCAAGAGCTAACTACGATTCATTTGACCACAATCCTCTCCTTATGGCTGATGTGGATGAGACACATGAAATTATGAATCGAAGCCATAGTAATTTGGGATTATTGATTGATGTGGCACATTTAAAAGTATCGGCTAATACCTTAAATTTTTCAGCTATTGACTACCTAAATAATTTTTATGATTTAGTCTCCGCTTATCATTTCAGTGACAATCTAGGTTTCGAAGATAGCAATGAAAAAATAGCAGAAGACTCTTGGTTTTGGCCATATATTAAAACTGACTTAGATTATTATTCTTTGGAGGTTTATAACCAGCCCCCAAGCGCGTTAAAAAATCAAGTTGAATTAATAAAGAGAAAGTTAAGTTAAAATGGTTGAGCTAAAAGACTTTTGCTTGGAAAGTAGTAAGACAATCTTGTCAGCATTAAATAGGCTAGATGTTAATGGCCACGGTATTCTATTTGTGGTTGAAGATGGGATTCTTTATGGAAGTTTAACTGACGGTGATGTTAGAAGGGCGCTAATTGGTGGGGCTACTAAAGAGGATTGTGTTAAAGACTTCTGCAATCAGTATGTTACGTATAGACATGTCAGCACATCTGAAGAGGAGGTAAGAGCTTTATTCAATAATGACATAAGAGTTATTCCACTTTTAGATGATAATAATCGAATCGTTGATATTGCTACTGTTATTCGCCCGCATCATATAGTGCTGATGGAGCCGCGACTCTATGGAAACGAATTGAATTATGTAACTGACTGTTTAAAGACTAATTGGATATCATCGCAAGGTAGCTATGTTACCCGTTTTGAGAAAGAGCTAGCTGAAACTTTTCATATGAAGCATTGCTTGGCGGTTTCTAACGGCACAGTTGCCATCCATTTAGCGCTTAAAACTCTTAATATAGGGATTGAAGATGAAGTAATCACTACAAACTTGACGTTTGGTGCGACAGTCAACGCAATAATCCACGCAGGTGCAAAGCCTGTGCTGGTTGATGTGGATAAAGATACATGGAATATTGATCCTCGGTTAATCGAAGCGGCGATAACACCTAAAACAAGAGCTATCGTGCCAGTGCACCTTTATGGTAATCCATGCGATATGGTTGAGATAATGTCTATTGCTAATAAGTATGGTCTGTATGTTATTGAAGATTGTGCAGAATCGTTGGGAGCAATGATTGAGGCGCGTCCTGTAGGAAGCTTTGGAGATATGTCGACTGTCTCTTTTTTCGCAAATAAAGTAATAACAACAGGAGAGGGAGGCGCTCTTCTGCTCAAAAATAACGTAGCTTATCTTAAAGCTAAACAGCTAAGAGATCATGGAATGAAGCCTGATAAGCGGTATTGGCATGATTTTGTTGGGTACAATTATAGGTTAACGAATTTGCAGGCAGCTATTGGATGCGCTCAGTTGGAGCAAATTGATGATTTCAAAGAGAAACGTATCAAATTATTTCAACACTATGATGATTTGTTCGAGGGTTGCGTTTATGTGCAGAAACAGAATATTTGTCCCGGAAATATTTCAGCTAACTGGTTATATACGATCTGCCTAAAAGGTAGTTTTGCAGATAAAAGGGATCAGTTAATGTCTTATTTAAAACTTAAAGGGATTGAAACTCGCCCAATCTTTTACCCTATCAATGAGATGCCTGCTTTTGAAAACTATCCCATTTCTGAAGAGTTTCCTGTAAGCCGATCTATTTCATATAGTGGTATTAGTCTTCCTTCTTCTCCCCGCATGTCGTTAGAAGAAGCAAAAGTTGTAGTTGATAACGTTTTGCTTTTTTTCTCTGTATATGAAATATAGATGAAGAAATAATATGCTTAAGGGTGTTATTATCGATCGAGAGAAATCCTAGAGCGACCTGTGATGAGTGATCTAAGCAAAATTGACGTTCAAAGTCTGATTCTGAAAAAAAATACGGTGACAGCCAAAAGAATTTTCCTTCATTGACTAATGTATTAGAGTTAATTGCAAAGGTTTGAATGTTGAATTTTTACGTTTTTGACGCAACAAATCTTACAGTGCGGATCAATTACTTAATCTGTTTAGCCTTAAAACATATGTCGCATAAGTTAAAGTGTTGTGGATGTTTAATTTATATGTGTACGTCTTTTAAACATAATAGAATAATAGCAAGTGTCTTGTAATGTATGATTGAGGGTAAAAAAGTTTTAGCTTTGATAACCGCAAGAGGAGGTTCCAAAGGGGTTCCAGGTAAAAATATAATGATGGCCGGCGGTAAACCTTTAGTAGCATGGTCTATTGAAGCGGCTCGAAAATCTAAATATATAGATCGGTTAATAATCTCTTCTGATGATGATGAAATTATTTCAGTGGCAAGTGCATTTGGCTGCGATGCTCCTTTCGTTCGTCCATCAGAACTGGCCAATGATGATGCGATAACCTATGACGTTGCAATACATGCGATTGATTTCTTAGAAGAACGTTTTAATATTTTGGTGGTCTTGCAGCCCACTTCACCTCTGCGTATTGCAGAAGACATAGATAGGTGCATTGAATGTTCACTTTCTACAGGATCATGCGTTAGTTTGGTTGAAACTGATAAGTCTCCGTATTGGATGTATAAACTTCCAACCGAAAGTTCGATGGTTCCTCTTTTACAGTCGGATAAAGCTATTTTAAGAAGACAGGATGCACCGCCAATTTTCATGCTAAACGGGGCAGTCTATGCAGTTGATTGTAATTGGTTAAAGCGTAATGGTTCATTTATTAATGATGATACTGTGCCTTATGTGATGCCCAAAGACCGGTCTTTAGATATAGACACCCATGATGATTTCGAAATTTTTGAGAGATTGTTGAAACTCCAAAAATCCTAGTTAGCCTGACTTACATAGAATGCAAAATGTTTGTCATCCAAATTTTCAAATATAAGGATTTAAAATGATTGAAAAAAGAGACACCTTAAAAATGTATAATCTTCCTGGAGAGATTAAATTTTGCAAAAAGTGCGTGATTTCAAATCAGCGACCTAGGACAGTACTCTAGTAGCCCATAAGCTTAAAGAAGACTATGGCATGACTCCGCTTACAGTCACATGGTCTCCACACATTTACACGGATATTGGCCGTAAAACCCTACATCATTTATAGATTCCGGCTTTGATAATATTTTAGTTGCTCCAAATGGAAAGGTGCATAGAAAGCTCACAAAAGCAGCATTTCTTGAAATGGGTGATCCGTTCCTGCCCTTCATCTTCGGTCAATATTCCGCGCCATTTAGAGCTGCTCTTCAATATAATGTAAATTTAGTGTTTTATGGAGAGGATGGCGAAGTTGAATATGGTGGTGTAATGGAGCACGCTGACCGAGCATCTTTGCCATACGATGTGTTTGTTCAGAACCTTCTTATTGGTGGAGGCTTAAGTGCTTGGTAAGAAATATTTATAGATGCCTACTTCCTCATCATTAAAGTTGCTTTTTAGATTTGGCCACGAGTACCTCTTTTGGGGGAGTGGCTATTTCGATATTATGGAGTTGAAAGATATCTTTCAGATTCATATTATTGTGCCAAAAACTTATCATAGTAATAAAAAATTTCGAGAATTCGTCTCTAGAAATGAAAATATATTTGCTCACTATGAGCCTAAATTGTCGGGATTGAATATTGGTGAGCACCAAAGATATAAATTTTTTTGCGAGGGTGTTCTAGAAAAAATCAAACCAGACTTTATAGTGCAGGATGATTATATTTTGATCCAAAATATGTATTTATTTTGTACTGCCAAAAATTCCAAATATGCTACTAGGTGTATAGTAAAAACTCAATCTCAGCCTAGTAATGATAATACTTTTAAGTTGATCGATAAGATTAGAGTGGAAAGAATTCAAGAGGTTTTCTATTTTGCATCACTGTCTAAACTATTAATGCGAGTGGGATCATTGTGGAGGGGGGGGCTGAGTTTGATCGAAAACTACATATTTCCATTTTTAGTAGGAATGACGAATTCGTATCTAAGGCGATCGGAATATCGCAATATTGATATAATACCGGTTTGGGTTCCGTTTGATTATTTCTTGACGCATGAAGCAGTGGAGGCAGCCTATGTCGAGCGACTTTTGTCTCTGCCAGTTGGGGTAGTCCAGATAATACAAAGAAGCTCGCGTCAGTCCTCTGTTTCTATTGAAAAACTTAAATCAAATTCGCTGTTTTTTGCGCCAAGTTTAATCGCTCTGACTTCTAATGATGGAACTAATTGGTCGAAATGGGTAGATATTTTAGAGATTTTAATGAGAATAGAAGATGTAGATATACTGTCAATAAAATTTCATCCATCAATGGCACAAAATGAGCACAAACTCATCCAAGTAGAGAATTTTTTTCGTCAGCGCTTTCCTCATGCCATTATTCATCCATTAGAAGCATGTGCTGAAGATCTAATTAGTACACATGATATTATCGTTAGTGATTGTTCTACTGTTCTAATTGACTCTAGATATTATCCGTCTAAGAAGATAATCAGTATTGATTTTCAGAATTTTGCTGGTAGTGACGCAATGAAAAATTATGATGGCATCAACTATTTTAAACACACCTTTAGTTTCAACGATCTAAAAAAGTCATCTTTAAAATTAACTCATGTGTCTAGTCAAAATCAGTCATTTCGTGAATTTTTATTAAATGAATAACTTAAAGTGGTGTTTGACATTCGGTGTAGTCGGTTTTGCAAATTAGAGAAACTTTCATTCCCCTAAATCAAAGTGACATATTTTGTAATATATTTATGTAGGGATCGATGATAACGATCACTTAAATACTTTAAGAGCGTTATTTAAGAAAAGAGCCAACTATACGGTAACTGATTTAAGGCATGGGCTTAGAAATAATCTTAAAGATGTTTCTAGGGTTTACTTCTTCATAATAAGTATATGAAAAAAGATTTAATTAGTTTAGGCTTGACGCGTTTAGCGATGTT
>Ga0181591_10006467_pt1 | contig 10165 bp, 5 predicted proteins | sample 071ome_33_FD_133757 | JGI IMG/M metagenome (GOLD analysis project Ga0181591, IMG submission 133757) | Coastal salt marsh microbial communities from the Groves Creek Marsh, Skidaway Island, Georgia - 071412AT metaG (megahit assembly) | ecosystem: Environmental > Aquatic > Marine > Intertidal zone... | reverse complement strand
CCGCTCAGACTTCCTCCTGCTGGGTTCAAGCTGAGTGTAACTCCAGGATCATTTTCACAGTAACTGCTTCCTAATCCTGAAATAGACACCTGGGGTAATGCAAACACTGTGACATTTGCGCTAGCTGAATTTGTACATCCATTAGTTCCGGTGAAATCATAGTTGATGCTATGCGTACCTACTCCTGCAAGTGATGGTCTGAATTGAAGTCCTGCTACCACACCGGGCCCGCTGTATTGCCCTCCGGATGGTGATCCCTGGTTCAGCACAAATCCTGAAGCATCCAGACACTGATTCTGGAATGGAATTAGGCTAACGCTTGGAACTTGTTTGCCTGTGATAACGACTTGATCTGTATCGCTACATCCAAAAGCATTTGAACCAATCAGGGTATAAGACATTGTTCCATTCACGATATAGGCAGGATTGGCAACATTGGTGGCTGATAATCCAATGGCAGGGCTCCAGTTATAAATTGTGGCTCCCGCACCTTGAAGGTTATAGGTTATCCCTTCACATATGCTTGTATCAACACCAGCTGACACCACAGGCCTTGGGTTTACATTCACCTGAACAGAATCGCTGCTGCTACAGCCGGTCATCGCAGTTCCTGTTAAAACATAGGTCTGACTGGAATTCAGAACTCCTTGAGGATAGGCCCCAGTTGTTGAACTTAATCCATTTGATGGGCTCCAGGAATAACTCATTGCTCCTGTCCCGCTTAATTGAAAGCTCTCACCCTGACAAACTGTAATGTCAGTGCCTGCATTTACAGAAGGAATAGGATTGACTATGATATTAACTGAGTCAGAGTTTCCACATCCGTTGAATGTCACTCCGGTAACAACGTATAAAGTATTAATGAATGGAGTGGCAACTGGGTTTGCTACGTTGCTGGCCGAAAGCCCCGCTGAAGGGGTCCAGGTATATGTATTTCCTCCTCCTGCAGAAAGCTGAACACTTTCACCAAAGCAGATCGAAGTATCGTTTGATGCCCTAATGATAGGAATTGGTTTTACAAGAATGCTCTGGCTCGCTGAATCAGTACATGAATTGTTATCCGTAAAGCGATAGGTGATTTGATAGCTATTATTTGAGGTCACCGACCCGGGATCGAAAAAACCTGCTGAGACACCTTGTCCAATGTAATTACCACCGGTAGGAGTTCCTCCTGTTAGGGCAAAAGACGCATCGTTGGCACATACATCACTTAATGCTGCCAAACTCACGTTAGGTTGTGCAAAGACCTGAACAGTTTGGAATGCTGAATCGCGGCAAAGGTTGTTGTTTACATAGTCGTATTTGATGCTATGTGTGCCTGCTCCAACGCTAGATGGGTTGAAACTTGTGCTAACAGTTCCATTTACAAAGTAGTTTCCTGGACCTGGACTACCCCCCGTTAATGTGAATGCATTACTTCCCACACATTGGTTAGAGATCGCTGCCAGACTAACCGTCGGTGAAGCGTGAACTGTGATGGTTTGTAAGACAGAATCGGTACATCCATCGGCGTTCGATACGACATACCAGATCGTATCAGTTCCAGGGCCCTGCACCGCTGGATCATAACTAGTTGCTACAGTAGTGTTGATCTTGTAAACACCCCCAGCTGGAGAACCGCCACCAATTGTAAAGCCAGACTCGTTATCACACAATGGCCCAAATGAACCCAGTCCGGCCGTAACATTACTTACCCTTATTGATTTTGAGTCTGACCCTTGACCAGAAACCGTATATGTTATGCTATGGGTACCTACACCAGCGCTAACCGGATCAAAGCTATTTCCGGTGACGCCTGGGCCTGAAAAACTACCGCCACTTGGGGTGCCACTCAAAGTAACCGTACCAGCATTTAAACAGGCCACCGACGGAAGGGTCAATGTTACTGTGGTAGAAGTGCTCACTGTAATTGAGCTTGTTGCGCTTCCAGTACAACCGCTTCCATTGGTGAAACTATAGGTGATCGTGTGGGTTCCAACTCCAGCCGCCGATGGATCAAAATTCCCTGAAATGACTCCAGGGCCACTGTAGGTTCCTCCTGTTGGAGAACCTCCGGTTAAGGCAAATGGTGCTGTTGCAGTAGTTACTGCTGAGAACGCTCCCAGAGTTACATTAGGGCTTGTGTTAACTGTGATGTGATTTGTTTTTGTGATCGTATCACTTACGGTTCCGTTACTTGCAATCAATCGTACCGTGTAGCTTCCATTGCTAGCATATGTAACCTGTGGATTTGTGGCTGTTGAGCTTGATGGACTTCCACCAGTGAAGGTCCAGGATCTTGAAGTAACTGTTCCCACTGAGTTATCAGTAAATTGTACTGTATCCCCTTCACAGATAGTAGTATCATTAGCGCTAAATGCAGCAGTAGGTGGAGCGTTGGTAACGGTAATGGAACTTGTCGCCGAACCGCTGCAACCATTTGCATTTGTGAATGAATATGTGATCGTGAAGGTCCCTGCCCCAGCTGATGCTGGATTGAATACCCCTCCACTTACACCTGTTCCGCTGTAGGTACCACCAGTTGGGGTTCCCCCAGTCAGAGAGAATGGAGCTGTTGCCGTAGTAACTGAGCTGAAACCTCCTAAAGTAACCGAAGGATTTGAGTTCACTATAATATGATTTGTTCTGGTAATGGTATCGCTACCACTTCCGTTGGTTGAGATCAAAGACACTGTATAGCTTCCGGCAGTATTGTAAACGACCTGTGGATGCATGGCAGTTGAAGAGGAAGGCGTTCCACCATTAAAGGTCCATTGTCTTGAAGTAACTGATCCGCTTGTCGTGTTCGTGAATGTTACTGTATCGCCGACACATATGTTGGTGTCATTGGCGCTAAAATTAGATGTGGGAGGTGTTGTTACATTAACTACCCACTGCGATGTAAACACTCCGCGTCCGTGTGTTGCAGCCATTACTGTAGAATCTGAACTCCTCATTTGTAGCATATCAACACGCACAGTGGCTAAGCCATTGCTGCTCGATGACCAGGATGGTGAACTAGCGTTGATGTCGGTAGTTGACCAAACTCCTAGCTCAGTAGCCAATATCACTTCTGAGGTGTTGAATGGATTTATCATTGCCCAACGAATTGGCATATCAGGCAAACTAGAGTTGTCTTTGTTCACCCAGTTCGTACCACCATTCGTCGTATACCATACAGAGTTGATCCCAAAGTTGAAAAGTGTAACGATCAGGGTGTCTTCACTTCCGCCTACTTCAACGCAGGAGATCGATCCCGTTGGGAATGAACTTCCATCAATTCTTGTTGTGCTTGGACTACCCCCGTTAGCGCCGGTGACCTTGTACAATCTGCCATTTCTTGTCCCGACAAAAAGCGTGGTTGAAGAGGTTGTGTGAGGTGAGACCGTTAGTGCGCTTGCCATTGAATTCATTGCCGTCACGGTAATCGTATCATCAGAAAAGCTACCAGTCACGTTTGATACTCTGGTCAAGGATGAAGTACTTCTAGCTGCATAAAGTACATTTCGACTATTATCGTAGTCTGCTGGGTTTATAAATGAGCCCGTGTTTAGGTCTCTGATGAGCTGAGTAGTAAAGTAACTTGCACCACCATTCGTTGAGAGGTAATAAGTATTGTATACATAGCTGGCAATTTGAAAATTAGGTTGGTCCTGATCAATGAAACAGAAAGCTCCGTCGCCTCCACGAATCTCAGTTCCTCCTCCTACACCTGCCGTATTCAAGCGAAGGGTGCCGTTATCTTGAGCACCTGCCAGCATATGGTTATTACCAGATGTTGGGTGGAGAGCACAAGCATAAAATTGGGTCACATTGTATCCGTTATTGCGAGCTGGAATTGCCAGACTTGATAAAGTACTGGTAGAAAGGTTTGCACTGTAATAGACTCCTCCATCATTTCCTATGATCACAGTGTCCGAGGATCCTGGCTTAAACTCCATCGCGTGCTGATCGGCATGAACGAGAGGAATGTTCAAGGTGTTCATGCTCGCATTGTTCGACCACTTCGAAATTTGGGTCCAGCTAACGCCTCCGTTTGTAGTCTTAAACCAATTGATAGCTCCAGCATAAACTGTGTTGGCATTATTCGGATCAACGCGAAGAATAAGGTCGTACCAAGCCTGACCCCTGGAAAAGTCAGTCGATGGAATTCCATTGTCGGCATCATTTGGTTCAGATCGGGTAGCCCAGGTAGACCCTCTGTTACTCGATGAAACAATCTTATCAACCACCTCACTCCCACCAGTAACTGCTGATATGATCGCATATACCCTACTTTGGTTTGAAGGAGCACATGCAAGCTCAACTCTTCTACCGCCAGTTGACGTATAAGCAGTGGTCCATGTAGTTCCGTTATCTGAATACAATATCGTTCCGCCTCCTCCTCCGAATGAGTTAAGTCGTGTTCCTACCCAAAGTCTGTTTCCTGCATCGATCTCAAGGTCGGCGGGTGCATAAGGTTGGCTGCTCGAAGGCACGTTTGGAAGCACTTGCGACCATGAGCTCCCTCCGTTGTTTGAGCGATAAAGACCCTGGACTCCATGATACTGGCCCTGATAAAACATTCTGCTAATAGCGGCATAAACCACTGAGCTTCCGCTTTCATTGCGCACCTCGAGATCATTCACATAACTCATCTGAGTGCCTGACGAAGTAGTTGAAGTCAGCAAACTGAAGCTGCTTCCTCCGTTGCTCGACTTCCAAATTCCACCTCCAATACTAGCTCCAGCACCCCATCCTTCTCCAGTTCCTACATAGATTACACTACTGTTATTTGGGTCGAAGGCGATAGCTGTCACTGCGATATTATCCCAGAAATCGTTCACCTTTTGCCATGATGAACTAGAACTGTGAATGTTGTTGTTGAACCAAAGACCTCCCGTAACGCCTCCTGCCCATACTTTATTTGCTGTGGTAGGGTCCCAGGCCATTGCTCTTGTTCTACCTCCAATATCATTTGGCCCTCTTTCAACCCAATTGTTTCCTGAAGCTCCTGGAGCAACACCTGGACTAGCAGCCTGACTTTGTTGGATGAGGTAATTGAATAATCGCTCTCTTTCTGGTTTCCTGGTACTAGGGTCCATCGTTCTGAGAAAATCCTGCTCCCACGCAAGGTCTGGACGATCGCGCTTGTCGACCTTTTGTTTCCACTCCTTCGGGGTCATCCGCGGACGATTGTTGAATGGATGCTGACGCAGATATTGTTCATAGGCATCGCGTTCCGCTTCACGCTTTTGGTAATCGAGTTTTTCTTGCGACTGTGTTAAAAGGAATGAGAGGAAAAAGCTCAGAGAGATCAGAAATTTGATCGTCGAAGTAGTATTTTTGAATGTGGTCATTCAGTCATGGGTTTCAAGGGCAGAACTAACAAATTTAGTGAATTTGAGCATGTTTTGTTCTATCTTCCTCCTATTATTCAGCTCATGTAAGAGTCTTTCGACGAATTCTGCAATCGAAACATCGACTGTTGAACCTGTTCCTACCTGTACAATGAACACTATCATCATCCCCGCAGGAGGTCGTGTTTTTATGTTTGAATTGACAGGCTTGTCTATATCTCCCGACTCGATCAAATACAAGGAATTGAATCTAAATTTTGAATGCGATCAGCTTGTCTGTAGATTCAGTATTCCCGGCAGTCCTGGTGAACCAGCAGAAGGCCAGGCATCCCCCATTGTGTATTCCAGTGGTGATGCTATTCTAGTATTCTTCGATCAGCGTCGTTATGACGTGATTCCGAAAAAGAAAGAAGCGAATCCAGTTGATCGCTATTGAACTACCTCGTCATTTTGATGTTTAATCAAGGTGCCCAAGTCAAGTCACCGAAAGTCTGAGCTCCCGACTAAAAATTGCCCAGTTTGCAATCGTCCATTCAGCTGGCGAAAAAAGTGGGCAAGAAACTGGGGTCATGTGATCTATTGTAGCGAAAGATGCCGAATAAGAAAAAACTCCTCTGGTGGAGAAACGACCTAAGAATTCACGACAATAAAAGCCTTCAAAAGGCCATTGAAGGTGATGATGAGCTGGTTCACGTCTTTTTTTGGAAAGATGAATGGGATATAAAGACCTCAATCGGTTACCCAAGACTATCGGATCATCGAAAAAATCATTTAGAAGAAAGCCTTCAGGACCTCCAATCCTCACTCAAATCACTTGGTGCTGAATTACTGATTTTGAAAGCTCCGTTTAAAGAAAGTCTCCAAATACTTTTTGATTCGTACGCTTTTGAGGAGGTCTACGCTGAGGAGGGCATTTGTGATGAAGAACGCGCCGAAGAAAAAAGCCTTCAGAATCTGACCAGAGCAAAGCTGATCTTAGATGATAAAGCCAGCCTCTTCCCTCCAGAGACCATCCCCTTCGACATTATGGGCGTACCAGATGTTTTCACTCAATTTCGAAAGAAGCTAGAGAAAAACAGCATTTCTCCAAATCCACTTCCCGAGCCAAAATCAATTCCAAAAAACCCGGATATAGGAATCAAAACAATGCCTCTGAAGCCTACTTTAAAAGTTCATAAAAATGCAGCCATTCAGATTCCAGGAGGCGAAAAGGCAGGACAAGATCATCTGAAGAAATATGTTTGGGAAGATCAATTGATCGCTAGCTACAAACAGACGAGAAATGGCTTGATCGGGCAGAACTATAGCTCGAAATTTTCACCTTTTCTTGCCCAGGGCTCCCTATCTGCCAGGCTTATCTATCAGGAGGTTAAAAAGTTTGAAAAGCAGGTCAAAAGCAATTCGAGCACTTATTGGTTGGTCTTCGAGTTGATCTGGCGAGACTATTTCAGATACATCGCAAGAAAGTATGGAAGTCGGATTTTTCAACTGGCTGGGCTCAAAGAAAATGCTCCTTCTTATTCCCATGACGAAGAAAGGTTTAGGGCTTGGACGCTAGGTAAAACAACCGACCCGTTTGTAAATGCCAATATGATTGAACTCAAAGAGACGGGCTTCATGAGTAATAGGGGGCGCCAAAATGTAGCTTCCTATCTGGTCCATGATCTCGGCATTGATTGGAGATGGGGAGCAATGTGGTTTGAGCATCAGCTCATCGACTATGATCCTCATTGTAATTGGGGCAATTGGATCTACGTTGCTGGGGTAGGTAACGATCCTCGCCCGAATCGGCAATTCAACACCCGGCTTCAGGCTGAGCGCTACGACCCCAAGGGAGAATATCAAAAACTCTGGCTGCATGAATAGTGCATTTCTCGTGTTTCCGAATCAGCTTTTTGAGAATCCCGTAAATGAGTTAAGGGCCTCTAAGGTCTTTCTTATCGAAGACGACCTGTTCTTTGGACAATATCGCTTCCATAAACAGAAGCTGATCTTCCACCGTGCATCAATGAAAGCTTATGCCAATTATTTACATCATGTTGGTTGCAATGTTAACTATATGGGTTGGTCGGGATCGCTGTTGGAAGATACACTCAAGATGCTTAGCAGTACCGGTGTAACCCAGATTCAGACATACGAAACGGTCGACTACCTACTCAACCGCAGATTGAAGCGCTATTGTGAAGGTTTAAGTATCCACCTGAGCTTAGTTCCAAACCCTTCCTTTCTGTCTGACCCAGCAGAAGACCTGCGCTTATTGGGTAAGAGCAGAAACTATTTGATGGGGCGTTTCTACACGAAACAAAGACTGAAATATGATATTCTAGTTGAGGCCGGACAACCTATTGGTGGTAAATGGTCGTTCGATGAGGAAAATCGAAAGAAACTACCGAAGAACATCAGCCCACCACCGACTTATATGTCTGGTTACAACAAGTATAAAGAAGAGGCGAAAGAATATGTCGCATTACGATTCCCCAACGCGCTTGGTAACGACAAATGCTTCATATATGGCATAAGTCACAAGGAAGCAAGAGACGCTTTGGGTCATTTTCTGGAGCACCGCTTTCATGCTTTTGGTGCTTATCAGGATGCGATCACTCAACGAAGCGATTTTGTATTTCACTCGGTACTGAGTCCTTATCTTAATAGTGGCTTGTTGAGTCCAAAAGAAGTTGTTGATCACGCAATTGAATACGCAAGGGAACATCAGGTTCCGATGAATTCTCTCGAGGGGTTTATCCGCCAGCTGATCGGTTGGCGTGAGTATCTCATGCTGCTTTATAAAAAAGAATCTGTGTTCATGAGAACCCGGAACTTTTTTGGGTTCAAACGAGAAATGCCCTCCAGCTTTTATGAGGGAAGTACTGGAATTAAACCAGTTGACGACAGTATTAAAAAGTTACATGACCATGCCTATAATCACCATATTGAGCGCTTGATGCTCCTTGGTAATTTCATGTTGTTATGTGAAATTGACCCTGATGAGGTATATCGTTGGTTTATGGAATTCTATATCGACTCATATGACTGGGTCATGGTGCCCAATGTATATGGAATGAGTCAATATGCTGACGGGGGGCTGATCTGCACCAAACCTTATGTCTCGGGGTCAAACTATGTTCACAAGATGAGTGATTATCCAAAATCAGATTGGTCTGAGACCTGGAATGCCTTGTATTGGCGCTTCATTCATGTCAATCGAAATCGTTTTGACAACAATCCTCGAATGGGAATGATGTTGCGTTTGCTTGATCGCATGAATAAAGAAAAGCTGAAAGGTCACCTAAAACTAGCCGACAACTTTCTGGAGCAGTTGAATTAAAGCAACTCGTTGGCCAGATTAGCTAACTCAGAGCGCTCACCTTTCTCAAGGGTAATGTGCGCGAATAATTTGTTGCCTCTTAAACGATCAATTATATAGGAAAGGCCATTGCTCTTTTCATCGAGATATGGTGTGTCAATCTGATGTATATCTCCGGTGAACACGATCTTCGTGTTTTCTCCAGCTCTTGAAACAATCGTTTTCACCTCATGTGGAGTAAGGTTTTGTGCTTCGTCAATGATGAAGAAGATATTAGCAAGGCTTCTACCTCTGATATATGCCAGCGGAGTAATGACGATCTTCTTGTCATCCTGCATTTGCTTGATCTGCTTGTAGCGCTTTTCGTTCTCCTTGAATTGATCCTTGATGAATTTGAGATTATCCCACAATGGCTCCATGTAAGGATTGATCTTTTCATTCGCATCACCCGGCAGGTATCCAATATCTCTGTTGCTCAGTGGCACGATCGGCCTGGCCAGAATGATCTGTTTATATGATTTATGCTGCTCAAGAGCGCTAGCTAAGGCTAGAAGGGTTTTCCCGGTTCCTGCAACCCCTTGCATGGTCACCAATCTGATCTCAGGATTAAGCAAGGCGTGAATCGCAAATGTTTGCTCGGCATTCTTCGGCTTTACTCCGTAGACGTATGACTTATCGACACGGTTTAACTGTTCAGTCTCTGAGTTGAAATATGCCAAAGAGGAAGACTTTCCATTCTTGAGAATGTAATAGTGGTTGTTAATTTGACGTGTGATAAACGGTCCACAATCAACGTTGCCATCCGTGTAGAGCTTGCGAATGAATTCACTGTCTAAATTTTCTACCAGCTCTTTTCCTTTATAAAGCCCATCGATGTCGATCTTTCCTGTTTCATAGTCTTCGGCAACTATATCCAGGGCTTTGGCTTTCAGCCGTAGATTAATGTCTTTGGTTACCAGAACCACTTTGGCGTCTTTCTCTTCTTCTTTCAAATGAAGAACGGCGTTCAAAATCCTGTGATCTGCCTTCTTGTCCATGTAGATCTTTTGGGCATCAACGTTTAGATTTCCCTGATCCATAACGATCTTGAACTTTCCTTTCTTGCTCCCTTCCAAAGGAATCCATTGCTGCAGTGTGTACTTCTCTGAAAGGCGGTCGATCATTCGAATGAATTCCCTTGCTTCGAAGTTCTTTGTGTCATTTCCCCGTTTAAAATTATCGAGCTCTTCCAATACCGTGATCGGTATTCCTACGTCGTGTTCGTCAAAGTTGTTGATGGAGTTGTGGTCGTGGAGGATGACTGATGTGTCAAGAACGAAGATCTTTTTCGCGGATTTCTTTCTGGGCATTAGCAGATAATTGGTTTATGAAAAGAACGACATAAATCTAGTCGCTTGTGGTGTTGCCTAAATGTTATGAAATCGAAAGAAATTAACCTAGTAGTATGGAAAAGCAAAAACTTAGGCATTGATCGTGTCGCTCAATTCCTCGTCCAGCTTTCTTTTCAGCTTCTCAATCGAGTCAAGATATTCGGGTAGGTCTT
>Ga0181591_10006462_pt1 | contig 10168 bp, 10 predicted proteins | sample 071ome_33_FD_133757 | JGI IMG/M metagenome (GOLD analysis project Ga0181591, IMG submission 133757) | Coastal salt marsh microbial communities from the Groves Creek Marsh, Skidaway Island, Georgia - 071412AT metaG (megahit assembly) | ecosystem: Environmental > Aquatic > Marine > Intertidal... | reverse complement strand
TGGTCGGGTTCGTAGACGCTTCTACTAAAAAAATCGTTAAGATAATTCAAAGAAGGATTATTAATTATTTTTTTATTAGAATAGATGCAATTTCTATTTTTTTGATATGCATCGAAGGTGCCTTTTTCTTTATTTAAGAATTGTGACACCTTCGATGCATCAAATATCTCTATCTTATGAATCTCGCCACAAGTTGTTTGATGCATAGGTTAAAACTTCCTCAGCAGAATACTCATTATAACCATACTCATCAATAAGTGTTTTTATCATATCTGAGTATTTTCTCTTTTGTTCGTCATCTCGTGTCTTGGAACGAGTCACAATTCTTGCAATGTCCTTAACAGAGTTGATTAAATACTGCTCAACTGCCTCCTTGAGGGGGCCGTAAGATCTGTAATTGACCTTTTCTCCACGACGCAGGCGACTGAACATGAATGCTGTGACGTCAGATCTAAATCCATCTCTTGCAGATCCTACAACTCCTATCATTTCCTCAATCGAGCGCATGAATCTCTCGTCAGGCTCTGACTCCTCTCTTGTGATCTTATTTTTAACCTTGGACTTTGTTGTGAAAGCCTCTGCATTGTCCATGTAAGAATCAAATAAGCTTTGAGCTTGTTCATCGTAAGCAGTGACAAAAGCCTTTGCTATTTCATTTTCTAAAATTTTTAGATATTCTTCTCTAATAGTTCCTTGAATAATTTCTAAATATCTCTGCTTAGAATCATTATCAATAATCTGTTCATTAACCTGCTTGACTAAGCTTTCCATGACATTGATAGGAGTAATCATAGATGTATCAGAATCTGAAAGTGCAGCATCGAGTGACTTCATGATAAATCTGGTAGATATTCCTTCCATGCCTTCATGAGCAGCCTCTGCCTTAAGATCTTTGATATCCACCTTCTTGACTCTTCCCTTTTCAATAATGTTCTCACCGTTGTAAATTTTCATCTTGGTAAGTAAATCGCACTTGTTAGAAGGTGTTAGACGACTCATAACTGAGAACATTGAAGCTATCTTAAGTGTGTGAGGAGCAATATGCGCACCTCGGAAGTCTGATCGGTTGATCATTTTCTCGTAAATCTTCTGCTCCTGGTCCAACTCTAAGACATACGGAACTTCAATCTTTAAGACTCGATCCAGAATGGCTTCGTTGGTGTGCTCACCCTTAAATCGATTCCACTCAGACTCATTGCAGTGTGAAAGAATAACACCGTCAAAATAGATCATGTCGTTCTTACCGGGTGAAGGAACTCGTTTCTCCTGGGTTGCTGTGAGCATGGTGTGAAGGAATTCAATCTCGTTCTTGAATACCTCAACGAACTCAACAATACCTCTGTTTCCAACGTTAAAAGCACCGTTAAGAGAGAGAACTCGAGGATCATCCTCTGAATACTTATCGAGTTTTGAGATGTCCTCAGTTCCCACTAATAAGCTCACGTCCTGTGAATTGGCATCCATGGGAGGAACAACAGCAATTCCTCTTCTACCTCTCTGTGAGAAAGAGCTTTCCACAACTGGGAACCGCTCATATTCTCCATCGAATTCTTCAATTAAACGATGCCGACAAATCGGACAAAGGTCACCCTCAATGTGAATCCCCAATAGCTCTTCAAATTGCCCTCTAAGGCTTCTGGGTAGTAAGTGAAGTGGTTCTTCTCTTATGGGACATCCTTCCAAGTGATAGTGATTATCTGCTTTTTCTAGGGCACGTTTCACAGAATCTATCAAAGCCGACTTACCTGCGCCAACTGGTCCCATTAAGAGAAGAACCTGTCTGCTCTCCTCACCTTTGTGAGCAGCAGACTTTAAAAATCTCAATAGTTTGTTAATAACCATTTCCATTCCGTAAAACTCAGAAGAGAAATAGTCATAAACTCTTAGTTTGTCTCCATTAAAAATGGGACGATAATCTTGAGAATCTACATCTAAGGTATTAACACCACAGCTAGTAATACTATCATAAAGTCTTCTATGAGCTAACTTTACTAAATCTGGATTCTCGCTAATTAAGTCAAGATAGTCAATAAAAGATCCTCTAAATTTCTCTTCCTTTTTTTGACTTCTTTGATTTTGAATTATGGTTAAAAAATCTTTACGTGCCATTCTATCTCCTATTTTATAATTCTATTTATAGATTTTGCTATGTTTAATCATATTTCCCAAACTTCATCTTCTAAAATGGTATAAAGCTTGACTTCATCTTTCCACAAGTCTCTGATATGATCAACAACTTTTTCTGCGTGATCTAAGTCTAAGTCTCTACCATCGTATTCGTGTTTGAGAATCAAAGTGCCATCGTCCTCGATTCTTTCAACATATATCTGAGGAATGCTTCCCACGCCTATTGTCTTGAGCATGTCTTTCTTGATAATTTTCCAATCTTCTTCATCAGCAACTTCAGATATCTTAACTTCTCCATCTTTCTTTCGAACATAAGAAAATATATTTAATTCTCTGATGTCTTCTTCTTCTAAAAATATTCTACAAGCTGATATATCATCATGAATTTCTCTCACTTCGAAACAAGCATCTAAACCAAATTCTTTTTCAACCTTATTAAAGATGTAAAATCCAATGTGATAAGGGTTTAGTCCTCCGATATGGGGTCTTACAACTGCATTGTGAAGCTTAAGAAAGGGTATGTGATATTTGTCTTCTAAATTAAGATCATGTAGAATCTTATAGTGCCAAAAACTCGCCCAACCTTCATTTAAAATCTTTGTCTTAATCTGCGGTATGAAATAGAGGGATTCTCTATGCATGATGTCAAGAATATCCAATTGCCAATTTTCAAATTTATCTGAGGCGTATTCTTGAAAGAAAGCGAATAAGTCATAGTCAGGTTTCAATAGTTTGCTCTTGAGTTTGCTTTGATCAAGATGGATCCCCATGTCTTTTAGCTTATTATACCTCTCAACCTCTGACTTTCTGATTTCTGATTTTGATTGTCTTGGAATACCATAGCGATTTGTTTGAAATGCTATTGCCTGGAGATTGTCAATAAATCTTTCTACTTTTTCGATACCGATGTTAGTATCTTCCACATATTTTTGGATACGCTTCTTTGCATTTCTCATTCGGGGGACGACATGCTTAGGATCAGTATCTTTAAAACATCTATTATTTTTAAAGAAGTCACTGTGACCCACGCAGTGCGCCATAATTAAAATCTGAAGGAATAATTCATTTTGTCTCATCAGATAAGCTATGCTGGGATCGCTATTAATAATTAGCTCATAAGGCAATCCTGATGCACCCGCATTATACATGAAGTGAGTTCTTTCAAAAGATTTTCCGAATGACCAATGATTAAAATGAGAAGGCATTCCGTGATAAGACATGTGTCCAATCATTTCGTAGTAGTCACAAACTTCATAATCAATAGGAAACCAATCTAAGCCGTAACCTTGAGCAATCTCACATATTTTATCGTCCCATGTTTTAAGTTGATCTAAACTCCAGTCAGACATTTGCTTTTCCTCCAAATAATTTTGAAAATTGCGGCCATATATCTTCTTTTTCTTTTATCTTAACAAGTTTAAATTTTTCACTTTCTAAAGAAGAAAACAATTCAGTCATTTCTACTCCCCAAAGGTTGTCACCTTCGTGGTTGATCTGAATGTATGAAGACATTTGAGATATTCTAATAACTTTTTCCATGCAATCTAATGCTTTTGGATTATCCTCTTTCCAGTTTTCTCCATCACTACAGTGAAAGCTATATATGTTCCAAGAATTAACAGGATACCTCTTTTCAACTATCTCAAGTTCTTTTGCCAGCCCTGAAGATATGAGTGTTCCTCCTGACGAGGCCTTTTTAAAGAAGTCATCTTCAGAGACTTCCTTTCCTTCTGTGGTGTGAGCAATAAAGACAAGATCAACAGTTTCATACTTGTATCTGATAAACTGGTATAGTAAAAAGAAGAAAGAACGGGCCAAAAACTTCTTTTGTTTATCCATAGAGCCTGAAACATCCATGATAAAAAATATCACAGCATTCGTAATAGGTTTTTTCTTTGTGTCAATATGCTTGTATTTTAGATCGTCATAATGAAAAGGAAATCTCTCATCACTTTCAGGATCGTAAGTTCCGTTCTTTTCTGATCTTTTTTGTCTTCTTATTTTATTCTTTAAAGTTTCTTTCTTTGAGAGCCTAATTCTTATGCCTTGACTTCTGTATCCTTTTCTCTTAAATTTTTCAGCATACACAGAATCTGAGTGCTTCTTTTGAAGATCAGGTAGTTTAAGATCTTCAAAAAGATATTTAGCTAATTCATCCAGAGTGACTTCGACATCATAATATTCTTCGCCCTTATCCTTTCCAGGTTCTCCGGGTTTTCCTTGTCCTTGTTGCTGTTGACCCTTCTGTATCACCTGTCCTTTTTTTATGTCTTTTCCCTGTGCTGACCCAACACCCTTCGAGCCATTTCCTTGACCATACAAGAATCTATATTGCTTGATTCCACGAACCGGAATTCTAATTTTCTTTTTTCCGTCCTGACCAATAATAGATTCCTCAGCAACAATTTCATGAATGCCTTCTTTTATTGCTTTTTCTATTTTTTTCTTATGTCTAGCTCTATCAGTAGCAGATCTGTCTGCTATAGTTTTGTGTGTTCTAAATACTGACATACGAACCTCTCTTAGTAATTATATATTGTTAAGTTATGCATTAAAAAGATATATATGTATAAACAGTTTTCGAGAGAAGAATTATGAGATATAGAGAAACATTAAATCAGTTAGATAGAGATTTACAAAAAATTGATGAAACTTACTCATACTATTATCTGGAAGAGAAAAATGAGGAATCAGATTCAGATAAGGAAGGTATGAGAAGTGTCAAGTATGGTGCTGATGAAAATCCAAAAGTTTCTAAGATGGATTTTCTTCCCGCAAAAGTATTAAAAAAAATTGCAAAAGATAAAGAATCTGATGTAAATGAAGAAGAAGATGATTTAAATGAAAAGAAGAGAAGAAAGAGATCATCTAAAAAAAGGAGACCTGGAAATCCAGATTATTATAAAGGAACTCGAAAATCAAATCGTCAAATGTCTCGAGAGATAAAAAAATGCTCACAGCCCAATCCTCCAAAAAGTTGCTATGATGAATGGACAGCAGATAAGACATATAAAAAATCAAAGAAAAATGAAGAAATAGAAGAAATAAAATCTCTTATCTCAGAAGTCATAGAAACAGAATTAAAAGAGAGAAAATCTTCAAAACTCTCAGACAAAACCAGAAAAACTCTTAAGAAAAAGGCTGAAAATGCCAACATGCCTTTGGGTGCACTGACAAGTGTCTATAGAAAAGGATTAGCTGCTTGGCTTACTGGACACAGACAAGGAATTCCACAACACCAATGGGCAATGGCTCGAGTAAATTCTTTCATTAGAGGAGGAAAGACAAGATCTGTTGATACGGCTGAGTGGAAAAAAGTTCAAGCATTCAGGAAGAAAAAATGAAAATATCTAAATCAAACTTACAGCAACTGATAAGAACGTCAATAAATCTCATAATTCAAGAACGGGTTGGAATTACATTAAGCAACCCTCAAAGTGATGAGATAAGAAGCCTTGCAGCAAACAAGAAAAAAATCCTAAATATGCTTTTGTCTCCCGACATTGAAAATGTTAAGCAAGGACTCTTTTTACTGGAAGCGCTCAACGATCAAAGAATGATTAATGTTTTAGCCAGCAGAGTTAAAATAGAATATGGAGAGGTAGAAGTCTCAAAATTATTATCCGGTCGCAGATCAGATAGAAATTTTGACCACATAGAAGACATTTTTGAAAAGTATAGAATGACGAGAGCAGCAGATGATGCTCTCGTCTATGCAGGGCTTGGACTATTAAAATTATCAGGTAAATTAAAAAACGTCAGTTATTTATCCCTTAATGAAAAAGTTTTTGAAGACATTGATGTCTTAGAAGGCGCGTCTGGATTACAAACGCTTCACTTAGCTGCTTGTTCAATGCTTAAAAATGTTGATGGATTACAAGGGTGTGAAAATATACAAAAATTAAATTTAAATTTTTGCGAGTCTCTCCAAGATATAACAAATATTGCAGATTGCAAAAAATTAAAAACTCTTTACATGAGATCCTGTCTTTCTATTGAAAACCTTTTAGGTCTAAGAGGATGCCCTGAGTTGAAAAGATTAGAATTAAGTGAAAATAACATTATTCAAGACTTAAGTGGTTTAGAAAATTGTAATAATTTAGACTTAATAGAAATAGCTAATTGCGATCGTATACAGAATATAGACTCATTGCAAAATATATCAAGTCTTAGATATGTTAATTTTAATAATTGTGAATCACTACAAAACGTGGATGGATTAATTAATTGTGGCATTATTCGAAAAATAAATCTTGATAACTGTGCCTCTCTTCAGAATTTAGACGGTTTAAAAAATGCCAATAAATTATTATCAATTTCTATTATGGGATGCAGATCGCTCCAAAGTATAGAAGGATTAAGAGGAAACCCAAGATTAGAAAATATTGATATGGGTGGATGCGCATCAGTTCAGAACTTAGATTCAGTATTACAAGACATTCCTAACTTAAGAAGTGTAATATTGCCTGACGGATCAAGAAAAATTATTTACCCATATTAGAAATGTGACTTTTTCTGTAAGACATGAGCGCCAGCTCTTTTGCCTTGGCTTCGATCACAACATCAAAGTCTCGACCAAAATCATTAATTTTGTCATAGATGTAATCACTGTGGGCATTATCTTTTTTGTTGCTGCCCTCTTTCTCAGAGGCTGATTCTGAGTAGTGAAAACAGGGTCTCACATCTCGCCACGTCTCGAAAGCCATTGCATGACATTCTTCTTCTGATTCACCGTCATTTCTAAACTTGTGATGATGATAGTCAAAGACGATGGGAACAGGAATTCTTTTAAAAATGCCTTCATAGAGGTCTTTTGTAGAAAACAGACTGGGTTTATCATCATTCTCGACAGTCAAGCGAGTTTTTACGCTATCAGGCAAAAGATTGAAGTTTTCAACCCAGCGTGTCATGGCAGACTCCCGATCTCCGTATGAAGCTCCGATGTGGATATTGATCTTCGACCAGTGATTTCTCGGCAACCCCATCAAATCCATGATTTTTCCGTGTATTGCGAGATCAACAATTGTGTTTCTGACCACATGCTCTTTGGTAGAAGTCAAGATATTGAAAGGGCCTGGGTGAAAAGAGAGACGAATCCCGTTCTGAATTGCAAAGTCACCGGCTTCCTTAAGATTTGAGCTGATTTTTTCAAAATCCGGCAAGTCTTCAAGCATGTATTCAGATGCCCATGGGAATAAACAGGAAGTCATTCTAAACACACGAATATCGTTCCTGTGGTTCCATTCAAGGATGGGCAGGAGATCCCTTGTGTTCAATTCTGCCAACTCTGAGGCGTAATCGATTCCTTTTGCATCAAAAGTTCTGCGAATCATTGACCTATTGCAAGTAATTTTGTTCTTTTTAGCCCCTTGTAGTGTAAGATTAATACATGCATAGCCTAATTCAACGCCTTTTGTGTTTTCTGTAAAATTTTTCATTTTTCTCTTATAGTTATTATTGTTAGAGTGTTCATATCTTTTCCAGGAGAATTCATGGAATCTTTTAAACAATTTTTGCCTGGCATAATTATTTTAATATTGTTTGCTTTACTTTGCACTCAAATAGAAAGCAAAAATGAACAAATAAGTCATGTCACAAAATTTGACAATCTTTACGAAGCATCTAACACACCTTATCCGCTCCAGAATTTTATCTATCTGGATACATTCATGGAAATCTCCAATCAGACGGGAGAAGAAGCCGGTCAGACAGTCAATGCAGCATCAGGAATAGCTGTGAAAAACAAAGGTAATAAAGTATATGCTTTCACAGCAGGTCACTGGTGCGGTGTGGATAACACTGACATAGAAGCAGCCAGTGCCATTATTAACTTAATGTATCCAGAAATAACAATTAAATTTCACAAGCGTGTTGCCTTTTACGGAAAATTCTATTCGATCGAAGAAATGTTCATAGATGAAAAAAATGACCTGTGTGTGATTACTTTCACATCCCCCTACGCGAACAGAATAAAAAATATAAAACCTGCGAGAAAAGATCCGGAAATAGGTGAGAAGTTATATACTATCTCATCGCCATTAGGCATATTTAATCATGAGATTAAATTAATATTTGACGGTTATTTTTCAGGATGTCGTCCACAAAACAATCAATGCTTTTATACAATTCCAGGTGTTCAAGGAAGCTCCGGATCAGGAGTTTTAAACAGAAGAGGAGATTTAGTCTCTGTGCTGGGTGTCTCTGTGATTGATTTTTATGAAGTCACCGGAGGATCGAATCTTGAATCTGTAAGAGAAATGTACGATACTCACATCAGGTAAAAATGAAACTTTATATCGATAAAAAATTAAGTTTAGATGAAAATAAATGCAATCTTATTGCAGACTTTTGCTTATTTTGTGCAGATAATTTACCAATCGAGGGAAATTTTTCTGTTTATATTGTCTTAAAGAGAGCCCTATCAAATCACAACAACCGCTGTCTATATGATGCAGAATCAATGTTGCTACATATATGGAAAGAACAGAGCACTTGCTGACATAATGAGATCTGTTGCTCATGAAATGACACACATGATGCAAAATCAAATGGGTTTAATCCGTGGACCAATCAGAGATGCCGGCGGATTTCATGAGGATCAAGCCAATGCTAAAGCGGGTGAATTGATTAAGCTATTTGCCAAAAGCAAAGAAGATATAAAAGCTATTTATGAGTCAAGAAGATCACAGTAGCTTATTATAAAGTTCTCCTAATTTAGTTGTACTTGTAAGTTCTGAAGATTTCATGCCTAATTTTTCTAATTCACTTTCGTGTTTTGAAAAGAAAGCAGGCATTTTTGAGTTCTTGAATTCAAAGTGATGAAATTCTGTAATACCACGCCCTTCAGGTAATTCACCTATAGTAAGCGTGTCTGAACCTTTTTTACCGAAAGTGCCTCCCCAAACCAAGTCAGAATTTTCAGACTTTGCCATGAATTCTCTGATTGCGTTAACAAGAACTTCGTCTTCTGCCAGTTTTTTATTCATCGTCTTGTAATCTTCATATGGACCATACAATTCTGTATGCATTTTCACATCTTGAGCCAAACCGCAACCGTGCTTCGATCCTGATACTCTATCAGGATTGCCCTCTGCATTGGCAGCTTGTGCTAAATCTCTCGTTATTCCTAAATCTTCAATTTTAATTCCAATCTTGGGATAATCTTTTTTAATATGTTCCTCAAGAGCTTTTCTAAAACCTTCCCAAAAACCAGAATCAGAAAGTCCTATAATCGGATTTCCTATATACTTTTCTCCATTCTTGACAGTCACAAGAGATCCTTCATAGCCCTTATTTTTTCCTAACGCTATAACGTTACCCTCACCTGATCTTCTTGTATCAGAAAATAGACCTTCTTTTTGAAGTGCCTCTCTGATTTGCTGCCTGAGCTCTTTTTCTGATATTAAAATTGTCATAGTATTTCCTTAGTATCTTCCGGCCGGGAAAGTAAATGTCGCTCTGATAAACTTTCCGCCTCTTCTTGCTTGTCTTCTTGATTTGCCAGAATCAAATTCCTCTCCTGTGTAAGATCCGTTACGAGGAAATTGTACGTTTTTAACGATATCAAATAAACCTGACTCTATTTGTCTCGGAGTAAGTTTGAAAACTTGACCATGCCCGTCAAGCCTTTTCATGTCAGCTCCTGTAATTTTATTCCCGTCAGGATTAACTTTAAAATAAACTGTCACAGAAGTTTTAGGCATGCCATTTCTTAGGACTAATTGAGTTCTAAAATCTAATAATGAGCTAATTAACCTTTCATCAATATTGCCACTTGCTGATGTGAATCCTGAATTAGTAAAGTTTTTACCTGTTTGATTTAAAGTAATTATTACATTATTTGAATTTCCAGAACTCTTAGTCCGTCTTTCTGCGCTCCTTGAGCCATCCGAGGCTGCAATTGAGCCGGAAGAAGCTCTTCTTCCTCCACCTGTACCGCCGCTTCCGGATCTTGTCTGCTTTCCGTATGTGTCTTCACAACAGTAAGCATCAAGACAGAAAGCTAAAAATCCTTGAGTATTGTATGTGTAACCAGGAAATT
>Ga0181591_10006461_pt1 | contig 10169 bp, 9 predicted proteins | sample 071ome_33_FD_133757 | JGI IMG/M metagenome (GOLD analysis project Ga0181591, IMG submission 133757) | Coastal salt marsh microbial communities from the Groves Creek Marsh, Skidaway Island, Georgia - 071412AT metaG (megahit assembly) | ecosystem: Environmental > Aquatic > Marine > Intertidal zone... | reverse complement strand
TGTATGATGGTAATTTTATTAATATTTGTCCAGGGTCAAATGATACCATATTTCCAACTAAACCATATGTAATATCGGGTGAGTATGGTACGTGTGTTCTATTCAATTCTGACTGTGTACATGCTGCAAATATAGATCATATCGGTGAACGACTTTGTATTCAATATAAGATATGTCATAAAGATGATGTCGACAAACTTGAACATTTACAAGGTAAGATTATTTCAAAAGTAAATAAAAGTGTAAATCATTATATGTTCTTTGATTATTGTATATTAAAACTTATGTCGTTGTTATCTTTTATAACTATACCATTGTTTGATATAGAAAGTATCGGTAAGTTTATAGAACGAAGACAGAATAATCCGTTGGTTGATATACTTTCATCTTTTACGGGTATTCAGTTTTATAATAATTAATGTCAAGTTTTATTTATTTTGAATAAATGAAACCTTATGTAATAGTCATACTATCGTTTATATTTTTTTATATTGGTTATGTGTCAACATCTGGTATAAAAAGTCAATTTGTTCGGTTAATAGATGTATTTATATATGGACCTTTTCTTATATGGTTATCTCTGAAAGAGAAAGAACCATTGATAAGTATTGGTCTGTTATTTATGGGAACAACAACAATATCGTATAATCTTAAAAACTTCATTCATTACAAGAATGATAAAAATTAGAATTGTAACGGTTCAACATAATTCTTATTATATCGGTCCTCATGAAATGCCCAATATTCAGGACAACCGAGTGTCCAATCTTTAGGAATAATCGGTGCTTTCCAGTAATAAACACATTCTTTCCAGTCGTTTGTTCGTGATGTATTGTGGATATAAATACAGTGAAAATCTTCTGTTAATTTGTCCATAAGTTCCGAGAATAATTCATATGATGGTATAATACTTGCATAATTTCTGTATAACTTTTCTCTGTTCGACTCAAGTGATTCACGAAGAATGAATACACCATCAATGTTTGTACGAATTTGTGGTTTAATATCAAGTGCGTATTGTAGTGAAAGAATATACATCATATTCCAATGTCTTCCCTTCTTGTATAGAGCATTTTGTAAAGGTTTGTTGAATACTTTTGGATCATCAGTACAGTCATCTAAAATCATTACACTCCATGGGTTAGGTAAATGTTCCCTTGCTAACTTCTGTCGTTTTACAAAATCTTTAATCTTATCTTCGTCGTAATTGTTATATACAAATGTACTAGGCATATTTCTGCGAATGCATGATTCGTATCTTCTGAACCACTCATCGCCATTCCTACTGGAAATATGTGACGTTTTGAATAAAGTAGTGCTTTGATTAAAGTGGATTTACCTGTACCAGGTTTACCTATAATTACAATCTTTGAACCTCCGTTATAGTTTTTATCCTTGAATTTACCAGTAAGAGGAGGGATAATTTCAGGATTTAATTCTTTTATATAAATCGTTTCAGACATTTTTAAGATGATATATATTTTTAAGTATTATATATAGATGCCATATTTGGATTTATCGATTTGTACTCATTAGAATCATATGTTTTGATTCTATTCGGTGAAGGACTGTCCGTTTTATCGAGAGTATCTGTTGTTATAGTATTGTCGTCACCTTTACTATCACTTTCAACGATTGTAACAGACTTCTTTTTCATATTTTTATTATCATACGACATTGTCATATATATTATTGATGTTAAAACAAGAGAAATAATCATCGATAACAATATCAATTTATCGTATTGTATCTCGTTTTCATGATTTACACCTGGTTTCTTAACATAATCGGGTTCAAATAGGTATAACATACCGGCAATAATCACGAATAATACAATTCCAATATAAAACTCTTTCATTTTATATTAGTACCAAATAATTATAAATCGTTTCAAATACATTCATTATACTTTCCTATAGAATATTACATTCATTTTTGGGTATTATCAAAATAATTGATTATCGTAATCAATTATTCTAACTGTATATTATACCTGATAATTACGCACTACAACTTAAACATTCTTCCTCTTCATTCTGTTTTAATTGTTTCTCTTTGGATACATCCATACCAAATCGTTGAGGTTGTGATGCAGGTTTAGACCTTATATAATACGAACCTGTTTTCAATCCTTTACTCCAACCGTAAAAGTGTATAGTTGTCAGTGAATCAAAGGTTGGTTTTTCAATCCATAAATTTAAACTCTGACTCTGACAAACAAATGGTGCTCTACTAACAGATAAATCAATTGTTTTCTTTTGTTTTATCTCCCATGTTGTCTTATAAATATTACGTAGGAATAAAGGTATTTGTTTAATATTCTGAATGGAACCTCTGTCATATAATAGTTTTTCACGTATATCCGTTGTCCATAAATCGATATCTTGTAAATCACTTATAAGATGTTTATTTACACATGTAAATTCACCAGCAATAGTACGTCTCACATAGACATTGGATGTATACGGTTCTATACATTCATTGTTTCCCATAATTTGTGATGTAGATGCAGTTGGCATGAGAGCAATCAATAAACTATTTTTAACACCTTTATTAATCACTTTCTGTCTTAATTCGTTCCAACTCCATAATCCCGACAACTCATCATCTTTTAGTCCCCATAGGTCAAACTGAAACTTACCTTCTGACAATGGACTTCCTTCAAATGTTTTATACGGTTTTGTTTGTTCTGCTAATAGATTAGACGTCTTCATTGCACCATAATAGATTGTTTCAAATACACGTTTATTAACCTCGTTTGCCTCATCTGAATCAAATGGGATTCGTAGTTTGATAAATAAATCGGCTAACCCTTGTACACCAATACCAATCGGTCGATGATTGTTGTTAGAATCAAATGTTTTCTCTGTTGGATAATAATTTGTGTCTATAATCTTATTAAGATTAACCGTTAATTCACTTGTAATATCGACTAATTTATCGTAGTTTATTTTAGGTTTTAATACATTCCATGCATTATCATAACCACCTAGAAACTCATTATCATTATAGACTCTCGGAACAGTTTTATATTCATTATTTGGATACTTTGTTTGAAGTTCCTTGTCTTCTTCTTCGGTTATTTCTCTATATTTAACACCCACTCGATTAAACAATGATTTTACTAATTTACAATAGACACAACTTTCCTTAGTATAAACTTTCAATTCTGTATTAATATATTTATCAATGTCTACACGTTGTACTTTACCGTCATGTGTGTTTAGGTAATCCTCATTGATGACTTCTTCTAAAATCTTTGGTAAACAGATAGACGCTAAATTACATACAGCAGTTTCTTTACTGTCACTATATTCCACAATCTCTGCACATAAATTAGATGAACGAATTGTACCGATATTTTTCTGGTTTGATTTCTTATTACATGCATCTTTGTATAACATGTATGGACCACCTGTTTCAATTTGAGAACTAATAATTGCAGCCCACACGTCTCTTGCTCTCACTACTTTGTTTATTCTTCCTTCTTCTTTTTCATACTTTTCATATAATTGTTTGAATTCATCTCCATATGTTCTATCTAAACCTTTACATTTGTCAGGACACATGAGAGTCCAATTTCCATTTGATTTCACACGTTCCATAAATAAATCTGGAATCCATAATCCATAAAACAAATCACGAGCACGTCGTTCTTCTACACCGTGATTCTTCTTTGCATCAAGAAATGTAAATATATCACAATGCCAAGGTTCTATATACATGGCAAATGAACCATTTCGTTTTCCTCCTTGATTGATGTATGTAGCAACAGAATTCAACATCTTCATCAGTGGCATAATTCCAAGTGATTCACCACCGGTTCCACGAATAACTGAACCACTTCCACGAATATTACTAATTGATAATCCAATACCACCGGCCCATTTTGATATCTTTGCTAATTCACCTGTTGTTTCAAATATACTCTCAATAGAATCATCCATACCTGCAAGAAAACACGAACTCATCTGTTGTCGTGGAGTTGATGCATTAAACAATGTAGGTGTTGCATGTGTAAAATACCCTTTTGATAACATATCATATGTTGATTTTACTTTTTTCAGGTCATCATCGTGAATACCAATAGCAACTCTCATAAACATTTGTTGAGGTCTCTCGATGATTTTACCATCTACCTTTAGTAAGTATGCTTTTTCAAGTGTTTTAATACCAAAATATCCAATATCATAATCTCTGTCGTAATCCAACATATTCTGTATTTCAACACTATATTTGTCTAGAATTCTCATAAAATTGTCATTCACTAAACTGAAAACATTACCATCTACACCTTTTACTCTGTATAACATTTCATATGTTGCCTTATACCATGGGTTTGTATTTTTGTGTATATTACTAATTGATATATGACATGCAAGTTTTTCATAAGACATATGTATCGACATCATATCAATACAAATTCTTGCAGTCAAATCATCCAGTTCAGATGTTGATATTCCACTATACATTCTCGAAACAATCTTCTGTGATAATCCTGCAGAATCTATATCATTCGTTATATTTAGTTTTTGAACCATATGTTTGATTCGGTTAAGAATCTTATCAAAAGATACTTCTTCCTTGATATTTTTTCTGTTGATTACGAACATTTTTGTTATATATTTTAACTTAATATATAAAATCATATTCATAAATTAATTTATTTTTAAAGGTCAACACATTTTGACATCAATTCGTTTATCGCATTTTTACATCCTTCTGAAATATCAGAACGTTCCGAACCAGGTGAGGAAGCTTCCGAGGACCTAACACTGTGAATACTAGACACGGGTGTATATGATTTAGTATCTAATGGTGGTGGTGTAGGAGATTTATTATCTAGTTTCGGTAGTGATGCGGAAATATTCACGTCTGGTTTTGGTATGTCATCTACTTGTATAGATTTTACATCTACCGTATCTATTTTTGACACAACGACATCGGGTTTTGATACAGACGTAGTTGGATTATAAATATACATATAATAGTATACTCCAAATCCTATAAGCATTATAACTATAAAAATAATATATCCGTATTTATACATGAAACTGTTTTTCTTTTCTTTTAATTCGAAATCCATTTCTGTTGTTGGTGCAGGTATTTCCGTCCTGGTTATAGTGACATTAACTTCTACTTCTTCATCTGATTTTATTGCGATGTAATAATTATCTTTCATATTGTTTTTGTTTTCCATTGAACCTAAAATTTTACCATTTTCAGACTTCTTGTATTTAATTGGTCTGTTGTCATCTAAATGCTCTTGAGAAACAATACTTGTTTCAAAGGGTTTACTGTCTATACTTTCTAACATATAATCAATCTTAAAATTAACAAGTTCTCCATTCAAATCAACCAATTGGTATTGTTTATTGGATGAAATTGTTTTACTAACTGTGGTCATTTCATATTGAAAATAAACTTTTTAAATATCCATATAATATAAAATAATGAATTTTGTTCCCACCAATTATGTGATTCCGTTTTACAAAGAGGAAATGGATAGTTTTGAATCGGATAATAACAGTATACTAGGTGTGATATCAAAAACTCCAGAATTATCAAAGTTTCATCAACTTGTGAAATTCACAAAGATGGAGGAAACATTGGATTTATCTAGTAGAATTACGATATTTATTCCTAACAATGATGCATTCAACAAGAAGATAGACCTAGATTTAACAGATTTTCTAAACGCAAAAAATGTCATTATGAGTTCAATGACAAATGGTGTCTACAATCGTGAAGACTTACTCAAAAACATAACATATAAACATTACAACACACGAAATGGAAAAACAGAATTCATAACACTACCAAGAACTTACCATAGTTATAGACCTTATAACAAATTGGTTATCAATAAATCAAACGACATGTTAACTGTAAATGGTAAAGTTAACATTGTAAAGGAAAGTATAGTGACTGATAATGGAATTATTCATATAGTAGATGGTGTATTGGTTCCTTCAGTTTTGATATAATTCACATATTGTTGAAATATCACTGATTTCTGTTTCCATTATACAGGTTATGTTTAATTCTACACATTTATCTATTAGATATTTAAGTGTATCTGTATTGTCTGACCATATTTCTCCTTTTCCTAAACAAGCATGTAAATCTCGTTTAGAACCAAATTTTGCCTTACTATCGTTTAGATGTAATAGATGGAATTTCTCCAAACCAATGATTTGTTCAAAGTCATTAAATAGTCTATCGATTTCTGATATTTTACTTATATCATAATCACCTTGTCCCCATATATGTGCTGTATCTATACATACTCTAACATATTGTTTCTTATCATCGTTTATGTTTTCCAATATGTATTGAATTTCAGTCAAATCTCTACATAACTTGTTGCCTTCACCGGCACAGTTTTCTAGTAATAGATAAGAATTATCTGGAAACGAAATATGATTTATAGTCGTTATAATTGAATTCAAACCTTCTTGTCTATCTGGATACGAACCAGGATGAATAACAACACCTGTCTTTGTATTTAATTTCGAAAGAATGTTTAGTTCATATTCGATGGAATGAATAACTGTATATAATGTATTATCTATTTGTCTATCACCCGACCATGCAAGATGACCTAATTTTGATTTACCTGTCATATTTACACATAGAGGAAAGTGTGTAAATATAGACATTTGATATTGTGATAAAATCTTATTTGTTTTTTCTATATCATCAATAGATATATTATCACGTTTCCAAGGTTGTTTACTATCACCCATGAAAAATTGTAAACAATATAATCCTGAACGAATAGCAAATAATAAAGTCTCATATAAACATTTATTTACAAACGGAACATGACTACCAACAATCTCAACAGAACTATATTGTCTTACAATATTATCAGGTTTTTTGTTATACACGATGATTTCTGTTGTAGTCGAATCAGGTTCTTTTGAATGAATAGTACGTCTGACTTTTATCTCTCTACTATTATACATGCTGAAATTTTCCCTTACAAATTCTGTATTAGAATTACTCATTACGAAATTACAATCAAGTTTCTTGATTAAATCAAAGAGAATTGTATGTTTTTCTAAATTAAACCCATCTTTATTGTAAGTAGTAAAAGATGTATTGTTTTCTGGAAAATATGGTGGATCTAAATATACAAAATCATTCTCTTCTATGTTAGTTAAAGATACTTCAAAATCACTAACTATAAACGTTACATCTTTAATCAGTTCATGTATGTTGTCAATATCTGATTTATTGATTATTTCAGGTGTTTTCTTATGGTGACCATATGGAACATTGTATCCATTTGGACCCTCCCTATATACTCCTCTAAAACATGTCTTATTCATAAAAATAAACATCGCAGCTGTTTCTATCGAATACTCTTTTGAGTTGTTGTAACATTGTCTTATCCAATAATAATAACTTTCCTTTGATGTTAGTGATTCGTTTATATTTTGTGGTTTACGATTAATATGGTCTCCTTTTATATTGTGATATATATTTTTATATTCGACGACACGTTCGTATAATTCATCCTTGTTTGTTTGTATTTGTTTGTATACATTTATCAACTGTTTGTTTATATCATATGCATAGATATGTCCTTTGATATTTATTGAACCTTCTTTGTATAGTTGTAAAACAGCAAGTAAGACACTACCACCACCCAGAAAGGGTTCATGATAATTGTTAATAGTTAATGGAAAACTAGATATAATGTCTGATATTATTTGTGTTTTACCTCCTACCCACTTGAGAAATGGTTTTTGAAATTTGATTTCATCTTTATCCTTGTTTCGAAACATTTTAATGTATGATAATTATTGTATAATTATTATCATTTTCATTTGTAATAATAAATGTTACGACAACGACCAACAAATCTTTTAGTTAAAAAGAAAATCCAAACATTGATGCATGACCCTACTTTCATAGAGTATTGTCGTCAGGAGGTAAGAAAGATGATTTCGAAAGGAATGAGTATCGATGATATACATAATATCGTAAATATAGTAAATTATATCGTCACAAAAGAATATAAACAAACCATACCTAAAGAGATTTTCATGGATGTGTTAGAAGCATTAGTGATTGAATTGTTACATTATTATGGAGTGGACATTACTGATGAAATGTACCAGACAATACTATCATGTTTATATCATATAATACATAATAAAACATGTGTTCACCAAGAAATAATTTAGATTTTAGATTTATAAACGTGATATTTGTTATAAAATGTATAATTTACTTTTTGTTGAAAACTCATTAAGTACGGTATTGTATTATCTCAATTCAGATACCGACTATATTGTATTTGACTCAGATACAACATATGATAATTTAATTCAGGAATTATCGGATAAGAAAAAACAATACACAAACATAGGTATTTTCTCTCATGGAAATGATGAAATATTTATATTTGTTGAAAAAATATTTAATACAGAGAACCCGGAATTCAAGTCATTTTTACAACAATTGAAAGAGAAAGTTTCTTTTACTAATTTAGATTTATTTTCTTGTTTCTTTGGTAATAATTTGGGTTATATCGAATCCATTGAAAACGAACTTCAAATTAATGTCAGAGCAAGTACAGATGAAACAGGAAATGAACCTTTTGGTGATTGGATTATGGAGACAGATAACATTAATGTTAAAAATATATATTTCAACGACTATATAACAGAATTCGATAAAACACTTGTAACTCAAAGACATCAATTATACAATTCACAAGTAATAAATGATTTAGTGAATGGAAGAGGTTATATTTACGCAAACGAAATAACATATGCGGCTTTACAACATGATGGTACTGTGATTTTATGGGGTTCAGACGGTGGTTTTGACATAACTGGATTAGATCTTACAAATGTTGAAAGAATAGTTGGAACGTCATCCGCATTTGCTCTACTTAAAACAGACGGTTCGGTTTTAACAGTAGGTTCCGCAGCAAGAGGAGGTGGAGGATATACAACTACTGATGTAAATAAGATATATTCTTCTAGAGGTGCATTTGCTGCAATCAAAAATGATGGTTCTGTAGAAACATGGGGTGATGTAAATTATGGTGCAGACTCATCAGGTGTAGATTTTTCATCAGGTGTTACTAAGATATATACAAATCAAAGAGCATTCATTGCACTAAAGAATGACGGTACAGTAGTTTCATGGGGTACATCTACATATGGTGGAGACACTAGTGGAGTAGATTTAACAAATGTTAATATGGTATATTCAACAGACCGTGCATTTGCTGCGTTAAAGAATGATGGTTCAGTTGTGTCCTGGGGTGTTGCAACATATGGTGGAGATTCTTCAAGTGTAAGTTCACAATTATCTTCAGGAGTAATTAAAATTTATGTAACAGAACGTGCATTTGCCGCAATGAAGAATGATGGTTCAATTGTAACATGGGGGGATGTAAATTATGGTGGTGACTCGTCTGGAATCGATTTATCAAATATAAAAAGAATTTATTCGAATGATCGTGCATTTGCAGCAGTAAAAAACGGTGGTTCAGTTGTAACCTGGGGTAGTTCGTTAAACGGTGGTGACTCAAGTACTGTAAGTTCACAATTATCTTCAGGAGTAATTAAAATATATGCAACAGGTTCTGTGTTTGCTGCTTTGAAATCCGACAAGACAGTTGTAACTTGGGGGAATGTTACAAATGGGGGTGACTCGACTAATGTGGACTTAACAAATGTAAATAAAGTATATTCGACGGGTACGTCCTTTGCAGCATTAAAATACGATAATACGGTTGTAACTTGGGGTAATTCAGGTAACGGAGGTTTTTCAGATGACGTAGATTTAACAAATGTTTATTTGGTATCTGCAGGATACTATGGTTACACTGCAATAAAAAATGACGGTTCATTGGTGTATTGGGGTAATAATATTGATATTATTCCACCTCCTGTAAATCTTCCAACTGATTTAAAAGATATTAAAAATTTATCATCGTCGGAATTAGATGCACAAGAAATAGAAATATACACATATCTAGATTATTTGAGTCCTTCCTTTTTTAATACACTTCCAACAGGAACAATTACTATTAATGGTACTCCAAAAGTAGGAGAAACACTTACAACTTCAAGTACAATTGCAGATGTTGATGGTTTAGGACCATTTTCTTATCAATGGAGTAGTTCCACGTCATCAGG
>Ga0181591_10006459_pt1 | contig 10170 bp, 8 predicted proteins | sample 071ome_33_FD_133757 | JGI IMG/M metagenome (GOLD analysis project Ga0181591, IMG submission 133757) | Coastal salt marsh microbial communities from the Groves Creek Marsh, Skidaway Island, Georgia - 071412AT metaG (megahit assembly) | ecosystem: Environmental > Aquatic > Marine > Intertidal zone... | reverse complement strand
GCGATGGATTTGTTCTTTGATGTTCGCAAGGTACCAGGTCTTAAGAAAAAGCCTTCTACTTCTGAATTAATTGATTGGTTGAAACTGCTTGTTGCTGATGATCTTTCTGCGGAGGTGCTGCTGGAGAAGGATAGTGCGAAAGCAATTCCACCGCTATACGGTGCTCTTTTGAAGAACGAACAAGATGTTCATCTGTTAGATCGTTTGGCCTTCATGAGTCGCCGTGCATCTCGTAACTAATCTGCCTGTCAATCATTGTTGAGTGAGGTCTGATTATGTTAATTGACTTCTTTTATGAAGTTAGGAGAGCCAGAGTACCTGTGTCTATTCGGGAATATCTGGATCTTTTAGAAGCTCTTGAGCACAAGCTGGCTTTTGCTGATATTGACGAATTCTATCTGCTAAGCCGTACAGTGATGGTTAAAGACGAAAAGTACTTTGACCGTTTCGATAAGGCCTTCGGTTCGTATTTTGAAGGCATTGAAATGATGGATGATCTTTTCGAGAAAGCGTTGATCCCGGAAGATTGGCTTAAAAGCGAACTTGAGAAAATGCTTTCGGATGAAGAAAAAGAACTCATTGATTCTTTGGGTGGTTTTGAAGAATTAATGGATACGCTTCGTAAGCGTCTGGAAGAACAGAAAGAACGTCATCAAGGTGGAAATAAGTGGATTGGTACGGGTGGTACTTCACCGTTTGGTGCCGACGGCTATAACCCGGAAGGCATTCGTATTGGCCAGAAAAAATCTCGCCACAAGAAAGGCGCGAAAGTCTGGGAGCAAAGAACCTATAAGGATCTGGATGATTCTGTAGCTCTGGGTATTCGTAACATTCAGGTAGCATTGCGTCGTTTAAGAAAGTTTGCTCGTGATGGTGCTGAAGAAATTCTGGATATGGATGACACCATTGAGTGCACTGCGAAGAATGCCGGCTATCTTGACCTGAAATTGGTGCCTGAGAAAAAGAACAAGGTAAAAGTACTGTTGTTCTTTGATGTAGGTGGCTCAATGGATCCTTACGTGCGAATGTGTGAAGAGTTGTTTTCTGCTGCTAAGACAGAGTTCAAGCATATGGAATACTTCTATTTTCATAATTGTGTGTATGAGTCTGTTTGGAAAAACAATCTTCGCCGTGGCGCTGAACGTATGGATACTTATGACATCATTCATAAGTACGGCTCGGATTATAAAGTGATTTTCATTGGGGATGCGTCTATGGCTCCTTATGAAATTACACATTCCGGTGGCAGTGTTGAGCATTGGAACGAAGAGCCTGGTGCTGTTTGGATGCAGCGTCTTGTTGATCATTATGACAAGGTCGCCTGGCTTAATCCTATTCCAGAGGATCGCTGGGGCTGGGGTGGTTCGATTCAGATACTGAATGATCTTGTAACCAAACGCATGTATCCGATGTCCATCGAAGGAATGGAGCGAGCAATGAAGGATCTCAATAAATAGGTTTAATTGAGACGGTTCTTCATAATCAAACCCTGAGCTAAGCTTGGGGTTTGTTGTTTTTAATGGCAGCTTTTTATTGTCTATCTATACTTTCTTAGCAGGGTTCTACTTCTATGGGTATAGCTAGTATCTTATTAAGGAAAGGAAGGTCGACTTGTTGTCCATCAAAGCGCTAATCGTTTCGTTTTTGAGTTTGTGTCTGTCAGTGACTGTTTTTGCTCAAAATGATCCTTCTGAGCCGGTTATTGTCAATGTAGGAGGGTACTCGTTTCCACCTTTTGTAGTTATTCCTGAGTCCCCCGAAGAGGATGTTAGAGGGATGTCGGTTGATCTTATGCAAACCCTTAATGACCATCAGAATAAATTTCATTTTGTGTTTTCTGCAACGACACCTAAGGGGCGCTTTCGTAATTTCAATGATGGGCGATTTGATGTCTTGTTCTTTGAAAGCAAGGTTTGGGGATGGAAAGATTATCCGGTAGATGAATCAAAACCTTTCTTGAGTGGTGGCGAGGTTTATATTGCCAAGAAAAAAGAAGGAAGGGATCAGCGGTATTTCGATTCATTGAAAGATAAGCGTCTCATGGCCATTCTTGGCTACCATTATGGTTTTGCCGATTTTAACAGTGATGAAATCTATCTCAGGGAAAACTTCAACATCTATCTGACCTCCAGTCATCGAAACAGTATTCGTGCTTTGTTCAGTGGCAACGGTATAGCAGATGTGGCGGTAGTAACTCAGTCCTATCTCAAACAGTTCTTGGTTGAAAATCCGAAATACAAAAGCAAACTTCTGGTGTCAGAACGTTTGGATCAGGTTTATAATCACACGGTTTTAGTGCGTAAGGATCATGCACTTAAAGTATCAGATGTGAATAGGTATCTTGATGAGTTGTCTGAGCAAGGACGTTTACAGGCTATTTGGTCTAAATACGGGATTGAACAACCTTAAACAGGACGTTTCTCCTGTTAGGGCTTTAATTTTCTCATTTCTTCTAGTTTTCTCTTCTGCTTCTTACTGTTCGAACGATCAATACTTTTCATTTGATGCCCCTTCAATGGGGACGTCGTATCGATTGACGATTGCGGCGGCTTCTTATGAGGAGGCTCAAACCGTATTTGTTGAATCTAAGACTCATCTTGCCGAAATGGAAAACGCCTGGAGCCCATGGATCGAGGGGAGTGAAGTATGGCAAATTAATCGTGCCACGTCTGAAGAGATTCGTCTGAGTAGAGAAACATTTAGTTTAATAGAGCAATCTATTCGAATGTCAGAACTTACTCTGGGAGCATTTGATATTACATTTGCGGCGGTTGGGCATCTTTATAATTACCGGGAAGGAATTCGTCCATCTCAAACAAGGCTGGAAAAAAGTCTTGAGCTCATAAACTATAAGCACCTAGATTTGAATTTAAAGAAACAGCGACTCCGTAAACACTCTAAGGACATTCGAGTTGATTTAGGAGGGATAGCCAAGGGCGCCGCCATTGATAAATTGACTCAGTTTTTGATCTCAAAAGGCGTTCAGTCTGCTTACATGTCTCTCGGTGGCGATTCCTATCTTCTGGGTAAGAAGGGGGAATATTTGTGGATGCTTGGTATTAAACACCCAAGGGAATCAGAGAAAGTGATCGCCCGTATACCTCTAGAAGATGTAGCCGTATCAACGTCTGGCGATTATGAGCGTTTCTTCATGGAAGAAGGGGAGCGTGTTCATCATATACTGTCGCCAGCTACTGGAACGTCGGTTTCTGAGATCATGAGTGTTACTGTCATTGGAAGAGAGGCCTGGAAGACGGATGCGCTTTCAACCTCGGTGTTTGTTATGGGGAGTCAGAAAGGCATCGACTTAATTGAGATGATACCGGATTACGATGTGATTATTATCGATCAATCTGGTGCTATTATCGCGAGCTCGGGATTACTCGACCCTAATTCTGATTAAGCTCGGTGTAGAGATGACATATTCATCCCGTAACTTAAAGATTCAAAAATTAACAAGGATATGTGAAGGCGATCACTCGATGCACTTCAGAGAAGAGGATAATGGCTCTATTAATCCGAATTTGGACTGGGTTTGCCATGAATAAATTATTGTCGTTGGTTGTTGTAAGTGCATTCTTGATGGGTTGTTCTGGCTCGGAGTCAGGATCAGGTGGCATTACAGAACAGGGATTGCTGGTCGATGGTCAGTTTCCGGTGGTCTATGTAAAACGCCCTGTGGCGTCTCTCGGTAACCCCACAGACGGAATTCGAACCAACGCTGGTGGCGATTTATTTTATCGGGCGATTGCGTCAGCCAGTGCAGCCGAACGTAATGTAACCTTACCGTATACTGGCGGTCAGGGCGATGTGTCTGATCCAGAAGTATCTTATGACGGCACCCGGATTTTATTCTCTATGAGAGGGCCGAGTGATCCTACCTGGAATATTTGGGAATACACCATAGCTACTCGCGATTTAACGCGGTTAATTCAGGACGATTCCATTGCTCATCAAGGGGATGATGTAGATCCAGCCTATCTTCCTGACGGACGTATTGTGTTCTCTTCCAATCGTCAGCAAAAAAGTCTTTCTTTAATGCTTGCCGAGAGCAAAGAGCCCTACCAATATCTGGATGAATACGAACGTGAACGTGTGATTGTTTTGCATCGTATGAATGCTGATGGAACAGACATTGAACAGATCTCTTTCAATCAGAGTCATGATCGAAACCCGACGGTATTGAGTTCTGGTGAAATCATGTATTCCCGATGGGACCATGTAGGAGGACGAAATCACTTTCCGATCTTTACCATGAATCCAGATGGGACAAGCACCTTTGTGTTCTATGGAGCATTCAGTCCAGGTAACAGCTTTCTCCATCCTAGAGAAGCAGAGGATGGCATGGTGATCAGCAGTTTGATGCCTTTGTCTGGTACCAATGAAGGTGGTGGTCTTTACGAAATTGATGTCAATAATTTCTCTGAAAACAATGAAGTGGCGCCAAATTATTCTGGTTCCCGGACTCAAGGTCAGATAGAGATTTCTCCGAACGCTATTCCTCTTGGCCGTACGGTGTCTCAATACGGACGATTTACTACGCCTTACCCCTTGTGGGATGGCACGGGGCGAGTGCTTGTTAGTTGGACGCCATTCATTGAAGCGCAGGAGACTAACATCCTGACCGGAGCCGCAGAGCAAGTAGAAGGGACGCCTGCCTATGGGATGTACATGTTTGATCCTGGCAGAGATACTTTACGACCGCTCGTTCTTCCTTCTGCAGGATTAGCCATCACTGATGCAGTGCCTGTGATACCTCGTTCCACGCCAAATGTGATTACCGATAAAGCAGTTGATGCGGATTTGGTCTCAAGAAATAAAGCAATTTTGAACGTAAAGAGTGTTTACGATACCGACAGCCAAAACCTTATGGGTACACCTATGTTGGTTGGCAGTGAGGCCATTCCTCAGCTGAATGGTGCACCTGATTTGGCGTCTATGAAAGACCCGTTAGCGACGTCGTCGTCTGCCAGACCAGGTCGTTTTATTCGTATCACTCGAGCAGTTCCAACGCCTAGAGGTATTGATCGTGAATCCATTGGCGAATCCATGTTTGAGATGCAGGAAGTTGTCGGGTATGCACCTCTTGAACCTGATGGGTCTTTCAAGCTTGAGGTTCCGGCGGACACGCCACTGGGTATTTCAGTGACCGACGAATTCGGTCGAGCAATTCAGGTACATACCAATTGGGTCCATGTGCGTCCAGGTGAGACCCGGACTTGTAATGGTTGTCACTCTCCACGACGAGGCAGTGCATTGAATGGAGCAAGTATTGCGGGCAATCATCCAAATACAACCTTAGCTAATAACGTGGCCTCGGGTGAATCAATGGCTGAAACTGCCACTCGAGTCGATCCTACTAAATTGGTATTAAGTGCTGACTTAAGTTTTATTGATGATTGGACGGATACGGCACTTCGTGCGGCTGATCCATCCATAGCCATTGATTATTCTGGTTTGGACACTGCAATTATGACGGCCCCTTCTAGAGGGGTGATTAATTACCCGGACCATATTCAGCCTCTGTGGGATAAGCACTGTGTCGCTTGTCATAATGATCCTGACGGTAATAATGCAACGTCTGCCGGGTTGGACTTACGTAATACCACGAATGCCCGAGGCCGCTTACAATCCTACGATGAGCTAGTGATTGGCGATCCTTTGATGGATGACGATGGTTTGCCCATTATCCGTCAAATGGATGAAGACAGTCTCGAGCTGGAAGTGGTTAGAGAAGCTCCGATTGTTGGAGGCAATAATTCGCGCGGCGGAAGTCGGGCCAGTTTCCTAACTGAAGTGTTATTTGGCGAAGAGTTGCGTGCTGGTTCTCATACAATAGCTGGAATGACACAGGATCACACAGGCTTGTTGAATGCATCTGAATTACGCCTTGTGGTTGAATGGATTGATTTGGGTGCTCAATATATGAATACGCCTTATGAGGCTGGTGCTGGCTCAGATGGATTCTATGCCGTGAATGAGATCAGAAGTTCAGTCTCCAGTTTAAATGCCGATACTTACGAGTCCGATGTTCATCCATTGTTGATGGACTGGTGCGCTGGTTGTCATCAACCTTTCGGTGGTGACGGCCTAACGGGACCTTTAAACGGCGATTTTGAATTCAGTAAATTCATTTTAACGGGCAGTGTAGAAGGTGATTTCAATATCACTGCATCCATGATTCATGATGTGACGGATGCTGATAACACGGCTCTCTTACTCAGACCTTCCTCTGATTCTATTTCACCTAATCCTCTGCATCCTCAACGAGAAGTGGTCAATCCGGCGTATCCAAGTAATGGTTCCAGTGATCCTGCCGATGCTAATTATGTTCCGACGGATCCTGCTGACCCGGGATACATTGCCAGGACGATATTTGTACCTATCTGGGATACTTCATCCGTGGAATATCAGACTGTGAGAAGCTGGATACAAGCAGGGCCATAGAGCGAAATAGATGGAACAAGGTCATAACAAGAAGGAAAATATGGCGTACTTAGGTAATTCTTTGAAAGCTCTGGCTTCTCTGTCTGCATTGGGGGGTGTCTTGATGATGTCTGGATGTGGTGAATCAGTATCAAATACAGAGATTGCAGTTAATCAGCAGCTTATTTTTTCTGATTATCAAACGACAGTGAACCCGATTTTTGATAAAGATATTGAGGGGAAAACCTGTTCTTCTTCGGGATGCCACAGCATTGGTAATGGCTCCGGTGGGGGCTTAAAGTTATATCCCAATGCTGCGTTGGATTCATTTGAAATGGACTTTAACTATCGGGTGGCGCAATCCTTGTCAAATCTGACCAATCCAGATCAAAGCAAATTACTTCTTGAGCCATTAGCGGGCACCTTTTCTATTACCGGAAGCCATGCTGGTGGAGATATTTTTCCAAATGTGAACGATCCCGACTATTTAACCATTTTGGCCTGGATCTCAAACCCGGAAGAGGTAACAGGCAGTTCCTCATCTAATTCTGGGGGAACACCTTAATGACGCTTATTGGAGTTCAAAGGTCGTATCTTTGGATCGGGCTGGTTTCGCTACTGCTTTCTTTTTCGCTTAAGGCCGAAGAGGCACCGCTTTCGGATCATGTGGTGTTAAATGTAGAAGGTACTTATGTGGATCTTTATACGGGGCCTGGATTAGGTTTTCCAAACCATTACAGCGCCAAGCAAGGTGAAACTCTTGAGATACTTCGTCGACGCACAAGCTGGTATCGGGTTAAAACCGACAGTGGTGTTGAGGGTTGGGTAGAAGAATCCCAGTTGGCTTCACTGAAGCTGGTAAGAGGGGATGATAAGGATTTCCAGAAAGCGGTGCTTGATGATTTTTACAACGCTAAATTTGAGGTGTCGGTTTTTGTTGGGGATTTATCCCAAGATACCCAATTCAATGGACGTTTGGGTTATAAAATCTCTGACTTTCTCGAAGCTGAAGCCTTTTATGGACAGGCCTTTAATGATTTCTCTGATACGCGGTTTTATGGGTTAGGTCTACAAGGAAAGCCTATTCGTGGCAATCGTTGGGAGCCTTACTTTGGTTTGTCCTTTGGTGAGTTGGAAAACGATCCGAACAGTACAGTGATTGGTGGCGAGACAACCAAAGACGATATCACTATGGCTCAAATCGGATTGAGATTTTATTTTACGCGCAACTTCGTACTTCGCGCTGAATATGGACGCATGTTGTTGCATGTAGACGATGATCGCAGGGATGAACTTGATCTATTAAGTTTCGGCATAGGAGCCTTCTTTTGAATTATCAAAGATTATTACAAACCATCCGTCTTTCCTTTGTAACGACCTTTATCAAATCTTTAGGGGTGTCTCTCATCGTTAGCTTCTCTCTTTCGGGTTATGCAGAAGAGACTGAGGTTACGGCAACGCCAGATGAATGGATCTACCAGCCTGATCTCAGTGAAGAAGATGTTGATGTTCCTGCTATTGATTCTGAGAATTTCGAAGTTTCTGCATTTGCGGGCATTATTTCGATGGAAGATTTCGGTTCTGAAACCTTCTACGGCGGTCGATTGGCCTACCATCCATTAGATTTTTTGTTTGTAGAAGCCAGTTGGGCAACCACTGAAATTAATGATGATAACTATCGTCGATTTGGTGTGCCTCTTTTCGAAAGTGATAGTGAGACCGTAGATTTTTATGATGCATCTGTAGGCCTTCAGCTAATGCCTGGTGAAGTGTTTATAGGTAAATGGGCGTTTCCATCTTCGTTGTATTTCATTGCGGGTATCGGAAGTACCTCCATTTTGGATGAGGATCTTGAAACTTATAACTTTGGTGTCGGGTTAAGAGTGCTTGCTACGGATTGGTGGGCGATTCGTGTCGAGGCTCGAGATTATATGTTTGAATCTGATTTATTAGGTGAGGCTGAGTATAAGCATAATTTGGCCTTGGCAATTGGAACGGGAATATTCTTTTAACTCGTAACTAAACGCGTTGGTTATCTGGAGGTTTGTTTATGATGAGTGCTATCTTTCGGGGTGTTGTTTCTCGGTGCCGTAGTTCCAGAATTAGAGTATGTTTGACTGGTGTGCTTCTTAGTGTAGGTCTCTCCCTGTTTTCCACGAGTCAGGCGATTGCCGGACCTTCAACGACTGCTTCGGATTTCGCGTTACGATCCATTTCTGATGGTAATGTGAGACTCAGTGAATACTATGGTGAAGTGGTTTTGTTGAACTTCTGGGCGACCTGGTGTGGGCCGTGTAAGGAAGAGCTTCCGGTTTTGGAATCCATTCAAAAGAAATACCAAAGAGCTGGCTTTACGGTTTTAGCGGTTAATGTTGATACTGCTGATGTCGATGTGCCAGATTATCTAACAGAGTTTGATTTGAGTTTTCCTGTTCTTCTTGATCAACAGCACTCAGTTGTTAAACAATACGATATTAAGGCGATGCCAGGGACAGTCTTTGTGAGTCGGGACGGTGAAATTCGACATACGCATCTTGGTTATAAGGATGGCGACAAAGAAAAGTATTCTAAAATCATCGAAGCGTTACTAAAGGAGTAGTTACGTTCAATGAGAGTAACCAAGCTTACCTTCCTTCTGCTGTTTTTTATCAGCCTTTCGGGTTGTAGTCAGATGCAGAAACTTACTGAATTTCCTGAGTTTCAGCCATGGGTGGCGCCTTATGAACGAGGCATACTCAGTCGTGAAGAGATGGTTCGTGAGCGTCATACCTATCCATCTCAATTTAGAGAGCATGTTTATTCTGTGCGGGGCGCTTCTCAGGGCGCAACCGGAAGCCAGGGAGGCGGTTGTGGTTGTAACTAGGCTTTTAAATGCTTTGGGTGTTAGTTCTCAGAAACTTGTAGCCAGCACTTTCTTGCAGTTTATTGTTTTACTTTCTTATTTGTCTGGTTCTGTTGTTGCGGCTACCTTGCCTAAAGACAAAGTTGAAACCAGTTACCATTATTATGATGGCGGTGGTGTTGAGGTAACTGGGCCTGCGCTTTTTGTTAGAAAGTCTGTAGCTGATAATGTGTCCATTTCGGGATCTTATTATGTTGATGAAGTAAGTTCTGCTTCTATCGATGTGCAAACTTATGCCAGTCCTTACAAAGAAGACCGCACAGAATATTCATTATCGGCTGATTATATTGATCAGGATGCCAAGTTATCTTTTTCCTATGTGAATAGTGATGAAAGTGATTATCAGTCAGATACATTTCATTTTGACTATGTAGAAGAGTATTTTGGTGGTTTAACCACCACTTCCATAGGCTATTCGAGTGGATCTGATGATGTGCTAAGTAATACGTCTGACTTTTCGGATACAGCCAAGCATGATTTTTATCGCATAGGTTTTTCTCAAGTCGTCTTGCCTGAATTGGTTCTGCGCGCCAATTACGAACATATCTCTGATAAAGGGTTTCTGGGCAGTCCTTATCGTAAGTCTGTCATTAACGGTGTTTTATTTGATGAAAACTTACCTCGCACTCGTCGGAGTAACGCACTTTCGATAGGGGGGGATTACTTTATTGAGACTTGGTCGACAGCCATTAAAGCCCAATATCGGTATTTTTCTGATACGTGGGATGTAAAAGCAGACGATTTTAGGGTCTCTGTAACAAAATCATTAAAAACACACTGGATCATAGAGGGATGGGTTCGCTATTATGGCCAGTCCTCAGCCAGCTTCTATCAGGATCAAT
>Ga0181591_10006457_pt1 | contig 10170 bp, 7 predicted proteins | sample 071ome_33_FD_133757 | JGI IMG/M metagenome (GOLD analysis project Ga0181591, IMG submission 133757) | Coastal salt marsh microbial communities from the Groves Creek Marsh, Skidaway Island, Georgia - 071412AT metaG (megahit assembly) | ecosystem: Environmental > Aquatic > Marine > Intertidal zone... | reverse complement strand
GCTTCAATCGAAAGCCCTGTTTTTCGCTCAATCAGGGGCAGCCGGTTGGCAGCCAGATTTTCGAGGTGATCACGAATCAACTGGCGGAGCTGACTGGCATGAGGTGCGTGTTCGTCAATCTGGAGGAGCAGGCATTCCTTCAGGTCGCGACCAGCCACCCCAGGAGGATCCATGCTCTGCACAACTTTGAGACCGGCCTCAAGAGCCTGCCGCTGTGCCTCACGGAAGGCCTCTGGGTCGGGCTCGGACGGATGGCCCTCAGCATCAGTCGGCACAGGATCAATCAGTTCTTCCAGCGGCATCGGCAGGTAGCCGTTGGCATCGAGATTGAAAATCACCTTGTCGGCCGCCTGACGCACATCTTCTGCGAGGTCATAGTTGGAGAGTTGCTCGTGCAGATGGTCAAAGAGGGTTTCCGGGCGATCCTCCATGTTGGCCATCGCGTCGAGATAGCGGTCAGAAACCTCGTCCATGCGGCCGGCAGAGGATCGCCGCCGATCGTCATCGATGTCTGGGTATTCTGCCGACCAGTCATAAGACCGCTCAAAGTCAGCCTGATTGGCGTGCTCTTGGTCAACCACCAAGGGCTGTTCGGCGGTCGACTGCGGACCCGGTTCCACCGGCCCTTCGTTGGCCTCAGCCTGCTCGGCTTCCGGCTCGACGAGTTCCAGCGTTTCGTTGTTCTGGATTTCTTGGTCGATTCGCTCTTCGAGCGCCATCAGCGGCAGTTGCAGGATCTCCATCGACTGGATCATGCGGGGCGCAAGCACCTGCTTTTGCGCCATCCGCATATCCTGGCCGAAGGACATCCTCATCGACATGAGCGTGCTCGTTTCGATTGACTGTGGCTCGAGTCGGACAGGCACCGATGCTGTCCGCACCAGAAATATACCATTCTCGAGCCAAAGCCGGTCAGTGGCGGAAACGGCTGGGCCAGCAACCAGGCAACGAGCCGGCCCACAACGAACGAGAGTTGCCTAGAACGGCTGCCGGCTGGCGATGGCGTCGGCAAGCATGTCCCGATTTGCCTGCTCCAGCGAGGCGCCGACAGTCAGGCCACGGGCCAGTCGCGTGATCGTCACGGGCAGGCCTGCCAGTCGCGAGGCAATGGCCAGAGCGGTGCCATCACCTTCGACATTCGGGGTCGTCCCCATGATCACTTCACGAATCTCACCCTGCTGGAGTCGTTTGATGAGGGCGTCGATCGAAAGCTGTTCTGGCCCGACGCCATCGAGCGGTGCCAGCCTGCCCTGGAGAACGTGGTAGCGGCCCCGGAAGCTTCCCGCCGCCTCAATTGCCAGCAGGTCACGAACCTGCTCGACCACACACAGCAGACTGGAATCGCGGCGGCGGTCGGTGCAGATGTCGCACTGGTCAGATTCGGTCAGATTGAAGCAGGTTTTGCAGGGCCGCAGGTTCTCCTTAACGGCTCGAATGCTCTCGGCAAATGCCAGCGCCTCGTCATGGGGCATTTTCAGAACGTGATAGGCGAGCCGTTCGGCGCTTTTGCGACCGATGCTTGGCAGACTTGCGAAGGCGTCGATCAGACGACCAATGGGAGAGACACGATCAGCCATTAGGGTGTTCCTTGGGCATCCGGTGAGGTGGCTTCGGCCGACGCATCAGGTGGTGGGGGCCGCCGCCGGGGTGGCTCAACCTTGCGAATGGCGGCATCGAAGATCGTGCGGGCGTGATCAACGAGGGGGTGTTCCATTGCCTCTCGGAGCAGGGCGGCTGAAGAAACGCCTCGGGCCCGACCACGCTCAGCTACGGCGGCTGGCTGAGGCTGACCACCAGGGGCAGCTGCCGAGGCCGGGTCTGCCTGCCGGCAGGTCACCGTGAACCGGCAGGGCTGGCCGGCTCGTTCGCTTAAGGCCTGCTGAAACTTGGAGACGATTTCGGGCCGGCTCAGAAAGGCCGCAGCCGCACTACCGCCTGCCGGCATTTCTACTCGAAGCAGGTGGTCTTCCCAGGTCGCTGCGACCGCCATGGCGGCAAAGTCAACGGCCAGCCCACCGACGTCTTCTCCTGCCTGCCGCCACGTGGGCAGCGGCTCTGGCAGGGAGGCCGGTGGCAGCGGCGAAGACGGCGTGGCTGTCGCCGTTTCGACCGGTGTCGGCTGCGGCGGGGACTGTGGTGCGGCTGACGCCGAGGGTGCCGGGGCGGGTGTCGCGCGGGGGGCTGCCGGTTCAGGCTGGGCTGCGGCTACCGCTGGGGGTGCCCCCTTTTTTTTTTCTGCCGGGGCACTGGGGCTGGTCGATTCACCGGCAGCCACTCGGTCAATGATGTCGTTCAGGTTGTCGAGGTCTTCGAGGCCTGCCAGACGCACGACGGCCATTTCGGCCAGGACCGTCGCATGGCTGCTCTGTCGCATCCGCGCGAGGCCGTGGTCGATGATCTGCAGCATGGCCAGCAGGGTCTCTGTGCCAGCGGCTTTTCCGGTCGCGGTGAAGTCGATGCCGTAGCCGTCGCCCGCGAGGAACGCTTCTGGGCCACAGCCGACGCTGGCAACGAGGCAGTCGCGAAGGGCGGCGAGCATTTGCTCAAGAACACCGCCGGCATCAGCGCCGCCGGAAAGGGCATCATCGAGGGCAGCCAGTGCCCTCTGGGCGTCACGGTCAACAACGGCCTGGATCAGTCGTCCAATCTTTTCTTCACTGCCGATTCCGATGACGGCCTGCACATCGTCAACGCTGATCGTGGTCGATCCATCAGCAGCCAACCCAAGGAGTTGTTCCAAGAGCGACTGGCTGTCCCGCATGCTGCCAGCGGCCCTTCGGGCAATCATCCCCAGAGCCTCTGGGCTCGCCTGCACCCCTTCAGCTTCGACGATCTGCGCCAGTCGACGGGTAATCGCGGGGGCGTCGACAGACTGAAAGTCAAACCGCTGGCAGCGTGACAGGATCGTAATCGGCAGCTTTTCGGGCTCGGTGGTGCAGAGGACAAATTTGACGTGAGACGGTGGCTCCTCCAGTGTCTTCAACAGGGCGTTGAAGGCCTCACGGGTAAGCATGTGGACCTCATCGATGATGTAGGTCTTGTAGTGTCCGCCCGCCGGCCGCACGGCGACGTTCTGCCGCAGTTGTCGAATTTCGTCGATGCCACGGTTGCTGGCAGCATCGACCTCAATCACATCGACATCTTGACCACTGGCAATCGCCTGGCACCGCGAGCAGGTGTTACAGGGTTCACCCTCTTGCCGGGCGGCACATTCAAGGGCCTTGGCATAAATCCGGGCCGCGCTTGTCTTGCCAACGCCGCGGGCGCCAGTGAACAGGTACGCATGGCCGATACGGCCTGATTCAATTGCCCCGGCCAGACCCCGGGCGACATGCTCTTGCCCGACCAGATCCGCGAAACGCTGCGGCCGGTACCGGCGGGCGACAACCTGATAGGCAGCCGGATCAGCCATGGGCATGTAGGGAATTTCGAGCAAGCGGGCGAACGGCATCGCCGCTGCGATACCGGAGCAGCGGACGCCGATGAGAGGCCCACCGCACAAAGAGACGACTGCTTATGGCTGCTGCGGTTAAGCCCTGACCAGATTCACAGGCCTCCATCGCAGGGGCCCCTCATCGGCGTCCGCCTACGAAAGGTTGTACGCCCTAGTCGCAGATCGGTCAAAGGCTGCTACATTCCAGTCATGGCGTCCCCCATGATGCAACAGTTCGAAGCGGCCAAAGCCCGCTGCCCGGGAGCACTGGTGCTCTTCCGGATGGGGGACTTCTATGAACTCTTCGGGGACGACGCCCGACGGGCCGCTGACCTGCTCGACCTCACACTCACCAGCCGTGATAAAGGGCCTGATGCGGTGCCGATGGCCGGGTTTCCGCACCATCAGCTCGATCCGCAGTTGGCGAAACTGGTCGCGGCGGGCGAGCGGGTGGCAATCTGCGAGCAGATCGACGACCCGAAAACGACCAAGGGGCTCTTGCGGCGGGAAGTCACTCGTATTGTCACGCCAGGCATTGCGGCTGATGAATCGTTGCTCGACCCTGGCCGACCGAATTTTCTGGTGGCGGTGGTGCCGCGGGCAGAGGTTCGCCATGGAGGAAACGCAGAGGCAGATGGGTCGGTGGTCGTTGGCCTGGCCTGGATTGATGTGGCGGCCGGTCGGTTCACCGCAGCGGTGCGGGACCGGGAAGACCTCGCTGACCATCTGCTGCGGCTGGATGCGTCAGAAATTGTCTGTAGCGACCAGGATCGGGAACTCGTTGCCAACGCCCTTGCCGAGGCTGGCATCGAGACCGCCGTGACGGCTCGGCCCAGTTGGTGGTTTGATGATGACACTGCTGCAGCCAAAGCGGCGGCGGCGTTGGGGGGTGTCCGCTTTGAGGGGCTCGGCTTTAATCTGCCCACTGAAGCCCTGGCCATCACCGCTGCCGGTGGCATCCTCGCCTACCTCGAAGAGAACGAACCGGCTGCCATCGGAAGAATTAAAACGCTGGCTGCCTGGCGACCTGGGCTGCGGATGGAGATCGATGAGGCGACTCGTCGCAGCCTGGAACTCTTGCGCACTTCCGCAAGTCAGGGACGCAGGCGTGATGGATCTCTGGCTGGTGTCTTTGACAAGACACGGTCAGCCATGGGGAAGAGGCTGCTGGTTGACTGGCTCACCGCGCCGCTGATCGACAAGGCCGCAATCGACGGGCGGCTCGACGCGGTGGCTATTCTGGTGGCTCATCCGGCTGTGGCTGACCGGCTGGCTGCCTTGCTGCAGGGCATTGGAGACATCGAACGTCTGACCGGCCGGGTGATTTCCGGCAGGGCGGGGCCCCGCGATCTGGAACGCATTGGGCAGGCGACCGCGATCATCCCTGCAGTTCGGGCTGTTCTCGAGGAGGCTGCTGGTCTCACGTCAGCAGAGGCCGCAGGTGGTTCGGCATTGCTGGCAACCCTGCATGAGGAACTCGACCCCTGTGAAGATCTGGCGGCATGTATTGGGGCCACCTTACGCGACGGCTGTCCTCCATTTGCCCGCGAGGGAGGCTTCATTCGGCCCGGCTTTGACGCCCGCTATGACGAGTTGACCGAGCTGGCCACCGGTGGCAAGGCCTGGATTGCCGAGTACCAGTCGCGTGAGAGTGAACGCACCGGCATCGCTTCGTTGAAGGTCGGGTTCAATCGGGTCTTTGGCTTCTTCCTGGAGGTGGGGCGGGGGCATGCTGACAAGGTGCCACCTGAGTACGTCCGGAAGCAGACGGTCAAAAACGCCGAACGCTACACAACGCCGGAACTCGACGAGCGGCAGCGACAGGTGCTGGGCGCCGAAGAAGAAGCTGTCCGTCGCGAGATTGAACTGCTCGATGACCTGCGGGCTTCCGTTGCAGGGCATCGTGACCGGCTCGACCGCATCGCCGAACAACTGGCGTCCCTCGATGTGCTGCTGGTGTTTGCCGAAGTGGCCCGCTCGCGACGCTGGGTAAGGCCCGAGATAACCACTGAGCCAGTCTTGGCGATCGAGCAGGGGCGTCATCCGGTGCTTGAACAGTTGCTGCCAGCGGGCACGCTGGTTCCCAATGATCTGGCACTTGTCGGTGAGAGCAGCCGGCAGGGGAGCGTGCCGTCCTTGCTGCTGGTGACGGGACCGAACATGGGTGGTAAGAGCACCTTCATCCGCCAGGCGGCACTCCTTACGGTGTTGGCTCAGGCCGGAGCCTTTGTGCCTGCGCGGTCAGCACGGATCGGCGTGGTTGATCGGCTCTTTGCCCGCATCGGTGCCGGTGATGATCTTGCCAGCGGGGCGAGTACGTTTCTGGTGGAGATGGCTCAGGCTGCCCGGATTCTCAACCGTGCCACCGCGAACAGTCTGGTCATCCTCGATGAGGTCGGGCGTGGAACCAGTACCTATGACGGCCTCGCGCTTGCCCAGGCCGTGGTTGAGCATCTCTACGGTGAGGTCGGCTGTCGCACGCTGTTTGCGACCCATTACCTGCAACTTGCGGCGCTTGAGCGGTTGCCGGGGGTTGCCAATGTGCAGGTGTTGGTTGAGCAGCACGAGGGGCAGCTGATTTTTCTCCATCAGGTTGCCTCTGGAGCGGCCGACAAGAGCTGGGGCGTGCATGTTGCCCGACTGGCAGGTGTGCCAACCGCCGTGATTGATCGGGCCCGTGATCTGCTGCTGGTCTATGAGACCGGTGGTGGTCAGCCACCGGCTCGGGCACGCCGCTCGCGTGCGGCAGCATCGGATCAGCCGTTGCTGTTTGACTGACAGTCGTTGCTGTTTGACCGACATGTTTGGTGAAAGCCAGCAGCATGCACTGGCCGCAGCCCGGCTCAAACGCTGCCGGCGACCAAGAGGTCGAGCACAGCGGAGGCGATGTCGGTTGAGGTCACCGATTGCAGGGCTTGCCAGCCCGGCACGGCGTTCACCTCCAAGAGCCAGACGGCTCCATCACGACTTGGCAGCAGGTCGACGCCGGCCAGTTCGGCCCCGACCGTTGTTGCAGCCTGGCGAGCCAGGTCGATCCAGTCGGCTGGAGCGACAAAGGGGTGCGGCTGTCCGCCGCGGGCGATGTTGGTCCGCCATTCCCCAGGGCAAGCGACTCGCTTCATCGCAAATGGCTCATCGCCAACCAAGAGGATGCGGACATCCCAGCCATCGTGGCTGATTGGCTCCTGAGCCAATGCCACTCCCGTGGTCAGCAGTGGTTCAGGCAGTTCAGTAGCCGTGGCGGAAAACAGTGAAAGCCCATGGCCGTTTGAGCCGAAGAGGGGCTTGACGACAGCGGTGCCCCCACAGGCTTCAGCAAATCGCCTGAGGTCACCTGCTGACTGGACAACTGCCGTCCGAGGCACGGGGAGGCCAGCCGAAGCCAGTCGGGCAATGGTCAGATACTTGTCGATGGCGGTCTCAAGGGCCGTTGGCTGGTTGAGCACCCGGCGGCCGGCTGCATTGAGCTGGCCAAGGATATTCATCCGGGTAATGACCTGTTCGAGTGTGCCGCTGGGCATGCCCCGTACCAGCACAGCCGTTGTTTGCTCAAGCGGACGAGGATGAAACTGCGTGCCCGCAGTCAGGATCTCACTGCCCAACTCAGGCCAGCCGACGACGCTGCTGCTGAGGCCGCGTTGCTGACAACGGTGCAACAAAGTGTCCGTATGCCAGCCACCACGACTTCCCAGAATGGTGATTGCCGGGCTGATCGGCATGGCCGCTACCTGCCGCCGAAGGAGGTGGCAACCAGCGTCGGCTCAAGCCCACCGAAGCGATGCCGGCAGCCGGTGTCGAGATTGGTGAACTCGAGCACTGCGGGGGCGAACAGGCCGGGGTCGAGGGCGTAGAAGTCGCCCCCGGCTTCCTGGAACAGTTCGCAGAAGAGACGGCCGTGGGCAGCGGAAGAACGGCTGACAGCACAGGGGCCGATCTTCTTGAGGGAATCGTCGTCACCAGTGACCTCGAGTTGAACCACCCCGCCGTAGAGAATGGCGTCGTTGGTCCGGCCAATGGCAGCCAGGTCATTATCGGCAACCGGCGGCAGCGGGGCGGCTGCTGTTCCGCGGACGATGCGTTCGAGGTCAAACTGATGTTCGAACAACTGGTGCAATGCTGTCTCGAGGCTGCGGGCGACCACCTGTACGGTTCCAGCAGGACTGGCCGTGGCCGCCACCAAAAGCAGCACCGACTCAGGTGGTACGTGGGCCAGTCTGGCGAGGTTAGTGCAGATTGTCTCCGGGGGCAGGGAGGACGCCTCCAGCAACCCGACGACGGCTTCGGGCCGCTCACGTCGGCCGATAGTCTCGTAGAGTTCTTCGCGACCGATGGCAGCTCGGATGGGGCCGCTTGCCATGGCAAAGTAATCGTTGTCAGCGATCTTCCAGCCGGCGTACTGTGCCGCCAGACAGGCCGCCACAGGATCGTCTGAGGTCACGCCGATGATCGGCCATGGACAGTCAGGCCAGTCTCTCCGCAAGCAGTTGTCTTCCTCAGCAGCAAAGAGCGTCGGCTTCCCACGATCACCAAGTGCGGCGCGAGCCATCAGGAGACCAAGTTCGGTGGAACCTGCAGTGGCGACGCCACAGTCGACAACTGTCACCCCGCCCCGGTTGTGGAGGGCAGCCGCGTAGGCTGCTGGATTGCTTCGCAGCGAACTCAGGGCCGCAATTGCGGCTGCATTGAGTGACAACTGCGGTGGGGCAGCAGGAGCAGGGGGATGGATCACGGAATCTCTACGCCTGCGGGAAAACGGAAACGGACTGCCCCGGTTCATTCGCCACAAACCTTTCCGGGCAGCCACCGGATGAAACCGCTATCTTGGGGGCTGGTTGGCGGTTTGGCAACTTACCGTTCCCATGCCAGTGATCAATCAAGGTGCTATTTCGGCTCTGCTGCCCATTCTGAATCTTCCGCAGGAAAACTGTGCGTGCCAAGTCTGACCGTTGAAAACTACGTCAAGGCGATCTATCAGATCTCGGCAACCCAGGATGACCAGCCGGTCAGCACTGGCCAGCTGGCGGCGACGCTCGGCGTTTCGCCGGGAACGGTGACCAGCATGCTCAAGACGCTCGATGCGGCCGAGTTGGCCACGCATACCCCCTACGAAGGCGTCGCGCTTTCAAAGACCGGCCGGGTGCTGGCCCTAAGGGTCATCCGTAGGCACCGGTTAATCGAGCAGTTTTTAGTGGAAACGCTGGCCATGACCTGGGACGAGGTCCATGAGGAAGCGGAACACATGGAACATGCTGTCAGCGACCTCCTCGTTGACCGTATCGATGCCTATCTGGGGCGGCCTGAAGTTGATCCGCATGGTGATCCAATCCCCCGTGGTGACATGACTGCCTTGGCCGAGGCGGTTGAAGCCGGCCGGCCCCTGTCAGCCGTGGCGGTTGGCGAACGGTTTCGAATTGTCCGGGTGCTTGATCAGTCACCGCCGTTTCTGCGGTATCTCGCTGAGACTGGTCTGGTGCTGGAGGCCATCGGTCACGTTGAGCGGGCAGCTGACGACAGTGGCTTGGTGCAGGTGCGACTGGGGAAAGGGGCCGTGACGCTGCCTGCTGATGCAGCAGCTAGTCTGATTGTTACGACTGAGGGGTGACCTCAATCGGGAGGTGTTCCCAGACGGCAGCCTGGCCGAGGCATTCATCAACCTCGACCCGCAGCGGGGCTGGCAGCGGACGGCCAGCTGCGGTGCAGGCAGCTAAGAGCTCGTGACCGATCCAGCGGGCCAGCCATTCCGCCGTGGTGTTGGCAAGTGGCAGCAGCCGGCACTCATCGGCAGGAAAGACCCAGCGGCGACTTCCAAAGTGGATTTGCACTTCATTCTGACCGTCCACCGTTTGTTCGGTTACGGTGAGCAGTCGGTTGTCTGTGGGCAGCAGCATGGCATGGTCGAGCTGCCCGACAATGGTGGCGAGGGTGTCACGCAGCCAAATGAAGTCGACTACCATCCCATGCTGATCGGGACTGCCCCCGACTTCACAGGCAACGGTCCAGTTATGCCCATGGACAGGCTCACAGATTTCGTCGGTAAGGGTGATGAAGTGGCCGGCTGAAAAGACATGGACTGCCTTTCGCATCGTTACCTGATAGCGTTCGGGCATTGGTCAAGTGACTCCTGTGCATGAGGGCGTGCTGTTCCAGAGATGAATATAAAGGGCAGCAGCAATCAAATCGGCTGTGGTGCCCGGGTTGAGCCGCTTTGGCTGGCGAAGAGAACGATCGAGTTGGGCCAGTTCGGTTGCCCACTCGGCCCCTGAGAGTGGCAGGATGCTGGCGGCACGCGCGGAAACCTCGCGGGCAGTGGTGGTGCCATGCCGACGGGCAATGAGTGAGTCTGGCATGCGGGCAAGTTGGGCCAGCGCCGTGCGGATGATGGCCTCTTCCCAGCCGCAGCCGGTGGCCTCAAAGTGAGCCAGATCAGCTACCGGGCCACGCCAGAGCGAGTCGTAGCCATCTGCCCAGAGTGCCGCAATGCTGTCGGCTGGTGTGGCCCGTGCCGCAAGCCGCATGGCAGTGAGGATCGACGCGGGGGGGTGGCCGGCCAGATCATGTTGCGGGCGGTTGCCAAGGCCGCCTGCGCCAGATGCTCGGATGGCAGCGTAGATCGCTTCAGCATCGGAGGCATCGCAGGCCGTGATGCGTGCATGAACGAGGGGGGCAGAAAGGGAACGGTGAGTCGAATCGCTACTGGCCGCCATGGGAGCCACAGCCAGGATGATGCCAAGATTGGC
>Ga0181591_10006452_pt1 | contig 10173 bp, 10 predicted proteins | sample 071ome_33_FD_133757 | JGI IMG/M metagenome (GOLD analysis project Ga0181591, IMG submission 133757) | Coastal salt marsh microbial communities from the Groves Creek Marsh, Skidaway Island, Georgia - 071412AT metaG (megahit assembly) | ecosystem: Environmental > Aquatic > Marine > Intertidal... | reverse complement strand
GAGAGTTGCTGTTCTCGCTGCGCTGTCTCGCCGTTGAGAAACATCCAAACGTCCTGAATGGCCGGCCCGTTGATGCAGTCGTCGAGGTCGACAAAGTGGGGTGTGTCGTCGCGCCACAGAATATTGCCGCAATGACAGTCGCCGTGTAGGCGGACGAAGTCTTTAGCTGTCATGGTGGCGAGCAACTCGGTCACCGCAACTTCACAATCTCTTGCGACCGAGCTGTAGGCAGGGAGCAGGTCAGCAGGTACCACCTGAGCTTCTAAAAACAACCGACTCTGGGTGGCCATGCGCTCGATGTCGAGCGCCAGCCGGTGTTGAAAGGGGCGCGCCGATCCTACGCGGTGGATGCGTCCCAACGTTTGCCCGAGACGATACAAATGATCGAGGTTATCGAGCTCCGGGGGATAGCCGCCACGGCGTTTGAAAATGCTGAATCGTTGGTCAACGTGATGATGAAGCGTCGCGCCGTCTATTTTTTCAGGAGCGACTACCGAGATATCGTGATCGGCGAGCGCCTGGGCAAATCCATGCTCCTCCAGAATTTGTGCGTCGGACCACCGGCCCTCGCGATAAAATTTGGCAATTACCGGCGCGTCATCTTCAATGCCCACCTGGTACACCCGGTTTTCATAGCTATTGAGCGCCAGCAAGCGCAAATCGCAGCGCAGCCCAATTTGTTCGAGGCAGTCGATGACACAGTCTGGCGTTAACGCGTCGTATGGGTGGGTCATTGGGTATCTACACAACCAAAGCGCTAGGATACCTCAGATCGATTTGCTCTCGGGGGGGAGTGATCGTGCCAAACACCAGGCATCAACCCTGGCTGCCCCGGCGTTTAGCAACGCCTGTGCCGCGCTTTCCACCGTCGCGCCGGTGGTCAGCACATCGTCAACCAGCAATATCCGAAGGCCAGATACCGAGCGCCCGACGGAAAATCGCTGGGCCGCGTTCGTCAAACGCGCCGCGCGAGAGAGATGATGCTGGGCCCGTTTTCTGCTGGCGCTCGATAAAGCCGACACCACAGGCGTGGCAGCGAGGGTCTTTACTGACGATTGAAGCGCCAGTGCTAAGCAGTGGCTCTGATTAAAGCCCCGGCTGAGGCGTGTCCGCCAAGGCATCCCGATCGGGATCGCTACGTCGTAGTCGCGGTGGCTCAGGAGAGAGCGTTTCGCGGTTGTTCCCTCGAGGGCGAGCGTTAGCAGGAGATGGGTGAGCTCGATCCGCCGATCAAACTTCCAGCGCTTGATGAGTGCGCGGGGTGTTTTGGTGTAGAGGAGTGGAGCCTCTGCCCTGGAGGGCGTCGAAGTGGTCTTATGGCAATTGCAATACCCTCTCGGCCCGACCCCCGGCAGCGCGCACCGGGGGCAGGGCCAGGGGTTGATATCGACATCGTGCCGGCAGTGCCCGCAGAGCCAGGTAAGTTGGGTGCAGCGCTGATCACAAACCAGGCAGTAGGCCGGGAGAAAATCCTGCCCCAGTTGCTGTGCCAGCATGCGCGCAAAGGTGCTCGCAAAAGTGGCGAGGGAAGTGCCGGGTGTCATTGCCTTATATTCCGGCATGGGGGCGATGCGATACAGCGCAAAACCGACGACAATCCATCACCTTCCGTATTATTTTGCTATTCTTGTGGTCCCCAAGACTCCGAATTACTCCGTCATGTCCGATAAGCTCCGTGACCCAGAGACCTTTGCTAAGACCAACGCTGATCAGCAAGAGCCACGGTTGTCTGACGAGGATCAATCCCGGGTTGACGACTTTTTAAAGCGAGGGGTCAATTCCGTTGAGCGAAAGCCCTTTCGACCGGTGTTTTTGATTTTCCTCTTGATAGCCGTGGTCACCGGCTTTAGCTTGTTGAGTCAGGGAATCGCGATGTGGGCCGGGGTTTACTAGCCCGGCTCAAATTGTAATTCCCGGTCTTGCCTGCTAGATTTCGACCACATCGGTGTGTAGCGCAGCCTGGTAGCGCACTTCCTTCGGGAGGAAGGGGTCGGAGGTTCAAATCCTCTCACACCGACCAATTAAATCAATAACTTAACATTTTGCGCAGCGCTGTCACTTCGCTGTGCCTACAATGTGCCTACAAACTGCATCATTAGCGTCCATCCGTTGTAGTCGGTAAGCCATCACCGAACTCAGTGCAGTCTCAACGGCTATCGCCAGACATTTAGACCACCCGGGAGGGGCAAAAGCCTCCTGCTGATACCGGTGGTACCGCTGAGACACATTAGAAGCTGATTTTAAAAAAAGAGTAACTAGGGAAGCTGCTCAAGCCCCACTGGATAGGCGGCTGGAGGTGATTGCACTTACCTGTGCAGGTTTTTAAAGGCTTGAATTAAGAAAACGTAAAAAGATAGTTTCAGCCTTGCCGGATTTTATCGCTGAAAACACCGTGTTGAATAAGCTGGAGAGGCATTGTCCCAGACGGCGAAGGCATCCTCATCCACCGTAGCAGGATAAGATGGGGGTGAGGTGGGAGCCCAATCATGTAGGAACACAGAGCCAGCTTTTACAGATAATGACTGTATACCCAGCTCCTCCGGATTACCATCCAAGCTCTCCACGAACCCACAAAACGAAGAATTCGTATCAAGTTTCAATGCCTCCGCGTCTAGTCGGCAAAATCTGCACCAAAAGGTCGAATTCAGTGCCAAGTCTATCGTTCCCATTACCGCTGTGGTGTCAACGTTCAAGATCCTGACTTCAGAGTTTGTTGCATATATGCTCGGTCTGACAAAAGGCTCTACCGATTCGAAGGCTTCGCTAATCCTGAGAAGGCTATTGCTCCGCACATTTATTCTGGGAGGAAACATCTCACTTGAATGTTTGAAGGACACGGAGGCTACTTGGAGGCTGGCTTGTTGAAATAAGCTGATGGTCTGTACATCACGCAGTGTAAAACCTTCGAGGTAAAGGTCTCCATTCTTAATATTTAGGAACTTTTGCTCAGTTGTAAATATCAGCTCCATGCCTTGCTCAGCCGCTATCAAACCAACCGATCGGCTACGGAGCCATTGATTCCCGGGATAGTTACAATTGCCGGCTAGAACAAAAACCGTCATCGAGTTAATACGCAGAGCCGCCTCTGAAAACATAACATTCGAGAGAGCATCCGCATTAACGGAGCAGTCGACTTCTATGTAACCATTATCTAGGCCGCCGATTGTAGGGACACTGGACAGGGTGCCTAGCCCATCTGCTAACGCTTGAAAGTTTTCGTTAATCTTCTCGGCATCAGCCACCTGCCCGTTCTCGAAGGTGTGCAGTTCTTGGGCTAACACCAAGCCCGGAAGGAGCAATAGAAAAGCTAGCGGTCTCATCGACTAAAAGATAGCAAAAAAGCTTCTTTAGCGCACCGCTAAGGCAGCTGCTCTAGTGGGACTGGGTAGCCGGCTCGAGGTGCTTGAACTTCACCACGCAGGCAGAGTCTCGTGCCTCGTTCCTGCATCAGCTCTGTCTCCGTTACTGAGCGAGAGAAACTTCTGTTCTGGTGCCAGTCTAAACAAAAGGGTGTACATCAGCACCAGTTTCTCACGGGCTCGCAGTAATTTCCTCAGGAAGCTGGATTTGCAAGCCAAAGATATGCAAAGACTGGGGAAGCGCAGGTGACCTAGATAGAGAATCCCGGCTTTGTTCACATTCGGCGGGGACATCCGTAGAGAGCGCAGCAACAAACGAGCTGCTTGTTATTATCCCGACGCTAGAAGTGGGTTCGCCGTTTACCTCGCCAATGCTGACTGACACTCTTTCGTCTTCTGCATTGAGGGGTACGACTTCTTCTATGCGTTCGGGGGGGGTTACTGCCGCGCATCGATAACGACCAGTACCTCCAAACGACTTATTATAATACGAGGCCTTGCCAAGGAGCCCATCTTCGCCACTTGTCAGGCAAATATAGCTTCCTGTCGGGTTGTCGAAGACGTTGTCTGCAGTAGGGCCTATCTCTTCTCCCCAGTCCCAAGCAGTACCAACCAATATACCGCCTAGATTATTGAAATAAGTGGTATATATCTGTACCGGAACTGCTGCTATAGCCCCGGGACAAAAGGGAAGGTCGACCGAGAAGAAAATTGGAAAAAACCGCACATACCTGCGGGCATAAAACGGAATTCCTTGCTGTATTACTCTGAAGTCTTCTCTAAAAACTTCTACATTTAACTCCGTGGCGTATTCATAAACTTTGTTCGGCTCAGTAAATAAACCGGTAAAGGTTGTGCTGCTGATGGTGTCAGTATACGAAAACTGAATGTCTCCCTCCGGATGTCTCCCAGCTGCAAGTTGAAGCATCAAAGCATCAAAGTTCTCATTGATCTTCTGAGCATCAGCCACCTCACCGTTTTTGAACGTGTGAAGTTCTTGGGCCAACACCAAAGTTGGCAGGAGGCATAAGGCTGTGAGCAAGTGACGCATGTAAAAACGTTAAACAAAAGCGTCGGTAAGTTCAATAAAAAAAGGAGCCAATGTTTCTGGCTACTCTGTCTAACAAGGAAGTATCAGCAGTCCTCCATTCCACCGCTGTCTACCTAGTCTTCCTAGTTGGGTGCTGATCTAGAACGTCATAGGCGGTCAGTTGGCATCATCTGCCAAGCCATCTTTTGAAGCCAACATTGATTCGTACCATTCTTTATAAGAGCGCACCCGTTGGTGGAGGCGGACATCTTATGGCGATGGATTGGTATCACAAGTGTCTTGAATGTGGTGATTTTTATAATCCCCACTACCGCACAGGGATTTTGCCAGTCCTTGGCAACTAGCACTGAGCAAGAGGTCTTAAGGCGGTCAAATAATTTTTAAACCGAAGTACATCAAGTTCTTATATGAGTCGCCGTAACATCTTTCTGATCCGTTGCCACAAGAGTCGTTGCCAGTGTCTGCATTGGATTTCACGTCAGAAGCAGAAGAGAAGATTACTGTGGCACCTTCTACAACGGAAAGCCTTGCGATGGGCACGCCACCGAGCGTCTCTGCCAGAGAAACGACATCGGCGTTTTGAGTCCAGAATAACGTTTCAATCTCGCCAGCTACTTCAGAGTTTAGGTGCAAAGATCCGTCCGCATATAAATCTCCGGTGGTGTCTTTTATTACTTCGAGTGACGCCGTTCTGTCAGCGTCATTATTAAAAGTAAGACTATACTCTCCGTTTTCTAAGTCGACGTTCCAAAAGCCTGATTCCGTAGACGAATTCTGTGGATTAGCATCAAAACGCTCTACACGCGTAGACCAAAAGTGTAGCCGGTATGTTTTGTTAGCTACGCTCAAGATTTGCTGCTCTTCCAGTTGGGATTCAAGAGCACTGATTCTTTCTAGAAGCGCAGCAAAATTGGCATTAACCTCTGCCGCCTTAGCCGGTTGCCCATCCTCAAAGACATTAGGTACTTGGGTTTGAGCAAACGCAAAAGGCGCTAAGAACAGCAAAAGGGCAACGCGTTTCATAACAAGGCTCCTCTGTAGGTGCCTTTAGTCTGCCTTGCTACAAAGACGACTTCAAATTGCTGGTGGAAGTACCAATTCCCATAAGATCACCCGAAACGCCTTGTTACTGGACGGGGCGCGGTAAAGTCTCCTGCTGATACCAGTGGTACTGCAGCCACACATCAGAAGCCAATTTGAGAAAAGCTGGGACTACGGAAGTTGCTTAAGCCTCACTGGAAGAGAGCCCGTGCTCGATTTCGACGTATTGTTCGGTGGTCGGACTGGGAAGGGCCGATCCACAGCAGAGCACCAGTCCCAGCAGGGCGATAACGCGATTCATCCTAGTTTCGCGCCTTTGAAAACCGGTTTCAGTGTAGCGCAGAGCGCTTGCCTAGCGTCATCCAAATGAAGGTCTGTATCTCTGAATGTGCTGCTGCAACATGCGCACTGTGGTTCGAATCAACAGAAAGTCAGTCGTGCAGGCAAATCAAATATGAAGAGCCTCAACTAGGAGGCCCATGGTTTATCCAGCCACCACTTCAGTGGACAGATAATAGGGTTCAGACTGTTATGCTGACCCGACGCTGCTCCGATTGGCGCTTAAAATTCGCCTTCCACAGTCGTTAACCCCAGCGCATCCCAATCGAGCATGCCGCCGCGATAGTAGTAAATCTTCTCCGCGGGGAAGCCATCGCGAATCATGGCTTTCATGGCCGTTGGGCTTTGAGGGCAAACTGGGCCGTTACAGAAACCGACGACTTTTTGGGCACTGCTGCAATCCCAGCCCGAATCGGATTTGCTACATCCCAATTCATCCATGCGCATGGCTACTTCGGTGTAGGGAATGTTGACCGCTCCGGGGATGGTGGCATCGAGGTACCACTCTTGGGTACGCATATCGACGAGTGTGAATTCCGGATCGCCAATAGCATTCAAAACTTCCATCTCGGTGACGGGCACAATACCCGGTGAAGGCACCAGCGGCTGAATCCAGCCCTTGTTCTTCGCACAGGGCGTCATCTGTCGCGTAATGGAAATCTCTTTTCCGGAAGGTAACGTCGTCACAAAGACTTTGTCTTCGCCAATAATTCGAAGGTCTTCCGCTGAGCTCAATTCCGCTGAGCTCAATGTAGCGGCGAACAGTGCGAGGGGAGCAATTACGAAACGCCAGTTCAATATCTTCATAGCACAACTCCATTTGTCATCGTTGTTTTAGTTTTTCGCCGGGGCTTCTCCATGCCCCAACGACCCACCTGCTAACCCTAGCGAGCCTGCAAAGCGTTGTCGAGGCTGTTTACGCGTCATGGCGCGTTGAGCCAATCATTTGGCGCGCTGTGCCAATCCCTCGGCGCAAGGCATCTCAATAATCCGTCCTCAGACGAAATAGCGGAGAAGAGTCGTTATGGCGGTAGAGACAACGATGCAACAAGCGGTGGCCTCTGCGATGTATAAGCGCGCGAGGGTAGCCGAGGAGCCGAAACGCGCGCCGGCCCAGGAGCAGCTGGAACTGGACTTAGGCGAGTCCTTACTCACGCCAAAGACCGGGTGTACGCCAGAAGATGGCGGTCGAACCCCGATTGCTGATCAGCCAGTATTTGAGGACACCCAGCGAACTGCTATGGTGGGTAGTCCATTGTTTGAGCGGAGCTTGCTCATTGAAACCAATACTGCTTGTTTTCATGGCAGCCGTGAGCCTTTGGTGCGGCGGCTGTGCTACGCAAGAAGATCAAGAAAGCCCGACGCCCCGTGAGTCACAGGCCAGAGGGGGCTCTGAGTGCGAACCACAGATGAATGGTGATGGTTCGGTTTGGAAGGTCGTCTGTCGCTAGCTTGCTGAGCCGACCTCTTTTATTAGGTCACTTTGAGGATTTATTACTCGCCGCATTCGCCTCGAGCTTTACACAGGCCGCTGTCTGTCTGAGGTTCATGACCTTGTTATTAATCGGTCCGACAGGTGCAGTATTTTTATTGCGGTGGCGACTTTAGGCAAAGAAATTGAAGGGCCACGCCGCTGGAGTAGCCCGGTAGCACTCAGTTGTTGTCGAACATCAGCTCCGCGACAAAAGATCTTGATGCCTTGCAGTCCACCAGCAGATTCATGCCGCCCTCAACTTCGGGATTATTCTCGACGAACTCGAGCCAGTTATTGGCCATATGACCGCGTGCTTCAAATGAGTACCAGTGGTTCATCTGGACAAAGTCGTAATCCTGGGTGCCGTCAAAACCCATATAAGGGAAGAAGTAGTGAATGCCCCAGCCTTTGAACCCGCCTTTATCCATGAGCGCCTTGTCTTTTTCCGCCTGGGCGTAGAGTTGGTCAACGGTGACGCCATCGCGCATTGAGCACTGGGCAAACTGCACGGGTTGGCGCTGGTCCCGCTCATCCTGGGGGATGCGGTTATGCACAACACCGGCGTTAAACATGGCAATTGACCGGTGGCAGGTACCGGCGGGTGTTCCTGAATCCTCATTACCGCTCCAGCCGCCATAGTTGTTGGCGAAGGAGCCCCATTCTTCATACATGGCTTCACCATCCGGCCAGCTCCCCCAAATAATATAGTCGTAATCGCTGGAGTCCCCCGCGTGCATTGGCGTTAGCAGTAACTGCATGTATTTGGTGCCTTCCGCGGCCGAAAACTCGCCATAGCGTTTGCTGTCTGCGATGGCGTCCTTCATGGTTTTGCCTTCGTTAAGCGTGCACCAATGAAATTCCGAACGTACTTCGTACTCCTGAGCGGCGACGAAGGGTGAGAGTAAAAGTGTAACGACTGCTATGAAGCGGCCCATGATAGCCCCCTTGAAAATATGTTTGTTAGAGTGATGACTGCCTAAGCAGGGTCACCCCCAATGTCTGTCGGAAAGACGGTCTATAACAAGCAGACGGACCGCTTATGGCGTGAATTCTTTGTTTATCGGCGTTCAAAAACCCTAAAAGGGCTCGCTACCTCAGCCTTTGTGGCGGAGCTTCATATTCGCGTACAACCGAGTGTCAATATTCATTTAGCATGAGGCCGGTCTATGGGCTGCTCCCCAAATGGGTGCTTATTAAATTATTCCACTCGAACTCACTCATGCAGGTAGGGGCAGAAGCGTAAGTGGATACCGCTTCAGGTCGCGGGGGAAGATTTACAGTGGACAAACCGCTGCATTGAAAAACCTGGTCTACTGAAGAGGTCAGTTCTCCGCCGACTTCAAAGAGGCTGCCTGAAATTCGATTATCCCGCGCTGAATCGGCGGTGAGGTGAAGGTTTTTTGTTTTAAAAGTGGTGTCTCTGAAAAGATTGAGATTACCGTCTATGACGGTAAGGCGGTCCCCGTTACCGTATTCGTTAACAGTAAATTTTGATTCTGACATATACAGCGCATTGTTCGCTGTCAATGAAGCGCTCCCTCCCCAGTTGAAAAAACTCCCGTCAGAGTACATTATCAAGGCCCATCCTAGGGTCGTTGATTCCTCCCAGCTGCCCATGTCTACTACTAAGCCGGGCCCACCCCAGAGGCCGCCGTAAGCGTATACGGTTCCACCGTTCCATATACTGAGACCACTTGAGCTTGGGTGCTGTCCCTGAAGTTCGACATGACCTGCATAGATAATGGCGTTGTGTCGCACTTCAACCAGGGTAGCGTCTCGCTGGTCCGACCCGATTATTCTCACTTGGTTTAGATCGCCGCCCGCGCCCCTTGAGTAGAGCACACCGAAATTGTCACATTCGCCAAGACGGAGCTCGACAAAGTCCATGTATAAACTGCCGCCGAATGACGCGACTAGAGAGCTCTTTCCTCCAGTACCTGCATTACCGCCAGACACACAACCTTCTGAAACCAGCGGCCGGGGTTTTATGACGGCGTAACTCGAATCTGGGTTTGCCCCACTGATGGTGATATTTTGGGAAAACTCCTGCACGTATTTTGTGTAGTCCGCATTCCAAAAAATATCGCCGTAGCACTCGCCAGTAATATTAAAAATGATCCTGGAATACTGTGTGTGCCCTTGATAGGCATTTACGAGTGCGTAGGGGTCTTCGGTACAGTCGACATCTAAAATGAGGCGACCTCCCTCGAGCACCACCAAGGAAGACCCATCCGTACGGTTTTGGGCATCAACCGACAACTCACCATTGTTGTTAACAATTCTCACGCCAGTGCTTAAACGTTGGTTGCCGTCGGGAAGGCGGATAAGACGAGGGGAGGCGGTAATAAGTAGCTCGACCTGGTCCTGTAAAGTCAAAATCTCAGATGACACCACGCCCATGTTGCTATTAAGTTGGTCAGCGTCCGCTACCGCGCCGTTCACAAGAGGCGTTATGCCCGGCAGCAGATCCTGCGCGGTTGCGGCAAACTGAGTACTGCTCAATACAATAATAGATAAACATAATTTGATAATTAATTTCATCGGATCAACACCTAAAGGTAAGCCGTTTTCTCGATGCTAACCGAGAAACGCTTGGTGCGGCTATGCAGACAAGAGCGGCTTTTGATTTTTTTATTCAGCTGTTGTTATGCCTTTTTAAGCTCATAACGATGCGGTTTATAACAAACCATGGAGCAGCAAAACATTTTGGACAGATAAAACTTCAGGACATGCACTCGTTTACCACAAAGCTCTTGGTTGCGGCCTGGTCGAACAGTCTTTCCTCGTCGGGTTTCAGTTCTGCCTGCGCCGCGGGCGAGTTAATAGCCTCCATGGCCGCGGCCATCGCCCGCTGGTCGGGAAACCAGACTTCCATGATCACATCAAAGTCCGGTGCCGTCGCATAGCCG
>Ga0181591_10006451_pt1 | contig 10174 bp, 10 predicted proteins | sample 071ome_33_FD_133757 | JGI IMG/M metagenome (GOLD analysis project Ga0181591, IMG submission 133757) | Coastal salt marsh microbial communities from the Groves Creek Marsh, Skidaway Island, Georgia - 071412AT metaG (megahit assembly) | ecosystem: Environmental > Aquatic > Marine > Intertidal... | reverse complement strand
CGCGGCATCGGCCTGCTGAACAAGGTCAAAGCCTACAACCTGCAAGATCAGGGCGCGGATACAGTCGAGGCCAATGAGCAGTTGGGGTTTGGTGCTGATCTACGCGAATACGGTATGTGCCAGCCCATGCTCGAACATCTGGGCATTCAGACCATCCGCCTGATGACCAACAACCCGCGCAAAGTGAAGGCGCTGGAATCGGCGGGCGTGACGGTCGCGGAGCGCGTGGCGATCGAAGTCGGTCGTAACCCGCACAACGATCACTACCTGAACACCAAGGCCAGCAAACTCGGCCACATGCTCTCTCATCAGGACGACGGCGTTTAAGCGTCGTCCTCGGTCTCTTCTTCCTCTTCGGGTTTTTGTATCTGAATAAAAATCTCGTGCCCTTCAAACTGACGCATCAGCGCCTGCAGTTTGGCCACGTGGCGTTCGTTCAGCTGCGTGCCGCGAGGGAGCAATACCGCGCCTCCCGGGCTCACCAGATTGCCTTTGAGAATCATGCCAAGCTTGGCATCAGCGATGTTGATTCGCTCGGTGCTTGAGATCGCCCCACCCTCATAATTGTCGAGGGTTTCAATGAAGATATCGCAAAGCTCCCGGTCGTAGCGCTGGCCCGCTAGTTTCAGCAAATAGGTACGACTGTCAGGTTCATTCAAAGGCTCGCCCAGAAAATTCATCTCGCGCTGTAGCTCTGCGTAATCACTGATGATGCGCAGAATTCTCGCGCCTTTCGGGATCGCATCTCCGGCAAGACGATCAGGGAAGCCCTTGCCGTTATACAGTTCCATGTGCGAACGAATGATCGCAGCGGCATTTTGCAAAGGTTCCAGCATCATCATGGAGGTTTGGCCATGAATCGGGAATTTGGCGTAGTCGGATTTTTCTGAGTTGCTCATCTGCGGGATGGCTTTGTTCAGAATTGAGTCCGGCAGGGACATCTTGCCCAAATTACGTAACAGCGCGGCGTAGTAGGTGTCTTCGGCCTGTTTTTCATCGAGGCCGGCATTCTGCGCGAAGGCACGAGCCAAAGCAGCAAAGCGCTCCGTCGAGCCACTCTCCTCCCCTAAACGGCCTTCCATCGTGCCGACCAGTAGATGAATCATGGCATCAAATTCGTGACGTAAGCTTTGATACGCCTCCTGCAACTTGGCTTCCGCGGCGCCCACGGCATCTGAGGAGGCATCAAATTTAGCCTGCAACTCACGATTCAGACGCTCAAGCTCTTCGTTCTGGTTTTCGATGTGCGCATTAAGACGCACATTGGCACTTTTCAGCTCGCGGCCTTCCAGCGCATCAGCCACCATTTCGCGCAGCTGGTCGTTATCCCAAGGCTTAGAAATGTAGCGGTAGATATTGCCTTCGTTGACGGCCTTAATGGCCGAGTCGAGATCCGAGTAGCCCGTCAGCAGCACCCGAATCATCTCTGGGTATTTGGCAAAACAGGTTTTCAGTAGCTCAGCACCGGACATCCCAGGCATACGCATGTCCGAGATCACCAGATCGAATTTTTCTTTCTCGAGAATATCGAGGGCTTCCTGACCACCACCGGCCATGACCACCTCGTACTTTCTGAAAAACAGCCGCTTCAACGCCTGCAAGACGCCGGGCTCATCGTCGACCAGTAACAGTCGCCCGCTCTTCTCATTCGTGCCGCCATTAATCGGCATGATGTGTGTCTCCCTGTTGCATGGGAATGGTCAGGGTAAAACAGCTGCCTGCGCCCGGATGGGAGCGCACTTCGACAAAACCCTGATGCTCTCTTATTAATTTGTAGCACAAAGCCAGCCCAATGCCGGTTCCTTTACCTTCATCGCGGGTCGTAAAGAAGGGCTCAAAGATTCGACGGAGGATCTTTTCATCCATGCCGACCCCGTTATCACTGATGTCCGTGATGAAATGATCATCATCAATGCGCTGCGCCACCACGACTTTGCCGCCCTCCGCCGGGATTGCCTGTAAAGCGTTGTCGATGACGACTTCGAGCATGCGCGCAAACCGTGCAGGATGACAAATCAGAGGGTCGACCTCGATCAACTGCCAATCTAACTCAGTACCTTCTGGCACTTGCAGACGCCGGCGAACAGCAGGCAGTGCGGAATTGATGTCGGCCAGACGCATGTCACAGGTCGAGCGACGCCCCAGCAGATGTAGGTCCTGCATGATGCTGTCGATACGGTCTATGCCAGCAAGAGCGTCCCGCACCCGCATCGGCGCGGTGTCCACGATACGGGCAATGTCGAGGCGCTGATATGCATGCAGGGCGTTTTGGTAAAACGGGTGGCGAATCTCAAGGTGGTCAGACGCCTGATCTAACACACTAATAAATTCGTTGTAGGCTTCGATATCGGAAATCAGCGCATTGAGATTGCTGTCGATGTAGGTCACGGGATTGCTTAACTCGTGCGCTACCCCAGCCGCTGCACGCCCAATCGCTTCGAGGTTATCGGCACGGCGCTCACGCTTAATCACTGGCTGACAGCGACGCAACCACAGGCCACCTACCGCCACGGCACTGACTAATACACCCACCCCAAATGCAGGGAGCAGTTCGCCGCTGGTCAACAACCCTGCACTCAGCACAAAGGCGACCAATCCGGAAGCTGCGATGTAACTCGCGTGGATAAAACTCATTTGGATGTAGCGCTGGCTAAGCACTGCCACCTCCGCCAGATAAACTTCGTTAAGTTAAGCAGAGGTCAGCCGACTTAGCCGGACAGAAGATCGCCAACTGGAAAGATTCCGGCTGACTTATGGGACAAGCACAATGAAAAGGTAAATGTCGGATTCGATGGCGCTATGTTACGAACCCTGAAGCTCGCCACTCAGTTCAGAATCAGCAGGCGGTTAAACGCCCAACTGCAGCGCGCAGCGCCTCGGCATCAATGCCACTCTCCCGATGCTGAGCAGCAGGAGTAGCATGATCAATGTAGTGATCCGGAATGCCCAACAGTTCGGTTCGAACCGAACACCCGTTAGAAGCCAGCACTTCCAGCACAGCGGAACCCGCGCCACCCATTCGAGCGTTTTCTTCGATGCAGATCAGGGCATCGTGCTGCTCGGCCATGGCCAGTACCAGAGCTTCGTCCATTGGTTTCACAAAGCGCATATCAGCAACGGTCAGATCCAGCTCGTCGGCCAACGCCATGGCGGCCTTAGTCGGAGCACCGAATGCCAGTACTGCCACGCGAGCGGTGTCGCTGCTGCGACGCACAATCCCTTTGCCCAGCGGCAGAGGTTCCAGTGTGCTTCCCGCGTCTACACCCGTACCTGAACCACGCGGATAGCGCACCGCCGCTGGCCCCGGATGCTGATAGCCCGTGTTGAGCAGCGCCCGGCATTCGGCTTCGTCGGATGGCGTCATGATGACCATGTTAGGGATACAACGAAGGTAGCTGAGGTCGTATGCACCGTGGTGCGTTGGACCGTCTTCGCCCACCAGCCCGGCACGATCGATGGCAAACAACACATCGAGGTTCTGCAACGCCACGTCGTGGATCAGCTGGTCGTAGCCACGCTGTAAGAAGGTCGAATAAATCGCGACGACTGGTTTGCTCTGTTCACAGGCCATGCCCGCAGCGACCGTCACGGCATGCTGCTCGGCGATGGCGACGTCAAAGTAGCGGTCTGGGTATTCGTGCGAGAAGCGCACCATATCAGAGCCTTCGCACATCGCTGGCGTAATGCCAACTAAGCGCTCATCGGCGGCTGCCTGATCGCACAACCACTCACCAAAAATATTGGAGTAGCTTTTAACTGGCTTAGCACTGGTGGCCGTGGTCTTTTTCGCGGGCTTGAGCGCGTGGTAGCGGATCGGATCTTTTTCCGCTGGCTCAAAGCCTTTCCCTTTTTGTGTCACGACGTGCAGGATGCGTGGGCCGTTGAGCTTCTTCAGGTTATCCAGCGTTGTGACCAGCTCGTTCAGGTCATGACCATCGACCGGGCCGTAATAATTGAACCCGAGCTCTTCAAATAATGTCCCCGGCGCCACCATGCCTTTCATGTGCTCTTCGGTGCGCTTGGCAAACTCCCAGGCCGCCGGAATCTTCTCCAGCACTTTCTTTGAGCCTTCGCGCATGGCGGAGTAGGTCTGGCTGGACCAGATGCGTGTGAAGTATTTGTTCAGGGCGCCAACGTTATTGGAGATCGACATGTCGTTGTCGTTCAGGATCACCAGCATGTTGGCTTTCTCATGCCCAGCATGATTAAGGGCCTCAAAGGCCATACCCGCAGTCATGGCGCCATCGCCAATGATGGCCACGCACTGACGGTCCTGCTGCTGTTGGCGGAAGGCCAGCGCCATGCCTAATGCGGCACTGATCGACGTGCTGGAATGCCCGACGCCAAAGGTGTCGTATTCGCTTTCGTCACGCAGCGGAAACGCTGCCGGGCCTTCGGCGGTACGGATCGTCGGTAACTGCTCGCGACGCCCGGTGAGGATTTTGTGCGGATAGGCTTGATGGCCTACGTCCCACACCAAACGATCGTCCGGCGTATTGAACACGTAATGCAGCGCCACGGTCAGTTCTACCACGCCCAGACCCGCACCAAAATGCCCGCCAGACTGGCCAACGCTGTAGAGCAGGTATTCGCGCAGCTCGCGGCTCAGTGGCAGCAATTGCGCTGCGCTGAGTTGCTTCAGGTCGGCCGGTGAATCAATCTGATCCAACAACGGCGTCTCTGGTCGGTGCTGAGGAATCTCTGTAAACATCTGCAGGGGCCGGGAAAAACGAAAGGCGCATTCTACCGGCTGAGGCCTCTAATGAGTAGTCATAACTCGGCTGCGCGGGTGGATTGACCGCCGCTTAATGGTCGCGGGCAATAATGTACTGCGCTAATGATCGCAGCGTTGACGTGTCTCCGGGCAGTGGCGCCAGCGCGGCACACGCCTCTTCGACCAGCGCCTCAGCGCGTGCGCGTGCGCCATCCAGGCCAAGTAAGGCCGGATAGGTCGGTTTATTCAACGCCAGGTCCGCACCCTGTTGTTTGCCCAGTGTTTCGGTATCGCCTTCGACATCGAGAATGTCATCCTGTACCTGAAACGCCAGGCCCACGGCACGAGCATACGTGTCCAGCGCGGCTTCGTACTCCGCATGTGGTTCCGGCAGTGCACAGGCAGCGCCCATGGCTACCGCTGCTCGAATGAGAGCACCGGTCTTGTGCGAATGCATGCGTTCAAGTTGCTCCACCGTCATGGCTTTGCCAACGTGGGCAATATCAATGGCCTGACCACCGACCATACCGGCGGCACCGGCGGCACGACCTAAGCCGCGAATCAAACGCAGGCGCTGACTGTCGGTCAGGCCAGAGGCATCGGCCAGCACTTCATAAGCACCGTTCAATAACGCATCACCAGCAAGAATGGCGGTCGCTTCGTCATAGGCAATGTGAGTGGTGGGTTTGCCGCGGCGCAGGTCGTCATCGTCCATGGCGGGCAAGTCATCGTGCACCAGGCTGTAGCTGTGCACCATCTCGAGGGCCACGGCGGCTTCATCGGCCAGTGCATGAGAGGCGTTCAGTGCATCCATGGTGGCGTACATCAGAAATGGACGCAGGCGTTTGCCACCATTCATGACGCCATAGTGCATAGCCTCAGCAAGACGCGGGTCTACAATCCCTAGTGCTGCCAATGACTTTTCTATGTGATCGGCAACGCGCTGCTGTACGGGGGCGAGGTTCATTCACCCTCTCCGTGAAACGGGTGGGCTTCACTTTGGCCGTTGCGCTCCAGCAGCAGTTGAACACGCTGTTCCGCCGACGTCAGCGCCTGCTGGCATTGACGAGTCAGGCCAATGCCTTTTTCAAACGCTGCGAGGCTGTCTTCCAGTGACAGTTCGCCGCTTTCCATGCGAGCCACCAGCGCTTCCAGTTCCGCCAATGCGTTTTCGAATTCAAATGCTGGTGTTGTGTCTGTCATGGTCGCGCTCCGCCTGCCCGCAAAGGGCGCCACACTAAACCCATGGCCTGCGCGGGTCAATACGGGCTTTTTTTACTACGTAACAGGAAGAACCAGACGGAGCGTCTACACTCAGTTACATGAGCGACCCCTCGAACGAAAGGAGTAAGTGTGGATCTCGCGTCAATAGTTGGTATCGTCGGCGCCTTCGGCATTGTGATCTTCGCCATGATTCTGGGTGGCGACATCATGATGTTCGTGAACGTGCCGTCACTGCTGATCGTTATCGTCGGCAGTATGTTTGCGGTGATGATGAAATTCGAGCTGAGCCAGTTTCTGGGCGCCGTCAAAGTCGCGGCCAAGGCCTTCTCATTTAAGCTCATCAAGCCTGAAGCACTGATCAGTGAAATCGTTGAACTCGCAGGTCTGGCGCGCAAAGGCGGCCTGCTGTCTCTGGAAGGCAAAGAGGTCAGCGATGAGTTTTTAAGCAAGGGCATTCAGTTACTGGTCGACGGCCATGACCCGGACGTCGTCCGCACCCTCCTCTCGAAAGAAATGAAGCTCGCCAGTGAACGTCACGACACCGGCATCACCATTTTTAAATCCATGGGCGACGTTGGCCCAGCCATGGGGATGATCGGTACGCTGATTGGTCTGGTGGCGATGCTGGCGAACATGGATGACCCCAAAGCCATTGGCCCGGCCATGGCGGTGGCACTGCTGACAACTCTGTATGGCGCCATGCTGGCGACCATGATGATGTTGCCCATTGCCGACAAACTGACCTTACGTAAAGACGAAGAAGACCGTCTTAAATCCATGATCATTGACGCCCTGCTGGCGATTCAGAGCGGTCAGAACCCGCGTGTGATCGAATCTATGCTGCAGGCCTATGTGGCCGAGGGCAAACGCGAAGCATCGGAAGAGTAGTAGCGCATGGCTGAAGAAGAACAGGAATGTCCCCCCTGTCCCGATGGGATACCGGCCTGGGTAATGACCTTCGCAGACTTGATGTCTCTGCTGATGTGTTTCTTTGTGCTGCTGCTGTCATTTTCTGAGATGGACGCGCGTAAATTCCGCCGTTTGGCGGGTGAACTGCAAAACGCCTTTGGCGTGCAGACGCTGGTAAATACCTCCGATCCCCCGAAGGGTACGAGTGTGATTGCGCGTCATTTCAGCCCGTCCATTCCTGAGCCCACACCGATTAATGAAGTGCGGCAAAAGACCAGTGACATCACTAAGAGTTCGCTCGAGGTCTTGTGTCAGGACGAAGTGACCCAGCAAGAAGAGCGTCAGGGTGATCGCGGCATGCAGTCGCGCGAAATTGTGGTGCCGAAAGAAGACGTCGAGAACCGCAAAAGTGAAGAGAAAGCCGTTGAGATTGCCGCCAAGCTGGAGAGTGAAATCGCCAGTGGTCAGGTCGAAATAGAAACCGTCGGCCGCAAAATCATTATCCGCATCCAGCAGCGCGGCGCCTTCCGTTCAGGCTCGGATTACATTGAGGATCGTTTCCTGCCGGTCATCGACAAAATCCGCGAAATTCTGGTGGATATCCCCGGGCGTATTTCCGTGGAAGGTCACACCGATGATGTACCGATCAGCGGCGGTCGCTTCCGTTCCAACTGGGGGCTGGCAACCGCACGGGCGGTGGCGTTTGCGCAAGAACTGTTTATTGCCCCAGAAATGGACGCCGAACGTTTTCAGGTGGTCGGCCACGCCGATAAAAAACCACTGGTGCCGAACGTCGACGACGAGTCACGCGCGCGTAACCGGCGCGTAGAGATTGTCATTCTGCGTACGCACGAAGACGACGATGACGACTCACCAGAAATTCGTCCGAGCCAGGAGCAGATCGATAATGCGCTCAATGCCCGCCCGGAAGATTTTGAACTGAACCCCAATGAGATCTTCTAGGAGAAGAGAATGGAAGAACGTCGCCGCTATTTCCGACTGGACGATGAGGTCATCCTCGATTTTGAAGCCATTTCCACCGAAGAAGTCTCTCAGTGGAAAAGCCGCCAACGCGATCATCGCAATGAACTGGCGGAGCTGGATCGTGATATTGCAGGCATTCTGCATCAGATTCAGTCACAAAATCCGACGGTGGCCAAAGTGCTGGATTTGTTTAACCGCAAAGTGAATCTGCTCAACTCTCCGCTCAGCCCAGATAATCATCCGGACATGACGCAGACCGAAGCCCGTACCCGCGTTAACTTAAGCGCCTGCGGCATGGCATTTCACACCACTGAGCCACTCAGTGAGAGCGATAACCTGCGCCTGCAGATGCAGTTAAAACCTTCCAATGTGCCCATTACCTTGATGGGGTCGATTGTGGCGGTTGAACACACGGCGGACCCGGAAGCACCGTATCTGGTGCGTGTCGACTTTGAAGGCTTGCGCGAAGCGGAACAGGAAATTCTGATTCATCATCTGTTCCAACTGCAGTCGCGCCGGTTACGAGCCCAGAATGAGGCTCAAAACGAGGCCCAGAACGACGCCTGACCGCCTCTTTGGTATCATGCGGCTTTCTGTTGTGCAGGAGCCGCCGGATGCCTGGCCCGCGAATTTATACCCCTCTGCCACTGGCACTGAATCAAGCCATCAACCTTGACGATCAGGCCGTGACTCACCTCGTACGCGTGTTGCGCATGAACGACGGCGATGAGCTACGTTTATTTAATGGTGATGGCAAAGAATACGCCGCAACACTCTCGGTGCTCAGTAAGAAATCCGCCTCCGCCCTGCCCACCAGCATCCTGAAAGAAGATGCCGAGCTGCCACTTGCTCTGCACTTGGGGCAGGTCATGTCGAAAGGCGATCGTATGGACTTCACGATTCAGAAGGCCACCGAACTAGGCATTAGCGAAATTACACCGCTGACCAGTGAGCGCTGCGAAGTACGCCTGAAGGGCGATCGCATGGAAAAGAAATTGGAGCATTGGCAGAAGGTCGCGATCTCAGCGTGTGAGCAAAGCGGTCGCAATCGTATCCCTGCGATTCACCCACCACAGACACTTGCTGCCTGGGCGCAATCAGTCGAGGCAGAGCGCAAGCTGCTGCTGCATCCACACAACCAACGCCCGCTCGAAAATGATCAGGTTGCCCCTGCCAGCCTTGCACTGCTCGTTGGCCCGGAGGGTGGATTCAGCGATGCCGAAGTCAGCACCTGTGAGCAACACGGGTTTGATGGCCTGCTTCTCGGCCCCCGGATTCTTCGCACCGAGACCGCCGCACTCACGGCACTCAGTGTGCTGCAATATGTGTGGGGCGATTTTCGCTAATCCGCGTCATCGACCCCACACACAGTACGGTGTTAAGCATTCGCTTGCTGTACCAGGCGAATATGTTTCCAGTCCCAGTACGACGACAGCAGATAAAGACCAATAAATAGGGTCGCCCACCACTCAATAATGCGTTTACCATGACTCATTTCGACGCCCACAGTCACCCCGGCAAACGCAATAAACATCACCCACAGGATCGCCATCAATACGGATTTAACCGCAAACGAAGGCACCACTAGCCCTTGCTGACGGGCCTTCCAGGTTAAAACGTACGCCGTCGTCAGCGCGATCAGCATGCCCTGAAAGAAAATATTGGCGCCACGAACGTGTACCCCCCAACGAGTATCTGCTTTTTCTGGTAACAACACGGCGGTTCCTGCCAATAACCCGATTGCCGCTAATACACCAAAAAAGTGCATGGCATTTAACGCAATACGGCCGGCATAGGGCGCCAGTGACACTCGCTGAACCTGCCACCAGATAATAAAAAACGCACTCGCGGCAATCATCCCACCGCGAAAAATAAACCCAGCGTCGCCTTTCATACCGGTATGGGTAATGTCGGTGCAGCCATCAATAAAAGGATTACAGAGCTCTGCAGTGCCTGCCGCGGTGCCCACACCGTAGGTCACGGCAATGGTTCCCATCGAGAGAATAAATGACGTCAGCGCAATAAATTGACCAAATGACACACGACCTCCTGAGCCGGCAAATTCCACCTGTAAACATGTGGCGACATCATAACAACCAATACCTCAAGGTAGAATGTTCACGCAAGATTTGGAGGCAGAGAGGCTTAGCGTAGTTCGGAGGCGGGTGGGTAGTCATCGGCGGTGAGGGCCGTGCACAGCATGGATGCTGTGCCCGAGCCTACAGGGACGTATTTACGGCGTGCCCTCAATGTCGATATTACCCACGCTCCCTCAATATCCTCGTCAGCATTCATCATCAGCAGGGCTATCGTCGAGACTATCGATACACGGTACACTCACTG
>Ga0181591_10006449_pt1 | contig 10177 bp, 7 predicted proteins | sample 071ome_33_FD_133757 | JGI IMG/M metagenome (GOLD analysis project Ga0181591, IMG submission 133757) | Coastal salt marsh microbial communities from the Groves Creek Marsh, Skidaway Island, Georgia - 071412AT metaG (megahit assembly) | ecosystem: Environmental > Aquatic > Marine > Intertidal zone... | reverse complement strand
CAATGGTCTTGTAAAGGCATTCTTTGAATTTATATCATATACGTGATGGACAACAGAATTAAAAATATGCTCAAGCGTTACAACCTCTCTGGTGTAAACAAACCAAAGAGCACGCCGTCTCATCCTAAAAAGTCTCATATGGTGCTTGCTAAGGTTGGCGACAAAGTGCGTCTTATCCGCTTTGGTGAGCAAGGTGCTTCTACCGCTGGCGCTCCCAAGTCTGGAGAGTCTGATCGTATGAAGAAGAAGCGTGCGTCCTTCAAGGCGCGTCACGCCAAGAATATCGCTAAAGGTAAAATGAGTGCCGCTTACTGGGCCGATAAAGTAAAATGGTAAATGGCAACAGCAACGAAGAAGAATCCAAAACTGTGGAAGCAAATAGTTGCACGCATAAAGGCTGGCCAGAAGGGTGGCCGTGCTGGTCAATGGAGCGGAAGAAAAGCTCAACTCGCTGTAAATGCCTACAAGAAAGCGGGAGGATCTTACGCAGGCAGCAAAAAGCCAACCTCTCTCTCTAAGTGGACCAAGCAAAAATGGCGCACTAAATCAGGAAAGCCATCTTCTGAAACGGGAGAGCGTTATCTCCCAGAAAAAGCAATCAAATCTCTGAGTTCTTCAGAGTACGCAGCAACGACTCGTGCTAAGCGTGAGGGTACCAAGAAGGGAAAGCAGTTTGTTGCACAACCAAAATCTATCGCTAAGAAAGTAGCAAAATACCGTAAGTAGTTCATATAAAGGACGGTCCAATTACGCAAAGCTATATTCTTTAATTTTGCGTTGTATAATCAAATTTAATTTCGTATGGACAATCCATTAGAGCAAGCGCTTAAGGAAAGCGGATATGATTTGGTCGCTGGAGATGCACAAGAGATGGCAGCTCCCGAACCTGAAATCATTGATGCAACAGCATTAAGCCAGCCAGAAGAAGTCTCAACTGAGACTACGGAGCAAGTACAAGAGCCTGTAGCTGAGGAAACTCAAGCTCCAGAGCCACAAGAAACAGTTTCAGATGCGACGGTGTCTGAGGCTGCTACACAAAGCAACGAGGTAGACGTGCCTCAAAGTTCTTTGGAATCCGCTGAAGAGCCTGAGATGTCTCAGGAAGAGTTTGAGCAGGCGGTAGCAGGGTTTATAAGCGAAAGGCTGGGATTAGACCTTGATACTATTGATCAACTCTCTGAGCTGTTGAATGCTCCGAAGCAAACCGCTGATATTGATGAGCGAGTTAAGGCAATTGCAGACTTTGTCGCAGAAACAGGCCGAGACCCTCAGGACTGGTTTACGTACCAATCGCTGAATCCATCCGAAATGGACGATTTAGCTGCTGTCAAATTGCAAATGGCAGTTGAGTACCCCAACCTTTCCAACGAGGAGATTGATATGTTGATGGGTTCAAAGTATAAGATTGACGAGGACCTTTACTCAGATGATGAGATTAAGCTGTCCAAGCTCCAGCTCAAGATTGACGCACAAAAGTCCCGTTCGGATATAGAACGAATCCGTGATTCGTACAAGGCCCCCGTTCGGGAACAGCAAAGTTCTCCGCAAGAAGAGATTCAGAGTCCTATTACGAAGGAATGGATTAAAACGATGTCGGACGAAGTAGACTCACTGGAGGCATTGACCTTTGAGTTGGGTGACTCTGAGTTCAACTTCGGCATTAAGCCAGAATATCGCAATCAGCTCAAACAAAAGAATGCTAAGCTTGATGAGTTCTTTGACCAATATGTTGCAGAAGATGGTTCGTGGAACTTTGAGATGCTCAACGCACACCGCGCTGTTCTTGACAACATTGACGAAATCGCTAAGGCTATCTACAGTCAGGGACTGAGTGATGGCCAGCGTAAGTTAGTGGAGAAGACAGCCAACGTTGATGTCTCTGGTCCTAAACCAACTGGCAACAGCAATACAAACAGTGTCTACGAACAGGTGATGGCCGCACTTGGGAACGACACATCTTTAAAGTTCAAACTCTAAACTGCTAAAATAAAATGGCACTTACTCAACCTACCGACTTTTCGCCCGCAGCGTTTCGTCGTTTAGACCCTACGAAGTACGTCTCTTTGGGCGACTTCATCAATGAGATCAATGCTCCTGATAACCGTGACGCTCTTGTAAAGACCTACGGTAATCAAGGCATCACTGGCTTCCTCCAATTGACTGGCGCTGTTAAGTCTAACGGCACCGCTGACGAAGTTCAGTACTGGGAAGAGACTCGTCTCCACCCCGCACAAGTAGCTACTCCTGCCGCTTCTGCTGCAGCCTCTGCTACGACTATGACCTTGAACCTCGCTGTTAACACTCAGAAGCCTTTGCGTGTTAATGACGTAATCTTGGTTGGCGGTCAGGACCGTTTCATCGTTACTGCTGTTGCTGGTGGCGCCGAGACGACCTACGCTGCTTCTGCTACGGCTTCTATCGTTTCTTTGTCTTCTGCTGGTTTGACTGCTTCTGCAGCTGCCTCTTCTGCAAGCTTCCCCATCGTTGGTAACTTGTTCGCTCAAGGTACTGACCAGAACGCTGGCTACTTGGAGAGCAACGTTGTTAAGCGCACCAACCCTTATATGATCTTGAAAGAGACTTACAAGGTTACTGGTTCTCAAGCTACCAACGTAGGCTGGATCAACTTGGGTAACGGCGACTACCGCTGGTACATCAAGTCTGAGAATGACACGCGTCAGCGTTTCTTGGACAAGCGTGAAATGATGATGTTGTTGGGCGAAGAAATCACCAACACTGGCGTTACTGCTTACGGCGATGGCTCTGAAGGTTACTTCTCTGCTATTGAAGATCGTGGTATCGTTAACACGGGTGGTGTTTCTGCACTGTCTGACTTGGACGCTTTGATCGTTGCTTTGGACAAGCAAGGTGCTGCTGCTGAGTACGCTGTGTATGTTAACCGCGCTCAAGATCTTGATTTTGACGATATGATTGCTGCTGGCATCGGTTCTTCTTTGACGAGCGGTGTTATGACGCAATTCGGTTCTTTCAACAACAGCCCTGAAATGGCTGCTCACTTGGGCTTTGCTTCCTTTATGCGTGGTTCTTATGCGTTCCACAAGCACTCTTGGAAGTTGCTCAACGAGCCTACCTTGTTGGCTGGTTCTAAGTATCAAGGTGTAATGATTCCTTTGACGCAAGTTGCTGATCCTCGCACTGGCACGAAGGCTCCCGCTTTGGAAATGAACTACAAGTCTACCAACGGCTACTCTCGTGAGATGGAGCACTGGATGACTGGTTCTATCTTGGGCGTTACCAACACCAACGAAGACTCTTTGCAGTTCAACTACCGCTCTGAGTGTAACTTGGTTACTCGCGCTGCTAACCAGCACGTGCTTTTGAAGTCTGCCTAATTAGGCGCTTAGGAGACGGGAGGGGTTTAGGCCCCTCCCTATTCTCCTTCTTATCTTTTACTGTTTTAATTCTATTCAATTATGGCACGTCCAGCAAAGGCTACTGCAGCCACAACAGCAGAAAAGTTTGAACGTAAGACTAAAGTCTATACGATTCCCAAAGGAGCAGGTATCTTGTTCCGCATCAAAAGCGACGCTATCATCTACGATAAAGAAACTGGTCGCAACCGTCAAATCCGTTACTGTCCTAATGAGCCATCTGTATACGCAGACGAGCAAAGCTCTAATGCTATCCGTGCTCACGTACTTTTTGAAGAAGGCGTATTAGCTGTTCCAGCTGAGAACGCAAACCTTCAGGACTTCTTGGATTTGCACCCTATGAATAAAGCAAACGGAGGTGGAACCTTTGAGCTTATCAATACGGAGGCTAAGGCTGAGGTTGATCTGGACAATGAGTTCTTGCTTCACGATGCTGTTTCTCTGGTCCGCAACAAGAGCATTGACGAATTGATGCCTATTGCTATCTATCTTGGTATGGATACCAACCAGAAGAACGCTGAACTCAAGCGTGAGCTCCTTATGGAGGCTAAGGGCAATCCTAAGCGCTTCATTGAGCTCTTTGACAACCCGACCGTACAGGTACGCTCTATTATCAAGAAAGCTGTGGACTTCCAGATCCTCAACAGCAAAGACGATGGTATGTACTGGTTTGATAGCAACCGTTTGATTGTTGCTACACCTGTAGGTCAGGATACCATCAAGGTAATGACGCAATTCTGTCTCACGGAAAAGGGAGGCACAGCCCTTGAGTCCGTTAAGGAGGAGCTTGAAAAAGCAGAATTGTAACGTATATTTACATCTATGATTTGGGGGTTCTCCCCGTTGTCATAGTGTGTGTTGTTGTGATTGAGGCCGCCCAAAAGCGGCCTCTTTCTATTTACTATCTTTGTGTAAATACTTTAGCTACAATGGCAAGCGTAAACCGAGTATATTCAGCACTTAAAGATTTGGTCAACAAAGACCAACGGGGCTTCGTGACTCCAGCTGTTTTTAACAGCTTTGCTTCCGTTGCTCAGATGAACATTTTCAATAAGTTATTTGAAGATGCAGCATTGAATAAGCGCATTCGTAATGCGCAGTCTGATGCTGGGCGAGATAAGTCTCGTGTCAAGCAAGCAAACGAAGATCTCTCTATATTTTCAAAGACATCTACCGTCTCTTTAACTACAGGCGTAGGCGATAAGCCAAGCGACTTGGCGCGCATTATTTCTGTTATCACTACAGATTCTCCCGCTAAGAACGTTGAGATTGTATACGACGAGGAGAAGATTGATTACATCCTTCGCTCTACCCTTTCTGCTCCATCTACGAGCTTTCCAGTTGTGCTTATTAGCTCTGACGTTCAGGTGTTCCCGACGAGCCTCTCAAGCGTTAAGATGCGCTACTACAAGCAGCCTCAAGGAATCAATCCAGTGAGCGGAGCTAAGGTCACTACACAGCCTCGCTTTGGATATACGGTTGTTGCAAACAAGGAAGTGTATAGCGCAGCCAACAGCGTAGACTTTGAATTGCCAGAGCACTACTTTGCTGAGCTTGTTATTGAGATGGCTAAACTCATTGGCGTGAATCTTCGTGACCAAGACGTATACGCCTACAGCGCTAACGAACAAAAAATGGCTTAATAGATGGCTCAGGATACAGTATCACTTGAACAGATTGTCACGGACTTCATATTCTCTATGGATAGTGATGATTATGCAAATAACGCATCTGACACAGCTGTTAGAACATTAGCCCTACGCGGTATTCGCGACTTGGGCTTTGACATTATGAAGCGCATCAAGGCTGCTAACCTCACCGTTAGTGCCACCAATACTGTTACGCTTCCTGCCGACTATGTTGACTTACTTAAAATTGGTATCGTAGGAGAAGATGGACTGGTATACGTATTTGGAGAAAACAAGAACAAAAATCTTCTCGCTAACAGCGCTGGAGATCTTCCCGATTATCTGTTGGGATATAGCGACTTTATCTATCGCAACTTTGTAAACTCCACTACCGACGGTCGTCTTTATGGCTACGGCGGCGGTCATTACAGCGGAGAGTACCGCATCAACGTAGAGGAGAATCGTATTGAGCTTACACTTGGCACTGGAGTGGCTGAGGTGTACATTGAATACATTGCTGATGAAGCCCTCGCAACTGACCCATCTGTGCACGTATATGCAGAGCAGGCCATCCGTTCTTACATCTACTATCGTTTGGTAGAGCGCAAGAGCAATGTTCCTGCGGTAGAAAAGGCTCGTGCTCGTCAAGAATATTACAATGAACGTCGTTTGGCAAATGCCAGACTCAAGGCGTTCAGCAAGGAGGAAGCGCTTAAGACGATTCGCAAATCGTTCGTCCAATCGCCTAAATATTAACCTATGGCTATAGATAAGCTTGTTCCACGTTACCTCAACAAGGAGGACGACGTTCGTCTGGTAAAGAATGTAGAAATGACAGACGCACTTAATGTGCGCATCTCTGCAGATGCCAACGGCGACGGTGGCGTTATTAAGAACGCCTACGGAAACGAGGGCGTAGCATTTAAAGCGGGGAACAACTGGCAAGGTAAGACACACGCTCTTACTAATGGAACGAACAAGGTTATTGGTGACGTTGCTGATTTAAAGGACGGCATTGTTGTTTTCTTCGTTTGGAACTCCAACGAGGACCATAGCGTCTATCGCTTTAGCACAGCATCTGGCGTTGCAGAACTTGTATACCGAGATTCAGTATTAGGCTTTCAAGCGGACAGCTTCGTAAAGGGAGACGTTATCAGAAACTTGAACGAGGACTCGCTTCTTTACTTTACTGATGGAATTACATCTCCAAAGAAAATAAACGTCTCTCGCGCCATTAGAGGGGGCTATTCAAGCGTTCTAAACAGCGGAACGGACTCAGAGAAACTTGAGTTCCTTACTTTGGCTAAGAAGCCGCCTCTTGATCCACCTACTTTCTCCTTCTTTACGGATTCAACCGTTGAGGAAAACAACATCTACGAGAATACGTATCAATTTGCATATCGGTACGTATACCTTGACGGAGAGGTGTCAGCTATATCAAAGTATAGTGAGCTGGCAGTAAGCCAACAACAATTGCGCGATGGACTGATTACAGAAGAACAAAAGCTTGTAAACAACGCCATTCGCGTTAGTGTAAAAACAAGCGTTGCTGACGTTCGTCGCATTGAAGTTCTTGCTCGTAACGGAAACACAGGCGCTTGGTTTATCATTGATGAGATTGCAAACCCAGTACTCTCATCTGAAGCCACGTTGTATACGGATTTCAAGAATGATCAGCTATATCGCTTCATCTCTACGACAGATTCAGACAAGCTTTATGATGCTGTCCCGCTGACGGCTCAGTCTCAAACCATCTCTGGCGAACGTTTATTCTTAGGCAACTACACTGAAGGATATTCGAACCAAAGAAATGATATCTCTCTTTGGCCAAACTATGACATTCGCCCAAGTGTGCAGAATATCGCAGTTGATAATGCCCCAAATCCTAATGGTCCAGTAAAAGCACTGACATTTGATTTATCTGCGATTTCTGTTCCATCTCAGGATTCATTATTAAATATAGATTTTTCCTTTGCTCTTGACCGATTGAGGCTTAATTCATTTGGTCATTTTTTACATTGGGTAGAACTCGATGAGGATCTGCAAGAGGCAAATGCTGGAGGTTTAGTTGAGCTTGAAGTCACTGTTGATGCTGCCCCTCTTAACGTATCAGAAGTTGTAACAGTCTCAGCTGGAACATCTAAACAAGACATTGCTGACACTATTGCTACAGCAATTTCAAAGTCTTACTCTGCTATATTTGATTCTATAGATAGAGATGACAATTACGCTATGCGTCTTGATCAAGGTATGCGAACCGTATATGGCGGGGGATCTACATTTGTTATTCCATTTAGACGTTTCTTATTTTTTAATGGCACTGGCTCCATTAAATTATTAAATGGTGGATATAATTCATCTACATCTATTCTTACTATTTATGTTAATATAGAGAGTGCTAATCTTAATATCAAAAAGATATATAAGAAGGCGGCTCTTTCGAATCAAGCAGATTACAGCAAGAACGTAAATTTTTCTGTAGATACAACATTTGTTTATTCTGGAGACAACAACACATATACAGCCTACACAACCACTGCATACGATTCAGCAGAAGATGATATTATTCCATCTGGATCTGGATACTCAAGAACGTTCGAATCTACAGCTTCTCAAAGTGAAGTTATATATTCATCAACATTCATTTCTGGAAACATAAATGGATATAAGGGATTTAAGTCGGGAGCATCTCACAACTTTGGTATCGTTTATTATGACGATAGAAACCGCGCTTCTAGCGTACAGAAAGCGGGAAAGGTTTATCTTGATTGGTATGGCGACAGAATAAACAAGGGCGTTGGCAATGTAGTTATGCGCATAGCCAATTTAGGTCCGTCTTGGGCGCGACGTTGGGCTCCTGTATATGTAAAGCAAAGTAGCGTACAAAGTTTCTTAGAGTATTCTGTTATTGAAGGATATTACGCAACAAACTTTGAGGCTATTAACTCAAACTCTGGAACGTCAAACAATGATGTATTCTATCTATCAATGCGTTCACTGGAAGGTAAAGACGATTCTTATAAAGAGTCAAAAGGAGCCAATCTTGAGTACGCTTTTGTAAATGGAGATAGGTTACGAGTTGTTTCGTATAGCGGATCAACCTTTCCAGTTGATGTTGATTTTGAGATTGTAGATTACAAGTACTTTGAAAACAACGTAGCTACAAATCCAATCCTTGACACTACTAATGACAATACTACCTACAGCACTACGGGCTGGTTCTTGGTCGTTAAGGATAAATCTCTTGCTGGCTGGGATAAATCAAGTATCATTGCCAATACAGACAACTGGGACGATAAGTGTGTTATTGAAATTTACCGTAAGCGCAAAGAGGCTACCGAAGAAGTATACTACGAGATTGGCCGCTCTTACGATGTAAACGTCAATGGCGTTCTTGCTGGAGACAGAACCTCTATCCCTGTATATTCTGTTCAATGCGTTGTAGAAAAGCCGCTTCAGTTCCGCAGTAACTACATTATGTATGCTGGTGACATTATGAGCGACGGCAGCGGGAATAGCTTTATTGTAACTAATGTCCACGAAGCTGTCAGTGGTTCATTCAATTACTATGTCTACGCTACGCTTCAGACTGGTTCATTTACGGCTGCTACAAACTACACGGTAAACATCCAGAATTCATCTGATTGCGTAGTGCAGCTTGATGAGGGCGATGTATACTTCCGTCTACGTCAGCTTCGTTACGGAAGCAATCCTAAGGCATTTAACTTCTTGGTTAGATACGTAGAATCTGGAGCTGTCTCAGACTTTTTTACGTCTAACAATACATCTATTGGAAGACCATTCACAGCGTTGCCCGATGCTAAGACTGTTTATCGTACTGGTTCTGTAACATACTCAGATCCTTTTTTGATTGATGTTCAGACCAACGGTCTTTCTTCTTTCAATTCTACGCTGGCAAACTTTTACGACTTAAACTACATTCACGGATCAGTGCGTTATATGCACAACCGCGATGACAGCGTCATATTCCTGCAAGACAAGAAGTGTGGTGTGTTTCCAGTAAACAGAAACCTTGTAGAATACGCAGATGGAGCTCAGTCTCTTACGGTATCTACGCGTGTTGTTGGAACTCCACAATATTATCAGGGAGAATACGGCGTAAACAACAATCCAGAATCTGTCGCTATTCAAGGTGGTCGTTTGTATTTTGCAGACATTCGCAATGGTAAAGTTGTTCGTATATCTCGCGATGGCATCACACTCATCAGTGAGCAAGGAATGGATTCTTTCTTCAAAGACAAGTTTGCCAATATCGTTCAGTACGCTTCTGTTAAACGAGTTATTGGCGGAGTAGACGAAGAGAATGGAGAATACATCATTTCGCAAGAAGATATCCGAACTGGCAATGTAACCATAACTGACGGAGGATCAAACACTTATGTGTTTGGACTGCAGACAAATGCTGGAAGTTCCGTTGTGTTTGGAAGCATTGACTACGACGACAACATTATCTTCAAGGCAGACACCGAGTATAGAAACTTTGACAATGTCTGTGACAACTTTGAAGATAGCATCAATGCTGTTATATACTTGGACCAGCTTGCAGACGGACAGCCTATCGTTCTTGGAGAAGAGTACATTGGTACAGCGCCTACCACTCTATATGGCATCGCTACAGACACGTCTTACAATTTCTTCCTTCCTGTAACCATCAATGTTTCTGCGGGTACGTTTACGTTCCCTAACGATTGTGGCGACTTTACGGGAAGTATTGGATCTTCAACTATTGTAGCGGCAGGCTTTACGGCTGGATATGACGTTGACAACTCTGTATGGAATACCCTGTACTCTTACCGCCCTGAACGCATTGTGTGCCTTGATGATACGCTGTATACATTCTACGGTAAGAACACAGAGGACGCTTACATTATGTACAAGCACCATAGTGGAGCTAACAGAGCAACATATTATGGAGGAAGTGCCGATGGCTCAACCGTAGAAGTTGTTGCTGGATTTAATCCATCAATGGTTAAGACCTATGAGTCTATCAGCCTTGAGGGAACAGCTGCTTGGGATACGACTCTTACAAACACAGATCAAAGCGCAGTCATTGCAGATACAGATTATGATCAGCGAGAGCGCAACTGGTATGCGTATGTGCCACGCGATAGCTCAGCCAATACTGGAACAACTACT
>Ga0181591_10006429_pt1 | contig 10190 bp, 14 predicted proteins | sample 071ome_33_FD_133757 | JGI IMG/M metagenome (GOLD analysis project Ga0181591, IMG submission 133757) | Coastal salt marsh microbial communities from the Groves Creek Marsh, Skidaway Island, Georgia - 071412AT metaG (megahit assembly) | ecosystem: Environmental > Aquatic > Marine > Intertidal... | reverse complement strand
GATCTGTTCGTCGATAAAGAAGGCGACATTCAGAAATGGTAACACGAACAGAGATCGAACAGCGGCTGGGTCCATGCCGCAAGGTGCAGGGAGGTCGGCACTACTACGACTGCCCGGAGTGCAAGGTGAAGGATCCCCAGGGGAATTTGGTAGTCGAGTGGGACAAGGACAAGTTCATCTGCAACCATGGGAATTCCTGTGGTTTTGCCGGGACGATCTCCAAATCCCTTACCTACTCCCTTGGCTTCCGCTACGGGGACAACCCCCACCAGAACGGATACCGCAGCCCCAAGCCGGAACAACCCAAGAGGGTGTATCGGGTCGGGGAGATTACCCCGGTGGAGTTCAAGATCGAACGGGACAAGGACAAGTACGTCCCGGCCAACGACCGAATCCAGCAACTCAAGGCTTTGTTCCATCCCGAGGACGACCTAGTTGCTTGCATCGACGAGAACTATGGCAACCTGATCCCGATCAAGGCAAGCGACCTGGAGTATGCGCCGGAGAACTACACCCACATCAAGGTCAACGCCGGAGGGAGCAAGGCGGAGGATATCAAGGATTTGCGCTACACCCTGGTTGAGTGTGACGAGATAGCCGACCTGAAGATTCAGGGAGGGTACATCAAAAAATTGAACCTCCCCGTGGCATCCCTCACCTGGAGCGGGAACAAGTCGCTCCATGCCATCGTCAAGGTTGAAGCCGATAGCATGGAGGAGTACAAGCGCAGGGTCGAATTGATCCACGAGGTTTGCGATTCTGTCGGGTTCAAGATCGACAAGACCAAGGATTGTTGCCGCTTCACCCGGTTGGCTGGGTCCAAGAACACGGCCACGAACAAGACCCAGCGTCTGCTAGAGGTCAACACCGGGGCGACCAACTGGAACGAATGGGAACAGAAGGTACTGCCCACCTTGATCGTTACCGAGAACGTCCAGAACACGGGGCAGATTGACGCCAAGGATGTCCGGCCAGGATTCTCTTCCGGGTTCATTACCCACGATTACAACGACTCGGGGATGAAGGGCGGGGATGTGACCCTTCTGACGGGACAGCGCAACCAGGGGAAGACCACCTTCTCCAGGCAGTTGGTTTTGGCAGCCGCACTCCAAGAAATAAAATCGTTAGTCTGGTATGGCGAGGGAGACAAGGAAGTGGAGAAGGGTTATTTAGCCCGTCTAGTAGCCCTAGAAGGCGAGATCGTGACCCAAGACAACACTTACCATAGGACAACCTGGAAAGCGGGCGAGAAGGCCATTCAGAGGTTTAATTCGGATTATGCCCAATTTATCGACATGTACGTCAAGCCGCTGAACCTGCAAATACCAGTGTTCAATGACTTGATTTCCAGGATGACAGACAAGGCAAGGACAGGGACAAGGCTTTTCATCATAGACAATATGATGAAACTGACCGCAGACCAATCCCGTCCTCTTGATGCCCAGAAGCGGATTATCATGGAACTGAAAGCATTTGCGATCAACTATGATGTCCACGTTGTGTTGATCTGTCACCCTAGAAAGGGCGAGGGCGACCAGAGTGTGTCCGGGGCAATGGAGCAAGAGAACACCGCCGACACAATCCTACGATTTAAGCGTGGCACAGCTAAATTCCCGGAAGAGTTTCCTGAGTTGGAAAAGAATAAGATCACCGCATGTGTACTCAATGAGAAGGTACGCAATGGTGGGAAGTCGCACACGATGTTCATGGAGTTCGATGAAGTCCGCCAAGCAAACATCGAGGTTGCATACCACCGGGACATCTTGCACGCAGCCGATGGCTACTACCAACGCAGTATGTTTTCACGCGCTGCCAGAAAGACCCAACCCAGCGATGACCCTTTTTAACAACCACCCACTACTATGATATATCGAAAAGAAATACTAGAAAACTGCCCCGAGGAATTTGAGGAGGAACTATTCGACTACCTGGATCGACTGGAAGGCGCAGTGAATCTTGCCAGGGGAAAATTGGTGTCCATTAAAAGCGTTGCGGATCTGCATCGCGTAGAGGACTGCTTGCAACAACTTACCCGAATCTCGAACGCACTCTATTAGAATGAAAAACTGGACATCAATCGACTGCGGAACCGGCAAGTCCGGCATCGCATACTGGGAGGGCAGCAGGTTGCTCAACTCCTTTGTAATTAAGCCATGCGGCAACAAGGGGTTCTACTGGTACGGAGGCACGAAAGTCACGTCGAAGTACGAAGCTTGGTTCCTTGCACTGTCCGGGCAGCATCATGTTGTTGTTGAGCGTGGGGCTGGACATCGCCCGAATGTAATTAACGGGCAAGCAAAACTGCGCGGATACATTGAGGCGATCACGGACATACCGGGCTTTGCCGCAAACGGGGTCGAGTACCATGAGGTCAACGTCAGTGAGTGGAAGCGCGTCATCAAGGAAGATCAAGGCGTGTCCTGGCCGAAGGAAAGCGCACGACAGAAAGCACTCGCCGTCCAGTTGGTCAAGAAACTCTACGGCAAAGACGTGACCGAGGACGAAGCAGACGCGATCCTACTTGGCCGCGCTGCCCAACGGATGGGGCTCAACTCGGATATTAATTTATTATAATACACATAAAAAGCTTGCACTCCCTCAACGACCTAGCATATATTCCAACTATTATGGGACGCATACCACTAAAACCTGAGCAACGTAAGTACAATGTCTCCGCCACAATTTCCCCGGAGGCATGGAAGATCATGGAGAAGAAGCGGAGGAATCTACCTCGATCTCAGTGGATTGAACGACTAATTTTAGGAAAGGTTAAGAACTAGATACTTTGGCCAGGGAGGTTTTGTGATTATTGCCCTCCCCTATTGACCCGTAGCCGCTCCGGGGAGAGCTAACGAGCGGCATTTAATTTCACCATCAAAGACCAAGCTATGCACGAAACACTACTAGACTTCCTGATCGGCGCACTCGTCACTACCGGTGCAATCGGCTGGTCGCTCGCCCTAATCCTTCCAATCTGGCACTACAGGAACAACCAGAAGATCAAGGAACTCAAGAAGGACGAACGACTTTACTAACCCTCAAGGAGAGAACACATGAAAGAACTAGCACAAGCACTACTGGCGGCACAGGGAGAGATGCCAGCACTCGTAAACAATCAAGTCAATCCACACTTCCGCAGCAACTACGCGACCCTCGACAAAGTAATAGAGGTAGCACGCCCTGCGCTATCCAAGCATGGCATTGCAGTCATGGAAAAGACAGTGGGAACTCAACAACCGGAACAGTGCCTTTCCTTATTTCATCTGGAAAGTGGTCAAACCCAAGACAGTTGGCTTCCCCTCATCTGCAAGGATCCCACCAATATTCAGCAGGTCAAATCCGCCCAGACCTACGCCCGTCGGATGCTATGGATCACCGCAGCCGGACTCGCTCCAGTAGATGAAGACGATGACGGCGCAGTAGCTACAGGCGCAGGGCAAGCACAAAGCAAACCATCTACCCCCGCCCAACCCCAATCCCCGGATTCAATTAAGGTCATCTATGACGCGATTGGATCACACGGAAAAGAATGCCATGCCTACCTCGTCTCCCAAAAAGCCATCCGGGAAGACCAAAAGATCCGCGACCTTAACAAAGAATGGCAACAACACATCTTGGCCAATCCCAGCAACTTTGTTTCCAACGCCCGTGACTGGGCAATGGATCAAGAAGAAATAAACTAACGCAACTACACACACTAAACGGAAATACACACATGCACGACGCAATCATCAAAGGAACAGTCCACCATCTCTCTCCAGTGGAACACATCGGGCAAAAGCAAATGCCCAAGCGCACCGCCATTATTGAGACGGACGGACGCTACCCCCAATACATCCCAATCGAAGGAGCAGGAAACAAACACCACGCCTTCGACAACCTAACCCCAGGACAAAGAGTGGAGATCGGGGTGTTTATCAACGGACGACTCGGGAAGGACGCTTACGCAGACCGGGCATTCCTTAGCCTGGAGGTCGCACAGATCCTATCGTCCGGCGTTACCCCACAAGGACAACCTGCACCGGAGGCTTACTAATGAGTCATTTGGATTCTAAACGCAGAGAATATACATGCAGTGCATGTAGTAAAGTTGTGCAAACAACCATTTACAATATGCGAATCAAGAAAACTAATTTGTGTAAAGAATGCGCCGTTAAAGTGTGCACAAAAACACATGGACTGCGTTATCACCCTCTTTATAGCACTTGGCTTAATATGAAACAGCGTTGTACAAACCCTAATAATTCACATTACAATTATTACGGTGGCCGGGGTATTCAGGTATGTAAAAAGTGGCAAGATTCTTTTCCTGCGTTTCACAACTGGAGCTTACATAATGGATGGCAAAAAGGTTTAACGGTAGACCGTATAGACAATGACGGCAACTACTGTCCTGAGAACTGCCGCTGGGTAAGTCGTGCAGTGCAAGCACAAAATAGACGCAGGCAAAAATCTAACACTTCTGGCATTAATGGAGTACGGTTTTACAAAACAAGTTGGATGTATACTATTACAGCATACAATAAACGCATCAAGAAACGCGGGTTTTCTTCCAAGGAAGAAGCATTAAATGCAAGAAATGCGTTTATAATTAAAAGCAATCTCAATCATACAATACAAGCACTGTGAATAATAATAAATGGTTATGTACGGACATCGAGACTGGACCCCTCGCAAATGCGGGGGAGTTCTTTAACCCGGACTCCGTCAAATTAGGCAATTTCAAGGACCCTGAAAAGATCGAGGCCAAGATTGAAGAAGCGCGTGCAGCGTTCATCGACAAGGCAGCTTTGTCTCCCATGACCGGGGAGATCCTGGCAGTTGGTTTTTATGAACCTGGAGATGAGGACTCTCCCTTTATTTTTCACCGCGAAGATAAGAGCAATCTGCCAGGAGGCGAAAAGGGTGTAATTTGTGTAGCACTAGATCACATAGGCGGTCATCTCATGGCGCAGCGTCCCGTGGTCGGATGGAACTGCATCAAGTTCGATTTTCCATTCCTCTACAAACGGGCAATGATACACGGACTGGAATTCCCCGCACACATCTGGGATCTTCAGAAAGGATACGCACACTCCAAGATCGTTGACCTCATGCGCCGATGGAACATGGGGGACAGGCAGGAACTTACCGCCTTGGATAAAGTGTCCAGGGTACTAGGTGGCCCCGGCAAACCAGCAGGAGTGTCCGGCGCAGACTTTGCGAGGCTATACAAAGCTGGCGGGGCAGACCGCGAGGTAGCTTTGGAGTACCTGGAGAACGATCTACTGATGACCAACTACGTAGCGGAAAGGTTGCTCTAATGGATAAGCACCTACAGATCCATATCAACTCCATGCTCCTCGGGCTTTACGACATCACCGACGAGAATGTGGATCCATTCACAAAGGCGATGTGTAAGGCCGCGCATACAGCCCTGGCGGCCATTAAGCACCCGGAAAGTAGCACCGCCTACGTGAACGCCGCCATCTACACGCTAGAGCAAGCACAGAAAGGGAAGGTATGAATGACCCGCACCTACCCGAGGAGCACCAGACATGGCGCAATGAACAAACCTTCTGGCACTACCGGGACAAACAACCCCGCTGGCCGTTCTGGTTGCTGATGGGATTCTTTGCCGTCCTGGCCGCCGTTGGATTGATCTTTGGAGGTTGAGCATGAATACAGAAATCGAGACAGATACACTACGAGAACACATTGACTACAAGGCACGTTGGCTAGAGTACATTATCGAGCACAGGAAAGACCGCAACTGCCCGTATCGTCCAACACGACGGGCGGTGGATAAGCACAAGAGCGTGCTCGCCACACTCAGGAAACTATTACAACAAAAGGAAGCAGGAGAGAACACATGACACAGTACGAATTTATGAAAAACTGGTGCAAAGTACGCCGCCTTGAGCCGGAACTACACTGGCCAGCCGCGCAGAGGGCGTGGGACGCAACTCTTCGGGATTCCCTAACAGTTAATTCGCCGGTCACATCGCCGCCGGAGGTTGCCCCTTTCCCTGTTGACCCCCACGCCGACCTCAAGACGCAGTACGAGGAGGACGCCAAACACTCGGGAAAACCTTGGAAATGGTGGGAATTTAGACAAATTGAATTGCACGGATGGACTCCATTAGCAAATAAACCAACTTGGAATTGCTATAACCAGTACCGCCGCAAAGCCGACGCCCCCGAGTGGTTACCGGAACCCGAGCCGCTGACTGTGGAGGAGTGGCGGACACAACGAATTTCCGGGGGCGGTTCCCTGGAGTCTACGAATCGAGAGTCGGGAGGAACCCATCAGTCCCCCGGCTCTTTGGATTACATCTTCAAGCACATTGCCAAAACCAATACCTTGGTAAGCCAACTGGAGGGGCGCATACGGATTATGGACGCGCAGATCCAAGAACTAAGGAGGACAGCTAAATGAAAGATAAAACACCCATAGAGAATGCTGTTGATGAATTCATTGCCTACTGCGAAGCTGCATGTGCAGCGAGGCAGGAAAGTAACCCCAATTACTGCAAAGCCTACACAGATCGCGGCAGGTCCTGCACAGACTGTCCTCGCGAGTGGTCGGATGAATTACAAACTATGATTGTTGAAAAAATGGAAAAGGCTGCACAGACTACCCCCGAGGAAGACCCGCGCCAAACCAAGATGCCGTTTGCGGTAGACAAGACCCCCGCGCAACTAGCACAGGAGCGCGACGAGAAGGAGCTGGAGGAAGCTTGGGAGCGTATCGACAGCGACTTTACCCGCGAGCAGCAATGCCGGGACGAGATGATGGGGGGACACCTTTGAACATAACGCATGAGGTCTGCCACCCGCTGAGGGCGAGCGTGGCAGCAAGTAAGATCATGGAACTACAAGAAGCCATCGAAGACACGGCGGAAAGCGGGTTGGTCAGCACCGACTTGTTCTCTCCAGTTTTAGCAGACGCCAAGGAATGGCTCAAGGAAAGGGAGGGGGTTGGCGCGTCAGTTGTCGTCTATGATCCACCTTACGCCGTGGGAACGCCGGTTAGAGGCAAAGAGGACGGCGCGGCGGGGAGCGTGTTCGCCCCGTTCGGGTTTCTCCATGAGACGCTGAGATCAGCGCGGGCGGCATTGCGTGAAGGTGGAATCGTGCTTGTGTTCGCGGATTGGAGGCGTATGGCCGACATGGGCTATCTATGCTCAACCGTGGGATTGCGCCCTTCGACCTGTGTAGCGTGGGTGAGGACGAGGCCGGGAACGGGAGGTCTGTTGCGAAGCTCATGGGATCCAATTCTGATTGCTTCGCGGGGCGTTCCCGATGCAGTAGATCGGGCGGCGGTGCGGAACGTGATCGAAGCCAACTATCCCACAAAACGCCGCCACCCCTACGAGAAGCCTCGGAAACTTTTTGAAGTATTGTTTCCGAGGGTCTGTCGTGACGGGGAACTGGTGCTAGACCCCTTCGCGGGATCTGGAGTGTCCGCCGAAGTCTGCAAGGAAAAGGGGTATCGGTGGCAGGGGTGTGATGTAGACCCGGAATTTTGTAGAGAGAACGCCGAGGTGACTCACGCGAGGAACGAGCGTTGAAATCCACCGCTTTGTTCTGCATTTTAACGATTAACCAAAATAAAAACAATGCACACGACTGAAGGAACCAAATACCGATTCTTCCATCACGGGGATTACTCTGGTGATGTGAAGGTAATGAACAAGGAAACGGGTCAAGAAATCGAAATCCCGTTTGAAGACCTGAAACGCATCGTCGCTTCTTGGGTGATGACTGAGAAGATTTCACGCTTGGAACAGGCCGAAGACGACGAACTTCTTTTGCAGAACGAATGAGGTTTGCCACTACAACGAGCGAAGCGAGGCAGGGGTTGGAATCCACGGCTTGTTCGCTGACCGCGTTTCTCTCTTTCGCTTTCATAATGACGGGAATCTCCGCCGTAATCCTGATTGTCGGGCTTGCCGTATGGCTACCCGTCGAAATCGAAAAAGACGGCGAAACCATCAAAGAACGAAACGACCTTTATTTCAAAGTGAACCGCCTAGCTTACTAACATCTCGCAAGTCTTAACGGTGCGTCTTCTCAAACCCGCCCATGCCTTCCATGCCCCAGTAGATCACATCCAGAGGAGTGCCTTGGAGGGAGTGCCCTTTAAAGTCCTCGCCTTTGCCAAATGCGGCAATGTCTTTTGAAAGCCTGTCAATGGTAGTCGTGGCCGGGGAGATGTAATCCAGCAATGCCTTACCAACCCCGTCACGTTTAGCCTTGTAAACGTGGTAGCGGTTGATCAATGCCAAGCGGAACAGGTTGTTTTTCACCGTATCATCCAACTCAACTGGTCGCCCGTACATCATATCCTTGATCGCGTCTGTAGATGCGCCTGCCAATGCGAGCATTGCACCATAGCCAGCCAATCCTTTGATTGCAGGTAGGGCTTCCTTGGCGGCTTCGGCGTTCTTCCCTTCACCAAGTAACCGCACAGCTTTTCCTAACCTCCCCTGGTTGATCTCCCGGTATATGTCGAACTGCTTGATCGTGTAGGTCTTCAACTGGTAGAACAATGGGGCAAACTTTCCTTCCGCAGCCCCTGGCATTTCCAGCCGGGACAATGGCAGGAAGTCCGCCGCCTTGGTAAAGAGTAAGTGTTGGATCTCTGGTGGGGTAGGCATCTCGCCGTCAATGGAACCATCCCAGTCTTGCAACCTCTTGATGATCTCTTTTGCGCGGGGCGCACCAAATTCGCCAGTCAACTCCTTCATCAACGCACCTGCGTCATTAGTCGCCTTGGTCTTGTACTTGCGGTAGAGGGCTTCCAGGGATACGTTCTTTGCCCACTTGTCCAGTTGGTTGAACTTGGTTTGTGTCAACACCCAGTCCAAGAATTTATTGAGTCCGCCCCCAGTTACTCCGAAGTCCACGCTGTTGTGGTGATCTAATCCTAGTTCGTTGAACCAGTCCCGTTTGCCACGTTTGAATATGGCCTGAAAAGCGTGTTTCCCTTTAGCCCCTGTAAAGTAGAAAGTATTGATCAGATCCATCAACTGCGTGATGGTTGTGCCAATGTTTGCGATGGTCGTAAAGTAGTTGGAACTGCGCCACAGTTGGACAAGAGGATCCACAGGCGCACTATTGAAACGCTTCTGGATGATCTCTTGGAGTTCAGCCAACTGCTCCGGGGTTTCTACCCCATAGTCCTTGCCGATCTCCTTGGCCATCTTGCCAGCCAGGGATTCATCAATCGCTTGCATCCCAGTATCGAACTCCCCTTGGATCCCTTTGCCGAGAAACTTCCGTGCGACGGCTTTCTCTGATGCCTGGGAGATGTAGCTGGACAATGCCCTGCCTGGATCTTCATAGGCGTCCATCATGTCGTCGTCAATCTGGGTGAAGACACGTTGCTTTGCGAACCCGGGCTTGCCTTCCTCTCCCCGCATCTGGGCAAAGAGCCTGGATAGCACCTGTGCCTCTTCGTGCTTAGAGAGATCGGCCACGCTTTTGTTGTGCTTCCGGGCGTACTCGGCCAACTTCTGGTCAAGCACTGGCTTGTAGACTGCCCCGCGCTGTTCAAGAAACTCCCGGAACTGGTTGTAGTCCCTGACCAACCTGGGGTTGTACCCATCACGGTAGCCAATATCCATATTCGACTCACCCAACTCATTGAATAGGGTGTCCAGAGCTTTGCGGTACATTGAATAGGTGTAGTCCCCGGATCCATCCCCAAAGCCCAGGGTGATGCCGTCAGCGTCCTTGATGCCTTGCTTCTTGGCCAGCTTTCTAGCCGATGCAGTGACCGCCTTCTTGTTGGCTTCAAATAGTTTGGCCATAGCTTGGGAAGACTCCACGCCTTCCATGCCCCATGCCCTACGGAACTCATCCATGAAGCCACCCTTCTTGGCGGCATCCTCCATTGCGTACATGAACAGGGATTGGATCTTCAAATCCTTCTTCATGGTGCTGATCTTGGTTTCCGCCTGCTGGAAAAAAGTACTGAGCCTGCGGTCAAGGTTTTTCAATCTCCTGGAAAGCGTGCTTCCTACGTGGCTACCGAGTTTGACGGCATGATCCTTGAGTGTCCGCAAACTACTGTGTTGGTACGGGCTCGACTCCGCATCCCGTACCTTGCCTTCCGAGTAATCCAACGGCTGGTCTTCAACAGGAACCTTGTGCTTCCCTTTGACTGTCCGCACCTTTGGCATCTTCAATCCTTTGGTTGCGTC
>Ga0181591_10006428_pt1 | contig 10190 bp, 15 predicted proteins | sample 071ome_33_FD_133757 | JGI IMG/M metagenome (GOLD analysis project Ga0181591, IMG submission 133757) | Coastal salt marsh microbial communities from the Groves Creek Marsh, Skidaway Island, Georgia - 071412AT metaG (megahit assembly) | ecosystem: Environmental > Aquatic > Marine > Intertidal... | reverse complement strand
GGTATCGGGTCTGACCCGAGTAACTCCGAGAACGCATCGAAATCCACCGCCTCAAACTTTGGCGTGAGGCCAAAGAAAGAAACGTCTGACGGGGGATTAGTCTTGTAGTTATGTGTGTGAGGAACTCTTAACACACGAGCCGCATCCGCCGTAACAGCGGGATCGGCGGCAAAGTTATCTTCTGCGCAAAGCCGTTTTAATCGCTCTGCTACAGGATACCAATCCTCGTAGCCCACCGCTTCCGACAGGAACCAGTAGACGTGCACACCACGCCCTGAGTTGACCATCGTTGGTCTTGGCAAAGTATGCTTTTTACAGAAAGTATGTAGGGCTTTTATCGCTTGTTCTTGCGATGTAAATTCTTTGCTTGGCCCACAATCAAGATCGAGGAAGAACGCACTGAGGTGCTTAACATTATCAACTTTACGAGAACCTGCCTCATTAAACGTAGCTAGTCCAAAGTAAACATCATATCCTTCTTGGTCAAAATTGTGGGCGGCATCGACAACGGCATCAATCGTGTCATAGAACTTTTGTGTTTTACGTTCATCAGACGACCTCGCCGCAAAGACGCAGTAGTAGCCCTCACTACTCAACGCCTTTTTTAAAAATGTTATTGCTTCCATTGTACCACCCATTGCCTAATTCACCACAGTAGAGGATTAACCCCCACCGTGGTGATGTCCGATTACCCTGACGACGAATAGGTCTAGTCGTCCCAGTTGTCGATAATCGAACTCAAGTCGCCATCGTCCCCACTTGGAGCAGGTGAGGTTTTCTTGACGACTTTAGTAGGCTCCTCAACAGGTGCGTCTTCCCCATTATCAAACAGGGGTTTTGCCGCTTCTTTCTTTTTAGGTGCTTCCGCTTTCGGTGCAGATTTGTCTACACCATCAGTCTGAGCAACCGTAAAAGTAATAGCTTTGACAGTAGCAGGGCTGTCTTTTAGCGCAACTACTTGTTGCAATTCTTCTTCATCCAGTGGACGAACAGCCTTGAAAAACAGCTTCGGCACACTGGCACTCTTATCAAAACGCACGTTTGTGATGACTGCGATAGCAGGAGTGTTGTGTGCATTTAAGAAGTTAGCATAGGCTTGCATTGGCATATTGCCATCTTTAGCCTGACCAAAGACAGAAGTTGCAGGTAGCTGTAGTTGGTACACCTTATCAAGTTGTCCTTCTAACGCTACGGCAATCCGCTGTGCGTAACGACACGCACGGCCTTCGCCTTGGCCTGACCCTTTCACATTCTGTTTGCAGTCCATGCAACGCTTTGCTTGGCGCTGATCTTCTGGCACATCGGGTGATGGCGCATCAGTATCCGCAGACCAACATGTGGGAGCCGCAGGGGTTTTGGGATCGTAAACGCCTTCATAAAAAGAACGAGAAATCTTAGCGGCGTTAAGAATAACCATATTCATGTTATTGTCATCACTCACAGAGACTTCTTCACCGTTAACAATCTCGCGGAACGCTTTACCGTTAAGGCTGATACGGCGGTTTTGTTCGCCCCCACCAGAACCACTTAACAGGTTATTGTTAACATCTTGTAATTCTTTGAACAGATCACTGTTCGCAAGCGCATTGTTTTCAAACAAGGTAATATCGGACATCGGTTTCTCCTTACATGTCTTCGTCTAAGTTAATATCGGGTGCTTCATCGTGCTCTATGAAACTCACTTCACCAATAGTCTCCAGACCACCTGCCATTACAACGGAACTTGCGCCGTTGTGGTTAGGTTTGTCTGCATCCTTAGTGGTTAAAGCGACTGACACGTCATCAATAGAAAACCGATACGTGTTGCCTACTTTGATGTAGGTGTCTTTCGGGATATGTCCTTGACGCACCCATGCTCTGATTGTCGAAACTGACACAGAGAAGTGCTTGGACAAGTCTTCGATTGGTACAAAAGGTCCAGTCATTATTTTTTCCTCACAGATATGATATATTCAGAATCCACATTTAGCCCCTTGGGAACCACATCTGGATTTTCTTCAAGGAAGGTTTTTACATTCGTCTGGTTAAGACGCTTTTCCAGAAACTCAGGCACGTTATGCTCCATGACAAAGTGGTGCATAGCCTCCCAGTCGCTAGTCCAGTAACGTGTTTTAACGGAACGATAGAAAAGACCTTCTGAAGTCTTTACGCTGTCAACTCCTTGTTCTTTGCAGAAGTCGAGTAGCGCGGCTTTAACCTTATCCAGTTGTTGGTTAAGGTCATCTTCTTGCTTCTTGAACTCCGCAGAAAGGCGAGCCTTTTCATCACGGATTTTCAAGTAGACTTTGGTCAGCTTTTGAGCCAACCCATCATTTACCTCACTCATAATGTTCTCCTTTTCGCACGACAAAAAGTGTCGGGATGTTCACTCTACTGGCAAACTTTATCTTAGTCAAGTATTTCTTTGTAAAGATCAATCATTCTTGTGTGTACATCTATTCTATTGTCTAATAGTGCGTAAACACGTTTCTCTACCTGAGAACCTTGGAGCTGCACGACGGTGCATTTGTGATCTTGTCCTGACCTGTGAACACGAGCATTAGCTTGGGCGTAAGTCTCCAACGAACTGGTTGGACCCCACCACACAACTGTGTTTGCGGCTGTTAACGTAACACCGTGTGCGGCTGACTGCGGCTGGATGACAAGCACCTTTGGATCATCTTCTTTTTGGAACTGTCGGAATATCTCGGTACGCTTCGGTGCAGGTACATCACCCCTGATTACTTCAGTGGTAACCCCATCGGCGCGTAGCTTCGCAGTCAAAATATCAATCGTGTGTTTGAATGGTACGAACACCAAGACTTTCTTAGAACTCTCGTCAATCACTTCGCGTAACACTTTGTAACGGTGCTTGATGTCGAACTCTAGGCTCTCTCCGCCATCGGTATAGACCGCACCAGAAGATATTTGCAGGAGTTTACTCATGTTGATTGCTGCATTTGCAGCCGTGACCTCTTCCCCTGCCGCCTGTAAAACAAGTTTATCTTTAAGTTGCTTGTAGTATTTGGCTTGCTGTCGGGTCAATTCGACCTCACGTTTGGTGTAGACCATTTCGGGTAGGTCAAGGCACTCTTCTTTGGTAAAGCGGATCGCGGGTTGCAACACGCGGAACACCGTATCAGTCGCATCCTCTTTCGGTTGCCACTTAAACTGCGTGATCTTGCGCATGACCTGATCGCGCCATGATCCAAAGAACCTCGGTACCGCAGTCGGGTTGACTAGCTTGGCGATACCATACGCATCCAACGGCGATTGAGCCGCAGGTGTACCAGTCATCATCCAGAGCCAAGTGTCGTCCGTTAATAGCTTATTCAGTGTTTTCCATCGCTTGGTCTGTGCGTTCTTATAATGTGTAGCCTCGTCAACAATGATGCAATCGAACCCACCCTTGGCAATCTCGTCAGCCACAATCTCCACACCATCGTAGTTGATGATGACGTAATCAGAGCCTTGGTTGATTATCTTCTTGCGCTTTTCTTTAGCACCGTATGCCACATCCACGGTTCGGTGCATCGCAAATGAAAACAAATCATTGCGCCACGCGCTGTCCATAATCGAGAGAGGGCAGATGACCAACACACGTCTGATCTTGCCCTGCTTCATCAGGAAGTCGGACGCCCAGATTGCAGAGGCGGTTTTGCCAGTACCCTGCTCGTTGAAACAAAACGATCTCCGGTTCATCGTAAGGAAAGACGCTGTAACACGTTGGTGTGTGTATGGCTTATACTGCCCGGGCCAATCGTACTTACCCTCAATGGGTGATGGCACGTTCTTGATGTTTAGTTTCTTTAGGGTGTGCGCCTCATCAACACCCCACTTGACTGCTACCTGATTGTCAGGAAGTTCCTTGCTGTTCGGTATAACAGTCGTAACTTTATTAGGGTTTTTTAGGCGCAACAGTAACGCCTTGTTTTCAAGTATTCTCACGTTGTTCTCCATCGCAACGCCATGTTAGTGGCGTGATTTTGTTAGTGGTGCACTAACTCTTTTTCTTGCCTTTGCTCAACGCACCACCTGCCGCACGGTTTTTCTTACGGCTTTGCACTCGAACGCCATCTTTATTAGTACCCCCACGAGATAGCGGTTTCTTGTGCGCTACATCTTTACCCTCGCGCTTATCGGCTTTGCCATTCTTGTTGGCATCTTTACCTGTCTTGTCCATCTTACGCCGCGCACGTTGTCGCTCCATGCGATCCGCGTGTTCACCACGTTTCTTCTGTTGCTCGTACTCTTTCTTGTACGGACGAGGTTTGTTTTTATATGGCATCAATGACCTCCGTTGTGGACGCAAACGGTGACAGGGCAGTGCCTTTTACACAGTCCGCTCGGTTTAGGGTTCCAAACATTATTGTCGGAAGCGGCCTTCATCTGCTCATACTTAGAGAGCCACTTCTCCCACAGTTTCGGTTTATCGAAATCGGCATAGCTGTCTTTGACCAAGGCATTGCTAACAACAAACACCAACCCTGCTTTGACCTTCTTCACATCTGGAAAGTGTGCAAACACAGTAAGAGCCATCAATTCTAATTGCCCCTTGTCTGCATACTTGGCACTCTTACCAGTCTTATAGTCGATGACCCATGCGGTTTCTGCTAACACATCAATGATTAACAAGTCAGCGATACCCCTGAACCAAACATCCTTGGAATAGAAGTCGCACGGTCTAAGGTCTTCGGTTACGCCCATCTTCCGTTCGCATAACTTGACACCACGCTTGCCCTTCAGGGACTCCAACACTGGCAACGCATACTCAAATTTCTTAGGGAGTGGTACGTCATCGCCCATGAAATCTTCAGCGGCTTTGTGAAACTCACTGCCGTAGCGGATAGCTTCCGTCTCGACAAAGGGATACTCTTTGAGAATTTTCTCGTGGTAAAACTGTTTCGGGCATTGTTCAAATGCCTTTATTTTACTAAACGACCACGGTGCAACGCTCATTCACAATCCCCATAAGATTTTCCAGTTCCACTTTCGCAGTTGATCGGTAGACCTTCAGCCCAGTCGGGCGTCCACCTCATACACTTTTCTACATATGCTTGTGCTTCTGCGACTTCTTCGTCACGAACACAGGCCACAATCGAATCGTGCACGGTTAGTACAACGCGGTATCTCTTAGCAATTTGTAACATCTGCTCACCAATAATGCAACGCGCTATCGCTTGGCAGACGTTTTCCGTTACCTTCCCACCATATATTCTGGTGCGTCCTCGGCGTGTCTTGTAGCTATACTCCAGACCCCTTTCACCTTGCTCTGCTGATAAGTCGTCATAACGTATGAGTAACCCAGACGGTAATCCGACACCACGTTCCGATCCCAACACGTTCAGCACACCCTTCCGACCTATCTGATAGCTGTCACCGTTTATCAGGTGTCGAACCATATTCTGACAGTCACGCCATAGTTGGCTGATCTTCCAGTTAGCTTCACGGTAGATGTTTATGATCCGTCGGGCCTCGTCCAGTTCTACTTCTTGTCCAAACGTGTTTAGCTGTGCTTGGAACTTGAGTGCACCCATGCCGTAACCTGCACCGAGGATAGTAGTCTTACCCACGAACCGTTGGTCTTTGGTAACTTCCTCTTCGGCAACACCGTAGATGCGTGATGCCATCTTTACATACACATCCTCACCATTTGCGAACGCGCTGGTCAGGTCGTCTTGTTCGGCAAGCCACGCAAGAACACGCGCTTCGATCTGCGCACTGTCAGCGTCAATGAGTGTATGGCCTTCGGGGGCGAGGATGCTCCGCTTTAGCTTCTTACCATTCGGTCCTCGACTAGGTAGGTTCTGAAGATTGATCTTGTCATCACCACCCCATCGTCCAGTGTGTGCGGCGTAGTATCGGACAGGAACAGGCAGGGTGCCTCGTTTACCTATGTCGATGAATCGCTGAGTCCGTGTCTCTTCCAGTGTGCTCTTTGTTCCGAGCCTCGCCGCTACCACAGCTTGCACCCTGTCATCTTCGTGGTCAGCCAATGCCTTGAACGCCTCGTCCGACTTAGCAAACGCCAGAGTTTCTTTGCCAGTGGTAAGACTGATCTTCGTTGGGGGCTTCACACCTAAACCTTGCAATACTTCTGCAAACTTAGGGTTAGACATGAGGTCTTCTTTAGACACACCTGCCGCTTCAAGCAGTTGGTCTTTGCGTTCCCGCGTATCTTCAAGGTGTTGCTCAAGTAATCCAATGTCGAGTTCCAACACAGGGTCAATGAACATCCGCAGTGTGCAGTCGATCAACCTTAGTTCAGTCTTCGGAAATCCTTTTTTGAGGAATATGTTGAAGAGTTTGTATGTGAGTTCGACATCGTTGACACAGTAGTCACCGTATTTGTCGAGGTCGGTTTCACTGAAATCGGCTCTTCGCTTCCCGAGGGCGTTGATGACTTCCGTGCCCTTCTCTCCGATACGATACCGCTCAGTGAGCGCCCTGAGACTTCCACCAACTTCCACCCCATGTAAAGCACGGGCGATACACAAAGTATCGGTAAACACGCGAGGATGAATATCAAACTGCCAAGCAAGAATAGCCCCATCAAACATGGTGTTATGAGCAAGAACCATAGAGTTCGCCCAATCGAATGTCTGTAAATATGTTTTGATCTGTTCATGTGTGCCACTCGCCCATTCAGTCGGTTGGTTGTTGACCTTCACACCAATACCAATCACCTCAAAACGAGGGTCACGGATGTATTCTTCAGTCGTGATCTTCGACAGGGAATAATCCCTGTCGTAGTATGTTTCAAAATCCAGTGTTATTAAGTCCATCAGCTTATATCCTCTTCTCGCAAGCACTCGTAGGCGATACCTGCGTATGCCATTAGATCAACGTAGTGGTCACGCTTTGTCCGACTGACTTTCATACGAGACAACTTGGTAGCCACCTGCACCATCACAATGTCATACGCGGTAAGTTCTTTACCTGTAATGAGTGTGGCAATATCGGCTATCAGTTTGTGGTTGTCGTATGGGTCACCGTAGTCGGCATTGCGATCCCCACCAGTGAGTTCGATTGCTTCGTTAAGAAGATTTAGCCTTTCCCCCGAGGACGCTTTTGATACGCCCCCAGAGGCTAGGGGCTTTTTTGCGGTGCTTTTCGCTTCCTCCTCGAAAACTTCTTTTGGTGTGCCGATCTTTTTCATCAGCTTGTAAACGTATCCATAGGACACGCCTGTTGCCTTTGCGACTTCGGCAGGGGTGGCAAGTTTGTTCTTTACCAGATATGCCCAGACCTTCTCAGCCTTCGGTGATGTTTTCTTAGCCATGATAGTTCTCCTAAAAATTTGGCTCGTACAATACGCCCTGCTTCAGCAAGGCTTCGTAGTGCTTAAACTCAGTACGGATAAGTTCAGCACGAGGGTCTTCATCCCACTCTGCGTCCGACAGTTCTTGCCGTAACGACTTATACTGCGTAGTGACACAGGTGAGACGAGGATCATTCTTTCGCGGATCGGGCTTTTCGGTTTGCATACCAAATCCCCCACTTAAAGAAGTACCGCATCGGTGACCATTTCGGTGCTAACAGGTAGGCAGTCTCACAGTGCAGAGCAATGTGCCGCCACTCTTGTTTAGTTTTCTCTTTCTTCATGCCGCGTCATCCTTGGGCATGATGTCCCGAACCAGACGCTTCATACGTTTGGTGCGGAAGAACCCTTCGTAGCGTGGGTGCTTCACCATGAATAGACGAGCAAAAAGTGCAATGAAATCGTTTGAAATTTTGTAGTCGTCACCAGTCGTGACAACAGACGTTTCCCATCTGACGCGATTAGCAATCAGCCAACCACTAAGACGTTTGTGTCCACGGTTCACCGCTTCAAAAGTAAACCGCTCAAACAAGGGAAAGAAGTCAGGGTTGTCTTTATGCCACCGATACCATCTGCGCCCTAACGCGCTCTCTTGCATCAGTTCATAAAACTCCCCCTCAGTTTTAGTAAGTTCTAAGGCCATAGCCGTTCTCCTATTTTTTGCAGTGCCTAGACAGGTGAGCCTTCGACATCAAAGTCAAATTCCAACTGTCGTGGGTCGTGGTTCTTACCACCAACATAGATCAGCACGTCATCTATGTTGTCTTCGTTAATGACAAGACTTATGCCACCGCTCTTTTTTATATCAGATAAATTCTTTTCTTGCAAGGCAGTGGGTTTATTTTTACCTGCTTTACATTCGATACCGAAAAATGCGCCATTGTGACATCCGATGATGTCAGGCACACCGCTCTTACCGTACCCGCCAGTGACAGGATAAAAGTAATATGCCCCTAACGTCTTTAGGTGCTCTACTACCTTTTTCTTAACCTTGGCTTCTGGTGTCATCGCCATTCGCGTCTCCTTTATGTTTGAATGTGTCTACAACCGTTCCGCTACACGACGAGCATTTACGAGTTAGTATGCGTTCACCGTCTTTGTATTCTTCCTGCGCCAAGTGAAGCACAGCCATACACCAAGGACACATGTTGTCGTCTAGTCTCTTTTGAATTTCGCCACGGTTGTCAGTCATCTCTCCCCCTCGGAACTGGTATCGGTTTGTTTGGTGAGGGGCGGCGAACCGCCCCTCGTGTTAGTGCCGCACTAACATCTACACTTGGTAGACCCAGTAAGTGTTGGCATCTATTCGTCTACCAACACCTTCGACTGATTTGGTTGGCTTGTCCAATCCAGTCATCATTAACAAAGCGATCTTCTCCTGCATCCACAGAGGAAGAGCGTCTACTGAATGGTAGTCGCCTTCCGCTTCGCTGTCAACGCTATCCATGCCAATACATGCCACAGCGATAGTATCCGTGTTCGGACATATGTAAACACGATATATTTTGTCATCAGGTGGTATTTGTTGGGCGTTAACGCACAACATAGAACATACCCTCACTCGCACGATAGCCAACGTCATCGACATACTGGTCATCGTTTAGAATATTGAGAACGGACAGCTTGCCCATGATGTCCTCGGGTAGGGTATCTGCATTGTAGGTGTACCGCTCGTCACCAATGTTGGGGTTCCAGTTCTCAGCGTTGTCGATAGACAGAACATCGAACGCTTGCGCACCGAACCGCTCGTACACGCGCACGAACCACATAGGTACACTGCGCCCCTTGTACTGCTTCTCTTCTTCGACAGCCGCAAAGGAATCAATGAGTGCGGTCCCAAAGGGAGGATCAACAAGCTCGTGATTAGTTGTTAGCAGATGTTTGAGTTCTGTGAACAAACGTGTCTGTGAGTTGTCCCCATAACTACGCACGTCCACAATGCTACCCTGTATCTCACGCATCTTGGATGTCACAGCACCCGACACATCTGATATGGCGGTAGCTACCTGCTTCATATTCATATCAGCCAGATCGACAGGGTTGTAGGGTCGGATGTACGTCTTAACACTTTTGAGTGCGGTGTCGATGTTGGTAGACATCTTCATGAAATGTTGGTCGTTGTAATCGGCATACTTACCGTTCTCAATCGTCCGTGCATGGACGACATACATCTCTGTGCCATCGCCACCTTGGCGGTAGTCACCGTAGCCAATCCAACCTAGCACATAGGGGCAGTCGTCTCGGTAGATATACAGTGACTTCTTATTACGTTCGATGAACTGCAACCCGCGAACGGATTGCTTGATCTTGTCGCGCAGTTCCATGACTGCGAAGCAAGGCCCATCTACCTGCCCTGCCTGTTGTTTTGTTAGTGCGTCACTAACCTTGATATGTTTGTAACCCATGTCGTTCTCCTACTTCTTGGTTACTGTGAAACCACAGATTTTGTTGATCCAACGGTTGTACTGCGCCCTCACACGCTTTGCATCGTCAACCGTCTCAGCAGATTTGATGTCAGACTGTGACACGAAGTTCACTGCCATATTCAATCTCATAGGATTATTATAATCCGTGAGTATCCGTATTGCAATGTTTGCAGGAATGTCCTCGCGTGACGCGAACCACGTCCTGTTCGCATACTCAGGCTTTGCATATAGGATAAGTTCTTTCTGCATGTTGGCGGTATATTGCCAGTCATCGGTAGGTATCATCGGTGCCATCGCAACCACCCACTCCCAGAAGTCATTGATAGCCTTCTTGTGCTTGGCTTTCTGTGCTTTCTTAATCAAGACACGCGGCGGTTTCGGCAGTGCCTTGCCACCTGTCTCAAGGACAAAGTTGCCATCACTCACACGTTTGAAAGTCAGTGCTACACCGTCATCACGAGAAG
>Ga0181591_10006423_pt1 | contig 10194 bp, 26 predicted proteins | sample 071ome_33_FD_133757 | JGI IMG/M metagenome (GOLD analysis project Ga0181591, IMG submission 133757) | Coastal salt marsh microbial communities from the Groves Creek Marsh, Skidaway Island, Georgia - 071412AT metaG (megahit assembly) | ecosystem: Environmental > Aquatic > Marine > Intertidal... | reverse complement strand
CGCATAAGAGGCCCATATAGTCTTGCTCAACATCGTATTCCTTTGCGAGGTCTTCAATGTCTTCAAACTTTTCCCGAACCTTTATAAAAAATTCAATTCTGTTTTGTTCTTCCTTTGTCATTAGAACGCTTTAATCAATTCTACAGAGAAACGAATATAGTACGTTTCCCCCGTAGTATTGGTAGCGACTCTTATGCGAACAGAATTAGAAACAATATCTGTATTAAAAGTGAGTTTAGTAGAAATATCCGCGCCAATGCTTGAACGGATTGTAGTATCAAGATCAGAAGTTAATCCATTTACAGTGTCCCACGTTAAATACATATCTCCAGCAATTTTAATACTGCTATCTACATTGTATGCTGTATAGAAAATGCGTGCAGCAGAATGATTTGCCCATTGAACAGTATACATAACTGTATTAACAGCTCCATTTGCTACGTCTACACTTCCAGTACGCAAGTACAATCCAACGTCAGAGCCTGCAGAGCGATTAACAATTTCATCTCCAGTATATACAAGCTGCGTTGTGGTGTAGTTCAGATTAGTTGCCCCTGCGCGCGCGCCAGAATTATTGTACTGGATGTTGCCATTTGACCCAGCAGCTAAAACAGTAATGTTACTACTGAAGTAAGAGGTAAGCGTTCCAAGCGTAGCGTACTTATGGGCAGTTGCTGTAGCGTCGTAGACAAAGAAGCTATCTGCCGTAGCGAGGGTGCCTGAGGTGAGCTCAGAAAGCGTAGTTGGGGCATCCAACGAAATAACGTCGCTGGTGAAGTCAATGGGAGCAGTAGCTGAGATAGCAGCCCCAGAGGTAAACGCTGCAGAGCCAAGCGTGCGCTTGACGATATTGCCACTGGCGTCCAAGAACAAAGCAGACGTTTCAGTGCTACCAGTAGTAGGGCTTGTTCCAAAAATAAGCGTTCCGTCAATCTCTACAGCGACGGTAGATAGCTTGAGGGCGGTGTCGTTTCCTGCACCGTCTTCAATAACTTTGGTTGTAGATGTTGCTGTCCCGCTCTCCAGCTTCAGGAGCGAGGGATATGCGTCTTTAACTTTCTGACCAGCAAGTGTTGCCATAATAAAGTACTTTTGTACAAAGATACAATTTAATTAAGATGCCTAAAGCCAGACTGCATAAACGCAGAAAATACAGGGAGTTCTCTAAGCTCGATAAAAAATTCATCTATGACAACAAGATGAAGAATCTGTTCTTCTTTCGCAAGGGGATGAAGATAAACGGAAGAAGTGTTCCATTTATGCAACTCGCTTTCCTTTGTTTTGTTTACGACTTGGAGTTCTTCACTGCTACCTATCTTATGAAACAATTTGGTATGAGTAGAGTTGGTTTAATGAAGAACTACATTCACCCAGCTGTTCAAGCAGGGCATATGCACGTCCTTATCTCTAATACGCAAAAAGAGGTACAGCATCTTGAGGAGATGATATTTGAAGGAGAACGTGTCCCTAAGAGTATCAAACGATACTGTTTAACCCAAAAGGGAAAGATGGTAGTCTCTTACTTTAACAAGAGATTAGATAAGGTAGACGTTAGTGAGCTTCTTTAATTCTAAAGGGCATCTCTAATGCTGCGTTCTCGTGCGGCTTGAAATCGCCTTTATGTGGCATAAGGTAATACCTTCCTCCTTCAGTCATCCAGTGATATCCTTCTGGAGCTTTTACCATCTTTTTAATTTCTTTCTTCTTTGTTTTCATCGTGGAATCATTTGAAGTGCCTTCAGGTATCTCTCTGTATCTTTCTTCATCTTATTGACGGAAGCTTGGTCAGAGCCACCGTAGTGGTACTTTTTCCACCAATCCACAAAGCTTTCCTGACCGCCGATTACCTGACCAAAGTCACCGCGTCCAAGCAAGTGATCACCAATAAGAAGAAGCTGTTGCTGCTGCTCTGTAAGTTTAGAAAAGTCAGCATCTTTACCGCTAAGATCTTTAAGCCAAGAAGGTACTGGCTGGTCAATCTGATCCAAGAAGGTCATTGTTCTTCTTACTGCTGTATTAGCAGCACCGCTACCGCGTACTCCTGTTTCTGGAGTTCGGGCCATCTCATACTGATAGAGGCCACGACCAGGCCCTCCTCCTACTTGGCGCTGGGCAGGATTCATTGCTGGACCTGCTTCGTGATAAGCGATAGCTCCAAACATATCTTCCCAATCGCCTCGACCACCACCTTTTTGCTTGATGAGTTCATCAAAGGCGGCAGCGAGGACTGCATCATCACCCACTCTGTAGGGTTCAGACATAGGGTCTGGCTTTACAGAATATCTCTTAGCCTTAATCTTTCCTCCGTTTGGATATTTTCTAACCTTCATTTTGTATGTATCTTACAAGATCCTTAATTGACCGACAGGTCGTAACAGCTTCTGACTCTCCATTGAAATACTTAGCGTATTGATCTCTTTTAAAGGCAGACCAAAGCTCAGTATATGGATTGTAATGGAATACGTAATCGTGAAAATGCTCTGGACGTTTCATTTCTTAGCTCTGTTTTTAGCGGCCTTCATAAACCTACGCTCATCGTGATCATAATCCATACCATCGCCATTGCCGTACTTGCCAGCTTTGCGATTGGTCTTATTAAGAAAAGCACGATACTTCTTACGCTCCTCAGTGGCGTGGTATTTTGTGTCGTACTCCTTCTTCTTCTTTTTCGCTTCAGGATTTGAGTCGTAGTACTTCTTAGTCTTCATCTTCCTCGTAGAAGCAAGCCTTCACTTTGTAATGGGTGGGCATCATCTTACCAGCTTTTACAGCAGCTTTAATCTGCGCAACAGCTTCTTCCAATGACGGAGCCTTGACCATAATCATCTGGCCATCGTCCATATACCCGCCTTCGTTGTACTTCTTGATTTTCATAACGTTTCTTTTAAGACTTTAAGGTTTTGCTGTTGCATAAGACTCCACTTCTTCCCATTGGAGAAGTTAGGCTTCTTATTGCTGCGCTTATGACTTTTGGCCATTACTTCTTTAGCTTACGCAACATTTCAAAATCATCTTTGGAGATCTTGCCGTCTTTATTAGCATCAAGCTTTACTTGACCTCCTTTGATGTACTTCTTCATCTTTCCACCATACATATACATAGCAGCCTTATCGCTTTTCTTAACCTTCATATTTCAAGTATTTAGTCTTTCCGTTTTGTTTAACAGCCTTTAGAATCTGGCCTCTGTTATGGCCATAATGGTAGGATACGTGTACCCAGTCAGGACAGTCGTTTGAACCAAACTCCCAGATGAGTTGATCAAACACCAGATTATCCTTTATATAGTTGAACACTTCTGTGTTCTTTCCTTCACACTTACCCGTGCATATATCAATGTCTGCTGCTGCACCATTAAGCGCACAGTGCTGAGAGGTACCACTACCACCAACAGCCTTATTGAGTGCAGGCACACGCAGACCACTGGTGATAACAATAGGACCTAATGCATCACGTAGAGGTTGCAGTACAGCCTCACACAACTCACGCATAAACTCTATTTGCTGTTCATTGGGTGTATTGTCAATACCAAGACGCTTAGCCGTCACCGACTTAGTCATCTCTGCTAAAGAAAAGTTTTTACTCAGTTGCATATAACAAAGATAAATCTTATTATAATGGGGAAGCTGTCCCTTCTCTCTCTTTTCTTTCAAGAAAATAAAAATAGCACTTGACTTTCTCATTTTTTTTCTATACCTTTGCCAAGCGAAGCTCGCTAAGCAACGCGGGATGAAGGAGCGTTGCAGCACTATAACAAGCATAAGGCGCAAAAGGCGGGCGCCCAACGCCCCGCAAAATAGCGCCGCTCTTCGCAGAACCACAGCAAAGCATAGTAGGGCATACTGTATTCTTTCTCCAAAGAATCAAAAGGTTCCATTAAAAAATCTTGAACAGCTTCAATATCACAGACTTACACTCTTTGATTCAAGTTTTGGTTTAAGTGAAAAATGAATTTAGTTAATAGTAGGTGGGGGATTATATATATATATTTCCCTTATAGTACAGAATACCAAAACCCTTTTTCAAACCCAACCCCCCTACCTTTTGGTACTTTTTACCATAACTTTTAGCGTTTTAGTATAACGTACCATAAGTAAAAGTGTACTAACTACACTAACCTTGTAGTACAGAATACTATAAGTATTGGCTCTTTTGGTACTTGGGACAATAACCCCCCCCAAACTTATAGTACCTCATACTATAACTAAAACGGAACGCCCTAATTGTTTCCCGCGTACATACGCGCACGCGCGTAGTGGTCTCATTTGGAACTATTACAGGGGTTTATACGTTTTTTTTGTGTTTTTATTTGGTGGTTTAATTTTGCCGCCGTAGTATTGCACCAATGAAACGCAAACGGCGTTTTTTTAACTAATGTTTTTTTATTATGTCTTGTGTATTTTATCAGGAAAGCGGCAAGAGCCGCACAAAGGTGGCGCGTATTTCGGCGGCATCAATGAGTGAAGCAGTAGAGATGCTTTACAAAGGTCTAAACCACCAAGAGAAAACGGGTAAGCGTTTCCTAAACTTGTCCAAAGGCGCGGCCGTATGGGTTCAAGGTATGGACAAAAGTGGCTACCTAACCAATCAGAAAATTTGCGCGGCTAATTGGACTGCGGCACAAATGCGTCAAGCGTTGGCGGTATTGGTGAAATAGTATGGGTTTCTATATTGCAAACGAGTCAAGGCGGGGCGCGGCGGTAGTCGGCGTAAACGGCAAGGCCGCCCCCAAATTGAACGCTACCAAGCGCAAAAAACGCGCTACCGATAAGGCGAACGCGTTGGAACTGCACTATCTTGGCGGTATTGATAAACGCGAAGCGCGGAAGCGCGAAAAGTTAGCCAAACGCGCGGCAAAGAATGCCGCAAAGGCGGGGCGTATTTAGAACAATTTTAAGAAATAGCGCGGGGCGCAAAGGTCGGCAAATGTCGGCGGCAGTGAGAGCCACACTCAAAACGGCAGTAAGGCGGCAAGGCGTATACCTACACAGCGTTTTTAGGTTAGGTTTTTGGTATGCGTGTCCTATCTTGGTAGGGCTATGGTATGCGCTATTGTGCGCCTTACTTACTTTTAACGCGAAGCGGACAGCGTAATATGTCCGCATTTTTTGTTTTATTAAATGTTTATTTTATGACTGATGCAATGAAATGTGCCTATATGGTTAGGCACTGCGGCATTGAGAATGTCCGCGTAGACGGCAATGCGGTAGGCATATTCGGCCCTATGGGGCACACGTTCTACCTGTCTGATGACGAGATACAGCACAGGGCGTACCTGTACGATGAACTGCAAGAGGAACTAATTCACGAGCAATGACACACTATGTATGGACGTATTTCGTAGGCAGTCGGGAAGATGCCCAAGAAATAGCAAACGAATGGAACGAGATTACTCAAACGAATCAGTTTAGGGTATCGGGCAATGAGTACGCCGATGGTAGTATTCTCATTGAAGGCGAAGTAGAGCAATGGGCATTGGATGAAACGTCAATAGAAACGGAGTTTGTAGTAGAGGAACGATGAACAAGATGCACATACACCTTGACACAGGCGCGGTGCCTGACGGGGTTATTTTGGACGTGTACCTTATTCCAAACAAATTAGAATGGAAACAGGGGTACGCTAACGGCTACGTTCGTGTGGGTAAGACGCACGAATGGTATAGGCGTATACTTGAATCAGAAGCAATCAGTTTTGATGAGTACGGCGTATTCAGTAGCCCGTTAGAGGCGCTGTATGACGTTAGTATTCACGGCGGCGTTACCTGTGCTGTCATTGACAAGGCAAGCGAAAGCGCGGTTATTGGTTTTGATACGCGGCACTTGGGTGATAATCCCGTAGACCACGATATAAATTTTTGTACAAAAGAGGTGCGCAAACTTGCTAATGCGGCAATAAGCGCATACATTCGCAATCAAACGCGATAAGGTCGGCGTACAACAGACCTATGTTTTAAATATGTTTTTTATGAAAAAAGAAAAGCAGTTCCATTTTTACGCACCTTCAAAGTATTCGGTGCAAAGTTTCTTTATCGTTAGCGATAGAAACGAAAAGACGGCGCGTAAACGGTTGGCGCAGTCCTTTGGTATGGGTCGGTGTCCTAACGGCACACGGCTCTTAGAGTTCACTAAAATGTAACCTTTTAATCTGTTTTGTTATGTCTGATATGATTGAAATTGATGGCGTAGAGTATGACGAAGATGACGTTATCACTCTTGAAGATGGCGACCTATGGCCGATTGAAGATGCGGTAGAATGCGAAAATGGTGAGCATAGCGGCGAATGGCATCGTAAAGATGACTGCGTACTTACCGACCTTGACGGGTGGGTTCACGAAGATGACGTTGTTACTGCCGAAGACGGCAACACTATGGCTTCAGGTAATGAGCACGAGAATTACTACTACTATACGCACGACGGGTACCTATATTCAGAGGACGATATAGTTTATGCCGACGACACAGGTGAGTATTACCACACTGATGATATAGGTAACTGCGTATTCTGGCACGAGGACGAAGGGTGTTACTACACCTATGAACCTGAAGAACGCAACTGCCACCCGTACCACAGCGGTTTTCGTCGCGACTACACTACGGCTGACACTAAGTTTAGATTTGGTGTTGAGGTCGAGAAAGACGACGAGGGTTGGACGTGCAATCAGTGGGACTTGTCTGACGTTGACAGAACGGGGTGGTGTCGTGAGGACGACAGCTCTCTTAACGACGGCTTTGAGTTAGTCAGTCCGACGTATGACCTGTTTGACGATAGGTTTGACAATGATATAAACGGCGAAGACTTTCGCGGTGAGTGTTTACGTAGCCATATCAATGCCGACTATACGTACAGGACGTGCGGCGGGCATATGTCCTTCTCTGTGGTTGGTAAGACGGGACGACAGACGTATGACTTGTATGCAGGTTTTATGCCTGTGCTGTTTAGCCTGTACCATCAGCGTCTTGGTCGTAGCTATTCCAAACTCAAGACAAGTTCGGAACTAAAGCGCCCAAAGGGTTACGACAAGTACAATGCTGTCCGTGTTCACGGCAACTACATTGAGTTCCGTGTTATATCAGCAGTGCCCAATGTCAAGACGTTGTTTTGGCGGCGCGACCTGTTGCGTATTATGGCCAAGCATCAGAAGCAAGGTATCGGTTGGTGGATTGCTCAGGCTCTTGACGAGTCAACGCTATTGCATCAGCACTTGCTTAAGGTGTACCCAGTCGATCGAATCAAGCAACTTATGGTTATTGCGGCGAAGATTGGTAACGCTATGAATGGCCGCGATTATGACAAGTATGTTTCCTATGCTGGAATCATAGATGTTCTACATAGTGAGAGCCTTGTCCTAAAATATGTTTCTGAATACTAAATTTTAATTTTTCTTTTATGTGTATTGCTATTTTAAACAACGGCTCTGAACTTACCAAACAAGAGTTACAGAACTGTTGGATTTCAAACGATGACGGCGCGGGTATGCTGTTCATTGAGAACGACAAACTTGTCGCTTGTAAATACCCAAACGCTGACGGCTATGGTAAGGCTGAGGCTTCCTTCGATGAGTTCTATGCGGACTATCGCGATGCCTTTGCGCGTTCCAAGTCTATCGGTATGCCTATGCTGTTGCACTTTCGTATTGCTACGCACGGCTTTGACGAGAAGTACCTGCACCCTTTCTTTATCAGTGAGGACGTTGGTATGATTCATAACGGCATCATTACAGGCTTTGGTTCTAAAGAGGTATCTGATACGGCTGAGTTTGCACAGGAGTTATCTACGCTTCCCGCTTCAATGCTGTCCTCTGTTGCTTTCTTGGATACCAAGTTTGTATACAACGCCATCTATCAGTACATCGGCGACTACAACAAGCTCGTATTTATGGACAAGCACGGCGACGTGTCTATCTTCAACGAGCAGGCGGGTCATTGGGTCGGTGATAACTGGTTCTCTAACGACTCTTACAAATCACTCACGCGCTATCACGGACACGTTGCGAAGGGTAGTGTCAAAGATTGGGGTATCGTTGATGACTTTGATTGGTACGATAAGTACGCCACTGAACCGTACATTGAGGACAAGACCTACCACTGCTCTACGTGCAATGATGATACGCTCGTTGACTGGGATGCCTGTTGCGTTACCTGTGGGCACTACATCGTTGCCGCTGAATCAGACGTTGTTGAGAAGATGGAAATGGATGACAACTTAATTCTTTAATCTATGAAAGTTATTGCACGACACATTAACGGCATCACCATCAACCCATACGAATATGTATTGGACAGCGATGGTAATGCGTTGCTGTTCAATGATACACAGGAGTGTATTGATTTCTTGCACGACAAGACGGGTGAGGAAATGAATGAGCAAGAGTGGGAGGTAAACGAGGGTGTTTACTTTATTGATGAACCTAATTTAAATTCTTAATTATGAACGATTGGACGTCTGCTTTTACTTGGCACGTTGACGACTTAACGTCAAATGCTTATCGCTTATACAAATCAAATCTTATAAGCGAAGAAGGGTATGAGGCATTTATGAAGATGCCTCGTGAAGAACGAGAGGATATGTTGAATGATATCATCTTTGGTTCTGAAGAATCAATCATTGAATACATCAATGAGATTATTAGTAACGAGCTACATCAACGCTTTAAATCAATTTAATTATGGAGACTATGTTTGTTTTTGTGCTTGACTATTCGTCAGCCACAGCACACAGGTATGCTTTCGCGGAAGCTGTCTGTCAAGAGTGTATTGAGGAGTTCTTATCAAGTAAGCACGACTTGGACAATATCTATTGGATGTCGAGCCCTTATGACGGCATTCAGGATATAACGGTTGACTTGGTATGAAAGTAACTACCATTATAACAATGACGTTCTACTGCGAGATTGAATCACGCACAATGGACGACGAGGAACTGATTGAGGAGTTCCTATGTAAAGTTCCTGTACACAACGTTGATGGCGTTGGTTGGGAGGAACCTGTAATCACTTATAAATCACAAATTGAATAGAGTATGGTAATTGACAAAGAGTTTAAAAGAAAGTACGAGCACGGCATTAGTAAGAAGCCTGCGTTTGTAACGGCTAACGTATCTGTTGATACGCAAGCTATGTCGTTCAACATTGATATCAAGTCGGCACACGACACCGTAGGTAAGGGCACATATCAGAACCTTCCAAAGATGATTGCTACTAATGCAATGAAGGACGAGATACTTGATTTTATTATTGAAGAACTAACAACATCAAACGTTACGCAGTTATGATTCCAGTGAAAGTAATGGATGCCGTAGAATACTTTGAGGACTATGGGTTATGGAGTGGTCGACTTGGAAAAGAAGATGAGCACTATGTAAAGATTCTAATTGATTATATCCGCGAGGTTAGAGATAACGAAGAAGCAAAGTAATATGAATAAAGATTCTATTTCAAATAATATATCTAAGGCTATGCGCATTGCGATGCTGTTGCTCGTTTTGCTGTGGAGCATTGGTTGTTTCCGTTCAATGTTTAAGTAATGAGTGAGAGAAAACGTCACGATATCTATTCTGTTTTCTATGTTGAGGAAGAAGAGCGGTGGCATCTTGCGCTTACCCGATCGGGTGGCAGATACAACACCGTCTTTTCTTCTGATACGCGGGAGGCTTGTGAGAAGATGAAAGAGTTAAATATTAAATTTCCTTTTAAATGATAGACCCCCAAATGATACTAAAGATAATCGAGGCGAAGAGCGTATACGATTATGAGAAGGAGGCCATCGGTGTTGCGCGTAGTGCGCTCACAGATATGAGCCTAAACGAGTTCTGTAATATATCAAGCGAAGAGGTTTGCAATGATATGGTAGGGGCTATCAAAGACGGACTACTTAAGTACGGAATTGAGAGTGGTCAGATAATTGACAGCGAACTTGTTGATTTTGTGATAGATAGAGTGCTCGTGTTAAAGTATATCTTTAAACTACAACGCACATTAAGAGATATTCAGGACTTAAATAGTTCCATTTGATACTGCCTTGCTATTGACTTTTAAAAATTTAGCCGATAACTTCGCTCCGTTCTTGTAACGCGATAGGCGGTGCTCAACAACCGCCGATTCGCAAGTGTGGCTTACGGCTAACTATGTTCAATTTAATCTGTCTTATTTATGGATGACACAACAACAGAACTGATTAAGTATTATCAGATGAGAGT
>Ga0181591_10006418_pt1 | contig 10199 bp, 6 predicted proteins | sample 071ome_33_FD_133757 | JGI IMG/M metagenome (GOLD analysis project Ga0181591, IMG submission 133757) | Coastal salt marsh microbial communities from the Groves Creek Marsh, Skidaway Island, Georgia - 071412AT metaG (megahit assembly) | ecosystem: Environmental > Aquatic > Marine > Intertidal zone... | reverse complement strand
GAGTTGTTGGTAGTTGCGGCGGTCGAGAGCCATTCGGCGAACCCAAAAGTGCTTGAAGAACTCGGGCATCACCTCGGAACGAATGTACTCGGGTTCGACGCCATCAGTAGCGACACATTGCTTCACCACCTTGAGGGTGATCTTTTTCATCTCTTCGTCGGCAGTGGCAAACTCTCTAATCAAAATCACCATCACTTCTCGCGTGTAGTAGTTCGCGTACATGGCGTCCATGAGCGGGATGATGAAACCAATCGCCTTCAAGAACGCGGCGAGCACCTTGCCGCGGTGGGCGCGAATACCCTTCCACAACGGCTTGAGTACGTTGTCAAATGACTCGATACCGTAAGGAGTGGCTGCTTCTGCCAGCGCAGCGATGGAGAGCGCCGTGATGGTGCGCACCTTTTGATTTTCATCTCCGAGACCGTGCTCAATGATGTCGACTAAAGACTTGAGGTGCGGGAGAACGCCGCATCCAAGGAGAATGGCAATCTGCTGCACAATCTTGATCCCCGTGTGGCGCGCTTGCCAACTCTTTTTACTCTGGCACACCGCCTTGAGGAACGGAAGCAAAGACTGCACACCAAGAGCTTGTGCGACGACAGCAAACGCTCGCGCCGTTGTGTTGCGTACGTACTCATCGACGTTATCAATGTCAGGTCTCATGGCGGCAATCATCGTCGCGAGACCAGCTGCTTTGGCTACGTTGCTGATGATTTCGCGTCCTTCGACTCGCGCATAGTAATCCTCGTCAATCAACAACGGTTCGATAACAACGAGGATTTTATGCACGTATGGACGAACCAAATCATCAAGCTTGTAAAGAATGCGATCGATAACCTTAACGAGTAAGTGTCTCTCTTGGTCTTCCAACGTAGGAGACATGAGCAGCGGCAGAATTTGGTTGAACAACGGACCAGCACCAAACTCCTTGGCGCGATCGGTGATTTGCCGCAACGCAGATTTACGCTGCGGCGGGGTACCGTTCTTCACTCGCAGCAGCATGCGCATAATCTTGCGCTCCTTTTGCTCCTCGATGCTCAAATCTTCCTCGTTCGCCTCCTTAAGTAGCGGAGCAAAGTATTGCATATCCTCCGGCTTCATTTCGGGAAGACCCTCGGGCACGAGGCTCACGTCAAACTTTTGGCTGCGATCTTCTTCGGGAATGCTGAAGAATCCCGCGTTTGCACCATATGGCATCGGTGTCTGAGTGAGCTTGCGAGCCGGGGTTCGGATGGGCACATAGCTAGCCGGCGGTTCAAGAATTTTGAATCCCTCAGACGGAAGGAGTTCATCTAATTCCTCATCCGTCTGCGGTCTGTTTCGTTCTTCGATTTCGCGCTGATAGCGCATCATTTGGTACTGCTCCGGAGTGAGCGGCACGTTCGATTGCATCGCTTGATGCGCCGCAATCTGTGCGGCTGATGGCGTTGCCATACCAGCCGCGATTTGCGGCGTCTCGGCTCCCGCCGGGATCTTCGGCGTCTCGCCACCAGTCCAGGCGGGCGTCGCGCTTGGGTCGCCGCCTGCACGAATCATCGGTGTCTCGTCCCATCGACTTCTCGAACGTCGTGGAGTCGCGCGCACGGCATCTCCCTTGGTACCGCTCTCCATGGTTTCCCATTGAGAAGGATGCGCAGGGGTTTCGTCAAACTTTTGCCCGCGAGGCGTCGCGTCGTCCCATCTGGCGCCCATGGCGGCGGTATCGTCGCTCTCCCACTCGCTGACGCGCGCGGGCGCCTGTCCTGCAGCGCTATCGTCGGGTTTCGCGTCCCATCTTCGCTTACGCTTCTCGGCTCGACTAGACGCCGCAGGCTCGTCCGCACGAGCCGCCGCCAAGCTCGCCTCTTCCGCGGCGCGTTCAGCCTCCTCCTTTTGCTTGCGCTCAATGTTTCGCAGCGTGTTGTCTTTCTCACGATCCAAAGCCGCCTCCTTCATACGATCGGCGTACGATCTCCCCTCATCTCCACCCTGTGCGTCAAAACGTCCATCGTCAGTCGTTTGAAATCCCCGAAATCCGCGCGTCAACTCATTTCGACGCTCGATTCGGTCGTATTTCTCTAAACCTAAAAAGTCGATTCTGTCTCGCGTAGTCGCTCGCACCTCTCTCGCCGCTCCTCGTCCCGGGCTCAACTGCCTCTTAAACCTCCGCTTCGAGTAATCGCTCTCGCGATCGATAATTTTCCTCGACTTTCCAAACCCCAACGCCTCGTCAGACTCGAGATCCTCGCCCTCATCCGCATCGAAACCCGGTTCCATGAAATCCTTTGGCGCCGTGTACGCCCTCAGCGGCGCCTTGCTCGTCCCAGCCTTTGTCGACGCCCCCGCGCGTCTCACATCGCGGTCCCCGCCTTTAGAGGGAGACCCTCCATCGTCCTCGCCGTCATTTCCCCGCCGTTTCTTCGCGCGCGCTTCCGCATCCTTCGCCTCGGCGCGTTCCCTCTGTAACCGAGCGATCTCCTCACGCGCCGCCCGCTCGTCCTCGTCCTCGCGGTCGTCCTCTGTTCCACCTCGCGTCCGCATCGTCGTCCGTCCGTCAAGTCACGCCAAGCGACCCCGGTTCTTACGGGGAAACGAGACGTATCCGTCGGTTCGTCCGTCGGTTCGTCCCGGCGTTAAACCCGCGTCGTCGGCGCGTCGGTGTGCCGAGAGTGGCCGCGCGCCAGAGAATTTGCACGCGATTTTCACGTCTAAACCCTAATCGGGATGTTCATATTCTATACTGTATACATATACATTAGGGTTTTGGAATGTGTGCTCTCGAAATGCATTCGTTTCGTTTCACCCAGCTCGACGACACTGCGCGAACGACACCGCGCACGATCGATCGGGCTCGGGTGAAACCCCGCCCGCCGGCGACGACGACGACACTGCGCGCACGGTTCGCGTGACGTAACGCGTGCGTCTACGTCACGAGATGGCGCTGTACATCAAGGCGTTTTCTCTGGTGATCAAGACAGCGTCCAAACCGCTGGCGAAACGGTTGAAAAACACAATCTCAGACTCGCCGACGCTGCGACGGTGGGCGATCGATGCGGCTCGCGCGGCGTCGAGAGCGTCGACGTTTGTGTATAGAGACGATGGGTCGGAGGCGGCGATCGCGGCGGGTGGGAGAAAAGCGAGGTTGGAGACGAGGAAGCTCGAAGCGAGGGCGAGCATGAGCGAAGAGGCGGCGTTGCAAGCTGCGAGCGACTTCGCGGGCGAGGCGTTCGTGTTCGCGGTGGCGGGCGGAGCGGTGTGGTGGGAAGTCGAGAGGTCCAACGCGAAGGATGAAAAGAAGAGAGCGGACGCGGCGGCGGAGCGAGCGCAATTGTGCGATATTATCGATAGGCAGCGCGCGACGCTCGATGACCTGACGGCGCTGGTGGAGGAGTTGTTCAAGTATCGACAAGAGAGCTCTGCGGCGATCGCCGAGTTACAGCAGAGGCGACGATGACGATGACACCTCTGGTGTCACTGTGCATCATTCTTCCATCGGCGTCGGTGCTTCGACCGAAGCAAAGGCGTCGCATCCATTCGTTCGCGACTCGGCGCGGTTCTAGAACCGCGCCGAGTCGCGCAGATAACATAACTTGTAGTCTTATAATTCTGTATCCTTAGCGCCACCGAAGCGGTGCGACGACGACGCACGAACGCGATTTCGCGCGACGTGGATCAACTCAACCCCGAGCGACGACGACGACGACCGCGTTCTCCATCCTTTTCGTGACTGAAATGTACGAGTATAACAACCATTGTCAAAAAGTGTCTCTTCTTCCACGCAACGACACAGCCGCCGGTGGAAACGCTCGCACTACCCACACACGTCGCCTCGCACCGTCTCGAGACAGGCTCTACCATGGTTGCCGGTGTGGGAAAGGCGAAGAAGAACGCCTTCATCGCGTTTCTGCGATCATCCGTCGTCGACGACGCCGACTTTGCGACGCGACTCGTCCAGGTTAGCAAGGACTACCAGAGCTGGGCGCGAGTGTTTCGAGAGCGGGGACGAAGCGATGAGGCGCATGCGGATGCGCTGCGACTGCTCGACAGTAAAGGACATTTATTAAACATTATCGATAGGATTTGCGAGGATGATGGCGATAAGAAGACGCCAAAGAACCTCGCAGAGGTGAGAAGCGCTTGGGACGCGGTGAAAAAAGTGCAACGCACCAAATTTGAGAAGTCTGGCGGCGCCGAAGGCATCGCCGAGGCTCGGTTGCGCGCGCGAGAGGCCAAGGAGAGAATTAAGCAAAGCAGAAAAGAGCGCGAATCGCGCGAGGGCAAGGATAAAGAGATGAAACAGGCGAGGAGTGAGTACAACGCCGCAGTGCACGAAGCGAGAAACGCCGGAGCGTGTTTAGACTGGCTCAACATGGGAACGTGTAGGTTCGGTAGCGAGTGTCAGTACGCGGAGTCACACGATCCGCTGTCGAGAGGCAAACTTAAAGATCTCGCGAAAAAAGTTAGAGCTGAGACGGGAGACGTCAAGCGCGAGAGGAACCGAGAGGAAAAAGCTGAGCGCAAGGCTCGTGCCAAGGCGTTGCGGGACGCGAATCGCGTCGGCGAAGACGAAGCGGAAGCGTTGGATTTCTCCTCTAGTGATGACGATAGCGATAGCGAGGCTGATGTGCCTGGATTCCTCAAGGTTGAGCGCGCCAAGCGCGCCGCCCAGGCTCTTTTATCAACCAACAAGGGTAAAGTGGACAAGAAGGAGACGCCAGCGAAAAAGACGAAGAATAAGCACTTCAACGAGAAGCAACAGGAACGCAAGGCAAAGTTTCTCAAGGACAAGAAGAACCAACCCTACAACCGAAAACGGAAACCGTCTGCACCTCGTTCGGAAGAGAAACCGAAGAAGAAAAAGAAGGCTCGTCACGCAGATTCAGAGCGAAAACAAAAGAGAAAGGGCATGGCGAGGACGTTCTTTGGCGGCGACGACTAGACGAGCGCTCAGGGTGTCACTCGTTCGATAGACGCGTAGATTTTAGGTGAGATGTTTGATACAGAATGATGAATCTTTATTTTGAAAGTTAAGCTGCTAAAATTCGTTGCGTGGGACCGCGATGTAAAGCTTAAATTTTGCGCCACAGTCTTCAGGTCACTCCATGTCTAATTTATTCAGAGCGGCCGGCATAAGAGACGAAGTTTTGCTCCTTGCAGTCAATACCAACCATAGCCTCACCCAAGCCTTGAGAAACCTCCGCAATGATCTTCGGGTCGTTGTAGTGGGTGACCGCTTGAACGATGGCGCGGGCACGCTTGGCCGGGTCACCAGACTTGAAGATGCCAGAGCCGACGAAGACACCATCCATGCCAAGCTGCATCATCAAAGCCGCGTCAGCCGGGGTGGCGACACCACCGGCGGCGAAGTTGACGACCGGCAATCGACCGAGCTTTCTCGTTTGTTGAACGAGCTCGAGCGGGGCGCGGATCTCCTTGGCGTACACGAAAACTTCATCCTCGTCCATGGCGCACAAGCGGCGAATGTCGCCCATGACGGCGCGGCAGTGACGAACAGCTTCGACGACGTTACCGGTACCAGCCTCACCCTTCGTGCGGATCATGGAAGAACCTTCCGCGATACGGCGGAGCGCCTCACCGAGGTCGCGGCAGCCGCAAAGCACCGGCACCTTGAACTTGTGCTTGTTTAAGTGGTTGATTTCGTCAGCCGGGGTGAGCACTTCAGACTCGTCAATGTAGTCGATACCGACAGCCTCGAGGACTTGGGCTTCGACAAAGTGACCGATGCGAGCCTTGGCCATGACCGGAATGGTGACGGCTTCCTTGATCGCCTTGATCATGGTCGGGTCAGACATGCGAGCGACGCCGCCATCCTTGCGGATGTCCGCCGGCACGCGCTCGAGCGCCATGACGGCGACAGCACCCGCTTCTTCGGCGATGCGCGCCTGTTCCACGTTGACGACATCCATGATAACACCACCCTTCAACATCTGCGAGGGATTTCAAAGCGCGCGAGCGCGTTTTAATCGTCAGTCTAGCGTCGCGAGACACCGAGAGGTGTAAAAGAAGAAGAGCACGACAACTTTGGAACGTCATCCCGCGAGCGCTCCCGGCACCGCGTCGCGACGCCGGTCGACGCGCAATCATCGACCGGGCGCGTTGAATAAAAATATATCCATTCTTTCCGCGTCCTCGCGCATCCGGTCGCCCGAAACGCGACGCGTCGACCCGTCGCCAAAGTTGACGCGCGCCATCGACGTAGGCGCCCAACCTAGTGCACGCCCATCGCGCAACATGAACGCGCCCATCGACGCGGTCGCGACCTCTCGCGCGTCGAGAAGACGCTCGAAATCGATAAAGAATATTATTACGCACCTGGGCGAGGCCCGCCTTGACGGCGAAAGTGCCTTTTTCAGTCTCGTTGGACATGCTTTCGTTCCTTCGTCGCGCGTCCGAGTTGTGACGACGTCGCCTCGGCGGCGCGGCGCGTCGTCATCAAATCTGTGTACTCGAGATCTTCTTTGATCGGTGATTGAAGAGCTTTATTACGACACTCCAAATGTCCGAGTTCTGTTTTTTGCATCTCTTGGGCTCGAGGGGTGCACTTTATGAACACGTGACGTCATTGTGCGTTGTTTTTATCTCTTCAAGGGAGCCTGCTAGGCACCAGCGCGCGCCGGGCACCCCACGGATCGAACGCAGGCGATGCGCGAAGAGCTAGAGAGGTTAGGTGTCGATTAATAATAATCCCAAGTGAGTGCTACTGTGTGTTCGATGCGATTGTCACTTGAAATCTGCGAGCGGGCGAAGAAGAAAGGGAACGTTGGCGACGCGCGCGTCGGCAAACGTCGACGCCGACGCGGCCTCCCCGGCTCTGGCGATGGAAATTCCATCGAGAACGCGACCAGTTTGGAGATTACGCTCTCTGCTCGGCTGGAGAATAATACCGAGCGTCTTCTTCGGGTCGTTGCCAAAGTAGAGAAGCCGCGATCCCGGCGGGGATTTGGGCGCGTAAGAGTTGTCATCCAGCGGCTTGCGCGAAGTAAAGCCAAATTCAGCGACCAGGAATTTCTCAGCTTCGCGCACGCTCTTGACATTCAGGGCGATGACTTCGAGCGGGTCTCTGCGTGTGGCGACTTGACCGCGGACTGGGATGCCGTTCGGTGAGCGCATGTCGAAAAATCCAAACCCGTACAATAGCTCTCCGCCGCTGTCGTAAATTTGAGAGACGCGCAACCCAAACGGCACGGTGACAGCGACGTAACTCAACACGTTGCCAACCTCTGGATTAACCCCTGGCAGTGCCTGGGTGATGACGACTTCAGCCTTACCACCGTCATCGACGCTCAAACTAGTCTGACCGTAAGCCAACGTCACAGTTCGGGATTCGCCGCTTCCGGCGTCGGCGGCGACGCGCATCCCCAAAGCCTTGGTCCAGAAATCGACTTCCGCGTCCACGTCCGCGACGGCAAACCTCAAACCACCCGCATAATTCAACTCGCCAGACTCAACCTTGCCCCGAAGATCGGATAGGAACTCGGCGTTGGCGCGAGTCTTCTCCACCTGTTTCTCAAAAAAGTTCAACTGACCCTTCAACACTTCGTCGCTCGGATCCGCGTCGAACGCCGCTTTGGCGTCGTCGCGATACTTGATGAGACCGTCTAGTACTTCCCCAGCGCGCGCACTTCGCGCCGATCCCACCGATAGCCCGAGCAAAGAGCTGACGGCGAGCAAAGTCTCTCGTCGAGTCGAGAGTTGCCCTCTCTCGGTACCAACCTCTCGCGAACTACCCTGGGACGCTCGGACGAGCGATTGCGCACCGCGAGCGACGCGACGCGAGGACGTACACGGCGATGCGGTGGTACCGTGCGCACGCGTCTTCGCGAAGGAGTGCGCGAGCGACATTGCGGGTGTTCACCACAAAGTCGAGAGAGTGACACTCTGAGGAGGTCAACGTCTTGCGATTATTATTTTACAACTTGTACGCGACGCGCGACTCGGATCATTGATTCTTCGTCTCAGCGAGCAATTCTTACTCTAAATACGAAAAACATCAACGTCTTGTAGAGGTACATGCACTTTGGGTACGTGCGCTCCACTGCTTCTCGCTTCTCATCGATCGCCACCAGAGCTGGGTCTCGCAGATTAGCCGTCGCGCGCGCGGCGTCAACCACCTCTCGCGCCAGCGAGCGAAGCGTTCGGCTCTCAGTCGTTGGAATCTTCTTGTCCTTTTGAAGAGAGACAATCACCTTTTTCGCGATATCATCAACGAGTTTACGACGGCGCCTATCCTTACCCGTCTCCAACGCCTTATCGGACGCATTTTGCGCCTCAGAATCCTTCAACCAGAGTGCCATTGCGGTGGCAATCATCCCGTCGTCGTCGACTTCCAGCGCCTGTTCAATCATTTTCGCGCGAAGACGAAGCACTTCTGCGACTTGCGCCTCCTTAGACGTGTTCTCGGCATCACCGAGTTCGGTTCTCACCGCTACCGTGTAATCTACCAAACCAGAAACGTTAGGTGCGGCGTTGCCCTCGAGAATGTAACCGTGCGCCTCGGCTGCTTCGACGATGCATTGAGCAGCCAACTGTATCGCCTTTGCCTTTGTGTTCCCGCTTCTCTTGCCACGTGTGCTAAAAGTCACGGCAAATACACCTCCATCGGCAATCGTATGCCTCGAAAACACGTCCCACAAGTGTTGCGTTCGATTATCGACCGCTCCACAATGATCCAGATAGATGACTTGCATTTGACACTCGCGCGGATCGCGACAGGCCAAGAGACCCTCCACCTTGGTAGCGACGGCATTGATGCCGATATCCGTGCGAAGTGAGTGCACGACGTGCGTATACATGTTTGGCACCCAAATAGATGACAGAGGTACACCCTTGGCCGCCAACTCCAAGCTCGTGCGACCATCTGCAGCGTCTAATACTAAGGCCATCGACGTCTCTGGCTCGATGCCCGTCACTTCACACGACGTTACCAAAGCATCTGCGACTGCCGCATTCGTAAGAGCTTTGTCTTTTGACGTCGCATTAATCTCTGCGGGGTTCTCGTAAGGATCAGATGCCCAACGACACAGAAAGTTCCCCTTTGTCTGCGCCCTGAGATACTCAGACTCTACGAAGACCATCTCCTTGAGCACTCTAGCCGGACCTCGTCGACGTTCTAATAAATTTACACTAATCGAGGCGACTGCCAACGTCACGAGGAGAAGAGCGTCCAAAAACGGGTTCATCGTGGACACGTTCGTGATTGAGAACGCCTTCAGGGCGAGAGCAACGGCGAGCGCTCGTCTCGGCGCCTCCACCGCCGCCGTCGCAAATTGCGAGCAAACTTCCGCCGCGTACGTTTGCGCCGCTTTGATTTTCGCGAACGTTCGGTGAAGCTTGCGGTTTTTGAAAGCCTTTGCGAACGCCAAGTCACGAAGCTTTTCAGAGGGATTCTTGCTCGCGTACGGACTCAACGTGTAAGGTAGAAAAGGCGCGAGCATGCCCAGGCGAAAACCGCACCATTTTTCGTACGCAAACGAAGCCAACGCCGCCGCCGCGGGCGCGACGATGAGGGTCAGAATCACCCCATCCGCGATGGATTCGAAAAAGTTTGGCCACGTTGGAGCTAAAATCGTTCGAAACACCGCCTGGGACGCGCCTAAAACCCCAAACCACAGCGCCGAGAACTTGCTCGCCTGTCCGATTACGCTTCGCCATAGCTCGCCCTCTCTGTAAAACAGCGGTTCCGTCGCCTCATCGTACGCATCCAGCGCCTCAACGGGGACAAAGGGTTTATCCGTCAACAACACCCCATCATTTCTCATCGCCCCCGCGCCCGTCGAAACCACCGACCCCGTCGTCTTTCCGGCGTCGCGCGTCGCGCGTCTTCCGAGTCTTCTCGCGCCAAACGGTTTCGCGCCTCTTCTTCCCCCACCGTCGACGCCCACCATCGACGCGCGCGCGATCCCGCCCCACCGCGTCGTCGATGACGACGATGATGAACACCCGAAACTCGTCGTCGCACGCGTCGTCATCGTCGTCGTCATCGTCGTGCGTCGTCGTCGTGTGTCGTCCGTCTGAATCCAAATCCGCATTCGTTCGTTCGTTCGTTCCGTCCCCTCTCGTTTTCATGGACCCGTGTGACCGACACGATTGACGGTTCATGACTCGTAAATAAGAACCCAACAGGACTCATCGGACGCGAAGACGAGAACAAGATGGGACGGGAAACGGCGCGACAGACGACGACGACGACGACGACGACG
>Ga0181591_10006413_pt1 | contig 10201 bp, 10 predicted proteins | sample 071ome_33_FD_133757 | JGI IMG/M metagenome (GOLD analysis project Ga0181591, IMG submission 133757) | Coastal salt marsh microbial communities from the Groves Creek Marsh, Skidaway Island, Georgia - 071412AT metaG (megahit assembly) | ecosystem: Environmental > Aquatic > Marine > Intertidal... | reverse complement strand
TGGCCGTGGCTATTCGCGCAGCCGGTGCCCTGCTGCATTACGCTCAGGACACTCAGCGCAACAGCCTGCCACACATCCGCTCGTTGACGGTCGAACAACCCGACGACGCCATCATTATCGATCCAGCGTCACGCCGTAATCTGGAAATTGATATCAACCAGAAAGGCGACGATCTCTACACACTGGCCTGGGTGATGGATAAAACCGCCACCGCCATGGGCAGTCGCCTGCTGAAGCGCTGGCTGAACCGGCCAATTCGCGATACCCAACAACTACAACAGCGCCATGCCCTGATTGGTCAGTTAATCAGTCAGTATCGCTGGGAAGATCTGCATAAAGCACTGAAACAGGTGGGTGATATTGAACGCATTCTGTCGCGCGTTGCACTCGGGTCGGCACGCCCGCGAGATCTGGCACGTTTGCGCGAGGCGTTTGCGGTATTGCCGGATATTCGCCAGCAACTCGGTGCACTTGATTCGCCGCTGGCAACGTCATTACACCAACGTGTTCAGGAATTCCCACAATGGGTTGAGCGCCTGAGCGCAGCGATTATCGACAACCCTCCGGTGGTTATTCGTGATGGTGGCGTGATTGCTAGCGGCTACGACGCCGAACTGGATGAGTTACGTGGCCTCAGCGAAAACGCCGGTGATTTTCTGGTCAAACTGGAAGAACGAGAGAAGCAGCGTACCGGGCTTAACACCCTGAAAGTGGGTTACAACCGGGTTCACGGCTACTACATCGAAATCAGCAAATCTCAGTCTGATCAGGCACCGACCGAATACATCCGCCGCCAGACCCTGAAAAACGCTGAGCGCTTTATCACACCGGAACTGAAAGAGTTTGAAGACAAAGCTCTGAGCGCCAAAAGCCGGGCACTCAGCCGCGAGAAAATGCTGTACGAAACTCTGGTACGAGAGCTGGGCGAGGATTTACTGTCACTGCAGGTGTCAGCTGCGGCACTGTCAGAACTGGATGTCATCACCAACCTGGCAGAGCGCGCCGAGACGTTGCGCTTTGTTGCGCCAGAACTGGTTGATGACGCGGTGCTCAACATTGAGCAAGGCCGCCATCCCGTCGTGGAAACTCTGATCACCGATCCTTTTGTCGCCAATGACACACACCTCAACCAACAGCAACGCATGCAAATCATCACCGGCCCGAACATGGGTGGTAAATCGACCTATATGCGACAGGTAGCGGTTATTACCCTGCTGGCTTACGTTGGCAGCTACGTGCCCGCTGAGCGTGCGGTAATCGGGCCCATTGATCGTATCTTTACGCGCATGGGCAGTGCCGATGACGTTGCCGGCGGGCGTTCGACCTTTATGGTGGAAATGACCGAAACCGCGAACATCCTGCACAATGCGACCGTCAACAGTCTGGTGCTGATGGACGAAGTGGGCCGTGGTACCAGTACCTTTGACGGTCTGTCGCTGGCCTGGGCGGCGGCTGCTCATCTGGCAGACAGCATTCAGGCCTTTACCCTGTTCGCCACCCATTACTTCGAAATGACCGCCCTGCCGGATCATCATGACAATGTTGGCAACGTGCACCTGAAAGCCACCGAGCACGAAGACAATATTATTTTCCTGCACGCCGTGGAAAACGGCCCAGCAAACCAGAGCTATGGCTTACAAGTGGCGCAACTGGCCGGGGTTCCGGCAAACGTGATTGCACAGGCCAAAGCCCAGTTACAGCAGCTGGAGCAGCATGCGCCGGGTGAGATCAGCCGCACGTCTGCCGACTCCCCTTCAAACTCGGTAGCCATCGCAGCCGCAACGGCCATACAACAGCCATCCGGGGTTGCCGAGCCATCCATAACGGCAGCGCAATCGCCTGCTACCCGCGAGCAACCCTGGCAGGGCGACATGTTTTCCGCCATACCATCGGTGGTTGAAGAACAGCTGGGACAGTTAAATCCGGACGATATGACACCACGACAGGCCCTTGAGGCCCTGTATCAACTGAAAGATTTATTATAAAAACCTCTTATATATAACGGTCTTTTTAGAACCAGAGGTAAGAGGTCTATAACCCTTTCTTCTGGTTTTGCGCTTGCGGCGCACCAGACCACTACCTAGAATTGCCGACTACTCTAACAATATCTGACAGGTCCGCAGTTCTGGACCACAGACCAAGCGACTGATGATTAGGAGAATACCGCATGACTTTTGTGGTGACCGACAACTGCGTTAAGTGTAAGTACACCGATTGTGTCGAAGTATGCCCGGTAGACTGTTTTTATGAAGGACCAAACTTCCTGGTCATTCACCCGGACGAATGTATTGATTGCGCACTGTGCGAACCGGAATGCCCGGCAGAAGCCATCTTCTCCGAAGATGAAGTCCCGGCAGGTCAGGAACAATACATTGAACTGAACGCCGAACTGGCGGAAGAATGGGTGGACAACAACATCACCGAGAAAAAAGACCCGCTGCCGGATGCCGAAGAGTGGGATGGCGTGCCAGACAAGATCGAACATCTGCAACGCTGAACACCACGGCAGAATATTATTTTGCCAATGCAGTAACAAACGCAACAACAAACGCGCAACAACAAGCGCAAAAACAAAAAAGCGGAACTCCTGAGAGTTCCGCTTTTTTGTTTTGGAGTGCCTGGTTCCAAACAGGGAAGAGAATGCGGGTTCTTCCCCGGATTCGGTTAATAGCCTGAACACTGCAGCGTTGCTTCAGACTATTGCGCAGCGCCAGAGGCTTATTCTGGCGTGCGGATCAGACGATCAGGCCTCGCCAAACAGGGTCATGGCATTGAGGCCCTGTTTTTCCATGATTTCACGCAGACGTTTCAGCGCTTCCACCTGGATCTGGCGCACACGCTCACGCGTTAAGCCGATTTCACGGCCCACATCTTCCAGAGTGCTGGTCTCATAACCGCGCAACCCGAAACGACGTGACAGCACCTCACGCTGCTTCTCAGGCAGCTCCTCAATCCACTGGTCGAGGTTAGAGTGAATATCCTGACTTTGCAGTTCTTCACTCGGGTCAGATACACGCTCGTCGGCAATGGTGTCGAGAATCGACTTATCAGAGCTTGGACCTAATGGTGTGTCGACTGACGTAACACGCTCGTTCAGTTTCAACATGCGCTTAACGTCGTCTACTGGTTTTTCCAGCAACTCGGCAATTTCTTCTGCGGTTGGTTCGTGATCCAGCTTCTGGGTCAGTTCACGGGCGGCACGCAGATAAACGTTTAATTCTTTAACCACATGAATCGGCAGACGGATGGTGCGGGTCTGGTTCATGATGGCACGTTCAATGGTCTGACGAATCCACCAGGTGGCGTAAGTTGAAAAGCGGAAGCCACGCTCAGGATCAAACTTTTCAACCGCACGGATCAGGCCGAGATTACCTTCCTCAATCAGATCCAGCAGTGACAAACCGCGGTTAACGTAGCGGCGGGAAATCTTAACCACCAGTCGCAGGTTACTTTCGATCATGCGTCGGCGACCCATTTCGTCACCTTTACGGGCCAGGCGTGCATAGTGCACTTCCTCTTCCGCCGACAGCAGTGGCGAGAAGCCAATTTCATTCAGGTACAGTTGCGTCGCATCCAGTGCCTTGTATGAAGTGTCTGCTGCAAATCGTTCGTCGGATTTTGCTTCGTCTTCTGATGCTTCTACCAGCGCCAGAGCGTCTACATCTTCAAAAACGTCTTCTTCGCGCAATTCACGTTGTTGTACTGCCATGTCGTTTCCCGCCTCTTGGTGATCGTCCTGAACCTGAACCGAAACAGATTTCATACCAGAACGATTGATTACTTTTCATCCACTCAAGTCCGGGAAAACGGACAACCTAACCGGGTTTCTTCGGTAAATGGTTGAGTGGATCAACCGGCTTGCCGTTTTTTCGGATCTCAAAGTGAAGTTTCACTTCGTCGGTACCAGTAGATCCTATTTCGGCAATCTTCTGGCCAGCTTTAACAACGTCTTGTTCACTGACCACAATGCGACTGGTGTGGGCATAAGCACTCAGGTACGTATCGTTGTGTTTGACGATGACCAGATTGCCATAACCGCGTAACCCTCGGCCCGCGTAGACCACGGTGCCAGCCGCTGCTGCCAAAACAGATTCTCCCAAAGCACCGGCGATATCAATCCCCTTGTTCACGGGCTTTCTGGTTGAAAAATAACCAATTAAACGTCCGTTCACCGGCCACATCCAGTCAGTAGCCGACGAAACAACCGACCTTTGTGGCGTCTTATGACTGGTTTTGGCCGTTACCTTAGATTTGACAGGCTTTGTTACCGGCGGTTTTGACGGTTTTTCGACAGTCGACCTTTTGGCTAGGACGGTCGGCTGAGGGATATTTCGGATGTCAATTTTCTGACCCGGATAGATGGTGTAGGGGCTGGATATCGAGTTAGCGTTCGCTAACGCCTGAAAGTCTAATCCGTATGTCCAGGCAATCGAAAACAGGGTGTCGCCTTTTTGAACACGATGGAATCCCGTCGGCTTTTGCGAATCACTGAACTTTCCTTCAACTGACACAAAATCGCGACTGGAGATACACCCTGTTACGAGTGTAACTAACATGACTAATATGACAGCGGACGTTATTTTCATGATTGCCTACAGATGGTTGTTTTTTGACACTCAAAAATGACAGCTTTTTGAGTTGTGACAGTCAGTACATTGTTTTTAACCATTCAAAATTAGAATTGGAATGTTTATTCCAAAAAACTCTAAGAAATATGAATTTTTTACGCTGACTTGTCTTTCTATACGCTAGTAATACGCGATGATACAAAAAAGCGGCAATTGTAACTTGCCGCTTTGTGATTAATCTGAACACTCGTTTCGATTTGAAAGCACTGACACAGGTCAAGTTACCCAGGTTGTCTGGCCACTTTTTCCAGTACCAATACCACCGCCGCACCGGCCACGAGCAACCCCAAAGACACCAACAACGACTCTGGCTGGCTGAAATCTGGCCAGATATTGCTCTGAATAAAAGGAACCTGCTCCCCTTTCGAGTTGATGCGAGTGCTGAGTGTCTCCTTCCAGGGCCACACTTTCACCAGAGAGCCGAGCATAAAGCCCGTCAACAATGCGAACATCAACGCCTGGTAGTGATGCAAACACCAGCTCAGCAAGCGCGAGAACAGCATCAGTCCAAGGCCCGCCCCCAGTGCAAACACCAGCATAATACTCAGCTCAAAGGCTTTTACGGCCGCCAGTACCGGCTCATACAAGCCCATCAGCAGCAAAATAAAGCTGCCGGAAATGCCGGGTAAAATCATGGCGCAAATCGCCACACTGCCGGCCAGAAAGATAATCAGTAAGGTCGGTTCCACTGACGCCGGCGAAGCCAGACTGATGGCCGCAGCAATCACAACACCGGCCAGCAATATCATAATGCGGCTCAGTCGCCATTGTGGGATCTGTTTCGCCATATGCCAGCTGGAGGCCACGATCAGTCCAAAGAAGAACGACCACAGCAACTCCGGCTGCGTCAGTAACAAATGATGCAACAGCTTGGCCAGCGATAGCAGAGCCAGCAGAATGCCACTGCCCAGAACCAGCAGGAAATTCCCATTGATCGCCTGCCAGGCGGCTGTCGGGCCTTCTTTAAACAGCAGGCGTAATGCATTCAGATTGATGCTTTTAATGGAGTCCAGCAGTTCGGTATAAATGCCGGTAATAAAGGCGACTGTGCCGCCGGAAACACCGGGAACAACATCGGCTGCTCCCATTGCAATTCCTTTGAGAAACAACCAAACGTGTTTCATAACATTTCCTGTATCGAGGTAGTAATAGAATTAGCGCTGAACGCCAGAGAGAAAGGGAACAAACCGTGCTGGCTCCAGCACCTTACGAGAAAAATGATCACCGCGACGGGTAATCAGCACCAGCTGTTGATTATCGGTACCCACAGGCAGAATCATCCGTCCACCTTCCGCCAGCTGCTGCAGCAAAGATTCGGGAACATCCTCCGGGGCTGCCGCTGCCAGAATGCCATCAAACGGGCCTTTTTCCTGCCAACCCCAGGTACCATCAGACAGTGATAGCGTGACATTATTAAGCTTTAACGCCACCAACCTGGCGGCCGCTTTTTTGTGCAACGCCTCGATCCGTTCGACGCTGTAAAGCCGCTCAACCAAAGGGCTCAGCACCGCGGTCTGATAGCCCGAGCCGGTACCGATTTCCAGCACCCGTTGCAGTGGGCCTGCCGCCAGCAGCACTTCGGTCATGCGCGCCACGGTATAAGGCTGCGAAATGGTTTGACCGTTACCAATGGGTAATGCCGTATCTTCATAGGCCCGATGGGCTAATGCTTCATCGACAAAAAAGTGCCGTGGCGTTGTGGCAATCACCTGCAATACTTCATCATTCTTGATACCGGCTTCACGCAGTCGTTCGACCAGACGATTACGGGTGCGTTGCGAAGTCATGCCGATACCGGCGAAATATTGCTCGTTCACGAAGTTATCCCACTACTGAATCAAATCCCGGAAGTGCTCAGCGACGTCAGCCTGAGCAGCATGCAGAGTCATATCCATATGAATCACACTGATCGACACCTTACCCTGCTCAATGGCGTGGAAGTCAGTGCCTTCACCGGCATCGGCTACATCTCCGGCGGCAGAAATCCAGTAGCATTCCTTGCCGCGCGGGTTGGTGGTTAATACCGGATTGTCCGAACGCTGGCGATGTCCCAGACGGGTCACGGCAAAGCCGGTCAATTGATCATACGGGCGATCAGGGACATTAATATTAATGACGGAATTGCGCGGCAGTTCAAGCTGCTGAAGTCGTGGCAGCAATTCAATCACCACTCGCGCGGCCGTGGCAAAATGCTGTTTACCGCACAGTGACACCGCGATGGGTGTGTGATCCAGAAAACGTCCTTCCATTGCGGCCGCGACGGTGCCGGAATAGAGGACATCGTCGCCCAGGTTAGCGCCGGCATTAATACCGGAAATCACCCGCTGACACTGATCCTGATAAAAGGCATTGACGCCCAGGTGGACACAATCTGTTGGCGTACCATTGATGCTGATATAGCCATTATCCAGATGAACCGGGTGCAATGGTCGATCTAACGTCAGCGAGTTACTGGCGCCACTGCGATCACGATCCGGCGCGACCACATGAATCTGGTGGCCGTCTGCCTCAAGTGCCTGCGCCAGCGTGCGCAAACCGGGGGCATGTACACCATCATCATTGGAAAGCATCAGTCTCATTGGGGCTCCGTTTTGTATCGTTAGGTATTTTCCTGCCTCAGGCAGAGGCCGATTCCAGTTGCCAGGCCGGCGTTGGCTCCAGTGCCGTCAGCAGCTCACGAATGACCGAGGTTGCATAATACCCACTTGCCAACGAAAAACGCAGTGCTAAATCCTTACCACTGCTGCCTCGCCAGGCGGGGTCGTCGGTGCGTGCTATCTCCGGTTCCGAGCTGAGCCATTGCCAGCTGAATTGCTCTGGCCATGCCAGCAGTGCACGACGCTCCTGCTTCAGGCCTCGGTGCTCCAAACCATCACATACTTCCGGATAGCGGCTGGCAATATCCGTCTCCAGCGCCAGCGCTTCACCGCTCGTGGCTAAACGGCCACGCCCCCACAATGGCGCCGTGGCAATGGCGGTTCCGTTAATCATTTGCTCAGACGCCACATCACCATCAATTATCTGCGACACATTACCCATGCGAATACGCTGCGCCAGCACCTCATTAAAAATCAGCGAGCGCACCGCTGACAGATACATACTCTTTTTACCGCGGTGCTTTACGCTCAGTTCACCCGACAGCATTTTTCGTCCGGCGTCGATATTGCCCCCCTGATGACCAAAACGCTGCTCACCAAAATAATTGGGAACACCGCCCTGCTGAATCAGCGACAGGTTTCTCTCCAGTGCTTCGGTCTCACCAATAATATCGCGTAAACGAATCTCAAAACGGTTACCCAGCAATTCTCCGCGCCGCAGTTTTTTACTGTGACGCCGAATCTGCAGAATCCGCACCTGTTCATCGCTGGATGTTTGCTCAAGTGCAGAGAAGTCGGGAATCTCCACCCGCGGCAGATAAATACTGAACCATTGTCGGGTGATCGCATGGCGGTCTTTCAGACCGGCATAACCGACATCCATTTCTTTAACACCGGCAATATCAGCCAGCTGTTTGGCAATCCAGCCGGTATTCACACCGCTTTTTTCGATTTCCAGCCAGATGTGCTCACCTTCGCCACACGGCAGCGCCAGTGGAATTTCATAAACACAAAAATCCTCATTACGGGATTTCAGCCAGCCACTGGCAGCGGTATCCGGATAGAGGGTCGGCCATTCGGGTAATGCAGAATCATTCATCGGGTATTTCTTACGTTATTCGCTGGCGAGTAATAAAGCGACGGCATGAACCGAGATGCCTTCTTTACGGCCTTCAAAGCCGAGTTTTTCGGTGGTGGTCGCTTTCACATTCACGTCATCCAGGCGCACCTGCAGGTCGGCGGCGATGTGTTCACGCATCGCCTGAATATGAGGCGCCATTTTAGGCGCCTGAGCAATAATGGTGATGTCCACATTACCCACACGATAACCTTTGTCACGAATCAGACCCACAACGTGGCGCAGCAATACACGGCTATCAGCTCCGGCATAGGCATCATCGGTATCCGGAAAATGCTGGCCGATATCCCCCAGTGCGGCGGCGCCTAATAACGCATCGGCCAGCGCGTGTAATGCAACATCGCCATCGGAGTGAGCCAGCAGTCCTTTTTCATAAGGAATGTTGACGCCCCCCAGCGTGATGAATTCACCGTCGCAAAACTTGTGAACATCAAAACCATGACCAATACGCATAAGCTCAGTGAAACTCCTGATTATTCATCGGATGATGGGGCAGATAAAAACAATTCCGCCAGTGCCAGATCTTCCGGGCGCGTCACTTTGATATTATCCGCCCGGCCTTCAATTAGTAACGGTGCAAGACCAATGTGTTCCAGCGCCGAAGCTTCGTCGGTCACATTCTTTTGTTGCTCAAGGCAGAAAGTCAGTGCTCGCTTCAGCTCACCATAACGGAACACCTGAGGCGTCAGTGCATGCCACAATTGCTCACGCTCCACCGTATGATCAATGGCGACAGTGCCATCGGTATTGCGCTTGCCACGCTTCATGGTATCGCGGGTGGGTGACGCCAGAATGGCGCCGCAATGGTCACCCGCCGCTAACGCCCGGAATAAAGCATCCAGGTCGTCATGACGTAAACAGGGTCGGGCAATATCATGCACCGCAACCCAATCATTATCGTCAGCGTAAGGCTGCAATGCGATTAAACCATTCAGTACCGAATCACAGCGCTCAGTACCACCCTCGGCACGGATAATGCGGGGATCGTCGGCAAACAAACTCTGTGGCCAGTAAGGATCCTGCTGCGACAACACCAGTACCAAACGCTCAAAGCGCGGGTAGCTGAGCATACGCTGCAGAGTGTGATCCATCAGGAACTGGCCATGTAATGGCAGATATTGCTTGGGACGATCGGCTTTCATACGACTGCCGATACCGGCCGCCGGTAACACAGGCCAAACGGTTGGCGAAGTTCGGCTCATGGCTGCTCGGGGTCCACAAATAAAATAAAGGTTTCGCCTTCGCGAATCAGCCCCAGGTCTTCGCGGGCTTTTTCTTCGAGGATTTCACTGCCGCTTTTCAAATCCCGCACTTCGGCACGCAACCCATGATTGGTCGCCAGCTGTACCTCATTATCCTGCTGCAGCTGTTCTATATCCTGGCGCAATTCTGCACTGGCAACGATGCCAGTGTCATCAAACCACAGCCGGTATTGCAGCAATAACAGCAGAATCACAGCGGTGACAATCGCCGTTGGATAGAACCAGGAACGAGACATTAATGGAGTCGACATAAGCGCTATTCAGATCGATCACAAACTACCAGAGCGGAAATAAAAAACGGGCCATTCAGCCCGTTTTTTATAGCAGATTAACTTACTGCTGGCCTTTGATTTCTTTCAGGCCATTGTAAGGTGCTTTAGCGCCCAGCTGCTCTTCAATGCGCAGCAGACGGTTGTACTTAGCCACACGGTCTGAACGACACAGAGAACCGGTCTTAATCTGACCCGCACAAGTACCAACGGCCAGATCAGCGATGGTCGTGTCTTCAGTTTCACCGGAACGGTGAGAAATTACTGCCGTGTAACCCGCGTCTTTTGCCATCTTGATCGCTTCCAG
>Ga0181591_10006412_pt1 | contig 10201 bp, 8 predicted proteins | sample 071ome_33_FD_133757 | JGI IMG/M metagenome (GOLD analysis project Ga0181591, IMG submission 133757) | Coastal salt marsh microbial communities from the Groves Creek Marsh, Skidaway Island, Georgia - 071412AT metaG (megahit assembly) | ecosystem: Environmental > Aquatic > Marine > Intertidal zone... | reverse complement strand
GGGAGACTTCCTGCACTGGGACGGAATCCTCAGTGTCACCCCTAGTTCTGGGCATATCCTTGATTCAGACGGGCGATACAGCAAGCTAGTAGAGCTTTGTATGAACGTCATGGCTAAGGCTGTGCAGATGATGTTACGCAAGTTTGATAAAGTAATCGTGGTATCTGCCGAGGGAAATCATGATATTTCTGGATCCATCTGGTTAAGGAAATACATTAAGCACATCTTTGCTGACGAGCCTAGGGTCGAGGTGGTGGACAATGAGTTCCCTTACTACGCCTACCTACATGGCGAAACAATGTTGGCTTTTCACCACGGCCATAAGATGAAGCTGGCTCAACTGCACAAGTTATTTGCCAGCGAACCAAGGTTCCGAGAGATGTGGGGTAAAAGCAACTACACGTATATCCATGCTGGCCACTATCACCACGAGAAGACAATTGAGGACGGTGGCGCTATCGCAGAACAGCACCCGACACTTGCTGCCAGAGACGCTTACGCTGCCCGTGGTGGCTGGGTATCCCGGCGTGGCGCTAAGGTTATTACTTATGATAAAACTGACGGCGAGATTGCTAGAGTCACAGTGAGGCCAAGGGCATGATTGAATTAATGGGGGTTAAACTTCCAAAAGGGGAGGCAATACTTTTAACCGCAGAAGTAGGAGGGGCGGTATCAGACCTTTCTAACCCAAAGCATACCGTTGTATATACCGACACATTTAGTGAGGGTATTACAATTGATATGCCTGTCGCTGAGTTTTTTAATCTCTGGATGACTTGCCTAATGTCAGAGTTAGAGCTGGCAGAAATAACATACGACATTCACTAATCAACAACAGGAGGAGTTATGGCCGAAAGCTGGGTCGTTAATAACAAGGACAAGCTCGCCTTTTTTGTAGCTCATGTTAAAGAGCAGTACGAAAACGGCAGACATTTAACCTATTCTATTAAAGACGAAACCCGTACCGATAGACAGAACGGCGCGCTGCATATGTGGTTCCGTCAGATCGCACAAGAACTAAATGACTGCGGTCAATGGGCAAGGCATCCTTTTAGTGACACGCTTGAGATACCCTTTACCGATGTATTGATAAAGGAAATGCTTTACAAGCCAATCATACAGAAGATGTATGATAAAACATCAACAGGCAAACTAAGTGTACGCGAACTAAGCGAAGCAGCCGAAGTGTTAATAAGGTGGTTATCGGAGCATAAGAATGTTTATGTGCCATTCCCCCAAATCTTAAAGGATAAGTTGAAGTGAAATTAAAAAGAACAGCAGCCGATCACTGGTTTAGTAGATGCGTAAGGTTAAGGTCTGAGTTTATCTGCCAAGGATGCGGCATTAAATATGAAGAGAACAGCAAAGGACTGCACTGCTCTCATTACTTTGGCCGAGCTAAGAAAGGTGTACGTTACGATAGCGACAATGCTTTTGCTCACTGCTATGGCTGTCATCAGAAGTTTGGCAGCAACCCTGATTACTTTTATCGACACTATATAGATGCTTATGGAGAAGGCCCGCTAGAGTTGCTTCGAGAAAAGGTCGAAGATGTTATGCGCGGCAAGCGCATGGTTAAAGAAGAAAAAGATATAGCCAAACACTACAAGCAAGAAGCCGCCCGCATGGAGAATGACAGGGCGGCAGGGGTTAGGGGCTGGCTAGAGTTTGTAAACTACGACTAATCGTTTCTAGTAAGCAGGACTTTTTCAAAAAACGACTCAGCCTCAGATCCTTCTGAAGATAGATTTCTTGCAGCCCTAGCAGATTGTTTAAGAATTGGAAATGCCTCAGTAAGCAATGCTTGTGGTGGTCTTTCTTGGTCAATAACGTCAGCAGCCTTGCTAATTATTTCAGCAGGTCTTGTCACAGCAATAGGTGGTAGTCCTGCTGCAATAGTATATACAAGACCTTTTTCTTTTATCTGACCGTACTGGTAATCGTTAAGGCCAAGCGTATTTAATGACAGCAATGATGCCCACGCATCACCATATCCACGGATCATTCCTCCAGCACTTACTTCACCATCACCAAATATAAACTGCCGGCCCTCATTAATAACCGCGTAACCACCAGCGCCATATGCTGCATACCTGCCAAGAAACGCTGCCGCTTTTTCCGGCTTGCCAGCTTTTAGATTTCCTACAACCTCATCAAGTGCTAATGCTTGCTGCCTAACAACAAAGCCGCGCAGCGCCCACAATGGACGCAAGTTAGGATGTCTAGCCCATGCGCTAGACCTGCCAACAGCACTAATCAACTGCTGCTGACCCAGACCGGCAAACATTAACTCTTCTACTAACTGCTTTCCTTCGCCGCTGTATTTGCGCCAATCTGCTCCATGTTTTCTAAGCTGAGAAGTTAATATACCTAACTCTCTGTCATTAAAATAAAACCCCCAATTTTCTGACAGCTTATCAAGGCCATCAACTAGCTTTCCAGTTTGGGCATCATCCGCTGCGCTTTTTAATATGCCACGCATTACGCCCGCTTTACCTACTCTGTCAAGCGCAGCAAAGCCGGATCCTTTCATTAACATATCAGTGCCTTGACGCATTCGTGCGGCCATGCTCATTAAAAACCCATTGGAGTTTTGGGCCTGATCGTTAATGATGTTCATAAACTCACCAAAGGTTTGGTTGCCTATGCCCATCTTCTTTAGGTCTACGTTGGGAACATCTTTAAATCTACCCGGAACAACAGCCTTGCCGCCTTCAATAACAGCACGAGTGCCATACTTAGCACCAACCATAGGAATGTCAGCAAGGTTAAGAACGGCTGACATAGGCCCAGCAAGGGTTGTTGCATAGGCCAATGAGCTAAGAGCTTGTATAACAGGGTGTGGTGTTTTGTCTTGACCAAGGATTAACTCGTTAACTCTGCGTCTAGTATATGCAGCGCCTTCAGGACTAATCCCTTTGTTTACAAGAGTTTCAGCAAATGCATCCATAAAAGCTGATGGACTAATTGCTCTAACTTCATCAGTTCCAATTTTTACGCCAAAAACTCTTTGGATTTGATTGAGTCGTTCCATCTTGAAGATTCGCTGCATGTCAGACACGATTGGATTGTCGTAATTAAGAGGGTTAGGGCGACTAGGATCCCTAGGGTTAAGATAATCACCGCGACTACGCAGCTTAAAAGCAGGGTCTTCAAATAATTCATCAAGTTGCTCATCGGTTATTCCTTTTTCTTCTCTCATTTTTTTCCGCAACTCAGAACTAAGCCGAGTATGCAGATAGGTTTTATCTAAGTCAGAGTTAAATCCAAACACTCTAGAATTTAAATCAAAATTTTTCTTGAAACTGTAATCAAGGTATCTAAAAAGAGATCCCATATGTTCAGAGTTAAGTTCTTGGGAAAGTTCTTTTTGCAATTTAATAAGAGACTCTTCTCTTGTTTTACCAAGAGATCCTTTAGCGTAATCAAGAAGCACGCCCTTAGCATGAGTGCTGTCATTAATAATCTGCAAGACAGGCACTAACTCTTTTGACAAAGCATTAAGGTCTTTATCTATTATTCTAAGAGCAGCTATATCAATGCGAGCAACTAATGCTCCTATTTTTTTTGATACGTTTCTACCAAGGTCAGTATCAATGCCAGTTATTTTATTGTAGTAAAAGTTTTTAGTAGCGTTTTTAACCCCTTCATAAAACTCACCAAATGTTTTGGCTTCTGACAAAGGTTGTTTTGCATACAAAGGATCATCCACTTCCTCGTATATTTCTTTTGCTAGCACAGCATCATTATCTCTGTTGCGAACTACAGGCTCTATTTCAAACGCATCATCTGCAAGATCATCTGTTTTTGTTTTTAAACCGCCAGCAGATAAAGGAGAAATAACTACGTCCATAACCTTGCCAAGAGCTAACCCACCAAGACCGCCTATTGCCGCTGTGCTAACCCGATCTTCAAAGCTATCTCCGCTAAAAGCACCATAGGAAGCACCCTCAATAGCCCCTTGTTTAGCAAGTGACTTAACTCCGGCCTTAGCTAATGCGCCAGACAAGCCAAGGCCAGTAGGAATAGAACCTAAAAATTCCACCGGCCCAGCAAGATCAGCAATAGAAGGATTTTTTTTAACAAACTCTTCTCTTTCAAACTGTTGCCTAGCTCTTGCAACATCATATGGCTCATCAGAAGCAAGAGCCATTAACTCATCTATTGCGCCAAAACTTAAACCTTGTGCAAATTCTTTAGCAAGGAAATTTGCTCTTTCTGTGCTTGCAGCAACATCATCTTTGGCAATCTTTGCAATCGAATCTAAAGTCTCTTTAGAAAAAACAAACCCAGATAAATTTTCTTTTGCTTCTTTTTCTATAATTTCAGGGATAGATTCTTCTGCTGTTTTTTTTATATCCTCAAGAATTTCTTTAGAAAATACAGTAGAAGTTTTGCTTTCTTGCAAATTATCTTGTGTGTTTGCAGCCATATTAAATTCCACCGCAATTAATTTACTGTTTTAAAATTAACTTGCCTTAAAGCTGCAAGGCCGCGCTGTTTCTGAAGTTCTTTGTCATATTCATTACTAAGAATTAATTTTTGAATTTCATATTCTTTAGTTCCTTCTTCAAGATTTAATTTTTCAAGCTCAGCAAAGACTGCTGCATTCTTTTTGTCTTGAAGAGACTTTTGCAGTTTAGCTTGTTCCGCATCTTCTTCTCTATACTCTTGAGTGTTTTTCCATGCGTCTGGGTTTTTGCTTATTAAGAAATCCATAACAGCTGTTTGTATTTCTGCTGCTGTTCGATCTTGCAAGACTGCGGCAAGCTGTTTTATATCAGCTTCATCAAGGCTTTGAGCAACATCGCCAATATCGTCTTTAAAGATATTCCATCTGTCATCTTCTTTAGAAAGTTTTTCTAAAAAGAAATTAATGGTTTCGACAACGGCCTGTCCTTGAAGAGGACTGTAATCTCTATAAGCCATTTCAAATCTTACCCGCTCATCTTCAGCAAGCAATTTATTCCTATTCTTTTTTGTAACAGGCAACCCCATTTGTTCTAGCCTGCTTCTTTGCTCTTTTGTTATATCTGCTGTGCTTTGCAATAAATCATTTATTGTTTCTTGAGTTTCTAACGCCTGTGCTTGGCGTGACATCTCAGCATCTACTGCAATTCCAAAGCCTGCATCTCTGTAGGCTTTTGCTTTTGCCTCAAAATCTGACGATCCAACCCTATGCTTTGCAAGCTCAATAGAAACAGCCTGCCCTTTTAATGTATTCAAATCAATCATTTGCTTTAGGGCGTCATATTCTTTTTGCAGCTTAACATTTTCAACTTGCAAGGCTACTTTAGGATCAGACTTTAGTTCGGCAATTCTTTTTTCCAAAGCATCACGAGCAGTGCGCCTGTTGTATTGTTCGTCTGACAACGGCCCTGCAAACTGATCTGTCTCCTCAAATCCAGATTCTTGAGTAAGTTTTTCTATAGCGTTTTCAGCAGAGATAATAGAGTTTATCTTGTTAGCGTCAGCTTTTTGTTTGGTTGTGTCATAAAGGTCAGATAACGTGTTAATGTTTTGCTGAATACGCAAGGCATCTTCTCTAGACGCTTGAGGCAATAGCTCTGTAAGCTGTCGTATCCTCATGGAAAGCGCAGACGGATCTGCTACATCCTGCCTAGTTGCAGCAATACCCTGATTAAAGATTTGCATCTCTTCATCAAGAAGTTTTTTACGCCGAGACTCAGAAGGAGCGGCCCCTAACTGTTGGGCAGCAGTAAACATACCCTCCATAAAGGCTGGATTGGCAAGCCCCGCACTTAACGTAGGGGAAATTCCAAAAGTTGATCTAGCCACAATTCTCTCCTTATCTAACAGCGCCCGACAACAAGCCTGCACCAATAGTTCCGATTAAGTTAGCCTGACCAAGGGCAGACGATAGCAAAGCATTAAGCCCAGTAGACGAAGCCTCGCCAAATAATCCAGCACCATACAGCTGGCCACGTTGAGCAAGCTGAGGATAAAGCTGTGCGCCCTGCTGAACATTGAGCATTTGAGCCTGTGGTAAATAAGATGAGGCTAAGAACTGCTGAGCCAATTGAGACTGCTGCATCTGCTCACGTTGGGCCTGCTCCATTGCCATAAGCGCCGCTTTGTTTCTAGCCTCTTCCTGAGCTTGCGACAAAGCTAACTGCTCTGGCGTACCACCAAACAAATTACTTCTAACGCCTAGTCGTCCTTGTCCGGCAAGTCTTTCTTCAAGAGCTAACCGCTGCCGTTCTTCTTCTGGAGATTGAAGCGCCCGTATTCTTTCATACAAGTCAGCTTCTCTCTGGTCAGAGGGAGCCATTGCCTGACTATACATATTTCCAGCACCGCTAAACAAATTTTGTTGGAACGCTGCTTCTTCTGGAGACAAACCAAACGCGGCCGCAAGACCTCCGCCTTCGGTGGGAGTTACACCAAACTCTGATCCGGTTGCGGATCTAATAGTAAATGGGCGAAATGCACTTTGTTCCAGCCCCATCTGAGCAATATCAAGAGCGCCGGGGATCTTTTGACCATCGACAGTTGTGCCCATAAGGGCTTGCTCGCCAATATCTCCAAGTCTTTCATAGGCTCGGTTGGCTGCTAATAAACCAGCGCCGCCTAATGCAGCCGATCCTGCATTGTCAACAAGGCCGCTGCCTATATTGCTAATAGCAGTGCCAGCACCTTTTATTAAATCCTCAAACCAGCCCATGTTAAACACCTCCGCCTATAACAAGCGTAATTAAACCAATCATATCGTTTTACCTATTAATGCTAATACATTGATCTCTTGAATAGATACTTCGTTTCCGTTCATGTCCGCCTCTAAACCAACGGTAATAACAGTACCGCCACTAGTAGCGTTGATGGACTTACGAGTAACAGAAGTACCACCCGAAAACTCAGCTACGTTAAACTCAGCGCCTTCATTAAAGAACGCAATAGATGCGGTATCAGCGCCCAATTGAAAAGACTCAGACTTAAAGTTTTCACTCAAGTCGTATGACCACTTAAGGAATACAGTTTCTGTTCCGCCTCCAACAAGTGTTGGTCTGATTTTCTTTAAAAACTTAGTGCGCGAAGGATCGCCAAAAGTTAAGCCTGGGCTTACATATTTAAAACGGTATGACTCACCTTCATCCAGATAACCAAAGTAAGTACCTATGCCTGACACTGTACCCGTGTAAAGCGTACCGTCATTCTTTCTGTGCCACGCTTTTGACTTACCAGAAGGCCAACGAGTAACACGGTAGGCTCCGTTCTCTAGCCTGCCTCTTAGATCAAAACAGATAGTAGTGTTTTCGGCAGGAAACGTAATAAGGTAAAACGAGTTCTCTGGGCTATATACAGACGCAGTGGGCTCTGTTCTATTTTCAATCAACGCAGACAGTTCGCTCTTGATGTTACGGCTCAAGTCGGACAGCGGCATAGACTTCTCTTGTACAACCCTACCAAAGCTACGCAACCCTGAGTGAGACATAAACAGTACGTCTGTGCCTATGTGCTGCACTGAGTTACGGCATATGCAACCAACGCCAGCAACAGTATCAATCAAGGACATAGACGCGGGTGTATCAGCGTTTTGGTAAACAAGGATGCTGTGATTACCAAAGATAATTAACAGATTGTTGTGTGCTGCTAGTGCGCGTACTTCGTCAAAGCCATCAGGCCATGCCTTAGATACGTCAATAGATCCGCTTGAGCCACCACTAAAGTCAATGCCGTTAAGCAAGTCAGACCAGTAAATGATGTTAGCATCTGTAGCATTATCCACTACCCACAGCCTACCAAAAGCTGCTAGCGCCTCGTGTCCGTACTGCGCTGAGGTAACAGATGCACCCGTTACTGCCGTCATCTTGGTTACTGCACCGAGCGCGTTGGTGTAAACAAGAGGCTCGTATCCACGCTGGAAGAAGTAAGCACCGTCGTTAAAGTTTACAATCTTCCAGTTGTTAGCCGTGATGCTATAGGCAGCAGGAGTCTCATCAACAAGCGTTGCGTCACCTGAAAGTATCTTGTTGTTACCTGCGCTAAACAACTTCTCGTTACCCGCTGCATCATAGAAATGATGAATCTTGTGGATACGATCAGAGCCTAGTTCTGTTGCGTCAGTAGTAACAAGATTGATTCCCTTACGTGCAGCAATACGTCCACGCTTGTCGATGATTGCGTTGTCAGCAATCTCAGCAAACGCGGGATCCTGCGCTAAAGGCGAATCCTCTGTGTTTACTCCCTTGAACGCAGGAGCAACTAGGTTAATGCTTTGCAGTGGTTGAGCCATTAGGGTGTATACCAGATAGTTTCGTCAGGGTGCTTCTGAGCATCCAAGGCGATAGCATCAGACAGGTACGTATCTGCAATAGCAAAGTATTCAGGAGCAGATGTACCACCAGTTTCTCCACGCTCACGAGCAAGCATGGCTATAGCTAGGTGAATAATAGGATAAGGAGGAATCGTTACGTCATCTCCGTCAGCACTCAAGTCTTGACTACGGAAGATACAGTTAAACCTAATGGTGTAAACGCCGTCAGGCTTAGGGTAAATATCTATCTGTGAGTCTCCGTTGGAGTCCACTCCGTTGTAGGTGTAGTACGTAGGCGAGCCGCTAACGGGATCTTGATTGAGGTATTTATCATCAAACCATGTAGCAGGACGGTACTCCATAAAAACATTGTCAGTATCATTGATGACGTTGAGTGCCTTAACACGGTTCTGGCTTCCTACTAGTATGTAATTAAAGATGTCAGCAGTGGTTGTAACAGTAAGCGTAGTACGTAAACCAGACCAGTCCCAAGCAGCCTCTACCAGCTTCTTAGCGTCGTTGATATAGTCGCCTACCATACTGCTGTAGGTTGTCTGTCCTACTGTTGAAACCTCGTCTTCACGCATACGGCGCAAGACGTTGTTCACTAGTTCTAAATATGTCATCCTAAGTACTCCGAAAATAAGGACGCTACAATGGGTGATCCTGTTCTTCTAGGGTCAAAGCCCTGAACATCAACTTTAGGCAACAGAGGAGCCTGTTGTCCCATCTGAGGCGCTGTTAGCGGTCTAAAGGCTTTTAAGTCTTCTCCAAACGGCTTACTTCCTTTGAACTCAACATCAGGAAGGTCTGTATCTATACCAGAGATGCTTGGAAGGTCTACGTCTATGTCTGGCCCTTTTGACTCTGGTAGCGAAGGCAGCATATCCCAGATAGACATAATACCTTCTTTGATAGGCTGCAATATGTAGTCGTCTACTGCGTACCCTGCTTCCTGTATTACGTCTACAACAGGCTTAATTACTTCTTCGTTAAACTCACTACCAGCTTCTTTTGCGTCTCGTAAGACTTGTTCTATTGCATCAACAGTGCCTTGGTCGTACTGAAGAATAATGTTGGCTTTAGGATCTAACTCTTTTCCCTGCTCTATGTCTTCACTTGATAGCTCGCTGAGGGCTTGCTCCATTCTTGCTTCGTCAGTGTCTATATCTATGTCAAACCCTTCTCCACCCATTAGCTCAATGTCTGGCAAGAAGTCAAAGAAGTCTCCAACTTTTCCTGTGTCAATGTCTGGAATAAGTTCACTAGGGTCGGCAAAAGATAAGGTTCCTCCTTCCCTTAAGTAACCTAGCCCCATACTAGCTAAAGTGCCTTCGTCAATGTTCCCCTCTAAAGTGTCTCTTAAGAATATACGAGACATTTCGTTTACAGCGTCTCTGCTTATCTCTGTTGTGCCTTCCTCAAAAAAGTTAGGAATAGCTAGACCAACACTGTCTTCGATGTACGACGTTAGTTTGTCTGCGCCTATTGTAGTAGCAGCGCCTATAACGATGCCTTCTAGGTCTCCTCCCTCGATAGCACCTACAGTGACTCCTTTTACTATGTCTAACGCAGTATTGAAATCAGTGCCTAAAGCATCAGCTAAGTCCCAAACCTTTTCGTTTATTGTAGCAAGAGGGCCAGAAGTTGCTGTGTTAAAAGCGTCTGCGCTTACGTCAGAGTAGTTACCAGCGCCCATTACATCAGCAGCGTCTAAAATACCTGCTGTTAATCCGCTGACAAAAACTTGGGTAGGGTCTATTTCTCCTGTTAAGATGTACTGGCTAATACTGCTAGACAACATTCCACCAGCGGCAGCACCAACAGTGCTTGGAGCTATGCCTAAACCACTAGCTATTGACTGGGTTACCGCTCCAGAACTTCCTAGAACTCCTCCCAACGCTGTTCCCGTAACAGCACCAAAGC
>Ga0181591_10006411_pt1 | contig 10203 bp, 9 predicted proteins | sample 071ome_33_FD_133757 | JGI IMG/M metagenome (GOLD analysis project Ga0181591, IMG submission 133757) | Coastal salt marsh microbial communities from the Groves Creek Marsh, Skidaway Island, Georgia - 071412AT metaG (megahit assembly) | ecosystem: Environmental > Aquatic > Marine > Intertidal zone... | reverse complement strand
TGCAAAAAACAATAGTGACATGGCGCTTGAGCTGAGTTCTAGGTCCTGATTGTACGAAGAATACCTGACTTGGCTACACCGATAGATTTAGTTCAGTAATATAAACATTAGCATCATCATGAGACATATCATTTATACTTTAACGTTCTTTTTGGGAATATTCACTGCGCTAACCGCGGCTTCAGACACCTTATCTGGCCGTGTTTCAGTAATTGACGGCGATACATTTGAAATGGCTGGGAAGCGAATACGCTTGCACGGCATCGACGCTCCTGAAAGCGGACAACAATGCAAAGATGCAAACAGTAAGTCTTATCGATGCGGACAAATGGCGGCCAAACAAATGTCTAGTTACGTCTCTGGCAAGATAGTTAATTGCGAAATTTTGGATAAGGACCGCTACAGTCGCTTTATCGCCAGATGCTTAGTGAGTGGAACTGATGTCAACGAATTACTTGTGAGAGAGGGTTGGGCTTTAGCTTATCGTCAGTATTCTAAAGATTATGTAAGTTCTGAAAGCCGAGCTAAGCAAGAAAATATTGGACTTTGGCAGGGTAAATTTGTGGAGCCTTGGAATTGGCGAAGAGGCGAACGTCTAGAAGATGCAACTTATCTGAAAACTGACGATTGTCTTATAAAAGGTAATATAAGCAGCAGTGGAAAAATCTATCATACACCGTCTTCGCCATGGTATGATCGCACAAAGATTAATGCCATAAAAGGCGAGCGTTGGTTTTGTAGTGAAGAAGAGGCTGAGGCAGCTGGCTGGAGGGTGCCAAGGTGAAAAAATACAACTAGTGTACTGGTTTTTTGTCCTAAATCTATTGCCTAATTTCAGTGTATTTTGGGCCAGTTTTAATTGCTCTAAGGCCAGCGCTGCGACGGAGAAAGCCATTTGCGCAGATCTTTTCTAACCCCATCTTTGCTACCAATGTAGCTAAGCAAGGATAGTAGTATGGACATATATAGATCTGGCACCCGCCCGACAAGGAAAGCGTCTTCAGAGTACTTCACAGGTACAGTGTGGCAAGATCCAATTGTTGAGGCTCCTGAGCCAGCACGCGTGCGAGCTATCAGGGTCACCTTTGAACCTGGCGCTCGGACAGCTTGGCATACACACCCTCTAGGACAAACGCTCTACGTATTAAGTGGGACTGGCTTGGTCGGATTGCGAGGACAAACACCAAAGCTAATCAACGCAGGTGATACAGTTTGGATACCACCACATGAGGAACATTGGCATGGTGCAACAGAAACTAATTCAATGTGCCACGTAGCTATTCAGGAAAGCTATGAGGGTAGCGTAGCTCATTGGTTGGAAGATGTTTCTGACGCAGATTATACATTACCTGACATCACCGCTGAGAAGGCATACAGCTCGATTTTTGGAGGCTGATTCGAACATCCAACAATTAATGCGATTGGCACTACCGTGATCTTTGTGGAGGTATCCAAAACTGGATCTTTGCAAGCTCTAGCCATTAGATATCCCTCAGGAAACGCTGAGCTAGATCAAGCTGCCGTGTCACTAGCTAAACGAGTAACTTACCCAGCCGCTCCTCTATACCTCAGCAAAGAAACGCATAAATTTAGCATCAGCGTTAATTTCCAGCATTAGTCACACTTGATAGTAGTAGATCAGATGACGCTACAAAGCATTTATGAAGCCATTCAAACAATAAGAAATATGCCGAAGAGCTTGCCAAAAGAAATAAACACCCTGACTAACCATTTCTATTCACCGTTAGTCCATCACATGGATATACAGCTAACATTGGATTTTCTTGGCGGTCTTGTACTTGATCAATCAGATACATTTCTTATGCCTCTAAGGACTTAAAGCTCAGAATGCATTTATTAGAAGCTCCAGATTTCGCTACCGAACAATTACTCATGCTACAAACCTTCCATCTGTTCCACACCTTCCACACTCGGTAACCCACCACCAACTCACATTAACCCCCACTCACCACAAAAACGTCTATGCAGAGCAGTGAGTTTGCTACTAATATAGCTAGGACCAATGAAATTTAGGCCGAGAAATCTTATCATTAAAATTGAAAAGGCACTCATCCGAATTATTACAAATATCCAATGTTAGACATATGTTATTTCTTACGCTAGGCTCATCCAAAAAAAGAAGGTGAACTATGAAGCTTTCCGTCAAAGGCTGCAGAGGGTCAATTCCTGTTGCATCGAAGAGCAAGCAATTCTTTGGTGGCAACACGTCTTGCTACACCGTGGAGACTTCAGACCACTTATTTGTGATTGATGCCGGTACGGGCTTCAAGAATGTTGATTTAAATTCTCACTCTGAGTGTTTTGTACTGATAAGCCATTTTCACCATGACCATATTCAAGGCTTAGCTTTTAATAAATCTCTTTTTTCCTTGAACCAACCAATCACTTTTGTGAACGATTTATTTAGTGAAATAAAGTTTAAAGAGGCATTGGACGTATGCTTCTCGCCTCCCTATTTTCCAATCGATCTATTTAGTAACCTATCTAATATTGAATTTTGTCTTTCTGAAAAATTAATAAATCAAACTGAAAAGAATTTTGATTTGAAAACGATTAAGCTTAACCACCCAGGCGGCTCCACTGGTTACCGAATAAATCATCAGAACAAATCAATAACCTGCCTGTGTGACAATGAATTTTATCCCGAGCAGTTGAACACACTGCTCGCATTTGTAGAAAATTCTGACATAGTAATATGGGATGGCATGTTCACCAACGCAGAACTAGTCAATAAAAAAGGTTGGGGTCATTCGTCTATCGAACAAGCTATCGATTTTTTCAGTGAAGCCAAAATAAAGAACCTTTTGATATCACATCATGATCCTTCGAGGACTGACAAAGAATTAAACCAACTCAAATCAAAATTACCATCGGGAGTTTTCTTAGCTTACGAAGGATTAGAATTGGAAATATAAAATGGAAAAAATTGAATGCCACAAGGGGAAAACTATTTTCAAAAAAGGAGATGCGGCAAATGGCCTTTATATAGTGGGTACTGGTGCTGTGGGAATTTACTTTCCAACAAACATTATGATGGAAAAACCCGATATTATTTTAAAGAAAAATGCAATTTTTGGAGAAATGGGGGTTATCGATACCGCACCTAGAATGGCCACAGCAAAAGCAATTGATGAATCAATAGTCCTGTTTGTTTCAAAAGCAGAATTCGAAGAACGATTGGGGCAATCAGACACAATTGTTCGCGGCGTCTTGGCCATTTTGTCTGAACGATTGAGAGACATTCAAATTAAACAAATTAAACGGTGAAGCTGTTTTCATTACACTCAAAAGCTGATCAAAAACGGTCTATGATTTGCATAACTAAAATCTCTTACTCCATTCAAGAAAAACACTATCGTTTTCATTATTTTCGCTTAGCTCTACTAAGATAGACTTAGCTGTTTTGAGCTCGTTAGCATAGTAAGCTGTTATAAGATTATTTAGTGCGTTCACTGTTTTCTTTTTCGATTTAATAATTTCAGAAGTATCCGCTGCAAATACCTCGTAAATTTCAATTTCTTCGGTTTTGCCTTTTACTCTCGTCTTATCAATTAAACGACAAAACTGTTTTAGCTTTGAATCTAAAGCATCATAGACAGCCTTAGATATAATGATATTGGTTCCATAATTTTTACATAAACTTTCAAGTCTAGCCGATACATTTACCGTGTCGCTGATGACTGTAGTTTCCATTCTATCAGTTTCACCTATTGTACCTAAGATTAAATTTCCAACGTGTATTCCAATCCCCATATCTAAGCCTACGGGATGTACACTCGATGAGTCTTCGCCCCAACTTCTTAACTGTTTAATCATTTCGATTGATGCTTTAACTGCATCATCAGGACCGTTTGAAAATAATGCCATTATCGCATCGCCGATATATTTATCTATAAATCCACTATTTTCATTAATTGATGGAGTCACCTTACTTAAATACTGGTTTAAAAAACTGAAATTTTGCTCAGGAGACATTTTTTCAGAAATTGATGTAAAGTTTCGCATGTCCGAGAATAATACCGCCATATTAAGTCTAGTGCTATCGCCCAACTTTACTTCAATTATACTTTCTTTTTCCAATAACGTTAAAAATTGTTTTGGCACAAAGCGTTCATAAGAAGAGTTCAAAGTCTGGATTTCACTGATTTGATTTTTGATATTGTCCTTCATCTGCTGAATTCCATTTTGAAGTGCCTCAACCTCTTTTGAAGATGATAATTTTGGAACATCACTTTTTAGATCACCAGCCGCTATGTTTTTTACTGCATTGTTTAATAACAATATCGGGCGTGAGATGGTTCGTGCAAAAAATATCGAAAAGATACCTCCAACAAATAAAAATATGATAGTAATCACTATTTGGTTTTCGGCTAGACTTCGGAGCTGCGAGTTGACTTCCGATGTATCAAAAACCAGCTCAATTACCCTATCACCCTGCGACGCTGAACCAAGTTGATCATCAACATCTGCTTTGACATACAAGGTTCTAGTGTTATTTTTTTCGTCAAAGTACTGTTCTGTCATCCCCGAGCCATAAACTTGCCTTACCCTTTCAATCTGATATGTCTGAGGCTCAAAATCTGGTTGGTTCAATATTTTTCCGTTACTATTAAAAATCAAAACTGAATTTAAAGCTGGGTTAAAATCTTCAAACCCCGTGGCAATTTTAAGCAAATCCAAATTTTTCAAGGGTAATTCAAACTGTGATGATTTAATACCAATCTCTAGAATGTACTTTTTATCAGGTGTTCCCCAATAAGCATATTTCCTTACGTTTCCAGTTACTGTCTCACCAGCAATTCGGTCGCCTTGATAACGGCTCTCAATGCGGATTTTTTGTAGTTGTTCATTAAACTCAGGTGCAACCTTAGAAAAATCGAGGCCAAAATCCTTTTCAAATGTTGTGTGTATTATGACCCCATTTTCATTTATGATGTATAAGTCGAATTCTTCGCCAAGTTCGTTCTTGAGAGCAACCAAATCAATCTTATCAACAACGCCATTGGCGTTGTAATACGCTTCTTTGAATGGTTCGAATGCGGCAAGCATTTTATTTTCCATGCTTAAAGATAAAATTTGGTAACCAACTTCTACCAGATCATAAGCACCAATCACATTTTCAGCGGTTTGAGCCGTCATAAAATCAAAGTTATCTTTCAATGCAGAGCTCGCCTTCCTGTAGTCGGCAATTGATAGCATTGCCAATGCAGGAACAAATACAAGAATGAACGAAACGATTATTAAAGTTCTGATCGAAAGTTTCATGGCGCGCTCCAATGATGTAAATCAAGTATATCACATTTTTCCAATTTTTTAGATTTTAATATTTTATTGTTTTTTTAGAAACTGCTGCTAGAGAACCTGGTTACCATATACCCCAATGGACAACTCGAATACGTCCATTACACTCGGGATGGCAAATGGCATGGTGCTTTTTTAGACTACTATCTTACCGGCAACTTAAAATCAGAGCGTTTTTATGAAAACTTTCGCAAAGTAGGTATATGGAAATACCACCACGAAAATGGAAAGCTGTGGAAAGAGGGCGCGTACAAAGATTTTGATAGAATTGGCAGGTGGTATATTTATGATGAGAGCGGCGGGCTAATTAACATTGAAGAATATTAAATTCGAGCTGGCCTTCCACCCAAATAATGTCTTCTGGATTAATTACAACACGTCGCTCACGTAGTGAAGGTGAGACAGAAATGTGATCAACCCACGCATATGAATGGGGATGTCGTTATGTAACTGCATCAAAGAAGTTTTAGTAGACAAATTCAATGAAGCGATAAGCGCTGCTGCTATAAATAACTGGCTGGAGAGATACGGCCATTTTCTTCGTTGGTGAAGTTCTGGATCGCTTGATCTGATTTGGAATGTATAGCAAGCTCTCAACTGGCATTTAATTACCAACTTGTGCGCCCTGGCATCCTGCCTAAAGCACTAAAGCGGAGGCTAACATGTGTAATGTGATTTACTCTAATTTCCCAAACAAGCAAAAAAGAAATCTTCCTAAGAAAAGAGTTTTTTATCTTGGTTAATATTATGCAGGACCACCATTATTCCAGTCTTTAGAGAAGTTATGGATTAAACCAAAACCAAACAATCGTTGGGTATTCTTGCAATATCATTGTGGCAAAGCTCATGAATTAGATGAGTACAATGGCGATGACCTTTTGGCAGTGTTAGAATGTGTTCCTTTAGCTGATGAGGTAACCATTGATGACTTGTTGGAAATGGGATGGTATCACAGTAGTGAAGTAGTTGAGTTGTTTAATTGCATGAATGATTAGGATGGTGTTTTAGAGCGATGCGGCAAGGCATAGAACTTTTTCTTTATTTCGTCGGCATTCCAGCTTTTTTTTCGTTGTGTATCTGGCACCAGATTACATTGAGAATTGGTTATCCGCCGAAGATCGTGCTGAGCAAAAAGAACTCTACTCAATAATTGGTGATCAAGAAGTTGCTAGAATCGCTACTAAACATATCGGCGGGAACGTAGTTTGCTTAGATACTTACAACGATCGAAAATTTCAAAGTAAAGCGGAGCAAGTTTGGGTTAAAACAAATCTGATAGACGGTGAGCAACACTTGAAGCGAGATGTTTTTTTAATGACTGGCAATGGGTTTGACCCTTTTGGTAACAGCTTCCCTGCGGACAAAACACCAGAGGATGTCGCTACTAACCGACCGAAACCAGAATGACCAAAACGAAAACGGGCGCATCAGCGCCCGTTTTTAATTCGTTTGGTCCAATTCGATAAATTTCCCAACCATGCTTAGGGCGTCCGGGCTGGACCAATTCGCGTCGCCCACCAGGCGTCCAATTTCATTGCCATCTTCGTCGATCAGCAATGTTGCAGGCAAACCAGCAACGAATAGGCTGCGCGCCAAGGCGCCTTTGGGGTCTTGGTGTTTGGGCAGGTTTTCGACGTTTATTTCATCGAAAAACGCATCAATCACCTTGGATGAATTGCGCATAGTGGCGATTGTGACAACTTGGAAATCATCGCTGCCCAAGGCTGCTTGTAATTCTGACAGGGATGGCATTTCATAACGACAGGGTGCACACCACGTGGCCCACAGGTTCAATACGGTCGTTTTGCCCTGAAAATCAGACAGGGTCAGCTTGGTACCGGATTCGTCAAAAAATACCGTCTGTGCAACGGGTTTCGCATCGGAATGTAAAACCAGTTTTTTCATGTCGCCGGTTTTCAAATCCGCCAGAGATGAAAAATCCTGTGCCGAAACAAATGATGCGTTTGCACCGATGGCCAAGGCCGTATAAAGAACAGTTAAACCAGTTAGACGCATAAACCCTCCGAAAGGTAACGAAATGTCAAATAAATCCTCAAACCAAATGTGGGGTGGCCGGTTCGCATCAGGCCCAGACGCAATCATGGAAGCAATCAATGCATCCATCGGGTTTGATCAGCGTTTGGCAGAACAGGATATCCGCGGTTCAAGAGCCCACGCCGCCATGCTGGCAGCCCAAGGCATAATTACAGATAGCGAAGCGGCCGCCATTCGGGAAGGCCTTCTCACGGTATTGTCAGAGATTCAGTCAGGAAATTTCGAATTTTCTGCCGCGCTCGAAGATATTCACATGAATGTCGAAGCGCGACTAAAGGAAATTATCGGCGAACCTGCGGGCCGTTTGCACACGGCACGGTCGCGCAATGATCAGGTGGCGACCGATTTTCGCCTGTGGGTGCGCGATCAATTTGACGCCTTTGAAAGTGGGTTGTTGGCATTGATCAATGCGTTGATGGTTCAGGCCGAACAGGGCGCAGACTGGGTTATGCCTGGGTTTACGCATTTGCAAACGGCGCAACCCGTGACATGGGGGCATCACATGATGGCCTATGTTGAAATGCTGGGTCGTGATTTGTCGCGGGTACGTGATGCACGCGCGCGGATGAATGAATGTCCGTTGGGGTCGGCGGCCTTGGCGGGCACGTCGTTCCCGATTGATCGGCATATGACGGCGGCGGATCTGGGGTTTGCCCATCCCACTGCCAATTCATTGGACGCGGTATCGGACCGTGACTTTGCACTGGAATTCCTGTCGGTCGCATCGATTTGTGCGATGCATCTGTCCCGTTTCGCCGAGGAACTGGTCATCTGGTCATCGGCGCAATTCCGGTTTGTCACCCTGTCTGATCGGTTTTCGACCGGATCCTCGATCATGCCGCAAAAGAAAAACCCAGACGCCGCGGAATTGATCCGCGCCAAGGTGGGCCGGATTTTTGGCGCCAACGTCGCCCTGATGATGGTGATGAAGGGGTTACCGCTGGCCTACTCCAAGGACATGCAAGAGGACAAAGAACAGGTCTTTGATGCAGCAGATAACCTGATGCTGGCCTTGGCCGCGATGGAGGGGATGGTCAAAGACATGTCCGCCAATGTCGATAATCTGGCCGCCGCGGCAGGATCAGGGTTTTCCACCGCGACCGATCTGGCCGATTGGTTGGTGCGCGCGATCAATATGCCATTCCGCGATGCCCACCATGTGACGGGCAGCTTGGTTGCAATGGCCGAAACCAAGGGGAGTGACTTGTCTGATCTATCATTGGCCGATATGCAGTCCGTTCATGCCGACATTACAGATGATGTCTATTCGGTGCTAACGGTTGATAATTCGGTCAAGTCGCGTGTGTCCTATGGCGGAACGGCCCCTGCCCAAGTGTTGGTGCAAATCCAACGCTGGAAGGACTTTTTGAAATGATGCGTGTGATCTGTGCCAGTTTCGCACTGATGTTTATTTCTGCCTGTGGTATTGACGGGGCCCCCAAACCGCCACAGGTACAGTCAGAATAACAGTTCAAGAGGTTGACGATGACCCAACTTAGATTTGCATCTGGGATTTCCCGTTTGGGAACAGAATCTGCGTTCATGGTTTTGGCGCGGGCCAATGCCTTGGCCGCGCAGGGTCACGACATTATTAATCTGGGCATTGGACAGCCCGATTTCAAAACCCCCGATCACATTGTCCAAGCTGGGATCAAGGCGTTGCAGGACGGCCATCACGGCTATACCCCTGCCAATGGTCTGCCCGAACTGCGTCAGGCTGTGGCCGCTGATTTGGAAAAACGCCATGGCGCGGCGGTGAACCCAGATAATGTTATTGTTGTGCCTGGTGGTAAACCCACCATGTTTTTCGCCGTCCTGATGTTCGGCGAAGCGGGCGCGGAAATTATGTATCCCAACCCCGGTTTTCCGATTTATGAATCGGTGATCAAATATTCCGGTGCAACCCCCGTCCCGATTGAACTGCGCGAAGAAAATGGGTTTGCCTTTGATGCCGATACGGTGCTGGCCCAGATCACGGATCGCACACGGTTGATCATTATCAACAGCCCCGCAAACCCAACTGGGGGTGTTACGCCCAAGGCCGAAATTGATAAATTGGTGGCAGGTTTGGCCAAACACCCCCATGTCGCACTGTTATCCGACGAAATTTACAGCCAAATGCTGTATGATGGCCGCGAACATGTCAGTTTATTAAATTACCCCGAAATTCGCGATCGTTTGATCGTTTTGGATGGTTGGTCGAAAACCTATGCCATGACCGGATGGCGCATGGGGTTTGCGGTCTGGCCCGATGCAATGGTCGATCCTGTGACGCGGTTGTGTATCAATGACCATTCTTGCGTGAATGCCTCGGCACAATATGCGGGGTTGGCCGCGCTGACGGGTCCCCAGGATGCTGTTCATGACATGGTGGCCCAATTTGATGATCGTCGCAAAACCATTGTGGCGGCGTTGAATGATGTGCCGGGTGTCACCTGCACCGATGCGGCGGGGGCATTTTATGCCTTTCCCAATATCTCGGGTACCGGTTTGACATCGCAACAGGCCCAAGACCTGTTTTTGGACAAAGCAGGCGTTGCCACCATTTCAGGCACCAGTTTCGGAAAATACGGCGAAGGTTACGTCAGATTTTCCTATGCCAATAGCAAAGATAACATCCTGCGTGCGATTGACCGTATTCGTAACGTGTTAAGATAGACCCGAGGGCCCCATGGATCATTTCCTATACAAAGATGGCGTTCTGCACGCCGAAGAGGTTGCACTGACCGAAATCGCCGCTGCCGTTGGCACGCCGTTTTATGTCTATTCCACTGCGACGCTGACACGGCATTTTCAGCTGTTTGACGAGGCGCTGGCAGGAATGGA
>Ga0181591_10006410_pt1 | contig 10205 bp, 9 predicted proteins | sample 071ome_33_FD_133757 | JGI IMG/M metagenome (GOLD analysis project Ga0181591, IMG submission 133757) | Coastal salt marsh microbial communities from the Groves Creek Marsh, Skidaway Island, Georgia - 071412AT metaG (megahit assembly) | ecosystem: Environmental > Aquatic > Marine > Intertidal zone... | reverse complement strand
TTTGAGGTAGGGAATAACAGCTTTGGCGAGATAAAAGGCACCTGAAAGATTTGTATTAATGGTCTTATGCCAGCTCATCTCATCGGTTTTTGTAGAAGTTTGAAGTGATAAAATACCCGCAACGGCCACCATGCCATCTAGACGCCCTTTATGGCTGGCTGCTTTATCAACAGCAGCGGTGATTTCTTCTGAATTGGTGATATCAACTTTGTAAATACATTCTACAGGCAGGAATTTTTTTACCGTTTCGCGCTGGTCATCAGAAAAAACCGTTCCATAGACGCTCGCGCCAAGCTTTATCGCGGATTGTGCAGCGCACAGACCTATTCCAGAACCTATGCCTGTAATAAACACTGTTTTATTTGCGAGTGTGAACATGTTATTCTCAGGCGGTGTAGCGCTTATCAACATCGGATATCTTAAGAAAATACTAAAATCAGATCGGAGGCAAGTTAATTGAAAAAAGTTTTGGTTATTGTCCCGTTCCCTATGTCAGAAGAAAATCTGGCTTTAAGGCGAGAGCAACTTAAGGCGGTATCTATTTCTGATTCTATTTCTTTTATCTATAGACCGGTTAAAGCCGCGCCTCGAAACTATATCAGCCAAGCAGACATGGTGCTGGCAGATATGGGCATTCTAGAAGCAGGAATAAATGCCGAACAAGAGGGGTTTTCAGCAGTTTGCATTGATACGATGAGCGATTCCGGCGTAGCAGCATTGCGTTCTATTCTGTCTATTCCTGTCATTGGGCCAGGGCGCACTTCAATGCTTTTTGCTTTGTCTTTGGGCACAAAATTTTCCATCATAACAATGTGGGAAAAATGGCGGCATCTTTATGATAAGACGGTCAAAGACCTTGGCATTGGCCATGCGCTGGCATCTGTGCGCTCTATCAATATGGCGCCAGATAATCAGGCGCTGTTAAACGGAAAAGAAGAGGCCCTGTTTCCCCTTTTGGAGCAAGCGGCTAAAAAGGCTATCGAAGAAGATGGGGCAGAGGTTATTTTACTTGGATCAACCACTATGCATCAAGCCCATGATTATCTGTCAAAATCGCTTGATGTGCCTGTGATTAATCCGGGTCCGATGACCTATAAAATGGCAGAGATGATGGTATCTTCTTCCCTTAGCCATAGCCGAAAAGCCTATCCAATATCCCCTATCTCGCGCCATGACATGATCGTGGCCATGATGGAAAGCGCAGCCAGATTTGACAATTAAAATAGAAGAAGCTGAGGCCTTAGCTTCTTTTCGCATCTAGCGTGTTTTCACCGCTCATATAGACCCGTACTTCTGAAAACAAATCATCTTTGACAGTGAAGAAATTACAGTTTGATTTATGAACCAGATTGCCATTATGCAGCTTGTTGGTAACCTGAAATCGGACAGCGATATCGCTACCAGAACGGCTGGTCACAAAGTGAAAATTTTCATGGCGTACCCATTGATGATGTGCCCAAAGCCTCTCAAACATCCCACAGATTGCTTGATGGCCTATCAATTTGACATTATGGGTTTCAACACTGAACATGCATTCTTTTGACAGGGTATTTAATATCATTTCGATATTTTGCTCATCCACCCCCCTAAAATAGGTTAGTACTTTTTTCTGAAGCGTCTGATAGGTCATTTTACCCATCTTCTTTCATTATTTCACCCAAGTCGTTCCAAACTTCTTGGAAGGTGATTTTGCCATTTTCAAGTATAAATCTGTCTATAAAGCGGATATTTTCAAAAGAAGTGCCATCCAACCAGACGCCATGCAGGTTTCCAAAACAGGTCACGATGGCCTCTGTTCCCCGAAAAGAAGTGTCAAACCCATCATAGGTTTTACGAACAGACTGATAGCGGCTTTTTGCCCATGCAACCAATTCATCGAGCTGGGCGAACCGATTATTTCCAGGAAAGACCATTTCAAAGCCTTCTGCCAGAAATGTTGAGGCACGAGCCAGATCGCGCTGTTCCATCGCATCTAAAAATTGCCTGACCATTACTTCTGGTTGCGCAGGGGCTTTGGCAGGGGCTCTGTTTATCCGCCCGCGCATATAATTTTCTGCTTCAACCTCTTTTATGGTGACAATAACCAAATCCGGATGAGCCCCTATCGTTGCGCATGCCACATCGGTCAGGCGTTCACCTATTAATTGGCGGGTTTGCTGGTCATATCCTTTAATCAGCGTGCATTCTATCATCGGCATGTTTTGCTCTCCTTTTAACGGCTATTTTCACATGTATTTTGCCAATTAGCATAGAAAAAAATAAGCTTTAATCCTTCATCTATCTGCTGAAATTTCCGCAGAAAACAGTTTTATTAAACTAAAATTATGATAGTTTTTATACATGCGTACCCTTGCCCAAAAACTTATTTCAAAAGCCTGTAACAGTGATCAGGTCAACACCGGCGATATTGTCGTGTGCAAGGTAGATTTGGCCATGATACATGATTCTGGTGGCCCTAGGCGAGTAAAGCCTATCTTGCAAAGATTGGGGCGCGAGGTGTGGGATAAAGATAAAGTTGTTGTAGTCACAGATCATTATGTGCCTGTAGAAAGTGAAGAAACGAAGGCCATTCAACTTCTCACCAGACAATGGGTAAGAGACCAAGATATCCAAAATTTTTATGATCAGCAGGGCATTTGTCATGTTGTCCTACCTGAACGCGGTCATTTGAAACCAGGTATGTTCTGTGTTGGCGGAGATAGTCATTCGCCAACTGGCGGGGCTTTTGGTGCATTTATGTTTGGTATTGGGGCCACTGAAATGGCTGGGGTTCTGGTGACAGGCGAGATATGGATTAAAGTGCCGCAAACCATTTTGATAAGCTGGCAAGGACAGCTATCACCTTATGTGACGGCAAAAGATATGATGTTGGCAACCTGCAGAGATATCGGCATGGGAGGTGGGCGCTATCAGGCGATTCAATTTGCAGGTGAGGCTGTGCAGGCCCTGTCAATGCAAGAACGCATGACGCTCTCGAACATGGCCGCAGAGCTTGGTGCTCAAGTAGGGTTGATCGCCCCTGATGAAAAGACCGCAGCTTATTTACACAATGCTGGTGTTGAAATGCCTGAGGACTGGCAGGATTTTTGTATTGAAGAGGCAGCAGAGGGCGACCAGAAAATCTGCTATGATGCACAAACGCTTGCCCCGCAAATAGCCGCGCCGCATTCACCTGAAAATTCAGATAATGCGCAGGCATTCAAAAACACCCGATTTGATTTAGCTTATATTGGTGCGTGCACAGGTGCAAAATTTGTTGATTTGGCCGCTGCCGCTTCGGTTTTGAAGGGCCGCAAAATTGCCTCTGGGATTTCACTTAAAGTGGCCCCAGCCAGCTTGCGCGACCAAAAACGCGCAGAAGAAGAAGGCATTATGCAAATTCTAGCAGATGCGGGGGCAGAATTTTTATCTAACTCTTGTGGCATTTGCGCAGGTTATGGTGCGGATAGATTGGCTGAAAATCAAGTTTGCTTATCTTCTACAGCGCGTAATTTCAAAGGGCGTATGGGCGCGGCTAGCTCTCAGGTATATTTGGCTTCACCTTATACAGTCGCTGCTTCTGCTGTTGCTGGAAGCATGATTGATCCCCGTGAAATTTTGGCAGAATAGGGGGCGTTATGGGCAGGCTATGGCGATTTGATGAGGCGATTAACACCGATGTTTTGGCACCAGGCATTTATATGAAATCTTCATTGGAGGTGCTTGCCCCACATTGTCTTGAGGCAGTTCGGCCTGAATTTGCATCGCAGGTTAGGGCAGGTGATGTCTTTATGGCTGGCCACAATATGGGCGCTGGTTCCTCTCGTGAACAGGCTGCTGAAGTGCTGAAATTTCTTGGAATATCTTGTGTTGTCGCCCAAAGCTTTGCTGGAATATTTTATCGTAACGCCATTAATCTGGGGTTGCCCGTATTTGTGCTTCCCGCTTTAGACAGGCTTCCTAGCGCATTGCACGATGGTGCCAATGTGGTCTTTGATTTTGATAGTGCAAAGCTCAGCCTGCCAGAGCATAAATTACATATCCAGCTAGACCCGCTACCCTCATTTTTGCGAGACTTAATCTTAGATGGCGGGCTTGTGCAACATTTGGAAAAACGCTTTGCCAGTTCGCGTTAGAGGTGATGAATGTTAAAACTACTGTTAAGAGATGAGTTTGTTCTTGCGCCAGGGATTTATGATGCGCTTTCAGGTTTGATTGCCGAACAATCTGGTGCGAAGGCCGTCTATTTATCTGGAGCCAGCATTGCCTATACCCGTTTTGGACGCTCGGATATCGGGCTTGTCTCTGTTTCAGAAGTTTATGATACTTTAGCCGCTATCACTGACCGTATCGCCATCCCTGTGATCGTAGATGCCGATACAGGCTATGGAAATGCGTTAAATGTCCACCGCACAGTGCGCAATTTTGAACGCGCTGGGGCGTGTGCAATCCAACTTGAAGATCAGTCCTTTCCAAAACGGTGCGGCCATCTTGCTGACAAGCGGTTGGTCACACAATCTGAGATGGTAGGAAAAATAAAAGCAGCCTTAGATGCAAGACAAGATGACAATACACTCATTATTGCCAGAACCGATGCGCGCGCAGTTGATGGGTTTGAAGCGGCTTTGGCGCGCGGGGCAGCTTTCAAAGAAGCGGGGGCAGATATTCTGTTTATTGAAGCCCCGCAATCGCTTGAAGAAATGCAGAAGATTACAGCTACATTTGCAACAGATATTCCACTTCTTGCGAATATGGTGGAAGGCGGAAAAACGCCAATTCGTAGCGCCAATGACCTAGAACAGCTTGGTTATAAAGTGGCAATTTTCCCAGGTGGTGCAGTGCGGGCAATTGCTTTGCATCTGCAAGCCTATTATCAAGGATTGCTAAAAGAGGGGAATAATGAGGCATTTTCAGAAAAAATGCACGATTTCAATAGTTTGAATGAAGTTATCGGTACCAAAGAATTGCTGGAGCTTGGTAAAAAATACGAATAGATCCCAGTTAGTCATGATCAAGTAGAGTGAAAAATGGATGCAGTTACACTAGCGATTTTAAAGGGCCGGCTTGAGCAGATAGCGGATGAAATGGATGCTACCTTGTTCCGTACGGCCTTCAATCCGATCATTGCCGAAGCACATGATGCCAGCCATGGTATCTATGATGCCAAGACAGGAGAGACCCTTATTCAAGGCAAATCTGGCTTGCCTATCTTTGTTGGGGTGATGGCGTTTGCTGTAAAGGCTGTTATCGACAAAGTATCAAAGGATGGCCATTTGCAGGAAGGCGATGTCTTTATCTTTAACGACCCGTATGATGGGGGCACACATCTATCAGACTTCCGGCTCGTGAAACCCATTTTCAGAAATGGGGAAGTTTTCTGCTATCTCGCCTCTGTCGGACATTGGCATGATGTTGGTGGCAATGTGCCGGGTAATTATAATCCAGAAGCCAGAGAGAGTTTCCAAGAAGGAATGCTCATTCCGCCTGTTAAACTCTTTGAAGCAGGTGTAATGAAGCAGGATATAGTCGATATATTATCGGCAAACTCTCGTCTGCCTAATTCTCTTTATGGGGATTTAAATGGTCAGATTAACGCCCTCGATTTGGGCCAAGAACGGCTCCATGCTTTACTTGATGAATATTCAGAAGACACGATTTTAGATGCGCTCTCAGCATTGCGTGGCCGCGCAGAACAGATGATGAGAGAACACCTCCTTCAACTTGGCAGTAATAAGCTCCATGTTGAAGATTATCTTGATAATGATGGGGTAACCGATACTGCCCTAAAGCTTGCACTAGATATGACAATCACAGAGTCAGGTGGGCTGATTATGGATTTTAGCCGCTCCAGCTCAGCATGCGATGGCCCTGTAAATATTTCGCGCTCCACAACTATTGCAGCGACCTATGTCGCTTTAAAACATATTTTCACAGATGTGCCTGCAAATGCAGGCGTTTTGAAGCCAGTTGAGTTTATTATTCCTGAAAATTCATTTCTAAGCGTTAGGGCCCCAAAGCCTGTAGGCGGATATACAGAGACAATTTTGCGTCTAATTGATGTGGTGTTTCAATGTTTCCAGCATGTTGCGCCAGAAAAGGTAAATGGCTGTGCCTATGGCACGATTAATGCGCTTTCATTGGCAGGCTACAGAAAGAATGGGAGCCGCTGGGTAATGTTCTCGTTTTTTGGAGGGGGGCATGGCGGGCATCCTGAAGGCGATGGTCTGAACCATGGAAATGCCCCAATTTCTACAGCAACCATTCCACCGCTTGAAATCCTAGAAGCGGCTTACCCAGTACAATTCACCCAATGGGCATTGCGTCCTGATTCAGGAGGTGAGGGGGAAAATCGTGGCGGCTTGGGCGCCATTTATGAAATTGAATTATTAGAAGAAGAAGCAACAGGCTTTCTGTTCGGAGAGCGTGGAAAATATGCACCTCAAGGGGTGGTTGGCGGCGGACAAGGCGCAAAAAATATTTTTTCCTATGATAGTGATGAACCCGATGCTGAAAATGGGAGAAAATATCCCCCCCTTATTTCAAAAGTCACAGGAATTCCCCTTAAAAAGGGTCAGCGCGTGCGGCTTGAAACACCTGGTGGCGGGGGCTATGGGGAGGTAAAAAAACGCTCTAAGGCGCGTATCGATTATGATCTGAAACAAGGCTATGTGACGCAGGTGAAACAATGAATCAGAAGATGGTAATTGGGGTCGATGTCGGGGGCACTTTTACAGATATACTCGCCCTTGATGAGATATCCGGCACGGTGAAAGTGGCCAAAACCCCGTCTACACGGGGCGATCAATCCATTGGGTTCCTTGAGGGCATCCTCAGCGTGACAGAGGATTTATCTGCTGTGGCAACGGTCATTCATGGCACCACTGTTGCCACAAATGCGTTGCTTGAGCGTAAAGGGGCGAAAACAGGCATTATTACAACAGCTGGCTTTCGTGATGTCCTTGAAATGCGTCGGCGTGACAGACCAAAGACTTGGGGGCTTTGGGGGCAATTCGTGCCAGTTGTTGAGCGTCAGAACAGAATAGAGGTAGCAGAGCGCACTTTGGCAGATGGGACAATTCGTCAAGCTGTCAACGAACAGGAAGTAAAAGCTGCAGCCGAAACATTGCTTGCAAATGGATGCCTATCGGTATGTCTGTTTTTCATCAATGGTTATGCCAATCCAAAAAATGAGCAGGTCGCTGCAAAAATATTGCGGGCGGTCTGGCCAAATGAACATGTCAGTGTTGCAACAGAAATTCTGCCGGAAATACGAGAATTTGAACGCTGTTCAACTGCAACATTAAATGCATATTTGCAACCGCCAGTCGCAAATTATCTGGCCAGACTTGAAGACAGAATTGCCGAACAGAAGGCGGAATCAGAAATTTTGATTGTCCAGTCTAATGGCGGTGTGATGTCTGTAGAATCTGCAAAATCATTGCCTATAAAGACCGCTTTATCTGGCCCGGCTGCAGGTGTAGTTGCCGCGCGTCAAATCGCTTCAGCCGCAGGTTTTGATAATATTATTACAGGGGATATGGGCGGCACTTCTTTTGATGTGTCATTGGTGGCAGACGGTCAGAATATGCTTACCGCTCAGGCAAATATTGATTTTGGAATGACTATTCGTGTGCCAATGATTGAAATGACAACCATTGGTGCGGGCGGTGGGTCTATCGCGCATATTGATGAAACAGGGCTATTGGAAATAGGCCCTGAATCTGCAGGCTCTGATCCTGGCCCAGCTTGTTATGGTCTGGGCAATACACGGCCCACCGTTACCGATGCTAATCTTGTGCTGGGCAGAATCGATGCTACCAATCCGATAGGCGGCAAACAAAAATCGCTGGATAAACAAGCTGCCATAGCCGCAATAGAAACAAATATTGCCAAGCCACTTGGGCTAGATGTTTATGACGCAGCAGAGGCGATTATCAAAGTAGCAAACGCTAAGATGGGTGGGGCGATCAGGCTGATTTCTATTGAGCGTGGCTATGATCCAAAGCTGTTTGCGATGATGCCCTTTGGCGGTGGCGGCGCATTACATACAGGTGCTTTGATGCTTGATATTGGACTTGGGGCGTCTGTGGTTCCGCGTTATCCGGGTGTGAATTCTGCTTTGGGGTGTGTGATGTCCGACTTACGCCATGATGAAGTGCGTACCATGAATGTGTTGCTGGATGGGCTGGATTGTGCTGAGCTTGCACAGATGATTAAAGAGGTCACTTTATCCTCAACCAAAAGAGTTCAAAATACCAAAGCCAAGCTGGCATCCATTGATAGAATTATTGAGTTAGATATGCTCTATATGGGCCAATCCCATTCTGTTGCAGTGCCCATTTTAGAGGATCCGGACAAGCTGACAGTTGCCTCTATTGGTGCGGCTTTTGATCGAGCCTATGCAAAAGCCTATAGTCGTCCATTAACAGGTATCCCTGTTCGAATCCTCAATTTGCGGCTGTCTGTTGTTGGTGTGCGGCCGGCAATTGATTTGCAAATTCTTGCAAAAGGTGCGCGCGCAGATTCTGTTGCTTCCTGTTTAATTTCAGAACAGCCAATTTATGCCGATGGTGCATGGCATAACGGCCAGATTATTGACCGGCTTCGTCTGCCAGAAGGGGCTGAAATACATGGCCCAGCATTATTGGTTCAGCCAGATGCAACCATCTATCTTGACCCCTTTATCAGCGCAACTGTGGATAGCTTCGGCAATATCATTATGAAGGCCAGAGGATAAGATGATGAAACAGAATGTACAGAAATTAGACGCTGAAAAGACAGCCATTTTGATAGTTGATCTTCAAAATGACTTTCTTGATCCCGGCGGCGCATATGGCAGAGCTGGCCAGACAAGTCCCGAAATCGCTGCTCTTCCAGAAAGGCTTCTTCCGCTTTTGAATCTTGTGCGTAAAAAAGGGGGGTGGATAGTTTCTACCCAATTTACCCTTGTGCCCGGAAAGGCAGGAGAGCCCTTTATCGCCTCCCATCTGAAAAAATTACGCCCCTTTTTAAAAAAGGGGGATTTTGCACCGGCTTCATGGGGCAATAGCCTGGTCGATAAGCTCCAACCTGCAGATATTACGGTTGAGAAAGTGGCCTATTCTGCTTTTTATCAGACGCGTATGGAATTTGCGCTATCGCGTGCTGGTATAAACACATTATTTGTTTGCGGTATTGTTACCAATGGCGGGGTGGCCTCAACCGTTCGCGATGCCCATGTTCGGGATTTTCATACAATAACCCTAGAAGATGGGTGTGCGGCATTTTCACCTGAAACCCATGATACCGCGATAAAATCTCTCTCAACAGTTGGTGAGGTTATGTCGATTGCGCAGGCTATGAAGCTGTTTGAAGCAGTCTAGAGCTATGGCAGGGATTGTTATTGAAAGCCCATCATTTTCTGCTGATATCGAAATAGACTGCCTGATCATTGGGGGCGGGGCAGCGGGGTTAACTGCATCGCTGGCGGTGGCCCAAGCCGGGCTTAGCGTGCTTATCGCAGAACGCCAAGACCGGGTATCTGGTTCAACAGCCCTGTCTTCTGGGTTGATTCCGGCTGCAGGAACCAATGCACAAAGGCGTCAACAGCTTGAAGATGATACAGACCAATTCTTTTCAGATATCATGGCCAAGAATAATCATCAGGCTGACCCGGCCCATGTCTGGCGTTGTATAAATGGTGTGCGTGCTGCCATAAACTGGCTGGAAACAGATCATGATATTCCCTTTCATGTTCTAGATAGTTTTTTATATCCAGGCCATAGTCACTATAGAATGCATGCTGTCCCTGAAGTCACAGGCAAGGATTTGGTCAGACGGCTGGAACACGCAGCCAGTAACCAAGAAATACCGATATCATGTAATCTGAAAATAACCAATTTGGTGGTATCAGATACTGGAAAACTTATCGGTGCACAAGCAGAACGCCCAGATGGTCGCCAAGAGACGATTGCGGCTAAAGCGATTATTTTGGCCTGTAATGGCTATGGTGGCAATCGTGATCTGGTCGCAAAATATATTCCAGAAATGCGCGATGCTATCTATTTTGGCCATGCCGGAAATCAAGGCGAGGCAGTGCTTTGGGGGCAGGTGCTGGGGGCTGAAATAGCGCATCTTTCTGGGTATCAGGGGCATGGGTCTGTTGCGCACCCGCACGGTATCTTAATTACTTGGGCAATCATGATGGAAGGTGGCTTTCAGGTAAATCAACTGGGCAAACGGTTTTC
>Ga0181591_10006396_pt1 | contig 10223 bp, 11 predicted proteins | sample 071ome_33_FD_133757 | JGI IMG/M metagenome (GOLD analysis project Ga0181591, IMG submission 133757) | Coastal salt marsh microbial communities from the Groves Creek Marsh, Skidaway Island, Georgia - 071412AT metaG (megahit assembly) | ecosystem: Environmental > Aquatic > Marine > Intertidal... | reverse complement strand
GACATAGGAAATCGTTGTGAACCTAATCCTAACCTAATACCACACACATGGCCTGCTAAACTGCAAGAAAAATATTCAGTTATAAATTATGCAGAATCAGGCAGTGGTATTGAGTTTTCATACCTAAGACTTATAGACACACAACATTTGTTTACTGCACAAGATAAGATCATATTTGTAGCCAGCAGTATAAAACGCTTTTACATAGCATCAGAATGGCGTAAAAGTTTAGGCGAAAGTTCTCAGCATGTGAATGATCCTTATAATAAAAAAATGAACAAAGGTAGATACAGTCAAGAAATAAACTTAGCAGCTAAATTATCATTAAAATACTTTAATGATTGGCAAATAAACCGAAACAGGTACTTTGCACTTTTATATCATCTTAGACAGTTCTTGGGGGATCGTGTACTGATACTGGAAGTTTTTAGAGACAACAAACCCGAAAATAGAAATCAACAACCTACAGACATAATCAGTTTGATAGATAATCCTGATGTTTGTTTAGTTGACATATATGAACATGAAAACAGAGAAATATGGTCTGGTCCTAAAGGATATGATCATACTAGGACTCCGGATCAACGAGTGTGTCATCTAACTGAAACTCATCATTCAATGCTCTATGATAAAATTGTTGACTGGATTGAAGGTGCTGCATTTAAAATAGACAAAGGTGATTTACTTGACTTGCCTAAACATGTAAAGCACAAGTATCTACACAATACGGTATAAATATCATATGCGCACATACAATCTATTTTCCGAACGGGCTCAAGACCCAACACTAGATTATCCCAATGAGTGGTACAGACTAACCCAAACTGCTCGTGATTATTTTCGCGAACAAGGTTGGCCTACTTGGAGGGTCAATGGTCGTACACCTAATTTAGACGACATACAAAACGTATTAGATGCTGCTAAAATGGAGCAAGCAGATGACGACACTCTTAAAAGCATCACTCGGCTGTATAAGTATGTGCAAAAAAATTCTTTTGGTACAGCTATAGATTTTGCAGACCTAGGAACTCTGTTAGAACATGTGCAAATAGGTTCATTAGATACAGAATATAAAAAATTTCCCGAATGGTATAGTTGGCTTCGAGGACAACAAACTTTAGATACTTATAAAAAGCACGGAGTTGATGTACTTGCACTTCTAGGCATAGATGGTGCGCCGTCTATTAAACAAGTAGAGCGTATAACACGTTCTGACATATATGCTCTTCTTCAAGAGTATGTTGACCTTAGTCGAGCACAGCCACGAAACAAAAACATATACTGGACTTTAGGTCTACTAAACGAACTCCTTACTTCACAAGAGATTTCTAATTGAAGATTTATTTAGACTGTTTCGGTAAAAACAAAAAGCATTTTACAGTTGAAGTTCCGTCTATATCTTCAAGTGAAAAGAAAAACCTTGTATTACTTACCTGGCCAAGCGCAAATTCTCAATGTTTAGCTCATTTAGAAAAACTGTTGCTTGCAGACAGATTATATATAACGTATGACATATGGGAACCAGGGTATCCAAAATATCGCATAAACCGTCTATTCAAAACAGTGAAAAAATTAATTGTAGATAATTTTTCCCATTGTAACGACTACTATTTTATTTGTAAAGATCCGCGAACATTTCGAGATCATGATATATTAGATAATATAAATGAATTTCAATTTTATAAAAAATTTTGTCAGTGGCAAAAACCTAAAAAATTTATACATCCGCAACTTATCGAAAGCGATTACCAACTTTATTACGGTGATCTTAATATAGATTATTGGATAGAGCGATTTAAAAAAAAGTTATTCAATCTACCAAAAAAAAATTTTCTGTTTAAACATAAACTGTCTTGTTTAGTAAACACTGCACGTTATCCGCGGAGTATGTTTATAACATTGATTTATGATTTAGATGTGTTACTTAGTCATAGAGCTAAATTACATGACGTGACCTTAGAATTATCATCTAAATTAGACGAAAGCCTTCGTTCTAAACTTATAGAAAATTATTCTCTGGCAAAAAACAAATTCAGTAAAAATCAACACTGGTCCTCTGCAAAAACATATACTAAAACAGCAACCGAACAAAGCTTTGAAATGATTCAAAAAAGTTTTTGCAATATAGTGATAGAAGATCCGGTATATAGTAAATTTACAAGAATAACAGAAAAAATTTGTAAGCCTATTGTTTCATACCGTCCTTTTTTATTATTAGCAGCACCTAACACACTTGCATGGCTTAAAAATAATGGATTTCGTACATTCGACAAATGGTGGGACGAATCATATGATCAAGAACCCAATCACCTGCTTAGAATACAAGCTGTATATCGTGTTGCTCAATACATTAATTCTTTAAGTAAAAAAGAATGTAGAAGAATACTAGACGAAATGCAACCAATTTTAGAACACAATCAACAACATCTTTTCCAGTTTCAGAGTTTACTTCATAAAGAAATTATATCGTGATGCATAAAATATCACGTACAAACTAAATATCGTGCTATGAAAATAAAAACACCTGCACAGCGTTCTGCTATTATTAATGCCAAAGACGGAATGCACTCAGAGTCCTAATATGAACGGTTTTTGGGGCTGGTGTATATTCTTTAGCATACTGTTTGGCTGTGCTGTATACTTCGGCCTGTGGCAAGTAATATTACTTGTTTGGCTTCATTTTACTTTTGGTTAAATACAGTATGAGATTGAGACAACTCACTGGTATACAATTAAATGAAAATCGTCTTGCACGAAACTTGTGGAATCAACTTTCTGACAAGCTTCTAAAACTCGGTGCTAAACGAGCTTTAGATATTCCAGGACCCCGCGAACCCGAAGTTTGGGAGAAGATTATACAAGCAGTAAAGATTTGTAATGATAATCCCGAAAAAATAGATAATTGTAAAAAAATTTTACTACCACTTTTAAACGGCAATGAAACTGCCCTTAAATGGATACTAAGTCCAAATGGTAGAAAAATAATGCTTGATATTGCTAGGGATAGTGGGCCAACAGTATGAGCTTGGATTATATAGAACTAGACTATGTAACTCCACAAGTTGATCTATTTTCTGAGTATAGTTTAGGTATGCGTATACAAGCTTTAGTTGACTACTTATGGACTCACCATAACATAGAAGCACATGCAGAAGCTTATAATAAAATCTATGTAGAATCTGAGCGAGATCGAGCTGCTGCTATACTAATTATAAGTGGTTTTTCTGATATTAAAATAGTCTAAAATATAAAACCAGGTCGTAAGAGGTAAAACAACACTTTAAAAAGTACTATAAGACCTGGTTTAAATAAAACAAATTTTACATATTGTTATTGTGTAATGACCTAGTATCCTAGACGAACTCTAGGCATATTTCCATAATAATCGCTATGCGCCTGTTTTGCTGCTGACCCTAATTTGCTAGCAGCTTTTACAATTTTATTTCTAGACGGATACCAAAAGTCTCTAAAAGTGTCGTCTATTTCGCCTAACAGTTGAATAACCTGTTTTATTCCCGGTGCCCCTAGTACTGTTTTAAGAGCTTGTGTTCCTCTGTTATCATCGGAAGTACCTTGCATCCAATTTTTATTCACGCTCGGAGGTCGAAACCAATCTACCCAATTCTCTTCTGTAATGTTGCTGACAATTTGTCCAAGTTGTTGGTCTTTATGCGGTTTGTCAAAATCCACATCAGCAGTAAATCTTCTATATATTTGTGCTAGATCTTTGTAACCGTTAGGAAATACTTTTTTACCGTCGTCCCATTTCGCAGCAAACCATATCATAGTACGACTACCAGTGACATCATTTATACCCCAATTTGAAGGCATGTAATAATTAGTATCAGCCCAGCGTTTAAAATTCTCAAAAGATTGCAAATCATCTACAGTTGGTGTGGGCCAATCGTCATAGTCATATTTTAATAAATCTTTAGAATTGTTAAAATAACTAGGGCTAGCCTGATACCATTTATCCCATCTATCAAAATTAGTAAATGCACTTCTTATTGATCTATGTATTTTCTGTGTTGTTTCTTGGTAGGTATTAGCAGAAAAATCATTTATGTTTAACCATACTTCTTCTATAGCTATAGCTAGTTTTGTATAATTGTTACCGATGGTCTTTTTTATTGCATTTAACGATTGTGCAGCCATTTTATAAGCTACAGTTTTTGCAACTACTTGAGCAATTTCTTCAATCTTAAGATTTTTTCTTACACTTTCTAAAAGTTGCTCTAACTTATTTTTTATTTTAGAATTTTTTTCTAAAAATTCGTTAGTTATAAATCCGCCTACAACTGCTCCTCCGGCAACACCTGCACCGGCAGCAGCATCACCGGCAGTCTTACTAGGAATTTTGTTTTTGAGTTTCTTAATAAAAGAAAGTAAATTTTTTATCGGCTTAACATTTTTCCAAATATTTTCCAAAAGCTTTATACCTCTAATAGCAGCAAATATAAAACTAATTGTACCTAAAAAATTTCTTATACCTACAAGTGCTTCGCCGTGAGTAATATTTCCTTGTTGCCACTGGTATATTTCATCAAAAGGGTTCCACCCTTCGCCTATAGTTGCAAATAGAGTTTCCGCAGCTAGTTCGCTTCGGTGTAGCCAGCCTAAGTTTCTTGCCAAAGGCTGAAAAATTCGAGATAAACCGCCAGCTACAGCTCCCCAAACTTCGTTGATTGATTTATTTCCGTATTCACTTTCTAGTATTTCTCTTAAATACACTACATTTCCTTTTACCGTATCCTAGTCTTTGCATTACAGTCATCCGTTCGTTATCGTCCATTTGCATCCACATACATATTTCTTCTTTTGTTCTGCCACACCCTACGCATATGCCTTCTACAATTTTACATACGCTCATGCAAGGTGTAATATACATTAAGTATCTACACCTTTATTTTTTATATCTTGGTATTTTTGTATGAGCTTTTGTTTTAGTTCGTCATTAATACGTTTTGGAAGATCTCTATCTAGATAATCTTCTGGGTAATCTGATAAATGCTTATTATAAAAATTAACAGCAGCGTTTATATTAAAGTTGCCCGGCCACGGTTCCATATTATCTTCCCATATTTCATAAGCTATTGTTTTTCTACCGGTTAGTATTCTAACTAATGTTGACGATGTTGCACTAAATGCTAACCAACCTTCTTCGATTTTATTACCGCCAGCGTAGTAAGCTATAGGAGATATTTTGCTTGAATTTATATCACTAGTAGGTTCTTTTTCATCTGGTTCTACTACTGGCTCATCTTGTGGTTCTAAGTTTGGCTCGTCTTCCGGTCTTGGCTCTGGCTTTGTATCTGGCTCTGACTTTGGCGCTGGCTCTGACTTTGGCGCTGGAATATTATCTATACCGGTATACTCAGGATCTTTGCCGTTCTTAGCATTTTCATAAGCTTGTTTAATTTTAGCTGCTTGATTGCTAGAAATTGTGTCAGGCATGCCGGGAATTTTATTCCAATTATTTTTACCACCGTAATAATCATTATACCACTTTATAGTTTTATCCATGTCGTAATTTGCAGGGAATGGTATTTGTTTGTTCATCTTAGGAATGATACCTAACAAATAAGCTAATGTTTCGCCTACTGCGTGAGCTTGAACATCTTCACTTTTAGAAACAATAGAACCAAATACTTCATTAGGTACTTCTAATTGTATGTCATCGCTCGGTGCTAAGAAGTCTCTGTTGTAGTTGTATTCCCTACTCGACGCACCAGCAGGTTTTTTAGGTTCTAAGCCTGGGATAGGCTGTGCACCTTTTTCCATCTGGCTCTTATAATCACTGTAATCAGCCATTGTATATGGCAGAAGTTTTCTTAACTCATAATTAGTAGCTGGCTTAATTTCGCCGCTGGCTATTTTTTCTGCCCAATACTCGGGATAGAGTGTGTCTACATTTTTTAATTTACTTATTAGTTTGTAACTGTTGTTCAGTCGTTCCAATAATTTAATTGGATATTCTTTATCACCTTCTCCGTACTCGTTTACTAATTTTTGTATAGTTTGTATTTTAGTTGGGAATAATTTTTTTGCTGCTGCAAAATTACCGTTATACAGAGATCTTTCTAATACTAATAGTTCTGCATCAATTGCTCTTCGTAAATCATCATTAATACGGTATCGGCGAACCCATGTGTGTATCCCCTCATCAGTAAAAGCTTCTTCTATTTCTTCTAGCGTATCAATTTGACCATTTTCTAACATATGCCGGTACATTTCCGGCAAACCTGGATTAAATTTTATATACGGAGCAAAACTATTTGATATATCTAAATTGTCACCGGGCATTGGTGGACGATTGAAATAATTCAGTGGTTTTGGCTTAACCATTCTTTTTTCTGCACCTGTGTCTTTTAGGAACTTTGCTACAGCTGGCATAGATTGATAGTATAAATTTTTCCAATAGCTTATTGGATAATCTTTAGTGTTAAAAATTTTGTTATCAAAAAAACCAATTCTGCGCTCAGGTGTAGTGCCTTCACCGTAGTCCATTGCATATATTAGAGCATGCTCGGCCCATGCTCCGGATATAAAGTCAATTTTATCCCAGTCCATATATTTATATGCGCCATAGCTACCCCACCACTTGCCGCCGGGTCTTAGGTCAGCTGGTAAATTATTTCTAATTTCAGGTATAAGACTTATTACGTTCCATGCTCTGTGTCTTATTTCGTGAGCATCTGTCTGTACTGCTCTTGCTGGATGATAAGACAGCAATTGATCGTGACCTGCAATAATTGTATCTTGACCTTCAGGGCCGCCGTAAGCTGCTCCTAGAATACCATCTACATTTCCAAATCTAGCAATTACTTTTCGTTCAGGATATTTTTCTAATTGTCTCCTATTCTGAGCTTGTTTCGCAGATCTTCCGACTCTAGGTTCTCCCATAATACCTAGCTGCAATATCGGATCGCTAAGATTATTTTTCTTATCAGTAATGTTTAGTTTACCTAATAGTCTTAAGTTCCAGTCAAACACATCATAGTCTACGGTAACAGTAGTAACACTTTTATACCAATCTGATATTTCTTCTGGCGTCATTTTACTACTAAAGTCGTAATATCTCTTACCTAAAATTTCTTCTGCGTCATCCCAGAAGTCAATATAGTCATCATGCTGACCAGCCTTATACTTATCATATGGATCGGGTGGATCCATAATGTCAGGTCGATTTGCATCGCCTGGCTTTAGTGGTCCGGTTGGTTTTTTAGGTTTGTTTGGACCACTAGACGATTGCGGTGCATAATTCATTTGTGTTAGAGTATAAAACTTAGTTTTATTTTTATGATACTCTGTATACTTAGATTCTATTTGAGATTTTTCGTTGTCTGATAAATTATAAAATGCTTTTACGTAAGGATTTGTATGAGAACTGCTAGTATACTTTTGTAGAATATTCATCATTTCTTTTACAGGCAAACTTTGTTGACCAAAGTAAACATCTATAATACCGTAAGCAAACATGTCGCCTCTTTTGATATCTTCAACTGTCTGCGGGGTAGCAGCAGCAACTAAAGCACCAATAGCAGCCTCGGGAGAAAGTCGCCATCCGCCTTTTAATATTTTTTTAATATCTTTAAAAAGGTTTTGTTCCGATTCTACTAACAATTGTCTCAAATACATTATAAATCCTTAAAAAGATAAACTAGCTCTAGGGCGTCCTTCGGCCATGTCTCCTAGATAGTCTGATAAATTACTTAGGTTGTTATGAACCTTTTCGCCTTCTTCGCTGTATTTGTCTTTGTGTTGAAGCAAATACTGGTCAACTTGATCTTTAAGATCTAAAATAAAATCTCCGTAACCTTTAGGCATATCTCCAACAGGAAATTTTACATTCCCGCTATATCCCTCTTCGTCTATTTTACCAGCACGTAATGGTCCTTCGTTTACTATATCTATAAACGCTTTTATATCGTCGTTCATTTTTTTCTCCACGTAGATAAAATATTTATCTATTCTTCTGTTGAAAGATTATTCAAGAACGAGCGCAACATAGTGCTATCAGTTTCAGCTTTTATTTTACCCACTGTACTGCCTTGAGATGGGTCATCAGACTTAACAGTTTCTGATGTTGTATTGCCACGTTTAATTTGATCAAGAATTGTTGACTTACTTTGAGTTGATTCTTGATACTCGCTATCATCTGCAAGATCTCTAATACGCAAACTGTCTACGTCAAACTCAAGATCAACTTTTGCGCCAACGCCACTCGACGAACGTGTTTTCATTAACTGTATCTGATAGCGTCCACGTTCACGCATAGCTCGACTTGTAAAAATACCAAACACATTATCAGCAGTATTAATTTTACTTAAGCCACCGGAGATATGTGAGTGATCAAATTCTACTTCTTCTACTGCTCCTCTGTTCAGCTGCGAAGCTGTGACAAATACAGTGTTGAGTTCCATAGCCAAGTTACGTAGTTCTTCTGATACGTATTTGTCTTTTACAAACAAGTCACTTGGTGATACTTTTACACCTAACGGCATCATAAGATCAAGATAGTCAACTAAAATTACGTCAACTTTTCTTTCTGTTTTAATTTCATATTCTTTTATATAACTGCGCAAGTCGTTTGCATTACAACCACTTGGCATGTACTTGACTTGGAATGCGCCGGCCTTCTTACCGATCATTTTTACTTTCATCTCAACGTCTTCAATTGACTTGAAAACATCTTTAGTTGGGATGTCAGTGGTCATTGAATCAAGACGCATACTAACTAGATTTTCTGAAAGCTCGAAAGTCAAGTATAGCACGTTCAGTCCAGCAAGACACCAGTTAACACCTAGGTTTGCCATAAACAAACTTTTACCAGAACCAGAGCCACCTGCAAAAATATTCAGTTCACCTCTATTAAAGCCGCCAAACAGTTTTCGATCAAGACTCTCCCAGCCTGTACTTACTTGTCCGTTTTTATCTTTAATAGCTTCTAATCTAGCTTTGGGATCAGCAAAGTAGTCTGTGCCTAGATCTTTTTGTAGTCCAATTTGCACAGCTTTCTTTACTAGTTCTTCTACGGGCCCGTACTCACCTTTTTCTAGTAAGTCGGCACTCTTAAGAATAGCAGCTTCAAGAGCTTTATGCCTGCTGAATACTTCAAATTCATTTAGCAACCAATCATAGTGCTGTTCTTGCAGCGCTCCGGGGTCTTTAAGATCGGCATGCGTAGATGCATTGACCATTTGAAATGTTGGCAATGCATTATGTTCAGCAACATAATTATTAACAAATTCAGCTGCTGGTTGCAGCTTTCTATCAAACGCTGTTGGATCAAATACACTTTGACATCTTACAAATGTCTGTGCATCTGTAAGCATCATTTCTAAATAAACTTTTTGTATATCGTATCCGTAATCAGTGTTTTGTTTTGTTGTCATATAATCTCTTTGTTATTTTTTTAGCTAGATACTTATGTAAAATATAAAACCAAATACCGTTTAATATTGGTTCAATAGTTGCGGTCAGTCCTGCGTCAAACCAATTAGCTCCGGTTATAAGTCTTACTGTACTGATTGCTATTATAAAATGACCAGCAGTATATATAATTGCAAGCAGTAGACTGTTGCCTACGCTAAGTTTCTTTAAAACTTTAAATATTCCGTTTGTGAATTCATTAAACATTACCTATCCTCATACACAAATGGGTCTTGTTCCCTTAGTTCTTTAAGTCTTTTGCGCCATGCTAATTCTGATTTAATTTTTCTATATGGCCATAAAATAATGTTAATTAACCAAACCATTTTTTCTCCTTTAACTTTATTTTTACTGCATAAGATTCTGCCTGTGTAACAATACTGTAAAGAGTATACACTCTACCGTATCGATTAACAGCATCAGCAATATCATTTATATCTTCAGCCCAGTTGGGCATACTAACACTCCATCCTTGTTCTATAGCTGCACTAACTAATTTTTTACCAGCTTTGTCTCTATCAGGTACAACTATTACTTGTTTATTAAGTTGATTAATCAACAAAGCTTGTTGCTCACTTATTTCAGAACCTAGTAAAGATATTCCATCTACATGTATAGCATCAATTACACCTTCGCACACAATAGCAAAAACTTTTTGTTCAGTTTGGTTATCTAAATTAAAACAGTATCCTGGCTGTTGCTCAGACAAGTACTTGGGTTTTTTGTCTGCTTTGATGGCACGTCCAGTCCATCCAACTATGTGCCCTTTGTGACGGAAAGGTATGATAAGT
>Ga0181591_10006391_pt1 | contig 10227 bp, 10 predicted proteins | sample 071ome_33_FD_133757 | JGI IMG/M metagenome (GOLD analysis project Ga0181591, IMG submission 133757) | Coastal salt marsh microbial communities from the Groves Creek Marsh, Skidaway Island, Georgia - 071412AT metaG (megahit assembly) | ecosystem: Environmental > Aquatic > Marine > Intertidal... | reverse complement strand
TGGACTCTCGACCCGGCAACCGGCCGCACCGTCGAAGAGCGCCTCGACGAACGCAGCCACGAGTTCCCCCGCCATGATGAGCGACGCCTCGGGCGAGAGGCCCGCTACGGCTACACCGTCGGCTTTGTCGGCGATGAGGGCCCCGGGTACAAGCATGATCTCGTCAACGGCACGATCGAGGTCCACGACTTCGGTCCGGGCTGCGCGACCCAGGAAATGGTGTTCGTTCCCCGCGACCCCGACGCCTCGATCGATAACCCGTCGAACGAGGACGACGGCTGGGTCATGAGCTATGTGCACGACGCGACAACCAACACGGCCAACGTCGTGATCCTCGACGCTCAGAACTTCAGTGGCGAGCCGGTCGCCACCGTGCACCTCCCGCAGCGGGTGCCGTTCGGCTTCCACGGCAACTGGGTTCCGACGACCGACTGAACGGGCTCGTACCGCCCCGGCAGGCAAACAACCGCAAGCCACCTAGGGTGCCGCTATGAGCGAAGCGCCATCACCTCGCACCATGGTCCGTCGCGGTGCCAATCGAGCCGAGTACGACATCGAGGCGATCAAGACCATCCTCGACGCCGGGCTCATTGCCCATGTGGGCGTGCAGACGCCGGAGGGTCCCCTCGTCTTGCCGATGGCGTATGGCCGCGACGACGACACCCTCTACCTCCACGGCGCCCTGGCCAACCATCTGCTCGGCTCGGGTGAAGGCCATGACATCTGCGCCACGGTCACCCATGTCGATGGGCTGGTGATGGCCCGCACGCCATTTCACAACTCCATGAACTACCGCTCCGTCGTCGTGCGGGGGCTCGCGGTCACGATCGAGGATCGCGACGAGAAGCTCCGGGCCCTCAAGCTGATCACCGACCATGTCGTGAAGAACTGGGACGCAACTCGTCCGGTCTCTGAACTCGACATCAAGAAAACGCTCGTTCTGCAGGTCTCCCTCGCCGAGGCCTCGGCCAAAGTGCGGGAGGGCGACCCGATCGACGAGGAGGCCGATATGGCCGGACCGTGGTGGGCTGGGGTGATCCCGATCGAAACCCGCTTCGGTGCACCCCGTGTTGCCGCCGACTTCACCGGCTCCGACGCCATGCCACCCCATTACAGCGATCTCGCCGGCAAGAGCCCAGACGAGCGGTGACGTCGGGCTCGATCGCCGATCGAGCTGCGAGATAGTGAAACACACCGTTCATGAGGGGCAGACATGCCGTTCGCGTGCCGTGCGTACGGTGCTGGCCATGCCACCCCACACCGAAGCCGCCGCTGCTCTGACCGGCCCCGAGCGAGTCATCGTTGCGCCCGCAGCGGGCATCTTCGAACCGGCCGCCCGCAATGGCACCTCGATTCGACGAGGTCAGGTCGTGGGCCACGTGGTCTGTGGGGCGGAACGAGTCGAGGTCACCAGCCCCTTTGACGGCCAGGCCCGAGGTGTTTTTGCCTGGCCTGATGAACGAGTTCGCCGTTTCCAGCCAGTCCTCTGGATGGCTGGTCGAGCAGCCTGACCCACCGAACCTCCTCTGGCCCGGGCCCGGTGTCGGTTTCCTGCTGCTGGGGCAGTTGACCGGCGCCGGGCGGGGCCGCGTTCTGGGAGTTCTTCTCTCTCAGAGAACTCGGAACGCAGCACGAAGTTCGTCGACAAACACATCCGGCTGTTCCCACGCAGCAAAGTGGCCGCCCTGTTCCAGCTCGTTCCAGTACCCGATGTTGGTGTAGCGCTTCTCCGCCCACCGTCGCGAGCACCGAATGATTTCTTTCGGGAAAATCGAGCACCCGGTCGGCACCTCGACCGTTCCGCCACCGAAGTCGGCGAAGCTTTCCCAGTACAGGCGAGCCGATGACGCTCCCGACGCGGTGAACCAGTAGATCGAGATGTTGTCGAGGATCTGGTCTCGGGTCAGCGCGTCCTCAGGGTGTCCGTCGTTGTCGGTCCACGCCCACATTTTCTCGACGATCCATGCGGCTTGACCGACTGGAGAGTCGACCAAGCCGAAGCCCAGCGTCTGCGGCCGGGTGGATTGCTGCTTGGAGTAGCCCGAGTCCCACTTGTCGTAGTGTCCGAATGCGGCGAGTGCCCGCTGCTCCTGCTCCGTTGGGTTTTCGAGCGACTCGGGGGTGGGGCTGGCAACCGGCATGTTGGTGTGGATGGCACGAACATTCCCGAGGTTCTGCATCCCGATATAGGTGGTAACCGCTGCACCCCAGTCGCCGCCCTGAGCGACATACGAGTCGTAGCCAAGTCGGACCATCAGGGTGTTCCAGGCGGTGGCGATCCACGCCACACCGCAACCGGTCGCAGCTGGCTTGCCGCTCCATCCGTAGCCGGGAAGCGAGGGGATCACGAGATGGAACGCATCATCAGCGGTTCCGCCGTGCTCCGTCGGGTTTGTCAACGGGCCGATCACGCCCATGAATTCTGCGACCGACCCCGGCCAGCCGTAGGTGAGCACCAGTGGTGTGGCGTCCTCGTGGGGTGATCGGATGTGCATGAAATGGATATCGATCCCGTCGATCTCCGTGAGGCAATGGTCGTAGGCGTTCAGCTGAGACTCGAAGCGACGCCAGTCGTAGTCGTTGCGCCAGTAGTCACAGAGCTCGCGGGTATACGAGAGTGGGGTGCCCTGGGTCCAGTCCTCGACCGGCTCGGACTCGGGCCAACGAGTTCGATCGAGCCGACTGTGTAGGTCGGCGATCTCATCGTCAGAGACGCTGATGGTGAAGGGGCGGATGGCGTCGCTCATAGCGCCATGCTCGCGGCGAGGTGGCCTCGCCGCAATCTCACTCGGGAAGGCACCGCACCGGGACAGTCCGGCCGTGCGGGCATAGGCTCCGCACCACCATGACGCTCGACAGCACCTTCGTGTCGGTTCTCGACTACCTCGGTGTTTTCGTCTTCGCACTCTCCGGCGCCTGGCTTGCGATCCGGCGAGATCTCGATCTCGTCGGCGTCGTCACCCTCGGGCTCGTAACGGGACTGGCGGGCGGTGTCGTGCGCGACGTGCTCGTCGCCGACCTTCCACCGGTCGCCGTGCGGGAGGGCTGGCTGCTCGGCGTTGCCGGAGGTGCTGCGATTACAGCACTGCTCGTCCCTCGGCCTGACGCCGCGCTCGAACGACTTGTCGTTGGGCTCGACGCCATCGGACTCGGCTTGTTCGCGATCGTCGGGGCGACAAAGGCGGCGGAGGCGGGCATCGGGATCGTCGGCGGGATGGTCGTCGGTACCGTCTCCGCGATCGGCGGCGGTCTCCTACGGGACGTGCTGGCCGATGAGGTACCCCAGGTGTTTCGTGCTGGCTCCCGCCTGTACGTGATTCCTGCGCTGCTCGGATCGCTCACCGTCGGCCTGGCGTGGGAGTTCGAGTTCGAAGGTCCGGTTACCCAAGCGGGCGGCGCTCTCACCGTCATCGCGCTCCGCCTGCTCGCCCTCCGATACGGCTGGCACGCTCCCCTGCCCCAACGCCGCCGCGCCACCTGAGCTCCGGGCGCGACAACGCCCACCCTTCTGCCGATGTCGGCTCGTGCGACGTCGGCCCCGCTCTGTCAGGATCTCGCCATGGCCGAATCGATCGCCTTCCGACCGACCTCCGATGTCTGTGACGACCACGACGACGCCCAGATCGTGAACGAACGCTTCGTGTCGCTCGGCGGGGCACCTCACGCAGCCGGGCTGGCCTCAACCGTCAAAGCACACGAGGACAACTCGAAGGTGAAAGAGGCGGTGGCCGAACCCGGAGAGGGCCGAGTGCTCGTCGTCGACGGCGGTGGTTCGATGCGTCGCTCCATGGTCGGCGGCAATGTCGCAGCCGAGGCGGCCGCCAACGGGTGGGCCGCGATCATCGTCTACGGCGCCGTGCGAGACACCGTCGAACTGCGTGACACTCCCATCGCCGTCTTTGCGCTCGGCACGGTGCCTCGGAAGACCGACAAGCTTGGCGAGGGTCGCCGCGATGTCCCGGTCACTTTTGGCGGCGCCACGATTGCACCGGGCGACCCCGTCTACGCCGATCCCGACGGTGTGGTCGTGCTGACCCGCTAGCTCAGGCCGTCGGTGGCGGCAGCAACTGGCCGTCGACCACAGCTTGATCGATGCAGCGCTCGGCGACCGCCCAGACTCGCGAGAGCCCATCGTCGATCGCGCCGTTGATCGCCTTCACTCGGTCGGCGGTCACGCCGTGGTGGCGCCAACTCCCCCCGCCGATCGCCACATTGAGCAACAGCGGTTGGAGGCGGTCACAGGCGTACGCGAACCGACCTTCGGGAGTCGATCGATCCTCGTATTCGTCCCAGAGCGCCCGGAACTCTGCTCCCTGTTCGGCGGGAAGCAAACCGAAGATCCGATCGGCCGCCTCTTGTTCGGCCGCCTCAGCGGCCGCCCGTTCGGCGTCGTCGTAGATGAACACGTCGCCGGCGTCGATCTCGACAATGTCGTGGACGAGCAAGATCTTGATCGCTCGCTCGACGTCGACCGGCTCATCAGCAAGCGGGGCGAGGGTCATCGCTGTCATGGCCAGATGCCACGAGTGCTCGGCCGAGTTCTCTTGGCGGGAGCCGTCAGCGAGCATGCTCTGCCGCAACACCGTCTTGAGTTGGTCGAGTTCGTAGATGAACTCGAGTCGGCGAGCGATCTCATCGCCCGCCTCGGCCGCAATCGCAAGGGCAGCGTTCTTATCCATGGTTCTCCCAAAGCTTGTGGGCCCGAGCCCGGTGCCGCTCAGCGCCAAGTTCTTCGCAGCGCTCATCGAAGCCGGGCTGCGGGCCGCGCCACGCCATCTCATCGACGGTCGCGCTGACCGGTGCGGCAAGGTCGACGGTTGCGATCTGTCGGAACAACAGGGCGTCGTCGAGGTGCTCGTGCAGGGTCGCCGCGAGCTTGGCAGCGCCCCTGACGTTCACATCCCACTCCGCAGGATCGTGGGGAACCTGATCAATGTGGCCGTAACGAGTGAGGATCGTGGCGGCAGACTTCGCTCCCCAACCAGCCAGACCGGGGAATCCGTCAGCAGCGTCACCGACGACCCCGAGATAGTCGGGGATCGATTCCGGCGGGACCCCAAACTTCTCGATCACGCCGTCTCGGTCGTAGATGATCTCGCGACGCCGATCGAACTGAATGACCCGCCCATCGGCGGTGACACACTGGGCAAGATCCTTGTCGGGCGTGCAGATGATCACCTGCTCGACCCGTTCATCGGCCGCCGCCAACGCCGCTCCGGCGGCCATCGCATCATCGGCCTCGTGCTCGATCTGGGGCCACACGACGAACCCGGCCAGCGTCAACAGTTCCTCCACCTCAGGGAACTGGGCGAAGAGGTCTGGATCGATGTCGGCTCCGTCCTTGTAGCCGTCGTACAGATCATTGCGCCACGACGTGATCACATGGTCGGTGGCGATCCCGACGTGCGTGGCCCCGTCGCGAATGAGATCGAGCACAGTGTTGAGCACCCCGCGCTGAGCGCCCTGCCGGGGGTCGCGGTTGGACTTTGCGTAGTGAAACCGGAAGAGCTCATAGGTGCCGTCGACAAGGTGGACTTTCACGCAGACACTCCTCGGAGACGACGGCGGATTGCGATGCCGGTGGACATGATGGGAGCCTCGCACAGTTCCAGCGGGCACGATGGACCCGATGTCGACTTCGCCACCGCCGACCGATCTTCCCGTTGAGGCCTGCCTGCCCGAACTGAACCAGGCGCTAGCCGACCACCGGCAGGCAGTCCTCACCGCAGAGCCCGGCGCCGGAAAGACGACCATCGTGCCGCTTCGGCTCCTTGACGAACCATGGCTGGCCGGGCGCACGATCGTGATGTTGGAGCCACGACGCATGGCGGCCCGCGCTGCAGCACGACGCATGGCGGCATCGATCGGAGAAGACGCTGGGCAAACCGTTGGCTGGATCACCCGAGATGACCGAGCGGTTAGCGACCAGACCCGTCTGCTCGTCGTGACCGAGGGTGTGCTCACCGCTCGTCTCGTGGACGATCCGACGCTGCCCGATGTCGGCCTCGTGATCTTTGACGAGTTTCACGAGCGGTCGGTCCCCGGTGATGTCGGACTGGCTCTCTTCTTGGCGGGGCGTCAACGCGATGAGCACGATGCGCGCCTACTGGTGATGTCGGCAACGATCGACGCCGAGGGAGTCGCCACGCACCTCGGTGGTGCGCCCGTCGTTTCGAGTCCAGGCCGAACCCACCCCATCGACATCGTGTGGCGACCCAAGAAGCGGCGGGATCCGCTCGTACCGGCCGTGGTTCGGGCGGTGCGGGAGGCGTTGCGCTCGCCGGGAGACGTGCTGGTGTTCCTGCCTGGTGTCGGTGAGATTCGAGCGGCCGAGCGAGCGCTCACCGCCGAATTCGGTCCTGACGGGCCCGCGGTGCTCCCGCTCCACGGCTCACTTCCTGCTGCGGAACAGGACGCAGCGCTCGTTGCCCGAGCAGGGAGACGGGTCGTGCTGGCAACCAACATCGCCGAAACCTCCCTGACCGTTGACGGCATCACGACCGTCGTCGATGCCGGCATTGAACGATCCCCTCGATTCGACGAACGCACCGGTATGACGGCGCTGCGCACTGCGGCGATCAGCAAGGCCTCGGCAGACCAGCGGGCCGGTCGGGCCGGTCGACTTGGGCCCGGCATGGCGATCCGACTCTGGTCGAAAGCCGAACACGGGACACGAGCGACGACCACTCCCCCGGCGATCCTTGAGGCAGACCTCGCCGACGTGGTCCTCGATCTGGCCCGACGCAAGATCGACGATCCTGCGAGCGTTCCGTTTCTCACACCGCCTCCGGCTGCGCGTTGGGACCGTGCTCGCGACCTGCTCACCCAACTCGGAGCGCTTGAGGCGACCGGCCCAACCGCCGATGGCGTCGCGATGGCGAACCTTCCGCTCCATCCTCGGCTGGCGCGGCTCATCATCAGTGCCCGTCATCCGTGGCTCGCCTGTGTGACGGCTGCCGTTCTCGACGATCGGGATCTATTGCGGGGCCGCCCATCGGACCTCCCCGTCGATCTCGGCGACCGGATCCGACTCGTGGTCGATGACGCGGCATCTCACCCCGATGCTGACGGTCGTGCGATCCGAACGGCGCGTGACCGCGCCCGAGCACTGGCGCGGCGAGCCGGTATCGAACCGGGACTCTGGCCTTCGGAGGTGCCGCTGGATCAGTTGGGGTCGGTCCTTGCTCCTGGCTTTCCCGATCGCATTGCCCGAGCCGTGGCGTCGACGCGAGGCGGCTTTGTGACAGCGGAGGGCCGCTCACTTCATGTCGATCACCGCGAACCGCTGGGAGCGGCGGCTGGGATCGTGGCGATCGACATCGACGAGCGCAGCAAGCGAGGGGCGGTGCATCGAGCGGCTCGACTTGAAGCTCAGCTTGACCATCTGGTGTACGCCACCCCCAATCTGGCCCAGACCGTGAACGAGATCACCGACACCTGGGGGGTAACACCCACGCCGGGTGGGGCGCACGACGGCTTGGGAACAAGGAACGCGCTCCTCGCGCTCGGGCGAGGTGCCTATCTCGAGATCATCGGACCGGATCTCGAACAGCCCGATCCGATCGGTCCGCGACCGTTCGGTGTGGACAAGGTGAGCGAACCAACCCTGGTGACATGGGCGGCCGCCGTACCCCACCTTGAGCTGTGGTTGGCGTGGTGCGAGCACCGCCGAATTGATCCCGGGCCATGGATGGCGATGCAGCGAACAAAGCCCGACGGCACCGTGCTGCAGTGGCGTCTCACCCTGCCGCCGGAGGAGGGCGACGGCACGATTCCGTTCCTGATCGAGTGGCCGGGGACGACCCCCGCAGCGGATGCAGCAACGGGCGTTGAGCTCCTCGAGTTCTCGATCACCCACCCGGACCAACGGGTTGATGCGCGCCTGCGCGAGTACGCCCTTGACGTGCCGGTCGCACGCGGCCCCGCCAGTCTCCGAGCAACGCTCCTGACCCCAAACGGCCTCGTCGAGCTCCAGTCCTGACCATCCACGGGACTCCGGCGACGAAACACCCCAGTCATGCTTGTCATGTGAACGACATGATTGTAAAGTAATCGCAACACGGAATCAGGACCGGATCTCAATCCTCCCCCCTTCTTCCGTGGGATCGAGGCGTCGTCCTGGGTCTGCCGGACTTTGTTCATACCGCCCGCGTTCCGGCAGGCACGAGACGGCGCCTCGTCCGCGTCCCGGCAGCCCTCACCGAAGGGTTCAGTGGTTCTCGGCGGCCTCGTCGTCGCCAGCGTCGAGCACCGTGCGACCCTCGAGCGCCCGGCCGAGCGTCAACTCATCGGCGTACTCGAGATCACCACCGACCGGAAGCCCACTCGCGATCCGGCTGACACGAACACCCATCGGCTTCAGATACTTGACCAAGAGCGCCGCCGTCGCCTCGCCCTCCAGGTTCGGGTTCGTTGCCACGATGATCTCCTCGATGTCCTCGTCGGCGAGACGAGCCATGAGTTCCTTCACCCGTAACTGGTCCACCCCGACACCATCAATCGGGCTGAACGCACCCTGCAACACGTGGTAGCGACCGCGAAACTCCTGGGTCCGTTCGATGGCCACGATGTCCTGGCTGTCTTCGACGACACAGACCAATCGCTCCTCGCGGCGCGGGTCGCGACAGATCGTGCATTCGTCGCCGCCCTCGCTCAGGTTGAAGCAACGCGCACAAAACGACACACGTTCCTTCGCGTCGACAATGGCCCGGCTCAGTCGCAGCGCATCCTCGGGCGGCGCCTTCAACAGATGAAAGGCGACCCGTTGCGCCGACTTCGGCCCGATACCGGGTAGTCGTCCGAGCTGATCGATCAGCTCCTGAACCGTGGACGAATAGCTCACTCGCCCCCCAGCAGGCCGCCAAGCCCGCCGAGATCCATCCCGCCCATCGCCCCGGATTGCCCGGCGCGGAGTTGCTCGGCGGCATCGCGCAACGCAGCCAGCACAAGATCCTCCAGCAGAGAAACGTCATCGGGGTCGATTACCGACGGGTTGATGTGCACCGCCTTGAAGTCGTAGTGACCATCGACCTGGACCGAGACCAGTCCGCCGCCGGCCGACCCCTCGACGATCTCATCGGCCGCCGCCTGCACGCCGGCCATCATCTCCTGGGCCGACGCAAGCAGACCGCCGAGATCGAGTCCGGCCAGCGGATTGCTGGCGCCACTGGCACTGGCACCGCCCAGTGCGGAGAGGTCTGGGAGATCGGGGGTTTCGTCTGTGGTCATGACTCCTCCGAAGGGTCAGTGAGATGCAGTTCGGCACCGGGAAACGCTTCCGTGAGGCGCTCGATGATCTGGTCGGTGTGAGAGGGCGCATCGACGAGATCATCGAGATCGACCTCGTCATCAGGGGCAGCCGGTTCCGTGTCGGACGGATCGACGTCGGGGCCGCCTTGATCGGGCGGCGTCGGTTCCGAAGCCGCCGCCGGGGGATCGAGAGGCGGGGCGGGAACCGACGGTGGAGCGGTGGCCAGCGGCTCCTCGGATGGCGATGCCTCGCCAGCGTCCTGTGACGCCTCGTACTCGGTCAGCAAGATCTGCCAGAGTTCGATGAGTTCGTCACGCGATCGCTTCCCGCTGGCCGGTCCAAGCACTTCGGTTGCAACCTGCACGACATAGTCGCGGCTGAAACCCAAATGCAGGCTTGCGAGTTGGACCACCTCGGTCGGCGACATGGGCACGATCGTCGCCAGGTCGACCGCATCAGATCCGCTCGCGGCCGGCTCGGGAGACGCAGCGGGCGCAGGCGCGGGTACCTCGTGCGACTCGCAGGCCTGCGGGTCCGGTAGTGGCTCCGAATCATGGAGCGGGGGTGGCGGCACTGAGCCGGCGGTCGACGGCACCGGCGGCGGGCTTACGGAAACTGGCTCGGCTGGCGCTGGCGCGGGTACGGGACTGTCGCTGCGCTTCTCGGCGAGGGCTCGCCGCGCTGCAGCGGCGGGGCCGGTATCAGGAGGCGCTTCGACGGGGGTGGGTTCTGCTGCCGCCGGGGGCGGCACGGGCGGAGGTGTCGCAGGCGGCGCGTCAGTCATCGATGTCTCACCCCGATCGCCTGGAGCGGTCGGCGATGGTGCTGGCGGCTCCGCAACGGTCTCAGCACCGGCGGGCGAAACAGCCGGCACGGCGGGGGTGGCACCGCCGGCCATGTGCCGCTCCAGCGTTTCGACCCGGTCGGCCAGCGCATCAAGCGACCGGTCCGCAACGGGACGACAGAGTCGCACAAAG
>Ga0181591_10006385_pt1 | contig 10233 bp, 9 predicted proteins | sample 071ome_33_FD_133757 | JGI IMG/M metagenome (GOLD analysis project Ga0181591, IMG submission 133757) | Coastal salt marsh microbial communities from the Groves Creek Marsh, Skidaway Island, Georgia - 071412AT metaG (megahit assembly) | ecosystem: Environmental > Aquatic > Marine > Intertidal zone... | reverse complement strand
CGCGCCATGGGCAAGAAGATCGCCGCCGAGATGGAGGCCCAGCGCAAGGATTTCGTCGACGGCGCGGTCGAAAACGGCGTCGACAAGGCGCAGGCAGGCCGCATCTTCGACCAGGTCGACAAGTTCGCCGGCTACGGGTTCAACAAATCCCACGCCGCGGCCTATGCGCTGGTCGCCTATCAGACCGCCTATCTGAAGGCGAACTACCCGGTCGAATTCCTTGCCGCGTCCATGACGCTCGACCTCGGCAACACCGACAAGCTGAACGTGTTCCGCCAGGAACTCGACCGGCTGAAAATTCCGCTGCTGCCGCCCGACATCAACAAATCCGGCGTGGTCTTCGGCGTGGAGACCATCGTGAACGGCACCACGGTCTATGCCGTGCGCTACGCGCTGGCCGCGATCAAGAATGTCGGCCGCCAGGCGATGGAAGACGTGGTCGCCGAGCGCGATGCCAACGGCACCTTTGCCGATCTTGCCGATTTCGCGACACGGCTGGGACAGTCCGGCGCCAACAAGCGCCAGTTCGAAAACCTGGTCAGGGCAGGGGCGTTCGACAGCCTGGATCCCAACCGCAAGCGCCTGTTCGAAGGGGCGGAGGGCGTGATGCGCCTCGCCAATCAGTCGGCGCAGGAACGCAATTCCGGCCAGGAAAGCCTGTTCGGCGGCGCCGTGGCGGAAGACGACAACATGCGTCTCCGCCTGCCCGATACGCTCGACTGGCCGGTGATGGAACGCCTGACCCACGAATTCGAAGCCGTGGGCAGCTATCTGTCCGCCCATCCGCTCGACGCCTATGCCGGCCAGCTGCGCCGTCTGCGGGTCACCGCCGCCGCCGATCTGACCGCCTCCATGGCCGGCACCGCGCCGAACGTCGCCGGCGTCGTCATCAGCCGCCAGGAACGCACATCGGCCAAGGGCAACCGCTTCGCCTTCGTGCAGCTGTCGGACACGTCCGGCGTGTTCGAGGTGGTGCTGTTCTCCGAACTGCTGGCGACAAGCCGCGAGCTGTTGGAAGGCGGCCAGCGGGTGCTGATGACCGTCGACATCCGCGCCGATGACGGCGACGGCGTCCGCCTGTCCGCCACCAATGTCCGCCCGCTGGACGAGGCGCTTGCCAATGCCTCGACCGAGCTGCAGATCGTGATCGAGGACGAAAAGGCCATCCCCGGCATCCGGCACGCGCTGGACACGGGAGAGCCCGGCAAGTGCAAGGTGGCGCTGATCGTCGATGTCGGCGACCACCAGGAGGTCGAGGTCAAGCTGCCGAAGAAGATCGCGCTGACGGGGGATTTCCGCGCCGCCGTGGCGCATCTGCCGGGGGTGGCGGCGGTGCTGGATCCTTAGTCAACGGGACTGGTGTCCCTAGTTTCTACCCGCCGCGCCATAAAAATCAGCACGATCGACAGCGTTGTAAACCCCACCGACATGTACAAAATCGCGTCCATGGTGATGCCGACATCGATCATCCATCCGAACGGCACCGGTGAGGCGGCGCTGGCCATGACCATCATGGCGGCGACCAGGGCGCGGATCGCGCAGGTGTCATCCGGTCCGGAACTTTGGGACGAGCGGAGCGGGCTGGCAATAATTCGCAGGAAATCACCACAAGGGAAGGCCAAATATTCGCATAATGTTCTTGTTTGTGTTAGGGTGATTTCTGATCTACTCGGATGGGAGATAGCGGCACGAATAAATGACGAACTGGCGCGGTCCGCGCGGTGAAAATAGGGAGTCCGACAGGGTGACGTATTCCGTTCACCGTAATATGGAGCTTCCTGTGCATAGGGTTGTTTTTCGTGTTTTGAAAGCTGTGTCCCCGGACTGTTCAGGTGCATGGGGTTGTTCTGGGGGGTTGCCGGTGTGGTTCGAGTGTCACCGAGATTACAGACTTTATTCCCCCGGCCTTGTGTCGGGGGTCAATCTCGGACGGTGTGCGCTGTCGGCCATGGGATCCCGGGATAATCCCGGGAGAATAGCGGAAAGCGTTTAGGGGGCGGCGGTGGAGGAAATGGAAGAGACAAGGACGGACAAGCGGCGCCTGCACCCCCACAAAACCCCTTGCAAATCCGGGCGCCGGGGCGTAAGAACGCGTCCGTAAATCCACACGCGGGGTTACGGGCGGCGGCGTCATAGGCTGACCGTTCGATCCGGTGTCAGGCAGAAGCGGGGCGGCATGGTGCCAACCCGCTGAAATATCTGACCATTCCCGCGGCGGCTCAACCGGAGAAGGACACAGATCATGGCGATGCCAGAATTCTCGATGCGTCAGCTTTTGGAAGCGGGCGTTCATTTCGGACATAACACACGGCGCTGGAACCCCCAGATGGAGCCGTACATCTTTGGTGTACGGAACAAGGTGCATATCCTTGATCTCCAGCAGACGGTCCCGATGCTGCACGCGGCGCTGGCGGCGGTGCGCGAGGTCACGGCCCGCGGCGGGCGCGTGCTGTTCGTGGGCACCAAGCGCCAGGCGAGCGACATCGTCTCGGAAGCAGCCGGTCGCTGCGGCCAGTACTACGTCAACCACCGCTGGCTCGGCGGGATGCTGACCAACTGGAAGACCATCACGGCGTCGATCAAGCGCCTGCACGAGCTCGACGAAATGCTCGGCTCGGCGGAAGTCGCCGAAGGCCTGACCAAGAAGGAGCTGCTGAACCTGACGCGCGAGCGCGACAAGCTGGAACGTTCGCTCGGCGGCATCAAGGACATGGGCGGCCTGCCCGACATGCTGTTCGTGATCGACACCAACAAGGAAGAGCTGGCGGTCGCGGAAGCGGTCAAGCTCGGCATTCCGGTCGTCGCTGTGATCGACAGCAATTCCAGCCCCAGGGGCATCACGTTCCCGATCCCGGGCAACGACGATGCGATCCGCTCGATCGCGCTGTACTGCGAACTGGTGTCGGCCTCCGTGCTCGACGGGTTGCAGCAGGAGGCGACGACGTCCGGCGTGGATATCGGCGCGGCCGAGGAAGCCCCGGTGGAAGCCATCCCGGCGGCGGCACCTGCGGAAGCGCCGGCGGCAGAAGCGGCGCCGGCAGCCGATGCGGCCCCTGCGGAAGCGGCCCCGGCACAGGCGGAAGAAAAACCAGAAGCTGAGTAAGAATATTTATTTTTATCAGCTTGTTACGAACGTTTATTGAGAAGGTGAATTATGGCTGAGATTACAGCGGCGCTGGTCAAGGAACTGCGCGAAAAATCCGGCGCCGGCATGATGGACTGCAAAAAGGCGCTGACCGAAAACGACGGAGACATGGAAGCCGCGATCGACTGGCTGCGGACCAAGGGTCTGGCCGCGGCGGCCAAGAAATCCGGCCGCGTTGCGGCGGAAGGCCTGGTCGCGGTGGCGACGTCGGGCAATACCGGTGCGGTGATCGAGCTCAACTCCGAGACCGACTTCGTCGCCCGCAACCCCGATTTCCAGTCCTTTGCCGGCAGCATTGCGGCGGCGGCCCTCGACCAGGGCGGCGATTACGAGGCCACGGCGGCGGCGCCGCTGGACGGCGGCAAGTCGGTGCAGGACTCGGTGACCGAAATGGTCGGCACCATCGGCGAAAACCTGACCTTCCGGCGCGCGGCGGGCGTCAGCGTCGGGTCCGGCGTTGTGGCGTCCTACGTGCACAGCGCGGCGGCTCCCAACATGGGCAAGATCGGCGTTCTGGTGGGACTAGAATCTTCCGGGGGTGCCGGCAAGCTGGGCGAGTTCGGCAAGCAGCTGGCGATGCATATCGCCGCCGCCAACCCGCAATGGGTGTCTCAGGACGGGGTCGACCAGGCCGCGGCCGAGCGCGAACGCGAAGTGCTGGCCGAACAGGCCCGCGAATCCGGCAAGCCGGAGGACATCGTCCAGAAGATGGTCGACGGCCGCATGCGCAAGTATTTCGAGGAAGTCTGCCTGCTCGACCAGACCTTCGTCATCGACGGCGAAACCAGGGTGTCCAAGGCGGTCGAAGCGGCGGGCAAGGATGCCGGCGGCGATATCGCGATCACCGGGTTTGTCCGCTTCCAGATCGGCGAAGGGATCGAGAAGGAAGAATCCGATTTCGCGGCCGAGGTCGCGGCGACGGCGGGCGGCTAGATCGCGGATCGGACAGGGAATACCGGCATGGCGGACGGCGACCAGTTGCGGTTCAAACGGGTCCTCCTGAAGGTTTCGGGAGAAGCCCTGATGGGCGACAACCAGTTCGGTATCGACCCCGGGACGGTCGACCGTATTGCCAATGAAATCAAGGCTGTAACCGATCTCGGCGGCGAAGTCTGCCTGGTCATCGGCGGCGGCAATATCTTCCGCGGGATCTCCGGCGCGGCGGCCGGGCTCGAACGCGGCACCGCCGACTACATGGGCATGCTGGCGACGGTCATGAACGCGCTGGCCATGCAGGGCGGGCTGGAACGGATCGGCGTGCCGACCCGGGTGCAGTCGGCGATCCCGATGGCGACCATCTGCGAACCCTTCATCCGCCGCCGGGCGATCCGGCACATGGAAAAGGGCCGGGTGGTCATCTTTGCCGCCGGCACCGGCAGCCCGTATTTCACGACCGATACGGCGGCGGCGCTGCGCGCCACCGAGATGAACTGCGATGCCATTTTCAAGGGCACGCAGGTCGACGGTGTTTATTCGGCGGACCCGAAGCAGGAACCCGACGCCAAACGTTACGATTCGCTGACCTACATGGACGTTCTGTCGCGCGATCTGCGGGTGATGGATGCATCGGCGATCTCGCTGGCGCGTGAAAATAACATTCCGATTCTGGTGTTTTCGATACACAATCCGAACGCCTTCGCTCAGGTGGTGAAAGGCGACGGGACCTTCACGATCATTTCCGACACTCCGTGAAGCAGGGGACATCGACATGGCTGATCCTGATATCGACGATCTGAAACGGCGCATGAACGGCGCGGTCGAGGTCCTGAGGGACGAATTCGGCGGTCTGCGCACCGGTCGGGCGACGCCGGCGCTGCTCGAACCGATCAATGTGGACGCCTATGGCTCCAGCATGCCGATGAACCAGGTCGGCACCATCAGCGCGCCGGATGCGCGCATGCTGTCGGTGCAGGTATGGGATAATTCGCTGATTTCTTCCGTTGAAAAGGCGATCCGGGATTCCGATCTCGGTCTTAACCCGCAGACCGAGGGTAACGTTGTCCGCGTGCCGGTGCCGCAGCTGTCCGAGGAACGGCGTATCGAAATGACCAAGGTCGCCAGCAAATATGCGGAACAGGCGCGTGTGGCCGTGCGCAACGTGCGCCGCGACGGCATCGACGATCTGAAGAAGATGGAAAAGGACGGCGAAATCTCCCAGGACGAGCAGCATGCCTGGGCGGATGAAATTCAGGCGCTGACCGATGCGACGATCAAGGAGATCGACGAGGCGGTTGCCGCCAAGGAAGCAGAAATTCTTCAGGTGTAGTTGTATGAAGCCAGTCCCCACGCAGCCGGATTCGAACGGCATCCCGGTCCATGTCGCCATCATCATGGACGGCAACGGTCGATGGGCGCAATCGCGCGGGCTGCCGCGCGCCGCCGGTCATGCGCAGGGGGCGGAAGCGGTCAGACGGACGGTGAAGGCTGCGAAGGCACTCGGAATCCGGTATCTGACGCTGTACGGGTTTTCGCTGGAGAACTGGAAACGCCCGGCCAAGGAAGTCTCCGACCTGATGGGCCTGTTGCGGCTCTATCTGCGCAAGGAGATCGCGGAGCTGCACCGCGAAGGCGTACGCATCCGGTTCATCGGCGACCGCAGCCTGCTGGCGCCGGATATCGTCTCCCTCATCGAGATGTCGGAACAGAAGACGAAAGGCAACACGCAGCTCGATCTGATCGTGGCGCTCAGCTACGGCAGCCGTCAGGAGATCACCATGGCGGCCCGCCAACTGGCGATGGATGCTGCGGCGGGCGACATCGATCCGGAAAGGATTGATGAAAACGCGGTCAACGCCCGGCTGTTCACCTACGACGTACCGGATCCGGACCTGATTGTGCGGACCAGCGGCGAAAAACGGATCAGCAATTTTCTGCTGTGGCAGGCAGCCTACGCCGAACTGGTCTTCACCGATGTGTTCTGGCCGGATTTTTCGCACGAAGAGCTGAAAAATTCGATCGCAGAGTTTGGACGCCGCGAAAGGCGTTATGGCGCAACCACCGCCTGACCGAAAACCCGGTAATCTGCGGCTGCGGCTAATTTCCGCGCTGGTCCTCGCCCCACCTGTCTTTGCCGCCATTTATTTCGGTTCTCCATGGTTCGACGCCGTCGTCGCGCTGGCGGGGGTGCTAATGTCCTGGGAATGGGCGCGTATCTGCTGCGAAGGCAATTACACGTTGTCGGGCTGGCTCCTGACGGCAGGGTTGGCCGGCGCCACGGCGGCGGCGATCGCCGGGGTGCCGGAAACCGCGATCATCCTCCTCGCGATCACGGCCCTTGTTCTCCTGGCCGTAGGACGGCTCGAACATCGGGAGGCATTCTACAACCTGGCGCTCGGCGCCATTCTGCTGGGTCTTTTTGCGGTTTCTTTTCTCTGGATTCGTGATTTTCCTGAATCGGGCAGGGCGCTTATGATCTGGCTCGTACTCGCGGTGTGGTTTACCGACACCGGCGGGTATTTTTTCGGACGGGCGATCGGCGGCGCAAAGCTGGCGCCCCGGATAAGCCCGAACAAAACATGGGCAGGACTTGGCGGAGGCGTTTTGTTGGCATCGATATGGAGCGGGTTCTGGCTGACGGCTGGCGGGCAACATCGCCTCGCCCTGACCGTGGCGGTCGGCGCCGGGGTGGCTGTTTTGGCGCAGATCGGCGACCTGTCCGTATCGGCGATAAAACGTCGGTATGGCGTCAAGGATGCCAGCGGCCTCATTCCGGGGCACGGCGGCCTTCTCGACCGGCTCGACGGGATGTTATTGACCGCGCCTGTTGTGGCATTCGTGTTATTGTTGTCTGGCAGGGGTTGGATTTGATGGCTCAGGACAGGAAAACCGGCAACGATGCGCCGCGGCGGATTACGATACTGGGATCGACCGGATCGATCGGCACCAACACCATCGATCTGATCGAACGCGACCCCGCATCTTACCGGGTAGAGGCGCTGACCGCCTATCGCAGCGTGGAATTGCTTGCCGAGCAGGCACGGAAGTTCGATGCGCGTTTTGTCGCCATCGCCGATCCGGACAAGTATGCCGATCTGAAATCAACCATGTCGGGAACGGACGCAGAAATAGCGGCTGGGCCGGACGCGATCGTCGAAGCGGCCGCACGCGATGCTGACTGGGTCATGGCGGGCATTGTCGGCGCCGCCGGTCTGGAACCGACGCTGGAAGCGGCGCGCCAGGGCGCCGTTGTCGCGTTTGCGAACAAGGAGTGTCTGGTCTGCGCCGGCGATCTGATGCTGGAGGAGATTGCGCAAAGCGGCGCGACATTGTTGCCGGTAGATTCCGAACATAATGCGATTTTTCAGGTTTTCGAGTTCGATCGCCGCGCGACTGTCGAGAAGATTATCCTGACTGCCTCGGGCGGCCCGTTTCGGGATCGTACGCGCGATGAAATGAAGAACGTCACGCCGGCGGAGGCCGTCGCGCATCCGAACTGGGATATGGGCGCGAAGATTTCGGTGGATTCCGCCACGATGATGAACAAGGGGCTGGAGTTGATCGAGGCCTATTACCTGTTCGGCCTGCCGGAAGACCGGATTGATATTCTTGTGCATCCGCAATCGATCATTCACAGCATGGTCGCCTACGTGGACGGCTCGGTGTTGGCGCAACTGGGAACTCCGGACATGCGCACGCCGATTTCCTATACCCTTGCCTGGCCGCAGAGGATGGAAGCGCCGAGCGCCCGTCTCGATCTCGGTGATATCGCAACGCTGACTTTCGAAGCCCCTGATTCTGAACGCTTTCCGGCGCTTCGCCTTGCCCGTGCGGCCTTGAAAACGGGCGGGTCCGCGCCTACTATCCTTAATGCGTCCAACGAGGAAGCCGTCGCGGGCTTTCTGGCGGAAAAAGTCGGATTTCTGGATATCCCCCGCATCGTCGAGGAAACCCTGGAAAAGATGCCCGGTTCGGATATCCGGTCGGTCGAGGATGTCCTTGCGGTGGACGCCGAGGCAAGACGGGTGGCGCGTGGTCTGATGTCCGTGGAAGGGCTGCAGGTCTGAACGGTGGATGGACCTGGAATTAGTAATTTGAGCACATGATTGAATTCGTTTCCCTCCTCTGGAATTTCGTCCTGCCGTTTCTGGTGGTGCTGACGGTCCTGGTGTTCGTCCACGAAATGGGACACTACCTGGCGGCTCGTGCCTGCGGTATCCGGGTCGAAGTGTTTTCCGTCGGGTTCGGACGCGAGATTGTCGGCTGGACCGACAGGCTTGGCACGCGCTGGAGACTGAGCCTGGTCCCGTTCGGCGGATACGTGAAAATGTTCGGTGAAATGCTGGCGGTGCGGCGCGAAGACGGTGAAGTAGACCCCGCCAGCCGTATGAGTCCGGAAGACGCCGCCGTCGCCTTCAATACCAAATCGCTCAGCCAGCGGGCATTCGTGGTGGCCGCCGGCCCCATCGCGAATTTTCTGCTCGCGATCGTTATTCTGTCGGGGATGTTCATGTCGGTGGGTCAGCCGTTTACGCCGCCCGATGTAGGGAAGGTTATTCCCGGCAAGGCGGCGGAGCGCGCGGGATTCAAGGCAGGCGACCTGATCGTCGCGATCGACGGTTCCCCTATCGAACGTTTCGAGGAAATCGTGCGCACGGTCAGGCTTTTCCCGGGCGTGCCTCTGGAATTCAAGGTCAGGCGGGACGGGCAGGAAATCAACCTGACCGCGACGCCCGACGTCATTGATCAGGAAGGCCGGTTCGGCCATCAGAGATACGGCCAGTTGGGAATCTCGCGGACGGGCCTCGATCGGGAACTTGTCAGACACGGACCGTTCACGGCCATTTGGCGCGCGACGGAGGAGACCTACATTCTGACCGGCAGCATTTTTTCGGCCATCGGACAGATCATCAACGGCACGCGGACGACTAAGGAAATCGGCGGACCGATCCGGATCGCCCAGATGTCGGGCGATGTCTGGCAAGCGGGTTTGATAAGCGTGCTGATGTTCGCGACCGTGCTGTCGATCAACCTCGGGCTCATCAATTTGTTCCCGGTACCGATGCTGGATGGCGGCCATCTGATGTTTTACGCTATCGAGGCGCTGCGGGGCCGGCCTTTGGGCGAACCGGCGCAGGAAAACGGTATGCGGATCGGTCTGGCCATGGTGCTTGCCCTGATGGTGTTCGCGACCTGGAACGATTTGGTTCAGCTCCGCGTCGTCGATTTTTTCGTCAATCTGGTGACGTGAGGGATTCGGGGGGACTGTGAATACACCAACTCCAGCACGCCGTCTGATCGGGGTTTGTCTCGCATCGGCGATGATCCTGTTTGTGGCGCTACCGGCCACGTTTGCGCAAGGTGTCGATAATCGTGTGCGCGAAATTCGCGTCGAAGGATCCCAGCGAATAGAGGCGGGCACGGTCCGGTCCTACATGGGCATTCAGCCGGGCGATGAAATTTCGCCGGGTGCACTCGACCGGTCTTTGAAGTCTCTGTTCGCCACGGGACTGTTTGCCGATGTCACCATTCGACGGGACGGGCCCGATGTGGTCGTACGGATTGTCGAAAATCCGATCATCAACCGGCTTGCCTTCGAGGGTAATCGCCGCATTGAGGATGAAATCCTGCGCGACGAAGTGAAGCTGAGACCGCGGGTGGTTTTCACGCGGTCCAGGGTCCAGACCGATTTGCAGAGAATCATGGATCTGTATCGAAGAAGCGGGCGATTCTCGGCAGTGGTGGTGCCGAAGGTCATCCAATTGCCGCAAAACCGCGTGGATCTGGTCTTCGAAATCAAGGAAGGCGAACTTACCGAGATTCGCAAAATCTCCTTCGTCGGCAACAAGGAGTTCGACGACGGTGATCTGCGAGAGATCGTTCAGACCAAGGAAAGCGCCTGGTATCGTTTTTTCTCCTCTGATGATACCTACGATCCCGACAGGCTCACCTTCGATCGGGAACTGCTGCGCCGCCACTATCTCGCTAACGGTTACGCCGATTTCCGGGTTGTATCCGCGATTGCGGAGCTGACGCCGAACAACAAGGCATTTTTCGTGACCTTCACGGTTGAAGAGGGCAAACGCTACAAGTTCGGAAAGATAGACGTCCGGACGGCATTGAAGAACGTCGATGTCAAGAAGCTCCGGGCG
>Ga0181591_10006374_pt1 | contig 10240 bp, 7 predicted proteins | sample 071ome_33_FD_133757 | JGI IMG/M metagenome (GOLD analysis project Ga0181591, IMG submission 133757) | Coastal salt marsh microbial communities from the Groves Creek Marsh, Skidaway Island, Georgia - 071412AT metaG (megahit assembly) | ecosystem: Environmental > Aquatic > Marine > Intertidal zone... | reverse complement strand
TGAAACTCAACGATGTGCGGTAATCCTACTTTAGCAAGATAGTATGTTAAGCGTTGATTTAGATATGCTAGATTCTGTTCAATAATCTTTTTACGTACAAACGAATCTTTGTTTGTAAGCAGTTTATATAGGAAATCCATATGATCTTTTTCTTTTGTAAGATCATTTAGTGTATCAAAACTCACTTCCTGTAGTGCAGTTTCCTTTAAATCATCAATCTGCTCAAGATATGGATTTTCTTCTTCACTCTTCTGTACTAATTCTTTCTGCAAACTCTCAACTGTATTCCTATGGTTGTATGCTTCTTCTACCGAATCATACTGCGTAGCAGGACAAGATTCAAGTTCACCAATATCATTTACAACTTTTGAGTGTTCTGCATATTGCGTTTCGTTGGTAAGGATCTGTTGTGCTGCTTCTTTTAGTAGTTCTTGTTTGTCTTTAAGAATTTCTTCCTGCTTAGAATCGTGAACATCTTGTCCACAAGCATAACACTTGTGATCTTTAAGATCAGAAATTTCTTTGTCAAGTTTTGTAATTAATTTTTCTTGTTTTTCGTTATCAGCAGTAATTGATGCCATCCAACGCTGTGCCTCATCAAGAGAACGCTTTCTATCATTAAAGTTTTCCCAACACTTGTGTGCTTCAATTTCTGCTTCAATGTCAATTTTTTCTAGTGCAGATATGCTTTGTTCTAATTCTTTTATGCTCTGCTGTTTGTTATCTTCCCACATTCTCTGTTTGCGTTCAAGGCTTTCAATATTTTGTTCAATTCTTTCATTACTTGCCTTGACAGTTTCAATTCTTGTGTTTTCTGAATTTATAGCATCTCTATTGATACGCATTTTTTCTTTTAGAGATTCTGCTTTTTCAGAAAGCATAGTAATACCAAGTAGTTGTTCAATGATATTACGTTGATCATTACTCTTCATACTTAAGAATGGTTCGGTATATGTGTTTAGAGCAAGGATATGTTTGAACATATCGTGACTCATACCAAATAAGTCTTCAATTGCTTTTTGTGTTTCTCTGCTATCGCCTTGTGCTTCGTCACCTTCTACAGGATCTTGCTCAGTACCATTTACTACAAACTTAAGAACATTAGGTTTGCGTCCTCTATGAATAGAATATTCTACACCGTTTTTTTCAAAATCAATAGTAACAAGCATTCCCTTGTTGTTGATCTTATTAATTAGATTGTCTCGCTTGATATTTGTAAGTGCATTGCCATATATTGCATAACTTAGTGCGTTGACGATAGTGGTTTTACCAGTGCCGTTTCTGGAACCGTTACCGTCACCGCCTAAGTCTAGGTTTTCACCTAATACAAGTGTAAGTTCTCCTTTGTCAAAATCAATTGCTTGAGTTTGATTACCCACACTCATAAAGTTTTTTACTGTGATATTTTTGATTTTTATCATAGGTCTCGATAAATCTCCGTTAGCATACGCTTGTCATAACTGTCGCTATCCAGTTGTTCGATTTGGTTCATTACAATAGTATCAACACTTTCAAATGATAAATCGATTGGATCGATGTTTGATTCAACTTCTACTTTTTCAGGAATCAACATTAGTTCCCTTAATTTAAATTGTGGAATAAACTGTTCTTTAATAAAGTTTGCTTCTTCAAATGTAATCTGCACGTCTATTGTAACACGACAATGCATATTTTCTTTTAGATGATCCTCTGGTTTTTCTAAAAGTTGTGACAATTTAAATGTTCTAAATACAGGCTGCCCAGGCCAAGTCTTATATTCAGGAATACCACCCCATTCTAAAAACATCATTCCACGTTCGTCGTCCCAAGCATCTGCATAATTGTGTGGAAATGCGTTACCCATGTAGGTTACATTTCCTTTTGTTTGACGTTTGTGGAAGTGTCCAGAGAACACGTATTCCTGATTAACAAAATGATCCGGTTGCAGTTCTCCATGATCGGGCATCTCTACCATGGCATTCATCTTGAAGTATGGCAATTCAAAGTGACCAAACACGTATCTGCTTTTAATATTCTTAACTGCTTTCCATTCTTCTCCTACCAGCCAAGGTAACAGCGTAACATCACCTTCTGTTAGTTGTTCAGTAATAGGAACAATGTTAGGAAACAGTCGCATAAACTCAATACTGTTAATTTCTCGTTTGTCTTTATAGAACAAATCGTGATTACCTACCATAAAGTAAGTTTTTTCAAATGTTTCATTTAGTCTTTCTAGATTAGAAACTGTATAGTTCATCGTGCTGACGTCTGTAGTCGCACGGTTATGGTGCCAGTCTCCTAAAAAGATACAGGTCTCAGCACCAGCGGCTTTTGCTTCTTCGCAAAACCATTTAACAAAATCTTCACAATCTGTATTGTGTATCCTACTGCCAGACTTCATACCAAAATGAATATCTGTAAAGCAGGCTGCTTTCTTAAATAACGGCATTCTTTACTCCTATACTACATTTTACAGTAGTTTGTATCATAAGTCAAGACTTTTCTTTGGTATCGCTTTCGCCTCTTGGTTGAGTCATACCATTATCTCTGCCTTGCTCTTGTCTAGTCCAACTTGGATTCATTCCATTCATTTCTAAAATATCGTCTCTAATATTTTGGTTACGTTTTTCGATATTAATAATACGTACGAATGAATTGGTAACAGCAGCAGTATAATAAGCAAAAGGATTATTACTTTTAGATTCGTCAAATTGTAGACCTATCTGTGCTAACTGTAAAATTGCTTGACCCTTCATTTCGTCGTTGTATGTGTAACCTCGGACATTACCGCGTGTTGCATATCTATCACACAATTTCATCCACATTCTTGCAAGATCATTAGTTGCTTTACCACACTTTCCGTCAAAGTGTCCATTTTCCATTCCGCCTACCCAATGACTTTTGCCAACACAAATCAAATTTCCTTTATCATCAAATTTCCAATGTTGGAAAGGTGGAAAGTTAACTTTGACGTGACTGTCAGCCGTGCTCTTTTTCGTTTTCTTGCGTGTTAAATCTTCCGGTATGTGTTCAAATGTCATTACTCTGAAAACTACATCCTCTTTTGCAATCTTTTTATAATCAATTTCAAACTGTTTTGCTGGTAACTTTTTACCTGCTGCTTCAACTGCTTCTGCGTGTGCTTGTTTGGCTAATCTTGTTGCACGGTTGCGTTTTGCTTCGGCTGTAGTTCTAATGTTAATTTTTTCAAGACTTGGTACAATTAAGTCGTATTGATTGTATTCAGGGTCAACATATGAACAGAACGTATTCTTACTGCGGTGAATTTCCGCCAATAAGTCTTTGTTCGTTAGATATTTTGTTCTTGTTGCCATATTTTTTTTCTCCTGTATGAATTAATATAATAGCACATTTTTCTTAGAATAAATAGAGTTATTAAAAGGAAATATTACCAAAATGACTTTAAACATAAACCCGTTAGCAAAATTAACAGCAAAGGTCAATAGTTCTGTTGCAGCAGATATTGCTGCATCGGCAGCAAAAGCCCAAGGCGCAATACAAGTTCCTGGCAATATGGCAGATAAACTTGCTTTAGATAGTAAAATATCACAATTATCTGGCGGACTTGCAAGTGGATTAAGCCAAGCAGCAGCCGGAGCAAATGTTGCAGGTTTAGTTGATGGCGCAGCATCGACAATGAAAACGGGTCTAGGTAAAGTTGTCCAATCACCTGTAGGTGCCGGCGCACTAGGTAATGCAGCAGAAGGTGTTGGTAGTTTGGGCGATGTATTCGGCGGAGTAGGAGCCACCTTTGAAAAAACAGCCGGTGATATTTCAGGCGCTCTTACAAAATTAACTGGCGGAGATTTAGCAGGCGGCTTTAAAGATATTGCAAGTGCAATCGGTTCAACAGCCGGTAGTCTAAATGATATTCTAAGTTTAAAACGTGGTGCCAATTTACCTCCGGGTGGCGAATTGTTTTCAACTTCCGGTGAAAAGATTAAAATTAATCCTAGTGCCGAAAATGACTGGCGTGTAAAAATAGGTTGCAACTGGAAAATATTCAACTCTAGTTTATTCTCTGTGTTAGAAAAAACAGGCGGTGTCACTTGGCCAGTATTACCAACAATGGAAATAAGAACAACAGCAAACTATTCAGAATTAGCACCAGTACATAATAATTATCCTTTCCTATCTTACAAGAACTCACAAGTGGACGCAATCAATATTAGCGGAGATTTTATTTGCGAGACTGAACGAGATGCAGCATATTGGATTGCAGCAACTACGTTTTTTAGAACAGTTACAAAAATGTTTTACGGTCAAGGAGCAAACGCAGGAAATCCACCTCCAGTTTGTTCATTAAATGGATATGGTAGTATGTTATTTTCAAATACCCCTGTTGTTGTAAAAAGTTTTAGCGTTAGTATGCCTAATGACGTAAACTATATTAAAGTAAGTGCTAACCTTACAAATTCCGAAAGACCAACTTGGGTTCCTATTAAAAGTAATATTTCTGTTGAAGTACAGCCTATCTACAACAGAGCAGATATGAGAAAATTCAGTTTAACAGAATATGCTAACGGCCAGATGGCAAAAGGCAGCGGAGTAGGATACTTCTAATATGGCAATATACGATAGTTCTTCGCATTATAGTAAAACAAAACAAAATCGTTTTTATCTCGATTTACTTGTACCCAGACCTGTACCTTCAGAGAAGGATGATTTTGTATATACTATTGAAAGTCAATACAATCACAGACCCGACCTACTGGCTTTTGATTTATATGGTGATGCAAAATTATGGTGGGTATTTGTCCAGAGGAATATGGAAATTATTAAAGACCCAATTTATGATTTTGAAACAGGTGTAACCATTCAAATACCAAAAGAGTCAAATCTTAGAAAATTCTTAGGAGTCTAGAATGGCCGCTGAATTTACTGAGAGAAGAATACAGAGCAACGGTGATACTGTAAATGTTAACATTGATCGAAGTCAGCCGTATATTGATGTTCAGAAGAATGGACAAACACAAAGAATATACGGAACGCAGGAACAGTTAGACAGATATCAAGGCAAAAAACCAGACGGAACACCAACTTTACCGATTGCTACAAAAACTGGAATATCAAAAGGTACAGCAGAAAGATCTAAAGACAACTTAGGCATCGACGAAGGTGGTGTGAAATTTGAACCAAATAATCCTGCAAAAGATAAACCCCTTTCTGAAGCATTAGAAGATAGTGTTGGGACACCCGACGCTTCTACAGCAAAAAATATTAATCCTTCAAAGCAAGGTAGCAAATTTCCTAATCCTCTAGAACAGTTTGCGTCTGTAACACCTTTGTGGACATTAGCGGTTCTTACTCCTAAACAGTTTAATAAGCCTACGTTATATAGAACTAAAGATTTAAGTTTTGCAAGTCAAAAAGATTATAGAACTATCGGAGGAGGTCCTCCACCAGAGCAAACTAGTATAACTTTAGAAAGTTCAATAATATTTTCATCCGGCGGAAGAGGAGATGCAAATCGTGCAAAAACTGCAAACGGATCTCCAGAGTATTTTATAGATAACTTTAAAATGGTAGCAGCAATTGCACCAAGCCCTGCTACAGGTAATTCAAATGCAATTAATTTTGAGTTTGATATAATGGAGCCTTATAGTATGGGATTGCTATTACAGTCTATGCAAAGTGCTTCTCTTAAAGCAGGATATGCAGATTACCTCGAAGCACCTTTTTTATTAAGACTAGATTTTAAAGGTTATAATGATCAAGGACAATTTATTAAAACTTTAAAACCTAAACATTTTGTAATGAAATTTAAAAAGGTATCTTTTAGTGTTACTGAAGGTGGCAGTCAATATTCTGTACAAGCATATCCTTACAATCATCAGGGATTTGCCGATACTGTAGATATGCTATTCCAGGATATTAGTATTGGTCCTGAACCAGGAGCAGAAGCAACAGTTCAATCTATTCTTGCTGATTCTAATAATCCTAAAAGTTTAGTTCGTGTTTTAAATGACAATGAGCAGAAGTTAGTAAATCAAGGAAAGTACAAAATTAGAGATCAATACGAAATACAGTTCCCTGAAAGAACATACGATTTCGTTGCAGCAGATCCAGTAGAAGATCCAACATCTATGACAGTGGATCCTGGATTACAAGAAGCGGTCAAAAAAGTAGGAAGTGGTGGAAAATCTCCAGGCGCTGAAGGAACTGCTGATGCAGGTATAAATCCTATAGGTTTAAGTGGATTTGATTATACAGCACAAAAAGGTGGTAATTTTGCATTTAGTAAAGAAGATGATGTTCTCGACAAAGAAACAGGAAGAATACAGAGAGGAAAATTATCTATAAATCCTAAAGAACGTATTTTTAATTTTACTCAAAAAATGAAAATTACAGACATCATAACACAGACAATCTTAAGTAGTAGACACAGTCATAAAGCAGTCACAGGTGAACTTCCTATTACAGAAGAGGGATATGTTAATTGGTTCAGAGTAGATGTACAGATTGAATTTTTAGATTATGATGATTCTATAGGTGATTATGCAAAAAAATATATTTATAGAGTAGTACCATATCTTGCACACGCTAGTGTATTTGGTAGTACTACTGCTAAACCACCTGGTCAACAAGAATTGCAAAAGCAAATTGTGAAAGAATATAATTACATCTATACTGGACAGAATGCAGATATAATTGATTTTGATATTAAGATTAATAACTTGTTCTATACAGGTATTAATCCTACTGTTGAAGGAAACACTCAGACAGAACAGAATAAAAATAATACCGGTACTGTTGCACAAGGAACAAAGAGTGCTACAGGCAATACAACAACTGATCCTAAAGCACAGGTTGCTAATCTTGGTAAAAGTAAAACAAAAAAAGATCCAGCACTTTTAAAATATCAAGGCGGAGGCGGAAGCGGAACTTCGTCAGTTGAACAAAAGGTAGCAGAAAATTTTCATAATGCACTTGTAAAAAATGCTAGTGCAGATCTTATCAAAGTAGATTTAAAAATTATAGGCGACACATTTTGGCTAGTAGAAAGCGGGTTAAGTAATCACTTTGTCGAAGCAGCACCTGCTGCTCAATTTATGAATGACGGTACAGCAAATTATGAAGGAAACGATGTCTTTATAAGAATTAATTTTAGAACTCCTGCAGATGTAGATGTAGAAGGAGGACTTTATAAATTTAGTAAAGCAACTAAAAGAAGCCCCTTCAGCGGAATCTACAGAGTCTTTAAGTGTGAAAATGAGTTTTCAGGAGGGATGTTCACGCAAACTTTACAGTGTGTAAGAATGCAAGGTCAAGAAGAAGATTACGATGGTGAAGCAGTTGCAGAAGATAAAAACAGTTACTTCCCAACACAGGTTGCAGAAGAAAAACCACTAAAAACTAATACAGCACAAGAGTTGCCGCTCGCTGATAAACTTGCACAAGCATTTGGATTTAATAGTGCTGCTGAATTACAAGCAAAATTTCCTGCAGGTCCTGCAGATAAACCCAAAGAACCTGAAGGTCCGATCATTACAGAAAGACGAAGACAGTCTAACGGTACGTTAGTAAACTTTAATATAGACAGGAAGAAACCTTTCGTTGATCAAACAGATGCTGCAGGAAATATTTTAAGGATTTTTGAGAGCTAATGTCACAACAAAAAAGAACCAGGTATGATTCAACACGTGGAGTAGGACTAGGCGCCGGCGTTTATGTTGCGACAGTTGTCAGCACAATGGATCCAACATTTAATGGAAGATTAAAAGTCACACTGTTAAAAGAACAAGGTAATGATGTAGGTGCTGAAAATCAAACATACCTAGTAAATTATGCTTCTCCATTCTTTGGAATGACACCGTTTGAAGCACAAGGTATGAATCAAAATGATTTCCAAGATACACAAAAATCTTATGGAATGTGGGCAATTCCCCCAGATATTGGAGTTAATGTTTTAGTTTTATTTGTTGACGGTGATCCTGGTAAAGGTTATTGGTTTGCTTGTGTTCCTCCTAGTTTCAGTAATCATATGGTTCCTGCTATAGGAGCAACAACCAATGTAGCAATATCTGATGCAGATAAAAAACGTTATAACACAAAACAACCGTTGCCTGTAGGCGAGATTAATAAAGTTAAAAATAGAGATGACCAAGAAATTGATGCTGAAGCAATTAAACGACCAGTACATCCTATTGCTGATAGATTTTTAAGACAAGGTACACTAGAGGATGATGCTAGAGGACCAAGTGTTAGTAGTGCAAGACGACAAGTTCCTAATACAGTTTTTGGAATATCTACACCCGGACCATTAGACTATGGTCCTAATTCTAAAAGGATGACTATTGGTCCTAGAGAATCACAGTCAGTAGCGGCTGTACCTGTGAGTAGATTAGGCGGAACACAATTTGTTATAGATGATGGTGATGATAGATATCAGCGCAAAACAGCCCCAGGAGTAGGTCCTGTAGAATATGCAGATATAAATGCAGGAGAAAAAGGGTTAACCGACATTCCGTATAACGAATATACTAGGATACGAACTAGAACAGGACATCAATTACTTTTACATAATTCTGAAGATTTAATCTATCTTACAAATTCAGGTGGTACTGCTTGGATTGAAATGACAAGTAACGGCAAGATAGATATTTACGGTGCTGATAGTATTAGTGTTCATAGTGAAAATGATTTAAACATTCGTGCAGATAGAGATGTTAACATCGAAGCAGGAAGAAATATCAATATGAAAGCCACGGCTGAGTATGTTTCTCCAGACGAATTACATCGCAGAGAAGAAGGCGACACAAAAATTATTCCTAAGATACAAGACGGTGCTGAAATAGAATCAGGTAGGATTCAGATTGAAAGTGCATTTAATACTAACATCCTTATAGGTGCTAATGGTAAGATTGAAACAAGAAATTATGAAAACGCAGAAGGAGTATTAACCGACGGCGATCTTGATATAAGTGTAATTGGTAGTACAAGAGTAAGCACAGGATATGGTGTGGTAAAACCACACGATTATGAACTTAAAGTAGTCGGCGATACTCTTATAAAAACTACTGGAGATTTAGATTTAAATACCGACGGACATAACTGGTTAACAGCAGGTGCAACAACAGAAATAAACAGCGGAGGAGATCATATAGAGACCGCTCCTAACATTCATATGAACGGTCCTACAGCATCAACAGCCGCAGAAGCAATCAATGCTTTAGTAATTACAGATTTAATTACACACGATAATATTTTTACAAATACCGTGAGTGATTGGGCATCAACAAAATATCAGCAAGGAGCATTTAACAGTATTATGAAAAGAATACCTATGCACGAACCTTGGGCATTGCACGAAAACCAAACGCCTAACTTCTTAAATCCTTCTGACACAGACAGAGAAATACCTAAAAGCGAGGAATAGAAAATGGCAAACTTATATAATCAAAAGAAAGTAGCAGTTAACAAAGCATCTGTAGGTGATCAAACATCATCTACATTTACATACAAAGGGTTTAGCAGTTCAAATCCTAAAAATGGTTTTAAATTATATGATATAGATTTAGTAAAACAAGATATTATTAATCATTTTCATATCAAGAAGGGAGAAAAATTACAAAATCCTGAATTTGGAACAATTATATGGGATATGATTTTTGAACCTTTTACTGAAGAAACAAAAAAACTAATTGCTGATGACGTTGAAACTATTATAAATTATGATCCTAGAGTAGTTGTTGATAGTGTATCTATTGACAGTACAGAAATGGGTATGAGAATTGAAGCAAGTGTTACATATCTACCTTTCAACGTAAGTGATAGAATGACATTTGATTTTGACAGAACAACGTCAACAATTAAGTAAGCAGTTAATGAATAACGCTAAATATTACTAAGGAATAGGACGCAATGAGCACTACAGCAAGACAAAACAATTTAATACTTAACGAGGACTGGACTCGTATCTATCAGACGTTTCGTAACGCTGATTTCAAGTCTTATGACTTTGAAAACTTGCGTAGAGTTATTATTACATACTTGCGTGAAAATTATCCAGAAGATTTTAACGATTACATTGAAAGTTCTGAGTATCTAGCACTGATTGATGCAGTAGCATTCTTAGGACAAAGCCTTTCATTTAGACTTGACCTTGCAAGTAGAGAAAACTTTATTGAATTAGCAGAGCGTAAAGAAAGTGTTTTACGTATTGGTAAGATGCTGTCATACAATGCAAAACGTAACACACCAGCAAAAGGCCTATTGAAGTTTGTAAACGTTGCAACTA